>Ga0256410_1000068_pt1 | contig 185245 bp, 147 predicted proteins | sample PhyWR1_FD_185983 | JGI IMG/M metagenome (GOLD analysis project Ga0256410, IMG submission 185983) | Leaf surface microbial communities from wheat plants in UC Gill Tract Community Farm, Albany, California, United States - DLSL W.R1 | ecosystem: Host-associated > Plants > Phyllosphere >... | reverse complement strand
ATATGATGTCGGCATTGCGCCGGTATCGATCTTGTTTTGTTTCCCTTCGTTTCCGTTGGGACTGCAAAGGTAGAAATCTTTTTGGTATCTCCAAAATAAATGTGAAAATTTATTTTTTCGTTTTCCTTCTATTTCCGCGTTTAAACTAAATTAAACCCTTCTTTTTTCAGTGCTTCCCCTTTCGGATCAGCCGTTCCTCCCTTGCGGAGTGGTGCAAAGATAGGAACTTTTATCCTTCACTTCCTAATGTTTTTTTGCTTATTTCTGAATAATAAGGTTAACTAACTGTGACATTGTGTGATTGATTTGTAAGCAACGTTCCCAGGGTGTGCCTTATCCTGCAATATTGGGAAGATAATTGCAGATCGGTGAGGTTTTTGGCAACTGTTGTTTAGGCCTTGTTTACTGTTCATTTTTTTGACTTTACTGTATCTGCCTATTTGGTGCTGCAAAAAAAACACGGTGTCCGACAGAAATAATAAAGACATCGAACTGTTTTTGGATCTTATCCGTCATCAGCAAGGGATAATCTTTTATTCACATTGGGCGGTAAGCAGGAAGATGCTCCGCGCCTGCTTTCCACTTTCATGATGTGCCATCCAGCTGGGCAGACTGAAAATAGCAGCAGGATAAATCTGCTTGTATAAGCAGATCTCCCTATACAGGTCGAGCGTCCTTATTATGGTAGATCTTGGACTTCGACTGATTCATCGAAAATCTTTTGGCAGCAAATAGCCTACAATTAGGATCTGATACCACATAGATACCTATACACGGCAATAGAGCAGCAATTGATAACATCCTACATCACAAAAAAAGGGTTGCAGACAAAATCTGCAACCCTTTCAAGTATGATTAAAAAATTATTAATCTTCTTCTTTCGAAGCTAATAATTGATCGTATTCTTCACGTGAACCTACGATAATGTTACCATATTGACGAAGACCTGTACCTGAAGGAATTAAGTGACCCACAATTACATTCTCTTTCAATCCTAATAAATTATCACGTTTACCTGCTATAGCTGCTTCGTTCAAGACTTTTGTAGTCTCTTGGAAAGATGCTGCAGAGATAAATGATTTCGTACCTAATGAAGCTCTAGTGATACCTTGTAATAAAGGACTTGAAGTCGCAGGAATTGCGTCACGGACCTCTACTAATTTTAAATCACGACGTCTTAAGCTTGAGTTTTCTTCACGCAACTTACGTAAAGAAACAATTTGACCTGGACGTAAGTCATTAGAATCACCAGCCTCTACCACAACTTTTTTGTCGTAAAGCGAATCATTTTCTTCCATGAAGTCCCATTTGTTAACAGCCTCTTTCTCTAAGAAACGTGTATCACCTGGATCTTCAATATTCACTTTTTGCATCATTTGGTGAACAATCGTTTCAAAGTGTTTATCATTGATTTTTACACCTTGAAGACGGTAAACCTCTTGAATACCATTTACGATATAATGCTGTACTGCTGATGGACCTTTGATTGATAAGATATCTGCTGGAGAGATCGAACCATCTGATAAAGGCATACCAGCTTTAATAAAGTCATTATCCTGTACTAAGATATGTTTCGAAAGTGGAACGAGGTACTTTTTAATTTGGCCATCGCGTGATTCGATAGAAATCTCACGGTTACCACGTTTAACACCACCTAAAGTTACAACACCATCAATTTCAGTTACTACAGCTGGATTAGAAGGGTTACGTGCTTCGAATAATTCCGTTACACGAGGTAGACCCCCTGTAATATCGCGAGTTTTACCTGTAGAACGAGGAATCTTAACTAAGATACCACCTTCTTTTACAGTTACACCATCCGCTACAGAAACGTGAGCTCCTACTGGAATGTTGTACGTACGAATTACTTCACCTTTTTTGTCTAAGATCTTGATTGCAGGGTTTTTCGTTTTATCACGAGTTTCAATAATTACTTTCTCTTTGTGACCAGTTTGCTCATCTGACTCTTCGCGGAAAGTTACACCTTCTACAATCGCATCAAACTCCACTTTACCAGCAAACTCCGAGATAATAACAGCATTATATGGATCCCATGATACTAACTTATCACCTTTAGCAACCTTATTTCCTTCTTCAACAAACAATTGAGAACCGTAAGGGATATTTTGTTGGAATAATACTTTTTTAGTTTCATCCAAAATTTTGATCTCACCAGAACGACCCAATACTACTTGGTGCGTACCATCTTCACCTTCTTGAGATACCGTACGTAAGTTTTCAAACTCAACTGTACCGGCATATTTAGAAGAAATCTGGGACTCAGCAGCAATGTTAGAAGCCGTACCACCGACGTGGAACGTACGAAGTGTCAACTGTGTACCTGGCTCACCAATTGATTGTGCTGCAATTACACCTACAGCTTCACCCAATTGAACACGTTTACCAGATGCCAAGTTACGACCGTAACAGCTAGCACATACACCACGTTTACATTCACATGTTAACACAGTACGAATCTCAACACCTTCAATACCAGAAGATTCAATGCGTTCAGCAATATCTTCTTCGATGTCTTGATTAGCTTCTACTAACAACTCACCTGTCTCTGGATCATATACATTGTACAACGATACACGACCTAAAATACGATCGTACAATGGTTCTACAACATCATCATTATCTTTTAATGCCGTTGTATAAATACCTCTTAAACCTCCACAGTCTTGATCAATAACGATCATATCTTGTGCAACGTCATGTAAACGACGAGTTAAGTAACCCGCATCCGCCGTTTTTAATGCCGTATCGGCAAGACCTTTACGTGCACCGTGGGTAGAGATAAAGTATTCTAATACTGAAAGACCTTCTTTAAAGTTTGATAAAATCGGGTTTTCAATAATTTCACCACCTGCTGAACCTGATTTTTGAGGTTTAGCCATCAAACCACGCATACCACACAACTGACGAATTTGCTCTTTCGAACCACGTGCACCAGAATCAAGCATCATATATACAGAGTTGAATCCTTGGTTGTCATTCGATAAGATATCCATTACGTGTGATGTCAACTTATTGTTGATACGTGTCCAAATATCGATGATTTGATTATAACGTTCGTTGTTGGTAATGAAACCCATGTTATAGTTATTCATTACTTCTTCAACTTCGTTTGTCGCTTGTTGAATTAAATCAGCTTTAGCATCAGGAATGTTCAAATCTTGCAAGTTGAACGATAGACCACCTTTAAAAGCTGTCTGGAAACCTAATTCTTTCATATCATCCAAAAACTGTGCAGCACGAGCCATACCCGTAGTTTTCACAATTTCTCCAATGATATTACGTAAAGATTTTTTCGTTAATAATTCGTTGATGAATCCCACTTCATGAGGAACAACTTGGTTGAATATAACACGACCAACTGTTGTATCTAATAAAGTATCAACGATACTACCATCTTTAGTTCTGATTTTAGTTTTTACCTTAATAAAAGCATGCAAATCAATTTTCTTCTCATTCAAAGCGATAATAACCTCTTCTGCAGAATAGAAAATCATATCTTCACCATGAACGATTTGTTCTGGAGTACTTTTTCGGCCTTTCGTGATATAATAAAGACCCAAAACCATATCCTGAGAAGGTACTGTTACAGGAGAACCATTTGCAGGGTTCAAAATATTGTGCGCTGCCAACATTAAAACTTGAGCTTCCAAAACTGCAGCATTACCTAAAGGTAAGTGGACTGCCATCTGGTCACCATCAAAATCGGCGTTGAATGCGGTACACACTAATGGGTGTAATTGAATAGCTTTACCCTCTACTAAAGTAGGTTGGAAAGCCTGAATACCCAATCTGTGTAACGTAGGTGCACGGTTTAATAATACCGGATGACCTTTCAACACGTTTTCTAATATATCCCAAACAACTGGATCTTTACGATCTACGATTTTCTTAGCTGATTTTACAGTTTTCACTATACCACGCTCGATCATCTTACGAATGATAAACGGTTTGTAAAGTTCTGCTGCCATATCCTTAGGTAAACCACACTCATGTAATTTCAAGTGAGGTCCAACGACGATTACCGAACGAGCCGAATAATCCACACGCTTACCTAATAAGTTTTGACGGAAACGACCTTGTTTACCTTTTAAGATATCAGATAATGATTTCAACGCACGGTTACCTTCAGTTTTCACTGCGTTAACTTTACGTGAGTTATCGAATAATGAATCGACAGCCTCTTGTAACATACGTTTTTCATTACGTAAAATTACTTCTGGAGCTTTAATTTCAATTAAACGTTTCAAACGGTTATTACGAATAATAACACGACGATATAAATCATTTAAATCTGAAGTCGCAAAACGACCACCATCTAAAGGAACTAATGGACGTAATTCTGGTGGAATAATAGGAACGATTTTTACGATCATCCATTCAGGACGATTTTCAATACGATCTCTTGAACCACGGAATGCCTCTACAACATGAAGACGTTTTAAAGCCTCATTTTTACGTTGCTGAGAAGTTTCGTTAGCCGCTTGGTGACGTAAATCATAAGATAATTTATCTAAATCAATACGTTTCAATAATTCTTCTAACGCTTCAGCACCCATTTTAGCAACGAACTTTTGAGGATCGTTGTCATCTAAATATTGGTTTTCTTTAGGTAATGTATCTAAAATATCTAAATATTCCTCTTCAGTCAAGAAGTCCATATGGTTGATACCATCATCCTCTTTAATACCAGCTTGAATAACTACATATCTTTCGTAGTAGATAATCATGTCCAGTTTTTTAGTAGGAAGACCTAATAAATAACCAATTTTATTTGGAAGAGAGCGGAAATACCAGATGTGTGCAACAGGAACCACCAATGAAATGTGTCCCATACGCTCACGACGTACTTTTTTCTCCGTAACTTCAACACCACAACGGTCACATACAATACCTTTATAACGGATACGTTTGTATTTACCACAGTGACATTCATAATCCTTTACAGGACCAAAGATACGCTCACAGAATAAACCATCACGTTCTGGTTTGTAGGTACGATAGTTAATCGTTTCCGGTTTTACAACTTCACCACTTGAACGCTCTAAGATTGTTTCTGGAGACGCCAAGCTTACAGTAATTGATGTAAAGTTGCTTTTAATTTTATTATCTTTTTTGTAAGACATACTTATTCAAAAGTTAAAGCTTTATGAAAAAGTTTTAGTGATCATAGCGATCACTAAAACTTCCTTTTTGCTTAATTAATCCAATGTGATATCTAAACCTAAACCACGTAACTCATGTACCAATACGTTAAACGATTCTGGTACCGATGGAGTTGGTAAATTGTTTCCTTTTACGATAGCCTCGTAAGTTTTCGCACGACCAACAACATCATCCGATTTCACAGTCAAGATTTCTTGTAGGATATTAGATGCACCGAATGCCTCTAATGCCCAAACCTCCATCTCACCAAAACGCTGACCACCGAATTGAGCTTTACCACCCAATGGTTGTTGTGTAATCAATGAGTATGGTCCGATAGAACGAGCGTGCATCTTATCATCAACCATGTGACCTAATTTCAACATATAGATCACACCAACTGTAGTTGGTTGGTCAAAACGCTCACCTGTTAAACCATTGTAAAGGTAAGTTCTACCTGAAGCAGGTAAACCAGCTTTAGCAACCCAGTCCTCTACCTCTTCTTTTTCGGCACCATCGAAAATAGGAGTTGCAAATTTAACACCTAATTTTTGACCAGCCCAACCTAAAACAGTTTCGTAAATCTGTCCTAAGTTCATACGAGAAGGTACACCCAGTGGGTTTAACACGATATCTACTGGTGTTCCATCATCTAAGAAAGGCATATCTTCATCACGTACAATACGTGCAACAATACCTTTATTACCGTGACGACCTGCCATCTTATCCCCTACTTTCAATTTACGTTTTTTAGCAACGTAAACTTTAGCCATTTGAACAATACCTGATGGTAATTCATCACCGACAGAAACTGCGAATTTATCACGTTTGAAAGCACCTAACTCTTCATTTAACTTGATGTTATAGAAGTGTAAAGAAGCTTTAATCATTTCATTCTTATCTTCGTCAGTTGTCCAACCTGTAGGGTTGATATTATTATAGTCTAATTCCGCTAAGATTTTTTGTGTAAACTTAGCCCCTTTAGCTACTAACAATTCTTTATAAACATTATAGATCCCTTGAGCAGTTTTACCATTCACAATTGTAAATAATTTTTCTACCAAGCGTTCTTTCAAAATCTTAACAGCTCTTTCATGTGCTGTTTCCAATTTCTCTAATGTTTTACGCTCAACTTCTTTAGACATTTTCTTAGCGCGTGCAAATAACTTCGTATCAATTACAACACCTTTCAATGAAGGAGAAGCTTTTAATGAAGCATCTTTAACGTCACCAGCTTTGTCACCAAAGATTGCACGTAATAATTTCTCTTCTGGAGAAGGATCTGACTCACCTTTAGGAGTGATTTTTCCGATCAAGATATCACCACCATTAACTTCAGCACCGATACGGATAATACCGTTTTCATCTAAGTCTTTGGTCGCTTCTTCCGAAACGTTAGGAATATCTGCCGTTAATTCTTCTTCACCACGTTTTGTATCACGAACTTCCAATTCAAACTCTTCAATATGAAGAGAAGTAAACCAGTCTTCTTTTGCTACACGCTCAGAAATAACGATCGCATCCTCAAAGTTATATCCTTGCCAAGGCATGAATGCAACTTTTAAGTTACGACCTAATGCTAATTCACCATTTTCAGTTGCATAACCTTCACATAATACCTGACCCTTAGTCACACGTTGACCTTTACCTACAATAGGTTTTAAGTTCATACAAGTATTCTGATTGGTTTTCTTGAATTTGATCAATCTATATGTTTTGACATCATCATCAAATGACACTAAACGGTCATCATCAGTTCGGTCATAACGAATTTTAATTTCATCTGCATCTACATACTCAACCACACCATTACCCTCTGCATTAATTAATGTACGGGAATCTTTCGCAACACGGGCTTCTAAGCCAGTACCCACGATAGGAGCTTGTGGACGTAAAATTGGAACAGCTTGACGCTGCATGTTTGATCCCATCAATGCACGGTTGGCATCATCATGTTCCAAGAAAGGAATTAATGAGGCCGCAATAGATGTAATTTGATTAGGAGCAACGTCCATATAATCCAAACGCGTAGGTTCGATTACCGGGAAGTCACCAAAATATCTTGCTTTTACTTTAGCATCTATAAAATTACCATTATCATCATACTGCGCATTTGCCTGACCGATTGTTTTCTCATCTTCGTCCTCAGCAGATAAATAATGAACAGGTTCTTCAACCACAACACGACCATCTTCTACACGACGGTAAGGAGTTTCGATAAAACCTAAATTATTAATCTTAGCGTGAACTGCTAATGAGGAAATCAAACCAATGTTTGGTCCCTCTGGAGTCTCGATTGTACACAAACGACCGTAGTGCGTATAGTGAACGTCACGAACCTCGAAACCTGCACGCTCACGAGAAAGACCACCTGGACCTAAAGCTGAAAGACGACGCTTGTGCGTGATCTCTGCAAGAGGGTTGGTTTGATCCATGAACTGTGATAACTGATTAGTACCAAAGAATGAATTAATCACAGACGATAACGTACGTGCATTAATTAAGTCAGTAGGTGTGAAAACCTCATTATCACGAATATTCATACGCTCACGAATGGTACGAGCCATACGAGAAAGACCTACTCCAAACTGTGCATATAACTGCTCACCTACTGTACGTACACGACGGTTAGATAAGTGGTCAATATCATCCACCTCAGCTTTAGAGTTGATTAAGTTAATCAAATACTTCACGATTGCGATGATATCTTCACGAGTCAATACCTTCGTTTCATCAGGAGTATTTAATTTCAATTTACGGTTAATGCGGTAGCGACCTACATCACCCAAATCATAACGTTTGTCCGAGAAGAATAAACGATCGATAATACCACGAGCAGTTTCCTCATCAGGTGGTTCAGCGTTACGCAATTGACGATAGATATGTTCTACCGCTTCTTTCTCAGAGTTAGACGTATCTTTTTGTAATGTGTTATATATAATTGAATAGTCAGCATTGTTTGAAGCATCTTCTTTTGCTAAAATAATAGATTTTACTCCAGCATCGATGATCAAATCAATGTGATCTTCTTCTAAAACAGTCTCACGTTCAAGGATAATTTCATTACGATCGATTGATACCACTTCACCAGTATCCTCATCAACGAAATCTTCAATCCATTTTTTCAATACCCTTGCCGCCAAACGACGACCCACGTATTTTTTTAGACCAGACTTACTTACTTTAATTTCATCGGCAAGATCAAATAATTCTAAGATATCCTTATCAGAATCATAACCGATAGCACGTAATAAAGTAGTAACTGGGAATTTTTTCTTACGGTCGATATAAGCATACATGACGTTGTTTACATCAGTTGCAAATTCAATCCAAGATCCTTTAAAAGGAATTACCCTTGCAGAATAAAGTTTAGTACCATTTGTGTGTCTACTTTGACCAAAGAAAACGCCAGGTGAACGGTGTAATTGAGATACGATTACGCGCTCCGCACCATTGATCACGAAAGTACCTTTCGGTGTCATATATGGGATAGTTCCCAAATATACGTCCTGCACAATAGTCTCGAAATCTTCGTGTTCTTCATCATTACATGATAACTTTAACTTTGCCTTTAAAGGAACGCTATAAGTTAACCCACGTTCGATACATTCTTGTATATCATAGCGAGGAGGATCAATGAAATAATCCAAAAACTCGAGAACAAAAATGTTTCTAGAATCAGAAATAGGGAAGTTTTCCGAGAATACCTTGAACAGCCCTTCCTGATGGCGGTTGTCAGAAGTAGTTTCTAGTTGAAAAAACTCCTTGAAAGATTGCAATTGCACATCTAAGAAATCTGGATATTCCAGAACTTTCCTGCTTGTCGCAAAATTTACTCTTTCTTGTTGAATATTATTGTTTGCCAAGGGGATATGAATTTTAGTTTTAAAAAAACTGAGCTTAACTATGCTGTCATTACTACATTTCGACTATGTTCAGCATACACATAGACTAGTAGTGAAATATCATAAATAGGAATAGACTCTAACGAAAATACGTCAGAGTCTAAACCTTTTGAGGGCTTGTTATGTAAGATTATTTAATCTCAACAACAGCTCCAGCTTCTTCTAATTGTTGTTTCAACGCTTCTGCTTCATCTTTAGAAACACCAGTTTTGATTTCTTTAGGAGCTCCATCAACTAAATCTTTAGCTTCTTTCAAGCCTAGTCCAGCTAAATCTTTTACTAATTTAACTACAGCTAATTTAGCACCACCAGCTTCTTTCAAGATAACATCGAAAGATGTTTTCTCTTCAGCAGCAGCAGCACCTTCAGCTGGAGCAGCAGCAACTGCAACAGCAGCAGCAGCAGGCTCGATACCATACTCGTCTTTTAAGATATCAGCTAATTCTTTAACTTCTTTTACTGTTAAGTTTACTAACTGTTCAGCAAGTTGTTTTAAATCTGCCATTTTATTTTGAATTTTTGAATGTCGTTATGAAAAATTGTTATTAATAATAGAACGAATGTTTTATTTAAAAAGAGTATTCGTTAACCTCTTTGTTCTAAAGCTTTTACTAAACCTGAAATTGTATTTCCACCCGATTGAAGAGCTGAAATAACATTCTTAGCAGGAGATTCCAATGCAGCGATAACGTCAGCGATGAGCTCATTTTTAGATTTAAGACTCACTAATGCTTTCAACTGATTGTCACCTACAAATGCAGTTTCTTGGATATAAGCAGCTTTCAACAAAGGTTTATCACCTTCTTTACGTAAAGCTTGAATTAATTTCGCTGGAGCATTTGCGATCTCAGAGAACATCATTGTAGACGCACCTTTCAATGTACCTACGATCTCATCTGAATCGATACCAGCTTCGATTAATGCTTTTTTGATTAAAGTGTTTTTAACAGCTTTAATTTCAATATCACTTTCGAAACATTTGCGACGAATGCCATTCACTTTTTCTACCGATAAATTAGAAGTGTCAGTAATATAGAAATTACCGTAAGATTTAATCTGCTCGGCCAAAGCTTGAACAATTTCTTGTTTTTCTTCTTTTCTCATGATTAAATACCCGCTACTGATTTAGTTTCAATATGAATACCAGGACTCATAGTTGATGAAATGTGAATGCTTTTAAAGTATGTTCCTTTAGCTGCAGACGGTTTCAAACGAGAGATAGTTTGTAATACCTCTAATGCGTTTTCATAAATTTTGTCTGCATCGAACGACGCTTTACCAACTGAAGTATGGATGATACCAGTTTTATCAACTTTGAAATCAATCTTACCGCCTTTTACATCTGTTACTGCTTTACCTACTTCTGTAGTTACAGTACCAGTTTTAGGATTTGGCATTAAGTTTCTTGGACCTAAAATACGACCCAATTTACCTACTTTAGCCATCACACTAGGCATTGTAATAATGATATCAACGTCAGTCCAACCGCCTTCAATTTTACTGATATACTCATCTAAACCTACGAAATCAGCACCTGCTGCTTTAGCTTCTTCTTCCTTATCAGGAGTACATAAAACTAAAACACGTACAGTTTTACCAGTTCCGTGAGGTAAAGTTGCAATACCACGAACCATTTGATTTGCTTTACGAGGATCTACGCCTAAACGAACGTCGATATCCACAGAAGCATCGAATTTGGTCAATGAAATTTCTTTAACTAAAGCCGAAGCTTCTTTTAAAGAGTATGCTTTACCAGCTTCAATTTTGGATAGTGCCGCTTTTTGATTTTTTGTTAATCTAGCCACTTTTCTTAAATTGATTTCTTAATTAATTGTTCCAAGGAGCATTACCTGATACAGTAATACCCATACTACGTGCTGTCCCAGCTACCATTCTCATAGCAGCATCTAAAGTAAACGCGTTTAAATCTACCATTTTATCTTTAGCAATAACTTCTACTTGTTCCCAAGTAACTGAAGCTACTTTTTTACGGTTAGGCTCACCTGAACCGCTTTTTAAACCAGCAGTTTCTTTCAATTGAATAGCAACTGGTGGAGTTTTAATGATAAAATCAAAAGATTTATCGGCGTAAACTGTAATGACAACAGGCAATACTTTTCCTGGTTTGTCTTGCGTACGAGCATTGAACTGTTTACAGAAATCCATAATGTTCACACCCTTAGCACCTAAAGCAGGTCCTACTGGTGGAGATGGATTCGCAGCTCCGCCCTTAACTTGTAATTTTACTAACGCACTGACTTCTTTTGCCATCTTGTTTTGAATTAAATTATTAAATGTTTGTTAGTAAGTTGGAAGCAAATAACGTAACATTTATTATTTCACTTGGCTATTAACTTGCGTTTAACCACCAAATGAGGTGCAAAGATATGTATAATAAAAACTAAATACAAATATTTTTCAACATAAAAAGAGCAAAGGTTAAACTTTGCTCTTTTTATTATTCTTTTTCTACTTGCATGTAGTTTAATTCTAATGGTGTTTTTCTTCCAAAAACTTTCACCATCACGATTAATTTCTTTTTGTCTTCGTGAACTTCTTCGATCTCACCAGTAAAACCATTAAATGGACCATCATTCACCTTCACTGTTTCACCAACATAGTAAGGCACATTAATGGTCTCACCTTGTTCAGCCATCTCATCTACTTTACCTAAGATACGATTAACTTCTGCTTGACGTAACGGAATAGCATTACCTGCCTTATCTCCTAAAAATCCAATAACACTATTAACCCCCTTTATGATATGCTCCAATTCACCATCCAAAGCAGCCTCTAACAAAACGTATCCAGGATAATAGTTGCGCTCTTTAGCTACCTTTTTTCCATCACGCATCAAATAGTACTTTTCCATAGGAATCAACACTTGAGTAACCAAATGCTCAATCCCTAAACGACTCACTTCGGCATCAATATATTGTTTTACCTTCTTCTCCTTACCACTCACTGCACGAACTACGTACCATTTTAAACTTTGATCTGCCATAAATAATGTTTGATGAAATTAAGAAGCAATACCGTACAACAACTCCAATACGTTGCTTGAAGCTTTATCCATTATAAAAACCAATAATGCTATGATAACAGAAGCAACAAGTACGATCACAGCGGAGTTTTGTAACTGACCCCAAGTAGGCCAAGTGACCTTCTCTGTAATCTCGACATAAGAGTCTTTAAAAAAATCAAGTACTTTTGCCATTTTCAGTTTATTTATTAAGCACGGGAACAAGGATTCGAACCCTGATCAAAGGTTTTGGAGACCTCTATTCTACCGTTGAACTATTCCCGTGTATTTCTTATTTTGATGATGCAAATATAGTGTTTTAAACAATCTCCTGCAAATATTTTTAATCTTTTTTTATTGTTTTTTAATCAATATTTTAGATTGAAAAAATAAGCTAATCAGTATGAACTGATTAGCTTATTATATGGTGATTTTAGAATCTTTTCAGATTATAAAATTTCAGTTACCTGACCAGCACCTACAGTTCTACCACCTTCACGGATAGCGAAACGTAGACCTTTTTCCATAGCGATAGGAGAGATCAATTTAACAGTGATCGTAACGTTATCACCTGGCATTACCATTTCAGTACCTTCAGCTAGTGAAATCTCACCAGTTACATCTGTTGTACGGAAATAGAATTGAGGACGGTATTTGTTAAAGAATGGTGTGTGACGACCACCTTCAGCTTTTGATAAAACGTAAACCTCAGCTTTGAAATAATCGTGAGGAGTTACTGATCCTGGTTTACAGATAACCATACCACGTTTGATATCAGTTTTCTCAATACCACGTAACAATAAACCTACGTTATCACCAGCTTCACCGTAATCTAAAATTTTACGGAACATCTCAACACCAGTTACTGTAGATTTTAAGTTCTCAGCACCCATACCTAAGATTTCAACTGGATCTCCAGAGTTGATTACACCTCTTTCAATACGACCTGTAGCAACAGTACCACGACCTGTGATCGAGAATACATCCTCTACTGGCATTAAGAAAGGTAATTCAGTTAAACGTGGAGGGATTGGAATGTAGCTATCAACAGCATCCATTAATTCCATAATTTTAGCAACCCACTCAGGCTCACCATTAAGAGCGCCTAAAGCAGAACCTTTAATTACTGGAACATCATCTCCTGGATAATCGTAGAATGATAATAATTCACGAACTTCCATTTCAACTAAGTCTAATAATTCTTCATCATCTACTAAGTCAGTTTTGTTTAAGAAAACAACTAAAGCAGGGATACCTACTTGACGACCTAATAAGATGTGCTCACGTGTTTGAGGCATAGGACCATCAGTAGCAGCAACTACGATGATAGCGCCATCCATTTGAGCAGCACCAGTAACCATGTTTTTCACGTAATCGGCGTGACCTGGACAGTCAACGTGTGCATAGTGACGTAAAGCAGTTGAGTACTCAACGTGTGCAGTATTAATAGTGATACCACGCTCTTTTTCTTCAGGAGCAGAGTCAATTGAATCAAATGAACGAGCTTCTGATAAACCTGCGTCTGCTAATACTTTAGTAATAGCTGCAGTTGTAGTAGTTTTACCGTGGTCAACGTGACCGATTGTACCAATGTTTAAGTGTGGTTTACTACGGTCAAATTTCTCTTTTGCCATGTTTATGCGAATTAGTAATTATAAATATTTCTCTATTTGTTATACAATGTTGTACGAGCCAAAGATGGGATTTGAACCCACGACCTCTTCCTTACCAAGGAAGTGCTCTACCCCTGAGCTACTTCGGCTTTTCGAAAATTCCTTCTACAGATTAATGCCTCCACCTTTAGATATAATATTATCAAAGAAGACAGAGACTAAAAATCAATACTTAAAAATTTGAGCGGAAGACGAGGTTCGAACTCGCGACCTATAGCTTGGAAGGCTATCGCTCTACCAACTGAGCTACTTCCGCTTTGTTTGCGATTTTACTTTAGATCTTCATCTACTAACAGCTCGCAAACTGTTTGGTGTGGGGGGAGAAGGATTCGAACCTTCGAAACCGAAGTAACGGATTTACAGTCCGTCCCATTTGACCGCTCTGGAACCCCCCCATAACTATAAAGTTATGTTTGAGCCTCTTATCGGAATCGAACCAATGACCTACTGATTACAAGTCAGTTGCTCTACCAGCTGAGCTAAAGAGGCGTTTCTTTTTAAAAGCATTAATCTCTAAACTTCATTTCTTTTGTTTAGCGAGTGCAAATATCTATTTTAATTTCGATATGTGCAAGCTTTTTTTTTATTTTTTTTCACTCTTAAAAGAACTATCAAACTTTCCGAAGTAGCATCGCTATTTCCCCGTTTGCTGATGCAAAGATATACACTAAACCCACATTACAAAAATATTTTTTTAAAAAAAACATGTCTTTTTCACAACACTACTGATACGCAGATAAATAAATTTCAATGAAAATATGACATTTTATAATGTTCGCTCAAAATTTGATCTATCCAGTATCAAATTAGGATTGCTGATAGGCTCCAGACTGATAACAGTAGCACCATCATGAGTGCATAAAATAGACGACAATGAATAAATTTGTTTCCTATATGACGCAATTAAGATTGTAAATAAAACAAATTTATCTAAGTTTGGCCATGCAAAATCCAGATCAAAATAAAGTGATCAAAATACTAGTATCGATACTATTCATTGTTTTTATCACAAATACGCACATCTTAAAAGCTCAAAATATACTAGAAAAAGTGACTAAAAAAGTCTTTTCGACCTCCAAAGATTCGACCAGGTCTGGGGTTTTTATGATTTTGCCCGCATTAGGTTATGCCCAAGAGACAGGTGCCGAATATGGAATTGCCAGCAATTATAACTTCTATTTCAATAAAAAAGATAGCAGTATCAGATCATCAAACATTTTATTGATGGGTACTTACACAACCAAAAAGCAATCAAATATCAAATTACAATCCGACATTTGGACGGACAATAATGATTACCATATTATTTCAGAACTTCGTTATCGCAATTGGCCATCTAATTTTTATGGTATAGGCATGGATACTAAAAAGATAGATGAAGACTTAATCAGTCAAAAATTGTTTCGTGCCAAATTAGAAGTAGAAAAAAGAATGACTTCTAATTACTATTCGGGAGTAAATATACAATATGATTATGTCCAGTTTCATGATAGAGAACCTGGTGGTATATTTGATCAAGCGACTGTCATTGGAAAAAATGGAGGCCAGCAGCTACTTTTGGGAATTTCTCAATTGTATGACAATCGGAACCATGTTTCTTACACGACTAAAGGTTATTATGCTAGAGCTAAATTAGCATATGCCCCCAAATTATGGACGAAAGAAGATTTTGAAGGTGCTAATTTTGATGCTGACCTACGTGGTTTTTTTCCTATAAACAAAAAAATAACATTAGCAGCCCAGGCGATTTATAGAGCAACATTTGGAAAAACGATTCCTTACTATGCATATCGAGATCTCGGTGGTGACATGATGATGCGTGGCTATTATATTGGTCGTTACAAGGACAAAAACTATCTCGCATCGCAGGCTGAATTGCGGTATCGCTTCCATCCCAGATTTGCTGTTGCAGGATTTACAGGAATAGGTTCCGTCTTTTCAAAAGAATATCAGGTGCGTTTTGTTCCTTCCTATGGAGGTGGGCTACGCTACTTCTTCAGTCTGGAGCATAATAGCAATATCCGTCTTGATTATGCTTATGGTGAACAGCGGCCTGGTGAAAAACGACAATCTGGATTTTATTTGTCACTTAGTGAAGCATTTTAAAAAAATATTTCCTGGTGTTTTGATCACCTTTTTTTCATATAAGGTGATCGATCCTAATTTCACAACTGCCTTTCCTTTTAAAAACGAATGATAAAGTCTTCTTTCCTTTGCCCTTTTCTAAAAAAAACCAATCCAAGATGGAAAAGATCGATAGTCACGACAACCTTTGAATGCTGCTTTAAAAATCTCCAAGACTTTTCTTGATCTTTTGAAAGATGAGGGCTATCAACAATGATTATATCATCTTCTTGCATCTCAAATAGTATTTTTTGATAATCATCGACCGTATTGATATAATAAATTGCTCGCTGGGCCAAGATCGTACAGTTACGTTCAAATAACTTGACCAGATCGGGATCATTTGATTTATCGGATATTTTATAGGTGCCAAATGGAAACGTTCTTAGCAAACGCTCTACAAATAAATAGTTCTTCTCTTCCCTCTTCCCTGCCCTTTTATAGCATAACGGCACAGCATTCACCTCATCAACCGTAGGCTTTCGATAAAGAACTTCATCGACCAATTGATATACAAAAGGTGAATGAGTTCCATGGCGACTATGAGAAACTAAATAATGACGTAAAGATTTTAGATAATACTGCATGTAGAGGACAAATTTACATAGAGTAATACAAATTCCTATTAAATGAATACCAAATTCGGTATTAACATAGATTTAACTATCCCCCTATTATCCCCCTATTATATCTCTGTTAAAGTAGAATTTGATACGAAGTTAGTAGGATGTTGATCAAGAAAATAACTAATGAAATTTTTTGCTTAAGCAGGTAGAATATAAGATACTCATGTATTCCTATTTCACATGGAACATTTTAGGATGGCCGATTAGAAAATGCAGAAGCACAAAGGCTAACCAGTGGAGAACTGTTAGCGATTAAAATAATATATTGTAAGGATGATCTAAAATTGCAAAATAAAGACACTTCCTTTTCCTTCTTCACTATTTACAAAGATCGTCCCTTTATGCAAAAGCATAATTTGCTTACTTAATGTTAATCCAACTCCTGTTCCAGTTTTTTTTGTTGTAAAGAAAGGTGTGAAAATCTGTTCTTGTAAATCCGCAGCTATACCAATACCATTATCCTCTATCCGTATCTGTATTTTACCATCCATCTCTATGGCAGAAAGACTGATATAGGCATCATCTTTTGATTTCACAGCATCGATCGCATTAAGCATCAAATTGATGATAACCTGTTCGATCAAATTAACATCTGCGTGCAAGACTAATCTGGTATTCTTAAGTATAATATCAACATCTACATTCTTCTGAATGATGGTCGGTTCCAATAATTGATAGATATGTTCAAAAAGCTGAGCAACAGCAATAGGTGTAAGCAAAGGCTCATCTACCTTATTGATCATCCGATAGCTTTTCGCAAAATGTAACAGCCCTTGACTTCTTCTTTGAATTGTAGAAATACCGACTTTCAAATCTTCAATATCTTCCACACCTCTGAAGTGATTTAGTCTTCCATTTAGCGTTTCAGCGAGTGAACTTATGGGAGCAATCGAGTTCATGATTTCATGTGTCAATACCCTTAAAAGCTTTTGCCATGCTTTTGTTTCAGTTTCATCCATTGCTTCATTGATATTTTGATAAACGACAATTCGAAATACCGCATCTTGTGTTTCGAAGCTAGAACTTTGAATAAGCAACTTTATTTTTCCTTTATTCGATTGAACAGATTCCATCTGTTGCTGCCCAACATCCAAGCGCATCGTTTTTTCATAAAGCTCTTCATGCTTTTTTTTCAGGGCAGAGATATTACCTAAGTGCGGCATATGAAACAATTGCTTAAAAGCATCATTTACCCACATCACCTTACCCGTATCCAATTGATAAAAGATAATGGCAGAATTCAGCATATTAATCACCCGATCCAGATATTGATGCTGGATCTCCTTGTCCATACTAATCTCTTTATACGTATCGTTGATCTGATTAAAAGCGGTAAAAAGCTGTCCTTCTGTTGATTTCGGGCTTTTAACAACAAATCTACGTGTAAAATCATGATATTTTACCGCTTCAGAAAACTCGACCAGTTGCCTTGATAGATAATGTATTTGTTGATAAAAGCGGTAGGCAAAACCAAAAATTAACAAAAAAAGAAATACAGCGTACGTATACCATCCCTTAAATACTAAATAGGATGCTACAGTACATCCAACTAATAAAAAAAGAAGTTTAATTAAATTAATAAATCGATTACCTTTCATAGGTTAGATATCATATTTCTCCAATCTTCTATAAAGAGCTGCTCGAGTCAGTCCCAATTCTTTTGCAGCCTTGCTAATATTTCCATTAAATCGTTCAATAGCTGACTTGATCGCTTTTCGTTCTAGTTCCTCTAAATTTGTACCTGCAATATTTGTTTCAAGAGGACTTTCTTCGACTTGTTGTTCTATGGGCGAAAAAAAGATATCATTACCCCTAATACTTGACTGATCAGCCATAATTACTGCCCGCTCAATGCTATATTGCAATTCACGAACATTACCAGGAAAATGATAAGAAAATAATTTTTTTAAGGCATCGGATTCAAATCCGTCTATCCGTTTATTATATTTTTTAGCATAAACGGCTAAAAAATGCTCTGCCAAGAGTTGAATATCATCTCCCCTATGTCTTAAAGGAGGAACCTGAATTTCCACCGTATTGATACGGTAAATCAAATCTTTTCTAAACCTATTTTCATCGGCAAGCACTTTCAAGGCTACGTTTGTAGCTGTGATCAGACGGATATCAACAGGTATCATCTGATGCGATCCTAGCGGTGTCACATAACGATTCTGAAGTACAGTCAATAACTTGGATTGTTGATGCAAAGAAATATTACCGATTTCGTCCAAAAATAAGGTTCCGCCATTAGCCGTTTCAAACCTGCCCTGACGATCTTCTCTGGCATCAGTAAAAGCTCCTTTTTTATATCCGAACAATTCACTTTCAAATAAGCTTTCTGTCAATGAACCTACATCAACCTTTACATATACATCATTGCAACGGAGAGAACGCTTTTGGATGGCTTGCGCTATCAGATCCTTTCCAGTACCATTCTCTCCTAAAATGAGAATATTAGCGTCAGTTGGTGCAATTTTTTCCAACTTATATTGCAACTCGTCCATGACGACCGACCGTCCGATCAAGTCAGGAGTACCATCGTTGGTGAGCAAGGAGTTTTTAACCTTTTTATCTCGATTTTTGTTTTCTGTCAGTGTATTTTCTATGGTTGCCAATAATTGTTCATTGATCCAAGGCTTTACGACAAAATCTGAGGCTCCTTGTTTAAGTGATTTGACTGCTAAATCAACGGCTCCGTAAGCGGTGATCATGATGACTCGAATTGCTGGATATTTTTCCTTGATCTTGGACAACCAAAATAAACCCTCGTTACCGGTATTAATAGTGCTCTTAAAATTCATGTCCAACAAAACCACATCATAAGACATCTTATCCAAATGACTCATCAGATTTTCTGGATTCGATTCTACTTGCACATGGCTCACCTTTGGTTTGAGTAAAATCCGTGCGGCTGTTAATAAATCATGGTCATCATCGACGACTAAAACTGCTGCTTTTTTCATTAAAATAATTTGTTCTTTATGGGCAATGAGACTATCATGAGCAAATTATGACCATACTTTATTAGAGGAATGCCCATACTAGGTTTCATTTAGACACTAAGATAACTATAAATTTAACGCACCTGCATAATAATCATTGATATATTTTTGCAGCAGCCATTCATATTGTTTAACCAACAGTTGAATCTGACTGCTGTCCAATTTATTTTTGGCTGTTAAAAATAATACCGAATTACTATTCCCTGCTTCAAAGTGTACTTGTGCAATACGAAATGATTCGGAATAGCTCTGCTGTTGCTCTTGCAGCTGCACAATATTATTGCTGACGTTTTTTAAATTAAAAACTGCTTTAGCTGTTTCCTGACGTAAGTCATTTAAAGCTATATCTTTTTGAAATTTGGCCGTTTCCAAATCAAGCCTTGCCAATTTAACCTGATTATAAACTGCCAAATGATTAAAAATTGGAATGTTTAGATTTAAAGAAATTGATTTTCCAAGGTTATTATTAAATTGTTTCAAATATCCAAAATCAGCTGCATTCGAATAATTCGTTGATAAACCTGCATTTAATGAAAGCGATGGCCAATAACTTGCTTTCACTACTTTGATATTACGCTCAGCAGCTTTGATACGCCAATCCAATGCTGGAATGTTAGGCAAATTTTCACTTGCAGTATTAAATAATTGAGCAGCTGTTCGTAGTTCGGCATCCTGTTTAAATTCTAATGGCCTCAACTCACCCAAACTTGTTTCATCCAAATTCAGCAGATTTGCCAACTTTAGTCTGTTGAGATATAAGACCTGTTTATTATTGTCAATGGCGTTAATATCGTTTGCCAATTGACCCTTCAAATCAAAATAGTCTCCAGGATTAATTGCTCCTTCTTTATGTAAAACCTCTGCCCTCCGTACTTGCTCCCTCGTTACATCAGTTTGCAGTTCTGATTGTTTCAGCACATCTTGTGCGGTTAATATTTGGATAAATGCTTCGATTACATCCAATTTAAGAGTATTGATCTGCGAATCAAATTCCAATTTACTCGCGACTTTGGCATCGGCTTTCATCCGAACATCATGCAAAATTCGAAATCCATTAAATACGGGAACACTGACTCCAAGAGATGAACCTCCGGATGAATTATTTGTTGTTGTATATTGATTGATTGTCTTATCAAGATAACGTCCGGTACTAAAGCCATGATTTAAATTTGCATTTACATCTGGCAATCGATTGGCTTTTGCCTGCTTCAAATTAATATCCCCCCGTTTTACATCTAATTCATTTTGCATTAAAGCAGGATTTGCCTTTACGGCTAGTTGGATACACTCATTCAACGAACGTTGTGGAACTTGTGCATGCACAAAAGTCAAGCTACAAAGAAAACACAAACTGTATATCAAGATTTGTTTCATATATCATATTTTCCAAATCTTTACCCACAGCCCATGCCAAACCAATAACACGCTAATTATCAATGAAATATCAATAAACATGAAGTATATATGTTCATCTTCGTACATTCAGGTGTTCGCTTTCGAACACCTGAATACAGATTTCAATCTCTTCATAAAAAAATATTTTTTAACATCATAATTTACAAGTTGTACGTTGACGAACAATTAGTGTTCGATTACGAACACTAGACAAACCGATAAAACGAAATAACAAAATGAATATCAACACATTACATTTATGGCACATCTTTCATAGATAATAAGAAAATTGAAAAGCATTATGGATAGAGCTTTAGAAAAGAAGAAATGGAATAACAAACGCATATTAACCTTAGTTGGAATTACAGGTTTGGTCGGCCTTATCGCTGCAAGCTTTTATTTTACAAGTGGCAAAAGTAAGCTTAATGTAGAAGCAGACCGTATTTCCATCGTTGAGATTAAAAAAGACAACTTTCAGGAATTTATTCCAATTAATGGAACTGTTCTGCCCATCAGCAGCATTTACTTAGACGCATCTGTAGGGGGACGTATGGAAGAAAAATATGTAGAAGATGGTGCAATTTTAAAAAAGGGCGATCCCATTATGCGTCTATCCAATACCGATCAAGAGCTTAATCTGATTCAACAAGAAACTCAGGTTTTAAATTTATTAACACAATCACAAATTGCTCAAACCAATGCACAACAGGTTTCGATCAATAACCGCAATCAAATGGCTGATGTGGAACAAGCTTATAAAGAAGCTGAGCGTGTATATCAATTAAATCAAAAGCTATTAAATGAAAAAGCAATTGGTTCACAAGAATTTGAAAAATCCAAAAATGAATATAACTATCAAAAAGAACGTGTTAATTTAACCAAACAAATCCTAAGACAGGATGAGGTATCGACCAATCAAAAGGCACATCAAGATAAAGAGACTTATCAACGTACACAAAGTGCTTTGGAATTAATGAAGCGAAAAATTGGGGATTTGATTGTACGTTCCCCAGTAGATGGTCAATTAACATCATTTGATGCAGAAATTGGACAGAATAAAAATGCAGGTGAACGTCTGGGACAGATTGACGTACTGACAGGATTTAAAGTTCGTGCTGATATTGACGAACATTACATCAATCGTATATTTCCGGATCTACAAGGCGAGTTCACCATTGGTGATAAAGCATATAAATTAAAAATCAAAAAAGTATATACGCAAGTAACTAATGGTCGTTTTCAAGTCGATATGGAATTTGTCAATGAAGTACCTAAAGGTATTCGTAGAGGGCAGACTTTACAGATCAGATTAGCTTTGAGCGACGAAACCAAAGCGGTATTACTTGCAAAAGGAGGTTTTTATCAGCAGACTGGTGGTAACTGGATCTTCAAATTGGATAAAAATGGAACAACCGCTTACCGTGTTGACATTCAATTGGGAAGGCAAAATCCGGAATACTATGAAGTCATCAAAGGTTTACAACCTGGTGATAAAGTAATCGTTTCCAGCTATGAGACTTATGACAAGGTACAAGAATTGAATATAAAGAAATAGGAAACAGAAGATCGGAGAAACATTAAAAAATCCCTTCACAAATCAAATGATTTAAATTTAATATAAACTAAAGATATGAGCACAAAAAATATGATCAAAATCAGCAATCTCCAAAAGTACTACCGTACAGAAGAAGTTGAAACAGTGGCACTCAACAATTTGAATATCCACGTTAAGGAAGGTGAATTTGTTGCTGTCATGGGACCATCGGGATGTGGTAAATCCACACTGCTCAATATTATTGGGCTTCTGGATGACTTAGACGAAGGTAGCTATCTGTTTAATGACATCGAAGTGGCTAAGTTCAAAGAACGCGGGCGCTCGGATTTGCGCAAGCATAATATTGGTTTTGTATTCCAAAGTTTTAACCTTATTGATGAATTGACCGTATTTGAAAACGTAGAACTGCCTTTAGTATATACCAATGTTCCTGCAGCAGAGCGTAAACGTCGTGTTGAAGAGGTACTGGAGAAAGTACAGATCATGCACCGACGCAACCACTTTCCGCAACAACTCTCTGGAGGGCAACAACAACGTGTTGCTGTAGCTCGTGCTGTAGTTAATAACCCAAAACTGATACTTGCCGATGAGCCTACAGGTAACTTAGATTCCAACAATGGTAACGAGGTCATGCAGTTATTAACAGAATTAAATGAAGCAGGAACAACCATCGTTATGGTAACACATAGTGAGCATGATGCCAAATTTTCTGACCGCGTAATCCGTATGCTCGATGGTCAGGTAATCATGGAGACATCTGCACTAAAACAAAATGGATAAAGTTGAAATCGGTTAATCAAGAGGGAAAAATATATATTACGGATCTATAGATAAGGCCGTTGCTACTGTGTAATCTGCATTACTTGATGGCAGGATAAAGTGCAATCACTAACCGTATAGGATAATTTGATTTAAAAACAACAAATAAAACTGCCTAGAGCCTTATGCTCTGGACAAAGTAAACCTAAATGTAATGAACAATTTTAAATTAATTTTTAGACAATTATGGCGTAACCGCCTCTTTACCTTACTTAATATCGTCGGATTATCTATCGGTATCAGTGCATGCTGGGTGATATTCCGTATTGTCAATTATGAATTTAGTTTTGATCAAAAACAACCTGATAAAGAATTAATTTACAAAGTCCATACGAGCTATCTTGAAAATAACAAAACGGATAATTTTGATGGAATTCCAGCCCCATTACCCGCATTTGTAAAGGAAAATTTATCTGATATGGCCTTATCTGTTCCTATTTTCAACCAATATTTTGAACGAGTTAGCCGACCAAATCAAGCTAATAATCCATTAATATTTGAAGATCAAAAAAATATTTTTGGTACTACTTCAGATTATTTCAAGTTAGCTGATTACAGGTGGCTACAGGGAAATAAAGACCATGTGTTTAAGCAACCTAATGAGGTGGTACTGACTGAATCAAGAGCAAAATTATACTTTCCTAAGCAGGAATTAGCAGATATTATGGGTAAAACCTTATCCTACGATAGTACCTTATTTACTGTTACTGGAATCGTGCAAGACTTAACTTACCCAAGTAGTTTTATTGGAAAAGAATTTATTCAAATTCCCTCGAAGGATTGGAACAGTACCACTTGGACAAATTCAAATTCGGATTGGCAATTGTTTATTAAGATCAAATCGCACCAGGTGATCACACCGCTATTAAAGTCGATCAATGCTAAAGCCCATGAAATGACCCATGAGGAATTTAAAAAGTATGGTTTCAGCATGTCTGCAAATGTCATTCCGTTATCCGAATTACATTTTACATCATTCGCACAAAAAAGTACTGACAAAAAAACAATGTATGGTATTATTGGTATCGGCATTTTTTTATTGATCCTTGCCTGTATCAACTATATCAATCTAACAACAGCACAAGTCCCTCATCGAGCAAAAGAAATAGGTATCAGAAAAACATTGGGTGAAAGTCAAAAAAGAATAACCTTCATTTTTTTTATGGAGACATTTATCATCGCCATCTTGGCTCTCTTATTATCGTGGCCATTAGTCCAACTTATCCAAACCAGTTTAAGTTCTTACATTCCTAAAGAAATGTACAGTTTTGCTGACAATTTAACGGTACTGTTATTTATAACTGGAACAACAATTTTGATCACTCTTATATCAAGTTGGTATCCTGCCCTCCTCATTAATAAAGTTAGAATATCAGAAGTCATTAAAATTACGGGGGGTAGTAAAGTAAATATGGGTGGCTTGTCCTTAAGAAAAGCGCTGATCGTATTTCAATTTGTGATTGCTCAGGTATTTGTTGTCTCCACGTTTATTATAGGAATGCAACTTAAACATTCGTTAAATAGTAAACTTGGGTTTAATAAGGACGCAATTATTACCATGCAACTGCCCTACAAAAGTTATCAAAATGCGGGTACGGATCCTTTCACTTATAAACATGCATTGACTGGGCTTTCGGCTATCAAACGTGTTTCATTAGGTCACCTTCCGATGAGTTCTGATCATTGGGGCAATTCAATCGTTGCAAAAAGTGATACCGGAGAAATACGGGTTGACCATCAGTTTAAGTTTATCGATGAAGATTATTTTAAATTATATGATATACGGATTCTAGCTGGTCGAGAGATCAAACTCGCGGATAGTACTTCAGGTATTGCTCTAAATCTAGTTGCTATTGAAAGACTAGGATTCAAATCTGCCTCTGATGCTATTGGTTCTTTTGTTAAGATTGACGACAAGGATAAACAAATCGTTACGGTGATCGATAATTTTCATAGCAAAAATATGCACAGTAAAATTGGTCCTTTAGAACTGAGACCTTCAAACAAAAAAGGTCAATTAAAAACGATTAGTGTCCAATTGCCAGAGCATCAAGAAAAATGGTCATCTGCATTGCAACAGATTGAAAAGGAATGGAAAAAATACTATCCAAATGCTCCGTTTAAATATGAATTTTACGATCAGCAGATCAAAAATCAATACGAAAATGATACGAAGTTTTCAAAAATAATCAATCTTTCTACTTCGATCACCATCTTATTAAGTTGCTTAGGCCTTATTGGATTAGTGACGATTACAACAGCCCAGCGTACAAAGGAAATCGGAATCCGTAAAGTATTGGGTAGCAAAATTTCGGGAATTGTCCAATTACTATCTAAGGAATATCTCAAATTAATCTTCATCTCTATTCTGATAGCTTCACCGATTGCGTGGTGGGCGATGCACCATTGGTTGAATGATTTTGCCTACAAAATTAATCTGAGCTGGTGGATGTTTGCCATTCCAGCAGTCATTACATTACTTATTGCATTTATCACCATGAGTTACCATTCCATCAAAGCAGCAAGAGCTAACCCTGTGGAAAGCTTAAGAGATGAATAAAGGTAAAAAGTGAGCGATTAGTATTAACCTCTTATATTATAACAGCCATGATCAAGAGCTACATCAAAATAGCAGTGCGAAACCTAAAGCGGAATATTGCTATTTCTTTAATTAATATCTGTGGATTAGCCTTAGGCATCGCCACCTGCTTACTGATCAGTCTTTATATTACCGATGAGCTCAGTTATGACCGCTTTAATAACCATGCCGACCGTATCGTACGTGTGGTATTTAAGGGCAAAGTAAAGGGAGGTGATCTCAAAGAAGCTCATGTTATGCCTCCTGTAGCATCTACCATGAAGGCTGAATTATCATCGGATGTAGAAGAAACTGCTCGCCTGCGAATCGGAGGCGCTCCACTCTTTATGGTGGGAGATAAAATGTTCCACGACGAACATTTGGCCTACGTCGATGCCGCTTTCTTTCGCATATTTACATTACCGCTTTTAAAGGGTGATCATTTAACGGCTCTAACACAACCCAATACTGCCATCATTACTGAAGCAATGGCTAGAAAGTATTTCAATACCATTGATGTGATCGGAAGAGAACTGCCGATCAAAGGAAATGAATCTATTCTAAAAATAACGGGTGTCATGCAAGATATACCCAAAAATTCTCATTTCAATTTTGATGTTTTCACTTCTATCGAAGCGCTCGAAGATGCAAAATCCACCTCGTGGATGACTTCTGAATATTATACATATGCCTTATTGAAAAAAGATGCTGCGATCAGACAGGTAGAAACCAAACTTGCTACTCTTTTTGATAAGCATGTCGGGCCACAGTTTATGGCGGGTTTCGGAATGAGTTATGAAGACTATAAAAAGACTGGAAATAAAATAGGACTTTACTTACAACCTTTAACCGACATTCATTTACATTCAGATTTCGTCTATGATTTAAGTCCTTCCGGAAATATCAAATATCTTTATATTTTTGGTGTTATTGGACTCTTTATGTTATTGATCGCTACGATCAATTTTATGAATCTATCTACTGCTAGCGGATCCAGAAGATTTAAGGAGGTTGGGGTAAGAAAAGTATTGGGAGCTGGAAAACAAAAACTCTTAGTCCAATTCTTCACGGAAGGTATTTTAATCACGTATATTGCTTTACTTTTAGCTGTTTGTATTGTTGTTGTTGCCCTCCCTTTATTCAATCACTTTTCGGGTAAATCTTTGGGGATAACACAGCTTTCCGCTTTCACCACCATTCCATTTTTAATTGGTTTTGGCCTACTGATTGGATTATTTTCCAGCAGTTACCCTGCATTATACTTATCATCTTTCAACCCCTTATCGATATTAAGGAACAAGCTGAACCTTTCTGAAAAAGGATTGAGCTTAAGAAGTGGCTTGGTTGTCTTTCAATTTATGATTTCTGTTGGATTGATTTTCTGTACAGTGGTCGTCAGCCGTCAGTTGGATTACATGCGCCACATCAAATTGGGATACGATAAAGAAAATGTAATTATCGTCCAAAGCTGGCCTTTGGGAGCAAATGAAAAAGCATTTGCTGAGCGGCTTGCTCAAGATAGTCGCATCATGCAGATCTCTCATTCCTCGTACCTACCTGCTGGAGCTACTAACAATAACAATTTCTTTATCTATCCGAAAGAAAATCCAAATCAGTGGGTGAAAACACTTCGCTATGACGTCGATGATCAATACATCCCTGCAATGGGCATGAAGATCAAAGAGGGACGTAATTTTTCAAAGGCATATGGCAACGACAGTCTTTCAGTAGTGATTAATGAGACAGCAGCTAAAAATCTGGGTTGGAAAGACAACATTATAGGAAGGACATTGACCAATAAAGATAATAAGGTGCTGCAGGTTATTGGTGTGGTTGAGGATTTTCATTTCAAACCGTTACATGAAACTATAGCGCCTCTGGTGATGGTATTGAGTGATCAAGCGGGAAATTTGATTATCAAAACAAAAGCGACAAACATGGAAGAATTATTGGCAACAGTAAAAAAACATTACCAAGCATTTCCTTCAGATCTTCCTTTCGATTATTCTTTTCTTGATGAGCGATATAATCAGACGTATCAATCTGAACTTAAAACGGGTCAGCTCTTAACCATTTTTGCAACCCTGACCATTTTTGTGGCTTGTCTTGGATTATTGGGTTTAGCCATATTCACGACACACCAACGTAAAAAGGAAATTGGCATTAGAAAAGTAATTGGTGCCAGTGTTCCTGACATTGCACGCATGCTATCTTTCGAATTTATCCGACTGGTAGTCATCTCTATCATCATTGCCTCTCCTATTGCCTGGTGGATGATGAATATGTGGTTGCAGGACTTTGCCTATCGCATTGATATCAAATGGTGGATGTTTGCGATTGCCGGAATTCTGGCTATTGTGATTGCGCTATTGACAGTCAGTTCACAGGCTATACGTGCGGCATTAGCTAACCCTGTCCATAGTTTAAAAGATGAGTAAAACCATTCAAAGTATATGTAGTCTGAAATAAACCACGACTCTAAATTATTAAAAATGATCAAGAACTATATAAAAATCGCTTGGAGAAATCTTTGGAAAAATAAAGGTTACTCTTCCATCAACATCATTGGCCTAGCCATAGGGTTAGCATGCTGCTTATTAATTGTATTATATATTCATGATGAGTTATCTTATGATAAATACCATGTAAACAAAGACCGGATTTATCGTGTGATCAATTCCTGGGAGGAAAAAGAACAAACCACACGCAATGATGTCTGGGGAGTTGCGCCAATAGGACCTGCTTTAAAAGCAGATTTCCCTGAAGTGAAAAATGTGGTTCAATTTTCTGGAGTGACATCCATTTCTTTAAAGAATAAAGAGAAGGTGTTTCAGGAAGAGCGTGTTTTTTTTATGGACTCAACGGCATTTGACGTTTTTAGCTGGAAAGTATTGGCTGGTAATCCAAAAACAGCCTTGACCGCTCCTTATACTGCTGTTCTAACAGCAAGTATGGCTAAAAAATACTTTGGCAATGAAAACCCGATTGGCAAAACATTGGAAGGGGGGCTTGCAGCAGGTCGTGCTAACCCAGGTCTATATAAGGTCACTGCGGTTATTGAAGATGTACCTTCCAATTCTCATTTTACTTTTGATGCTTTATTATCCATGAGTACCTTTAAACAAGCACGTTTAGATATTTTTGACTCTTGGGGGTATGTAGATTTTTATACGTATGTGCTGGTCTCTGATCAATTTAATCTGGCCAATTTCAATAAAAAAATTCCTCAATTTCTTAAAAAGCATGGTGCCTCTAAGGAGGATAAGTTTAGCTTCTACCTCGAACCTATGCTTGATGCCTATATGCATTCGGCAGCAGGCAGACAGCCTGGGGTAACGGGCAGTGTACAGAATCTGTATATATTTGCCATCATAGGTCTATTTATACTTTTCATCGCCTGTGTCAATTTCATGAATTTGGCTACTTCCCGTTCCATGGAAAGAGCAAAAGAGGTCGGTGTCCGCAAAGCGATTGGTGCTAACCATCGCAATTTGATCCTACAATTTATGTGTGAATCCCTAGCTTTAGTTTTTATCGCTGCACTGCTGGCATTGCTATTGGTTATTATACTTCTGCCGTCCATGGAGGCCTTTGCGGGTAAAAATTTTGCATGGAGCAGTCTATTCAATATGACTACACTTAGTATTTTCCTTGCCATTGTAACGATTACTGGTATTATTGCAGCAAGTTATCCTGCATTTATTTTAGCGCGTTTTAAACCTGTTGAAGTATTAAAGGGTACATTTAAAACTGCTACTGGAGGACAATTTTTAAGAAAAGGATTAGTGGTTTTCCAATTCGGCTTGTCCATTGTGCTTATTGCCGGAACCTGTATTGTCTTTTCGCAATTGCATCATCTACAGCATACCAATCTGGGGTTTCAACAAGATCAGATGCTTGTCATTGATTACAATTTTGACAATGATGTCAACAAAAATTTAGAAGCGATTAAAAATAAGTTTAAAAGAGATAAGGACGTCATTGCGGTATCATCATCACGTAGTGTTCCAGGAGCATTTTTTCCTAATGCAGGTACAGAAATAGAATCTACTGAAGGAAAAATGACGATATTGAGTCCAGCTCTCTTTGAAGTAGATATCGATTTTATCCCAAATATGGGTATTGAAATGGTTGCAGGAAGAGCATATTCCCGAGATTTTCCTGCTGACAGTGCACACTCCTTAATTATTAATGAGGCTGCTGCTAAGTTATGGGGTTATAGCAATCCACAAGAGATTATCGGAAAACGTTTTACACAATGGGGCAAAGAGGGACAAGTGATTGGAGTTGTAAAAGACTTTAACTACCTCTCTCTACACAACAAAGTTGAAGCTCTTGCTTTACGCTTAGAACCTTGGAGCAGCAAATTTATAACGATCAAATTGCAACAAGGAAATCTTCCGGAAACTATTGCCCGTATCGAGAAAATCTGGACTGGTGTCGCTCCTCAAATTCCATTCAATTATACATTTTTGGATCAGAGTTTTAGACGTCAATATGAAGCGGATTATCGATTCCAAAGAATTTTCACCACCTTTTCAGGATTTGCTCTTTTTATAGCATGTTTGGGCCTATTGGGATTGGTAACGTATACCGCACAACAACGAACTAAAGAAATTGGCATCCGTAAAGTTTTAGGATCTAGTGTTTTTGGCATTATACAATTATTATCTATCGATTTTATTAAACTGGTTATTATAGCCATATGTATTGCGATACCTGTCGCCTATTGGGCGATGAACAAGTGGTTGAACAATTTTGCCTACCACATTGATATGCAATGGTGGATGTTTGCCATAGCGGGTGTGAGTGCCTTGGTCATTGCTTTTGTGACAGTCAGTTACCAAGCTTTAAAAGCGGCAAGAGCTAATCCTGTAAAAAGTTTGAGGGATCAGTAGTATACAGCTTAATATGTACGCATGTGAACGCTAAGTGTTCGGATGCGTACACTTACATAGATGCTAGCAATAACATAAAAACCTATAAATAAGTTTATTAAAATTATGGCTTAAGGATTGGCATTATAAATTTCGAAAACAAAAAACCTAAAATGCAAACTGTCGAAAACTATTATTATGATTTTTAAATATATCAAAGCTGGGTGGCGTAATCTGAAAAAAAGCAAGTTTTATACTGCTATCAATATATTAGGACTTTCGATCAGTATTGCAACTGCAATCCTGATTTTGCTATGGGTACAGGACGAAATTAGTTTTGACAGATTTCACAAAGATTATAAACAAATTTATAATGTTCATAACATTTGGAAAGGTGGTGATAAAGAGCAAATATCCAATAATACTCCGGGGCCCGTTGGTTTTTATGCAAAAGATGTTCCTGCAATTGAGTCCTCAGTTAGAATAGCAGTTGAATATTCTGGGGTTATTAGTTTAAAGGATCAAAAAGATGTCTATAGTGGCCTTTCTATTGCCTATGCTGACAGCTCGTTTTTTAAGTTCTTTTCTTTTCCACTAATTCAATCCAGCAAGCCTAATGTATTGACTTCTTTGGATGAAGTGACGATTAGCGAAACACTTCAGAAAAAACTTTTTAATGGACAGGATGCAATCGGTAAGACGCTTCTCTTAGCGAAAACTCCTTTCTTAGTAACAGGTGTGTTTCAGGATATGCCACAAAACTCATCTTTAAGATACGATGCTATCTTTCCTATGGCTTATTTGGCTAAGTCATTTACAGAAAATGGAGGTAATGGGGTATGGAAGACGATTGATGAGGACCTTGGAAATTACTACTTTGATACTTATTTAAAGTTACGTCCTGAAACAGATCCGGAACAAGCAATTGCGCAAATTAATAACAGATTTATTCAGGCACGTGATGGCAATACCAATACTACCTTTAAACTTGGATCATTTGCTGACAAACATTTAATTGCTCCTGATGGCAACAAATCGGCCTTACGCATGGTACAGATATTTGCTGTAGTAGCCTTGCTCCTACTTTTTATTGGCGCAATCAACTATGTAAATCTTTCCACTGCCAGAGCGATGGATCGCGCTAAAGAAGTCAGTATCCGAAAGATTGTGGGTGCAAGCCGTCAACAACTGTTTTTTCAATTTATGGCAGAAACTTTTCTGACATTTACCTTAGCCACTTTTGTGGCGGCGATCTGGGTTGGATTATCATTTTCGGCATATAACAGTATTTCTGGTAAATCAATGGTATTTGATATCCATAATTCAGCATTGTGGATTTTAATTGGATCTGCGCTGCTGTTGACGGTATTATTGTCGAGCATATATCCTTCCATACAACTGTCATCCTTTAAACCCATATCAGCATTGAAAGGCCGATCGTCTAAACCAAAAAATAGTGTTTTTAGAAAAGGTCTGGTTGTATTTCAATACACCACATCCATCATACTGATTATCTGCACCTTGGTCATTCAAAAACAGATGAAATACATCCGTAATTATGATTTAGGGTACGATACGTCATATATTTTCACAGTTCAGCTTAATGAAGGTTCTGTAGAAAATAAATCTACAGTAGAAACCAAACTTGCTGCCGATCCTGCTATTGTTTCTTACTCCATCAACGGGTTATATGATCCGATGAGTTATGGCAATGCTACTGGGGATATCGATTGGCCGAGCCGTCCAAAGGATTACGCTCTTATTGTTGGCCGTGCTACTATCGACAAAAATTTTATTCCATTAATGGGTATGAAATTCGTGGAGGGGGGTAATATCAAGGGTACACCTGCGGACTCTTCAAGCTACATTATCAATGAAACCATGGCGAAACAAATGGGTTTAAAAAAGCCATATCTGGGCGCTCAAATGTCATTACATGAGGTTCCTGGAACGGTGGTAGGTGTGGTCAAGGATTTCAATTTTAGCAATCTGAAAAACCCGATAGGCCCAATGGTGTTTTGGACACACCGATTTGCAGGTACTCTATATGTGAAGACGACAGCTTTAAATGCACAAAAAGCAATTGAGAAAGTAAAAGCGATCTATGATAGTTACCCTTCGGAACAACCGTTCGAATACACATTTTTAGATAGCAAATTTGATCAGTTATATAAGTCTGATTTACGTACCGGTCTTCTTTTTAACATATTTGCTTCAATCGCTATTTTTGTTTCTTCTCTTGGACTCCTCGCTTTAGCGACAAATTCAGCACAAACTAAAGTCAAAGAAATTGGTATCCGAAAAGTTCTAGGAGCAAGTATTGCACAAATCGTTAAGCTATTGGGTAGAGAATTTGTGGGACTATTAGGTATTGCCATTCTAATAGCTGGGCCACTCGCATGGTATTTCTCAAACGAATGGTTGGCTAATTTCAGTTTCAAAACAGAATTGAGTCTCTGGATCTTTTTAGTTGGAGCAAGTATCGCTTTATTAATCGCAGGAATCACAATTGGCTATCAGGCTATCCGTGCTGCGAAGGTAAATGTGATCGATAGTTTACGTGATGAGTGATCATCGTTTAATTAGTGGTGTTTAGGTGTTAAGTAAAGATCAAGGTCGTCGATTTCAGAAGTCGACGGCTTTGTCTGTTAAGTAAAAAGAATATTGTACAACGATTGACAATCGAAAAAATTATGATAAAGAATTATATCAAAACAGCTTGGCGAAGTATTAAGAATCATCAATTTTTCAGCATTCTCAATATCATTGGATTAGCAATTGGTATCTGCACTGCCGTTTTATTATTTGCTTATGTTCAACAAGAATTGAGCTATAATTCTATGTTCAAGAAGGGCAAAAACATTTACCGTGTCTATATGCAAACTTCTCCAGAATATAATCAGGAAAAATGGATTGCTTTACCAAATGCCGTAGGTCCTGCTGTAAAAGAGGATTTATCGGGCGTACAACAAATGACACGTTTGGTGAAAAATGATTTTGGCGCCCCTGCTTCTATCCGCGCAGGAGATCATAATTTTATTGAGAAAAATTTATACCTAGCAGATTCTTCTCTTTTCTCCATGTTTGATTTTCAGTTTATTGAGGGAAATCAAGAGACGGTATTTCATCAACCTAAAAGTATTGCGATATCTCAATCTACCAAGGAAAAAATGTTTGGAAGCCAATCTGCTTTAAATCAAATGATTTGTGTAAATCAAAGAGATACATTTCAAGTGAGTGCTGTATATCTAGACTTGCCAAAAAATAGCACAATTGATTGTGAGATGATTTCTAATATCATGGACTCTTGGATGGGTAAAAATGTATATTGGAGTAACGCGAGTTATGAAACCTATATCCACTTGAAAGATGGTACAGATCCTCGTGATATTGCCCAACAGGCTACGAAGTTGATCGATAAGTATGTTGAAAAAGATAACCGTTTTTTTACAGCATTTTTTTTACAGCCCTTATCAAAAGTGCATCTATATTCATCAGATCTAAAAACTGGACCAACTACGCGTACTGGAGATATTCAAACGATCAGAACCCTCTCTGTCCTCGCTTTCTTGATTATTATAATTGCCTGTGTGAATTATATGAATTTAGCAACTGCTAAATCTCAAAAAAACAGTAAGGAAGTGGGCATCAATAAGGTTTTAGGGGCTAGTCGAAAACAAATCATCATTCGATTTTATATTGAAACCGCAACCATCAGCCTAATCGCAATGGCGATCGGAATATTTTTAGCCATTTTATTATTACCACTATTCAATGCCATCAGTCAAAACGATATTGCTATTTCTCAAATACTCAATTGGCAAAATGTAAGCCCTGTGTTTATAGCTTGGTTAAGTATTACCTTGATAGCTGGAAGTTATCCTGCTCTCTATCTGTCCCAAATTAAATCCATTACTTTAATGAAAAAAGGTGATAATAATGGGACAAAAAAAGTATTAACAAGACAGCTATTGGTTTTGTTTCAATTTGCGACATCTATTACCCTCATCATTGGCATCATCATTATGCTTTCGCAAATGAACTTTGTCAAAAATAAAGATTTGGGTTATCAGCCTCAAAGTGTGTTATCGATCCCTATTCGATCCATAAAAGGTTTGGATAAAATCAATGCACTTAGCCATGCGATAGGAAATATTCCTGCGACCAAATCTTCCACTTACGCACAATCCATTCCAGGTTATAATGAAAGTGGTAAGACCGTATATAAATTTCTAACGGACAAACAGGGCTTACCTACACAAACAGCCGTTACATTCGGACCAATTATTGAAACACTAGGCTTGCAGTTATTAGCTGGTTCAGATTTACCGAGTATTATCGGTAAACCAGATTCGACTTGTTACGTGTTGATCAATGAAGTAATTCTTCATTTTTTAGGATATCGAACACCTGAAGAAGCTATTGGGAAACCCATCATCACAGAAATGAGTGCTACAAATTCCATTATCAGAGGAGTTGTAAGAGATTTCAATTATTCAAATTTAAAATCATCAATAGGTGGCTACACCTATTACACGATGAATAAATCACCTGAATCTCCGAGAAATTTACTCATTCGATATCAAGCTGGAGATCTGCAGGCGTATTTGTTGGAACTCAAAAAAGCGTATTCTTCTATTGCTCCAGAAGCTGCATTCGATTTCACTTTCTTAGATCAATATATCCAAAGTCAATATGAGCATGAAACACGTTCTTCTAAAGTTATGACCGTATTTTCCATGTTGACATTGTTTATTGCTTGTCTTGGTCTTTTAGGTTTAGCGGCATATACTGCAGAACTCCGGAGTAAGGAAATCGGAATACGTAAAGTACTAGGTGCAAGTGCGATAGGAATTTTAAACTTGCTTTCATCAAGCTATCTAAAAATCATTTTATTGGCATTTTTAATTGCTAGTCCTATTGCTTATTATCTTTTTAATAATTGGCTTAATGATTTCATCTATCGTATTGAAATGCCTATATGGGCATTTGTAACCGCTTTATTTACGGTCATGATCATGGCACTGATGACCATTGGCTATCAAACATTAAAAGCTGCTTTTGGAAACCCCATTAAAAGTTTAAGGGACGAATAATTATCAGGTATCAAAAAGATTCCTACAATAAGACAATTGATTAAGAATTATGATAAAGCTATTTTTTAAAACTTCTCTACGCAATATAAAGCGTAATCCATGGAACGCAACGATCAATATCATCGGTCTTGCTCTCGGTTTTACGGTTGCTTTGATCAGTACCCTCTGGATATTGAAACAGTTTTCTTTTGATAAAAATTTTCAGAACTACGATACCATTTATCAAGTCATGGTCACCGGTACTTTCAATGACGAAATGTCTACCGGTCCATCGACCTCAATTCCATTGGCAAAATGGATCGAATCTGATTTTAAAGATGAAATGGAAAAAGTCACCTTATCAACAGGATTAGAAAGTACCATGTGCAAAGCAGGGGATAAAAAACTAAGTGCCAATGGATGCTATGCTTTAGGTAAATTTTCGGAGATCTTCAGTTTTCAAACTATTGAAGGTGAGGTCTCCACTCCTACTGACGCCAATACATTCATTATATCGCAATCATTAGCTTCTCGCTTATTTGGAAGCCAAAGTGCAATTGGAAAAATTGTTCAGCTCAATGGAAAGGAGCAATATCTCGTTAAAGGGGTATATGCAGACCTTCCTCATAATAGTACTTTTTACCAATTGGACTATATTTTACCGATTGCAGATTATTTAGTAAAAAACGAAGGGATTGCTGATGGATGGAACAATTGCTACTTTAATACTTATGTGCAGGTTTCTAATAGTAAGCTAATTCCTACTATTGAATCAAAATTGACTACGGTTTTCAAAACAAAACTCACCGATATCAATCCTGAAATACTATTGCATCCTATGGAGAAATGGCATTTGTACGAGTCTTTCAAAAATGGTAAAAATAATGGTGGACAGATTCAATACGTTTGGATGTTTGCTTTAATCAGCTGTTTGATCCTTTCATTGGCGTGTATCAATTTTATCAACCTCAGCACTGCCAGAAGTCTAAAAAGAGGTAAAGAAGTCGGAGTACTCAAATCATTTGGCGTCAATCGAAAACAATTAATTCAAGTTTTTTTAGTAGAATCCGTTTGCTCTGTTGGTATTTCGTTTGTGTTTTCGATTCTATTCACACTCCTGCTATTACCATGGATTAATAAACTGACACATGCACAACTCGAACTTCCATTAAGTTTCCCTTTATTTTATGCTATTTCGTTTGCGGGAATCTTTGTAATCGGATTATTAGCAGGCATCTACCCTTCTATATTTTTATCCTCTTTCAATCCAATCCTTGCCCTTAAAGGAAAACTACAACTTAGCAAAGGTAGATTTCAACCACGTAAAGTCATGGTGGTAATTCAATTTGCGATCTCCATTTTTATGATGATTGCCACTTATTTGGTTATACAGCAGTTATACCATGTCAAAGAAAGACCGATCGGCTATAATAATCAAAACCTAATCAATGTGATCAGCAGCAGTCCAGAAATCAGGAAAAATTTTGAAGTTCTCAAAAGAGACTTACAAAATAAAGGACTTATTCAAGATGCAACCCTTTCTTCCAATTTTGTCAATAGACTTGGGCTATCTGGTGGTGGGTTTACATGGGAAGGTAATGATCCTATTGAGGGCTCTATATTGGGAATATTCACAGTTGATGAAAGCTTTGGCAATACGGTAGGCTGGAATTTCTTAAAAGGGCGAAACTTTTCTAAAGATTTCAAAACAGATTCGTCTGGGGTTATTATTAATGAAGCCGCTGCAAAATTTATGGGTTTGACATCGTTGAATAGCAAAACATTAAGTAAACGCGGAAAGACTTATGAGATATTGGGTGTTATTGAAAACACCATTTCGGAATCTCCGTTTAAGTCGATCACGCCTACAGCGTATTTCTTGGATTTTCTTCCGAAGAACAAAATTACCATTCGCTTGAAAGATCATGAGCATCAAAGTCAAACACTTAAAGCTATTGGAGAAAAATTCATGGCAACGGATCCGAACCTTATATTTGAATATACTTTTACAGATCAAGCGTATGCCAAAGAATTTACGCAGATGGAAATGATTCGAAGTCTAACCAGTCTATTTACGGGTCTAGCAATCTTGATCTCATGCCTTGGGCTCTATGCTCTTGTTTCCTTTCTGACCGAACAGCGTGAAAAAGAAATCGGAATTCGCAAAGTATTGGGTGCTTCAGAAATTGGTCTGTGGAGACTCTTATCTACCGAATATATCTGGCTTACATTAATTGGTTTTCTCATAGCTGCACCATTAGCATACTTATTTATGGAGAAGTGGTTGGAAAATTATGTTTATCGTATTTCTATAAACTGGTCTATTTTTATCGTCATTGGGAGCATCGCTTTATTGATAACGCTAGTAACCGTAAGTTTTCAAGCAATCAAAGCTGCCTTGTGCAATCCTATAGATGCACTAAGGAATGAATAAGAATATGCTTCACATGTACGCTTACGAACGCTAAGTGTTCGAAAGCGTACACTTACAGAAGACCAATACATAGATTAAAACACTGAAAAACAGCAATTTAAAACAATGGCTTAGGTATTGAACTTTAAAAACAAAAATAAGACAACAGCCTAAAGTACAATACCATGATACGGAACAATTTCAAAATCGCTTGGAGAAATCTACTGAAAAGTAAGGGATATGCAACCATTAACATTATCGGATTAGCTATTGGAATGGCAGCTGTTTTGATGATTGCTATTTGGATACAAAATCAATCACAATTTGACAATTTCTATAGTAACAAAGACAACTTATATCGTGTTTGGAATAAGTATGAAGATGTAGGTCAAATCGGCATGAGTAATATCACTTCAGGCCCGGCATCTGTTACTTTAAAAGCTGAATACCCTGAGGTAGAGCATGCGGCACGTGTGTATTGGAATGTGGATAGATTATTATCTTTTGATGAGAATAAAATTAAGTCTAAAGGCACGGAGGTTGATCCTTCTTTTATGGAGATGTTTGATTTTAAACTTTTAAAGGGTAATCGCAGTCAAGTTCTCTCTGGTCCACAAAACATCATCTTAACAGAAAGCCTCTCCAAGAAAATATTTGGCGATACGGATCCTTTAAATAAAACCCTTATACTGGACAATAAGGAACCTTATCAAGTATCTGGAATCATTGCCGATTTGCCAAGCAATACCGATTTTGATTTTAACTATTTGATTCCCCTAACTAAGGCGGATAATTACTCTCCAAACTGGAATACAAGTACATTCATGACCTACATCCAACTTAAAGATGGTACAGATGTGGATGCCTTTAATAAAAAACTAAAAAATATCATTGCAAAAAAGACAAATAACGAATTAAAAGGTTCCCTATTTTTATATCCGCTATCTAAAATGCACTTGTATTCAAAATTTGAACAGGGTGTACCAGTTGGTGGTAAAATTGATCAAGTTAAATTGGTGGCTGGTTTGGGATTTTTGATTCTATTGATCGCTTGCATCAATTTCGTTAATCTCAGCACTGCTCGTAGCCAAAAACGAGCCAAAGAAGTAGCGGTACGAAAAGTGGTGGGTGCGCAACGCAGTAGTTTAATTACCCAATTTTTGACGGAATCGGTGTTACTTTCAATTATTGCGGGAATGCTGTCGATCGGATTAACTTTCTTGGCACTCCCTTTTTTTAATAAAATCCTAGATAAACCGTTAATTTTCTCCATTACTGATCCAATGATCTGGATCTCATTAGTTGTATTTATCCTATTAACGGGAGTGTTTGCAGGTTTATACCCTGCATTTGTACTATCCTCATTTAAGCCTATAAAATCTCTAAAAGTATTTGGGAAATCTAAAAAACTGGCTTTAAATTTTCGTGAGGTATTAGTCGTATTCCAATTTGGAATTGCGCTTATCTTAATTATTGCAACCTTGATTGTCCGTAACCAGATTGAATATGCAGGAAAACGAGATATCGGTTATTCACCGTCGCAACTGATCGAAATTCCTGTGGAAGGTGATATGACAAAAAATTATGAAGTCATTAAATCTGAATTGATCAATAAAAATATTGCGCATGCTGTAACCCGTACGGGCTGGTCGATAACCCGAAATGCTTCCAACTCAAGTGGTAATTTTTCATGGGAAGGGGCAACTCCTGAACAAGGAAAGAAAATCGTATTCAATATTGGTAAGGCAGAAAGTGATTTTGTTAAAACTCTTGGCTTAAAGGTACTGGAAGGTCGTGACATCGACTTTGAACGGTTGGCTTCCGATAGTCTATCGGTGCTGGTGAACGAGGCTGCTATCAAAGAAATGAAATTGAAAAATCCTATTGGTAGCATCCTGAAATGGGGAAGCAACACATTTACGATAGTAGGGGTCATTAATGATTACATTAATGATTCCCCCTATAGTCCTGTTACCCCTCTTCTCATTTACCCTGCTAAAGAGTGGATGTTAAATATGGTCGTTCGTACTAACCCATCTTTGCCAATAGAACATAACTTGAAACAAATGGAGGAGATACTCAAAAAATTTAATCCAGCGTATCCCTTTGAATATAAATTTGTTGATCAGCAATTTGCGATCAAGTTTAAAGAACAGCAGCAAACAGCTCAATTGGCACTTATATTTTCTGGATTGGCCATTTTTATATCTTGTCTCGGCTTATTTGGACTGGCATCTTATATCGCTGAATTAAGAACAAAAGAGATTGGTATCCGTAAAGTATTAGGTGCTTCTGTGACAGGTATAACAGCTATGCTATCGCGAGATTTTGTAAAACTCGTGCTGATAGCGATTCTGCTTGCTTCACCTATTGCTTGGTGGATCATGAATAAATGGTTAGAAGATTTTTCTTACCGCATCGAAATTGAATGGTGGATCTTTGCCGTAGCTGGTATTGCGGCGTTAACGATTGCGATCTTAACGGTGAGTACACAAGCGATTAGAGCTGCAAATACAAATCCGATTAAAACATTGAGGGATGAGTAATCTAATCAAAAAATTCACCAACAAATCTGCATGGGCTAGTTTACAAAGTACAAGAATTTAAAAGCATAAAATAATGATCAAGAACCATATCAAAATAGCATGGCGTAATATTAGGAAGAATAAGGGCTTTTCATTACTCAATATGTCTGGGTTAACAATCGGAATAACCTGCTTCCTTCTATTAGCGACTTACATTTATCACGAAGTTAGTTATGAACGTTTTTTTTCACATGCTGACCGGCTTGCTTATTTTAGTTTATCTTACAAATCTCCAAATAGTCCTGAATTGGTTTCATCGGGAACAACGCCCACGGGATTACAACCTGCCCTACAATCGGAGTTTCCTGAGGTACAGCAAGCAAGTCGCTTATATGCTTACACTCAGGCGGGGTTAATTGATATTAATGACCAATCTTTGAAAGAAAATAAGCTGTATTATGCAGACCATAATTTGTTTGAAATATTGGATTACCAATTTATCGAAGGAAATAAAAAGCATGTACTCGAAGGTCCGAATCAAATTGTGCTTACAGAGAGTTTGGCGAAAAAATATTTCCCAAATGAATCAGCCATTAACAAAGCTTTGGTCATTGATAAAGTGAACTGGAAAGTGACTGGAATTATACAGGATTTACCAAGCAATACCCAATTAAAATTTTCTGCTATCTTATCAAATCAGGGATTAGCTCGGTACAAAGAATCATCTTGGACTTCAGCAAATGATATCACCATAGCCTTATTGGCCAATGAGATGAGCTTCCAATCGGTTCAACTTAAGCTGAATCATCTGGTCAAGAATAAGTTCACTGATGCTATTAAACAAGGTTATCAATTTGGTTTCCAAGTAGAAAAATTAACCGACATTCATTTGCACTCAAAAACATCAGGTACTGGAAATATACTCTATATTTATATATTAACAGCCTTAGGTATTGCGCTAATTGTCTTGACTTGCACTAATTTTACAAATTTAATTCTGGCACATGCCATAGAGCGTAAAAAAGAGATCGGTGTCAAGAAAGTGTTGGGAGCTGGCCGTCAAAACATTTTCTTCCAATTTTTATTGGAATGTAGTTTGATGATTTTGATTTCCTTATTACTGAGCATATTAGCAACTTTCCTTCTTTTACCTGTCTTCAGTCATCTTATGGGGGTGGATATCAGCTTTCCTATATGGAATAAACCTGTCGTTTATGTATCCTTATTAACATTCTTTATTTCTTTATCACTACTTGCTGGTGGCTGGCCAGCTTATTCAATTTCTAGTTTAAAACCGATTTCAATCTTTAAGAGTAAACTGAGTGAAAAGCAAACTGGGATATCGCTGAGTAAAATACTGATTGCTTTCCAATTTTGTATTTCTATATTTTTTATCATTTGTACTTTATTTGCAAGTAGACAAATGGAATTTATTCAATCTAAAAATACTGGATTGGATCGATCTGATATATTGGTGATTGATGGACGGGGATGGAAGGACAAAGAACGTCAGTTACTGAAAGACAAGTTGAGTCAGTTAAATAGTGTGAAAGGAATGACTGCTTCCTATGACAATCCTGTAAATATACAAGGCGGTTATAGCATCAGTGATGTGGAGGGGCAACCGACGGATTTTTCTATTAATGTAACGGCTATCCCGATTGAAAAAGACTTTGTATCGTTATTTAATATTAAATCAGTTGCTGGCTCCCCTCTTTCGGATACGGACATATTAAGAGCAAGAGATACCGTATCTCCTGAAAATAGTTTTATTATCAATACGTTAACGGCATCAGCGCTGGGCTGGAGCCCTAAAGAGGCTGTCGGTAAGAGAATAAATTTAAATGGTCGTAAAGGTTCTATTAAACAAGTTGTTGAAAGCTTCAATTTCACCTCACTGCATAATGAGATTAGCCCTGTTGTCCTCTTCCCCGAGTATGATTATTTTGGAAATATATTCATCAAGCTTAATGCACAAGTTCCGATGCAGGATGCTATCAATCAAGTAAAAACGATCGTGAAAGAAATTGATCCGAAAAACACCTATGAATATCACTTTCTTAATGATGACTATAATCAACTTTACCTCCAAGATCAACAGACTACCAAAGCGATGCAACTGTTTTCATTTATTACCATTACCATTGCGTGTATGGGCTTATTTGCTCTTTCCACTTATACGGTTCAACAACGGATCAAAGAGATCGGTATCCGTAAAGTATTGGGTGCGTCTGTATTAAAAATAGTTAAGTTATTAAGTTTTGATTTTCTAAAATTAGTCGTATTTGCTTTACTGATCAGTGTTCCTTTTGGTTGGTTGGCGATGCACAAATGGATGGATAACTTTGCTTATCATATTGAACTAGATTGGTGGGTATTTTTTCTTGCAGGAAGTGTGGCACTGACGATTGCTTTATTAACCATCAGCTACCAGACTGTACGCGCAGCAATTATCAATCCGGTTGAATGCTTACGAGATGAATAAAATAGTCATTTTTGAATAGACACCTCTTGATAAAATAACGATGATCAATAACTATATTAAAATCGCTTGGCGTAATTTGCTAAAAAATAAAGCCTTTTCAAGCATCAATATCATTGGATTGGCCATTGGTATGGCAGGGGCTTTACTGATCGCACTTTGGTTACAAAATATGCTGAGTATGGATCGCTTTCATAAGAAAGGTGATAGACTGTACGTGATCAGTAATCGGGATATGAATCAGGGACAGATGTGGGCTTGGGTGAATACACCAAAAATTATGGGGCCTACGTTGAAGAAAGATTTTCCAGATATTGAAAAATTCACGCGTTACGATCAATTTAATAATTTTCTAACGACCTATAACAATAAAAAAATCGTATCTCAAGTCGCATTTGTTGATCCTGGTTTTTTTGATATGTTTAGCTTTCCTATAGTCAAGGGTAATAAAAATAAATTGCTTCAAAATGCAAATTCCGTAGTTTTGACACAAAAGTTTGCTGAGACTTTATTTGGAAACTCTGATCCTGTGGGCAAAACCATCAAAATAGATTCTGTAAACTTAGTGACGGTGGATGCTGTATTGCAAGATCTACCCAATAACACGAGTATGCAATTTGACTATTTGCTGTCATGGGAATATGCTAAAAAAATTGGCTATACGGATGACAACTGGCAGAACAACTCCATCGAAACATATGTTCTGTTAAGGGAGACAACACCATTAGAAGCGTTTAACAATAAAATAAGGCTTGTTAGTCAAAATCATATTAATGTGGGCAATAATGAAATCAGGTCGACAAATGAGATCTTTGCATTCCCATATCAAGATGCCTATTTGTACAACAAAAGTGTTAATGGCACCTATACTGCTGGTCGTATTCAATTGGTCCATTTATTTACTTGGATTGGCTCATTTATCTTGTTGGTGGCCTGTATCAATTTCATGAACTTGAGTACTGCTCGTTCTGAGCGAAGGGCTAAAGAGGTAGGCGTTCGCAAGGTGGTAGGTGCTGATCGTAAAAGTCTCATTGCACAGTTTATTGTAGAAAGTGTCTTAATCAGTTTTGCCGCCATGATACTAGCAGTAGGTTGTATCATCTTGATTCTTCCGGCATTTAATAATTTAGTTGAGAAAAATCTTCATATTTCCCTACTTTCGGGCAGCAATTGGTTATTTTTAATTATTTTCACGATTATTACAGGAGTTTTGGCAGGTAGCTACCCTGCATTTTTCCTGTCCTCTTTTAAACCGCTAAAAACGTTAAAGGGAAAATTAAACTCTTATAAAAGGGGCTTAAGCGTACGCTCTATTCTGGTTATCTTGCAATTTTCAATTGCTATTATTCTGACAATAGCAACGATTATTATATTCCAACAGATTCAGCATACTAAAGATCGGGATCGGGGTTATGATGACAATGGGTTATTAGTGAGCAGTATTTCTGGAGAACTTGAAAAGAATTATTTAAATCTTCGTAACGAATTGCTGGCTAGCAATGCGGTTGTTTCTGTTTCTAAAAATATGTCGCCAGTGACTGATCGATATAGCAATGGCATGGGGTTTTCCTGGCCTGGAAGTAGCGAAAGCGATAAAAAAGTATCGTTCAATCGTTTCAGTACGGATGCTGATGCGGTTGAAAATTTAGGATTTACACTTTTATCAGGTAGAGATATTGATATTTATAAATATAAAACTGATAGTAATGCAATGTTATTGACAGAAACTGCTGTTAAAAGCATGCGATTACAAAATCCGATTGGTCAGGTTATCCATGGAGATAGAGAGGACTGGACTGTAGTAGGTGTAATCAAAGATTTCATCGTTGATTCACCATATGGTGAAACTTTACCGATGATTATTTTTGGTCCTAAATCTTGGTTTACAAATATCCACTACCGATTGAACCCAAACAATAGTACTGTTAATAATTTAAAAACGGTAGCGGATATCTTCAAAAAATTCAATCCGGATTACCCTTTTGAGTATAAGTTTATTGATAAAAATTTTGAAGCTAAATTTAAAGAGACGCAATCTATTGGTACTCTGTCCATGCTTTTTGCGGTATTGACCATCTTTATTTCTTGCTTGGGTTTATTTGCTTTGATTGCTTATATGGCAGAAACGCGTATGAAAGAAATTGCTGTCAGAAAGGTCTTGGGTGCATCTATTGGACAATTAACATCTTTGCTTTCTGTTGATTTTATTAAATTAGTGCTTATAGCCATCCTTATTGCATCGCCAATAGCATGGTGGGTGATGGATAATTGGTTACAGGATTATAATTATCGCATAGAAATTCAATGGCAGTATTTTGCTGCTGCTGGATTGATGGCTATTCTGATCAGTTTAGCCACAATAAGTTTTCAGACTATAAAGGCGGCACTTGCCAATCCTGTTGATAGTTTGAGAGATGAGTAGTTGTCTGAATATATTCTTTATAATTTAGAACAAATGATTAAATTATTTTTAAAGACTGCATTAAGGCAACTCATTAGACACCGCTATTACTCCATGTTGACAATTGTGGGTTTGGGATTAGCGATTGCTTGTGGTTTGTTCATTTATATTTATAATAGTTATCAACTTAGCTTCGACCAATTTCATAAACAAAAGGACCAAACCTACATGATCGTTTATGACTTAAAGCTTGAGCAAGTCGAACATAATAAAGGTGGATCTTTTGCGATGTATGATGCTATTTCGAAAGAAGTTCCTCAGGTGGAAAAAACTGCCTTATATATCGATAAAAAAGACTTCACTATAGGAATCGCTGATAAACGATTCAAAACAAATGGGAAGGCGGCTTTTGCTTCGTCAGATTACTTTAAGGTTTTGGATTTCCCCTGGATACTTGGAAATCCTGAAGACTTGGATGCTCCTCATACTGTAGCACTTACTGCATCTACTGCCAAACTTTATTTCGGAGAAGAAAATGCTATGGGAAAAACGATCCTGGTTGAAAGTGAGTTTCCGATGAAGGTGATCGGTATTATCGATGATAGTCAAGGTAATTCTGACTTTAGATCTAATATTTACTTCTCCCTAAAATCGATTGCTACGCTTTTTAAAATCGATAAAAGTGATGCTTTTTTTCATAACTGGGGCTATACGAATACGAACAACAATATTTTACTGACCTTAAGAAATAATGAAGATAAGGTACAAGTTGAAAAAACCATACATGAACTGGTGGCCAAGTATTTTGACAAAAGTGTACTGGAGTATTATTCTTATAAACTACTTCCGATTACAGACTTTCATTTTGATCAAGACTATGGCAAGGGTACGCAAAAATCTTTACTGCAGATATTATCGGTGATTGCCATCGGAATTAGTATCATGGCGTTTGTGAATTATAGCAATATTCTTTTTGCTCAACAGATGAACCGAAGTGTGGAAATGGGAATGAGAAAGATTTTGGGAAGTTCGAAAAAACAACTTTTCTTTCAATTCTTACTCGAAACTTCTCTGCTAACTTTTGGAGCTATTATCTTTGGCTTAGTCCTGCTCTTTATTTTTATCAATTGGAGTAATGAATATCTTTTTTCAAATGGACCTATAGCGATTCTTTCTCTCCGTTCATTCGTAGGCATTGTCGGACTGATTTGGATATGCACAGCTTTAGTAACAAGCATTTACCCTTTAATTTTTGTCAACAGGACACCTATTCAAGATGCGTTGAAAAAATTGGCAATGGGACCATGGAGCTTGACCAGAAAATCTTTTATCGTGTTGCAAAATGTAATTGCGATGGTGCTCCTGATTGCAACTTTGGTTATCATTCTTCAGGTCAATTATCTAAAAAATACAGATCTGGGATTTGATCGGGAACAGGTGCTCCTCTTTCCGTTGAAAAAAGAAATGCTCGCCAACAAAGAAAAATTAAATCATTTTCTTTCTAAGCGAAGTGATGTTGCATCCTTTAGTTTTTGTGATAACCCACCAGCAAATGATAAAGTTTGGGGCGGAACTTTTCAATTTGACAATCAAGCAGATTGGGAAAAATGGCCAGCACGCTACGCTATAGCAGACTCGAGCTACATAAAAACATTCAATATAAAACTGGTCGCAGGTCATAATTTTAATGATGATCCAAAAAATCCGGAATTCCTGATCAATGAAAAAATGGCTCAGGACCTTGGTTATCCGAATCCTCATCAGATTTTAGGAAAGAGTCTTCATGCAGGAGGCTTAAATGAGGAAAATGTAGGAAAAATTGTTGGTGTCGTTGCTGACTTCAATACAAATTCTCTAAAAGAAGGTATTTCGCCGACCGTAGTCGGTTATCATGAACAGCGTATAAAAAATGTTGCGATTAAATTTAATGGAAAAAACCCTCAGCAATTTATACATGAATTTGAGCAGCAGTGGAAAGATTGGTACCCTAATGAAATTTTTGAATATAGATTTTACGATGAGCAAATCGCGAACTTATATGAAAAGGAAATACTTACTGAAAAACTGATCTGGATCGCAGCTGGGGTTTCTGTTGTCATTAGCGCTATAGGCTTTTTAGGGCTATTATCAATTTCTATACTCCAGAGAACCAAAGAAATTGGCATTAGAAAAGTGCTTGGTTCATCTATTGCCGGAATTATCCAATTACTAACACAGGACTTCCTTAAATGGATGGTCATATCTGGTATATTAGCTACGCCTATTGCTTTTTACGTGATGAACAGATGGCTTGAAGATTTTCCTTTCCGAATTAAACTGACTTGGTGGATATTTGCTTCAGCGTTGATCTTTGGAATCATGATTACCTTAGTGGTCATCAGCTTTCAATCTTTTAAAGCCGCTAGAGCAAATCCCGTAGATAGTTTACGGGATGAGTAAAATAAGACTGCAGCATTATTATTTAAGTTGCAGGGTTAGGCTGAAGTTGACTTGTCACCATGATATTTATAAAAATATTAATAAAAGAAATTAATCAAAAGCATCAGTCTCTGATAAAAATATAACTATGCTAAAAAACAATATAAAAATCGCTTGGCGTAATATTATAAAGCGTAAATACGAAAGTTTAATCAATCTTGTGGGTTTGATTTGTAGTATTACTTTTGTCATACTTGTAGGTGCTTATGTCTGGGAAGTACATCAAGTTAACAGCCAACTACGCCATAAAGAACAGCAGTACCTACTACAAAGTAATTATAAAAAAGAAGGTTTTGGTATACCATTAACAAGTATTGGTGCTTTGCCAAAGGCTTTAAAAGAAGAATATCCTCAATTGGTGGCAAATTACTATCGAATCGATGGATTGACCTGTATTGTTTCCAATGGTCAGCAGATATTCGAAGAAGGTACAGTTGTTGGAGATCCTACCTTATTGGACATGTTCGGCTTGCAATTGTTTGAAGGAAATTCAACAACTGCATTAACAAAACCATTCACTGTAGTCATCACCGAAAAAGCCGCTAAAAAATATTTTGGAAAACTAAATGTTTTAGGTCAAACGTTGGAAATCAAAAACTTCAATGGCGATAAGCAGCCTTTCACGATCACAGGTGTAATTATAGAAAATACACAGAATTCCGTAATGCACTTAAATGATGCCATGAAATCCGATATCTTTCTACCTATAGCAAGTGAATCTTATTTTGGAAGGTCTATCGACAACTGGCACAATCCTTATATCGTTTCTTTTATCGAGCTTCAAAAAGGAATTACTCCTGATCAATTACATGCTCCTATTCAGGATCTCATAAAGCGGAATATGGATGCGGAATTTTCTTTAAAATATACCCCAGATCTAAAACCTTTAAAAAGCTACTTTTTAGATGACAACAACGGGGCTATCCGTAAAATGATTTCTACCTTACTTTGGATTGCAGGTTTCGTTTTACTAATGGCTGTCATCAATTTCATCAATATCACGATCAGTCAAAACTTCTCACGCCTTAAAGAGATGGGGGTGCGCAAAGTAATGGGTTCATCTCGTACACAGATTATAGCTCAATTACTTACTGAATATGTGATTACGCTAATTATTGCTGTTATATTGAGTCTTCCTTTGTATGTATTGTTAACTCCCGTGTTTGAAGGTATCTTTATGCGTGAACTACCGACATTGACAGCTCTTCCTGCTGCATTTTTTATTTTATTATTTCTATTTGCTTGTATGGTCGGCTTTTTTGCTGGGATCTATCCTGCAATAAAACTATCAAGCAATGGTATATTGGAGTCTATAAAAAATAAATTCACTCAAAATAACAATAAACAGGTTATTCGTCGGGTATTGATCTTTATACAATTTGCTGTGGCTATTATTATCTTAATGGCTACTATTATTATATCCAAACAGATCGATTTATTTTTACATGGCAACTCTGGGTATAATAAGGAATCGGTATTGACGGTACAGGTACCTCGTGATTGGAGTGAAGTAGGATTAAAGAAAATGGAGACTACTCGAAATGAGTTTGAGAAGCTTCCGCAAATCGAATCGCTAAGCCTTTCTTATGAAATCCCTGGATTCATTGGAGGGAATAACAGTACATTAATAAACAATAAAACAGAAAAAGAAGTCAATACTAAAGTGATCATGTCTGATGACCATTTTGCAAAAACGTATCAAATTCCAATATTAGCTGGAACATTTTTATCTAAAAACACGGCTGATCATCAGACTTCTTATATTGTGATCAATAGAAAAGCGATGCTTGCGTTGGGATTTAAACAACCTGACGAAGCTGTCGGACAAACGATTGGATTGGATGATGAACATCAATATGTCACGATTTCGGGTGTAACTGCAGATTTTATTCCCAACTCTATGCTGGAAGAAACCGCTCCTCTTGTATGGATAGATATAAACAAATCATTGCAGTTTCGTTATTTTAGTATCCGGTTGAAGGCTGGAAATTTGAGTTCTTCTATGTCAGCATTAGAACAAAAATGGAAAGAGTTACTTCCGGATGCTCCGTTTCAATATCAATTTACGGATGAACGTATTCAGAAATTGTACAAGACAGAACTCCAGTTACAGCGTGCCTCACAAGTCGCTTCCATCGCTGCTCTTTTAATTGTATCGTTGGGAATAATTGGTTTGATTACATTGTCCATAAATTTGCGTAATAAAGAAGTAGGTGTACGCAAAGTTCTGGGAGCTTCACTATCACATTTAATTTTACTTTTCTCAAAAGAATTTTACATGATTTTTGTTTTGGCTTTATTAGTGACGATACCTATTAGTTATATACTTATGCATATCTGGTTACAAAATTATAGCAGTCGAATCGAGATTGACTTACTCACGTATTTGCTTCCACTGGGTTTTTTAACTTTATTATTGGGCACATTGATCATAGGTATTATATATCGTGCTACACGATTTAATCCGATTGAAAAATTGAGGGATGAATAAAAAAGCCGTAGGATGCTAACTAAAATATACACCGATCAATTAACAGTCGGTGTATAAATGTTGTGCTTGTAAGGCTTAAGATTTTGAGATGACTTCGAGCCTGAATTTAAAAACAGTGCTCGATTCTCTATCTTTTCGTGAACTGTTATACCTGCAAATAAGCAAAGCCAGAAAAGTTCTTTTTACTTGAAATCCTTTGTTCCAAATGATATTCTTCCTTCTTATCTACATAATTTTGTAAAACAACTTTCAGATTTTTAGGAGCTATAGAGCTATCAATTGCATCTTGACATTTATATAATATTTCATACGCGAGTCTTTCTTGTGTAAAATATCCTTTCTCAAATAGCTTATCCATTAAATTCTTTAACTGTTCTATTTCATTAGCGGTTGAATTGCTAAAGCTATCAATATCATGTCTGGAGTCCATTAACAAAAAAATGGTTTTAAAAGCTTCTTTGTTTTCATCCAGCTGTTTGAGCTCATAAATCACACGATCACTACAAATAGTTTTAAACATCTTATAATTAAACTTTTGATGATCAACATCAACAGAATTAGGATAAACTACGCCAGCATTATAATCTAACACCTGTGTAAACAAGAAGAGATCATGGGCATAGATACTCTTTATCTTGAAACTTTCTATTTTTTCAATAAAGTCATCTTCTTTTCCCATTAAAAATGAAACTTCTTCTGTAGATAGATTTTTTGCTGTCCGGAGTAGCATCATGCGGTATAAAATGATGATTTCAATTTCACTACACCGAATTTTGTACTCTTGAGTTGTTGGGGGAGATTGCTTCTTTTTCATAATTACAATTTATATAGATATTCTATACAAAAGAAAGGAATAACTAGCAATATTCAAAATGTTTGTATATATAATAACAACATTTAATATATTTAGCTATACACATGAATAGAAAAATAAATATACTGTATGACAAAACTTGGAGAAATTCTAGCAAAAAAATCTGTCAATAAATCAATGGTAGCGCGCAAGACAGGATTAAGTAAAGCACGAATCAACGAACTCACCATGAATGATACGGCAAAATTAAGATTAGATGAAATGTATCTCATTGCGCTAGCAATTGATAGTGATCCGAATGAAATGATGCTTAGATTATGTGAAGATCTACGTTTAAAAGATACAATTTAACCGTATCGAAGCGATGGCCAGTACCTAAAGACACATTTAAGTCCTACATGATTTTTGAGCTTAAATCATATAGCGGACTAAAACATTTGTACGATATTGAACGTAAACTGTTCGTTATCGTACAAGATTTAGCAGTTAAAAAAAACATAAAAACTTAATATACAAATATTTGCACATTTGGCAATGCAATTGTTTTCATGATAATAGACTCCTTATTATCATGATATAATGGGCTACCTAGAAAAATACAATTGTTATGTTCAGAAATAATCTTAAAATCGCTTGGCGGAATATCACAAAGAATAAACTCTATTCCATCATCAAAATTGGTGGATTTGCGTTTAGCGTATCGATCTGTATTCTCATTGTTTTATATATTAAACATGAAACGAGCTATAACAAATTTTATCCAAATGTAGATCGGATCTATCGCATTGTATCACAAATTCCAAATGGGGACGATGTGATGAGGGGATTATCTTTGACAGCTCCTTCTGCTCAAGCCATAAAAGATGAAGTTCCAGCAGTAGAACAAACTGGTCGTATATTGCCTAATCCACTTTTTGGCGCGGGCGGGAATCAATTGACCCTAGGTTCTAAACCTGACAATTATTATGACGATGGATTTGTTTATATTGACCAGTCCATTTTAGAGATGTTTCCTTCACCAATTATCTATGGACAACTGGCGCATGCCTTGGATAATCCCAATACCATTGTCATTACAAAAAGTAAAGCGGCCAAATATTTCAAGGATAATCCAGTTGGTCAACAAATATACCTCAACAATGATAAATCGAAACCCTACACGATAACGGCTATCATTGATGATATTCCAAGGAATTCAACGCTGTATGGCTATACATTTTTTATGTCTTTAGCCGGTGAGCCTTTTTATCCTGGCGAACAAAATAATTGGATGGCCACAAACTATACGGTGTATGTGAAACTGAAAAAAAATAGCGATCCAGTACATACGCAAGATATCATTCAAAAGGTGTACATAGAAGGCCATCTCATACCAGAAACATTGAAAGCAGGTGGTACAATTAAACCTTTCATTTATCAGTTAAAAATGACTTTACAGCATGCATCTGATATCCATCTGTATTCTTCAGGTATTCGTGACGATAAAGTGTCTACGCTAAATCGAGGAGACATTAAAATGATATGGGCATTTGCATCTATTGCTGGTTTTATCTTACTGATCGCTTGCATCAATTTTGTCAACCTTTCCACTGCAAATGCGGCGACTAGGGCGAAAGAAATTGGAATTCGTAAAACCATAGGTTCTGACCGAAAATCCCTCATTCGCCAGTTTATGGTAGAAGCACTATGCTATAGCTTAATCTCCTTGATCATAGGACTTTTATTAGCTTGGATATTATTACCTTTATTTAACAACCTTGCGAACAAAAGTTTGGAGATTCCACTATTAAGCTGGTATTTTATACCAACACTGATCATTGCTTTCATATTTATTGGAAGCTTGGCGGGTATTTATCCTGCTCTTTATCTATCTGGCTTCAAACCCATTTCAGCATTAAAAAACAAACAGCAATCGAGTCCAAGAAGTTCTATGTTACGCAATGGTCTTGTCACTTTTCAGTTTGCGACCTCTATTATTCTTATCGTGAGTGCACTTGTTGCCAATCAACAGGTCAATTTTATTTTGAATAAAGATCTAGGATTCAGCAAAGATCAGGTCATCGTATTACGAGGAATCAGCACGTTATCCCAGGATTTGGGAAGTTTAAAAAATGAACTAAAATCTCTTCCTTCCGTTGCTGATGTTTCTATAGGAGATTACTCGCCTGTACCTATCGATGGTGTGAAACGAAATGGGAACTCCTTTTCACTTGATGATAAAAAAGATGTACAACTTCCTAGAGGTGCACAATTCTGGCTTGTTGACGATAGTTATTTATCCACATTTGAATTGCGGTTGTCTGAAGGACGCAATTTCAATCCCACATTAGCTTCTGATAGTTCTGCGACTATTGTGAACAAAACACTTGTGAAACAATTGGGAATTGCTCATCCTATTGGAACAAAAATCAATAATGGTCAGGTTTTGACGATCATAGGTGTAGTGGACGACTTTATATTTGAATCATTAAAGGAGGAATCTGGACCAGTCGCTTTAGCTCTTGGAAATAGCCCTTCTTTGTTATCCATAAAAGTTAAAGCTGGCCACATGGATCAATCTCTTGCTCAGATCACCAAAGTATGGGATAAATTTTCTCCCAATCAAAAAATCAATTATAGTTTTTTAGATGAGGGTTTTGAAAGTTTATATCAGGATGTTGAACGGACAAAAAATATTTTCACCAGCTTTGCCTTTATTGCTATTTTCATAGCATCACTCGGGTTATTTGGACTCGCTACTTATATCACTCAACAGCGTACAAAAGAGATCGGAATCCGCAAAGTGCTCGGAGCAAGTAGTATAAGTCTTTTGAAACTGCTTTCCAGCAACTTCATAAAATTAGTATTTATTGCTATTGTAATTGCAGTTCCTATTTCTTGGTGGTCTATGAATACTTGGTTACAAGACTTTAACTATCGAATAGAGATCAATTGGTTATATTTTATATTAGCGGGTTTGTCAGCTATTCTTATTGCTATCGGTACCATCAGCTTCCAGACTTTAAAGGTTATTCGTACCAATCCTGTAGATAGCCTGCGTGATGAATAAGGGTGTCTAAAATAAAAAAGAGTTTAATGTTTGTTTCAAATCTCTTGTAAAAAGAGACTAATATGTTTATGTTATGCCGGCTATTCAATCATGAATAGTCGGCATTTTTTATAAGACAGTGATCGGTATTAGAATGTAAAATTGAGACCAATTGCGATTGGCTTCTATCATATTCATGACCATAATGGATGGATAATAAGTAAAGTGATATACTATTAAATGGATTGACGTGAACTTTAAGGAGTAGGAAAGCTCTATTCATTTAGTCTATGGTAGACCATATGCTGACTTTAAACAGTTGTACGATACTGAACGAAAACTGTTCGCAATCGTACAACACCAATTGCTAATAAAACACATAACTGTTTGACAAATAACCATATAACACTTTGGCAACACGATTGTCTTCATAGGCATGAGGCATTATTATCTTGATATGATGCTCTTAATAAATAAATGTTATTGTTATGCTCGCAAATAATCTTAAAATCGCTTGGCGGAATATCACAAAGAATAAACTGTACTCCAGCATCAAAATTGGTGGATTTGCTTTCGGTATTGCTATCTGTTTATTGATTGTTCTCTATATTAAACATGAAACTAGTTACAATAAGTTGTACCCTGCTATGGAGAGGGTTTATCGTCTTGTTGTTCAGGCACCAGAAGGTAATAAAATCAATCGATGGGTATCTCTTTCTGCTCCTGGTGCGGCCACATTAAAAGATGAAATTCCTGCTATAGAAAGTTCGGGACGTATGCTTCCTAATCCTCAATTCGGTGCAGGTAGCAATCAATTGACTATTAATAGTTTGCCTGAAAGTCATTATGATGATGGATTTGTTTATATCGATCAATCCATATTGGACATGTTTCCCTCTCCTATGCAATACGGTCAATTGCAACATGCGTTAGATAAACCGAATACCGTGGTTCTGACAAAAAGTAAGGCAATTAAATATTTTAAAGGAAATCCTATTGGACAACAGATCTATTTAAACAATGACAAATCCAAGAGTTACACCATCACAGGGGTTATCGATGATATCCCTAGCCATTCTACATTATCTGGTTATGGTTTTTTCATGTCACTGGCTGGTGAACCATTTTATCCAGGTGAACAGCAGAAATGGACGAGCAATAATTATACGATCTATATCAAATTGAAGCCTGAAACAAATGTCAGCCTCGCAGAGCAAGAAATTTTCAAAACTTACATCTCCGGACATTATATTCCTGAATTGATCAAAGCTGGAAGAAAAGTTGGTCCTATCGTGAATCAAATTAAAATCAAGCTTCAAAATGCGCTGGATATCCACCTATATTCAGCAGACATCGAAGATGATCGCGTATCAACATTGAATCGTGGTGATATTCGTATGGTATGGACTTTTGCTGCGGTAGCTTTTTTTATTTTGTTGATTGCAGGTATTAATTTTGTCAACTTATCAACTGCTAATGCAACAAATAGAGCAAAGGAAATAGGTATTCGTAAGACTATTGGTTCGAGCAGGAATAGTTTGATCAGTCAATTTATGATCGAAGCATTAAGCTATAGCTTTCTATCTTTACTCTTAGGTGTTCTTTTAGCAAATCTGCTATTACCACTTTTCAATAACATCGCTAATAAATCAATTCAGATGCCATGGTTCAACTGGTATTTCATTCCTTCATTGGTACTTGCTACTGTTATCATCGGTGTTGTAGCCGGTATTTATCCTGCGCTCTACCTTTCTGGTTTTAGACCTATCGCGGCATTAAAAAATAAATTAGTCGGTAACGTACGCAAACCCTCGCTGAGAAATGGTTTGGTCATTTTTCAATTTGCGACCTCCATTATTTTAATTATTGGAGCACTCATCAGTAATCAACAAATACAATATATCCTTCAAAAAGATCTGGGGTTTAGCAAAGATCAGGTGATCGTCCTTCGTGGATTGAATGCTGTCGACGATAAATTAAGCCCACTTAAACGTGAGCTTTACTCCCTTCCTACTGTCAGCCATGTTTCTATTGGCGACTATTTGCCTGTTCCGATCGATGGAGCGAAGAGAAATGGTAATGCCTTTTGGTTGGATGGGAAGCGAGAACAAGACTTGGCAACACAGGGGCAATTCTGGAGAATAGATGAAGAGTATCTTGACACTTATGGAATTAAATTGATTGAAGGGCGTAATTTTAATCCTGAAATGGCTTCGGATAGTATGGGCATCATTGTCAATAAACAAATGATAGCAGAACTGGGCATAAAAAATCCGATTGGCTCAAAAATCACAAATGGGGAGACCTGGACGATTGTAGGTGTGGTCGATGATTTTATTTTTGAATCTTTAAAAGGTGAGGGCATTGCTCCTGTCGGTTTTGTGTTGCGCGATAGCCCTTCTCTGTTGTCCATTAAAGTACAGCCACAACACATGGACGAAACATTGGCTTCGATCACCAAGGTTTGGAATCAGTTTAGTCCAAACCAAAAGATCAATTACAGTTTTATGGATGAAGGTTTTGAAGCTTTATATCAAGATGTAAAACGGACAAAAAATATGTTCACCTGCTTTGCTGTAGTTGCTATTTTTATCGCTTCACTGGGTTTATTTGGTTTGGTAACCTATATTACTCAACAGCGGACTAAAGAAATAGGTATTAGAAAAGTGCTTGGAGCGAGCCATATGAGCTTGTTAAAATTACTGTCAGAGGATTTCATAAAACTGGTGTTTGTCGCCATTGTCATTGCCATACCAATCGCTTGGTGGGCAATGAACCAATGGCTTGCTGATTTTAATTACAGAATTAATATCAATTGTGTATATTTTATTGTTGCTGGAGGATCTGCCATTTTGATCGCCTTATTGACGATTAGTTTCCAAACAATAAAAGTGATCCGTACTAACCCAGTGGATAGCTTAAGAAATGAATAGTTAAGCGCAACTAATGGATCTTCTGTTGGACGGAGAGATGTTTTCAATTCGTAAAAACACGTTGTCCATAACTGAACGTTTACTGTTCGATATTGAACAGTAACAACAGGTATAGAAACAATAACATACTGATAATTAGATTGTAATTAAAATGGCAAAGCAATTGTATTCTTTTATTTATAGAATAAAGACACAAATTTCATTTTTAATTATAAAAAAATAAGCGACATATGATCTTAAATGAAATCAAAATTGCATGGCGGAGCCTTTATAAGAACAAGGCTTTTTCCTTGTTAAATATATTTGGATTGATGTTAGGCTTTACTGGTTTTCTCTTATCCTATCAATATATTAATAGAGAAACAAGTTATGATAAATGGAATCCGAATTATGATCAAATCTATTTGGTTGGACTAACGGATAAAGGTGGTTTTTCGGATGAAACAAACGTCATGCTTGCTCCTTTACTAAAAGAAAGCCTACCAGAAATCGTAACCGCTGGTCGAAAAATCAATTATAATTTTGGGACTTATCCGCTATTTGGTGAAAATACGGTATTGGTTAAAAATGCTGCAGTGATAGATTCGGCAGCTGCACATATTTTTCAAGTAGAAAATAAGACGGGCAGCTTATACAGAAGTAAAATACAAAATGAAGCTACCTTAGTAAAGGAGACTGTTGCACAAAAAATATTCAAAAAAGGTGATCTAAATTTTGATACTCCCAAATCCATTCCTGTTTTAAGTTTACAGCTGGATCAACATGAATTTATTTATGGAATAAGTAAAGATAATGGTCTTTCTTTGATTGATCATGATCTACTTGTTATAAAGGAACCTGAGGATGTGTTTGCTGGCGAAAACCCTTTTTCATACCAAACATATATTCAGGTAAAAGATGGAACAAATATTCCTGAATTGGTTAAAAAAATCGATGCCCTCTACCAAGACAAAATCGCTTCAAAAGTACAACCTCCGACTTTGATGAAAGGTGAAATTTACTTAGATCCTTTATCTCATTTGCATTTAAGACCTAAAATGGGTAGCAATACCCCTTATCTGATGCTCTGGATAATCGGAAGTATATCCATTATTATCCTGATTTTAGCTTCAGCTAATTTTGCCAATATGATCATTGCACAGGCTGATCGAAGAATCAAAGAACTGGCATTAAAAAAGATTTTAGGGAGTTCTCGTTGGGCTATCATTCGTCAATTACTTTTAGAGGTGTTTATACTCACCTTTATCGCGGCTGCCTGTAGCTTTATGATCCTGAATATAACAGGAAATATATTACAAAAATGGTTTAATGACGACTTGAAACAATATATATTAAATCAGGATACGCTATTATATCTGTCCATCGGAATCGTGGGTACAACCTGTTTATCCGGTATTTATCCTGCCTTTGTTCTTTCGGGATTCAAATCTGTTCATTTGCTAAAAGGGAAACTTAATCACACTCAGGGCAAAAGTATGCTCCAAAGCAGTTTGTTGGTCTTTCAAATCAGTGTAGCATTACTTTTTATCAGCGGGATGATTGTCATACATAGTCAAATCAACTATATGCAAACCACGGATAAAGGATTCGAACCTGAGCAAGTCATCAATTTTAAGGGCTTGGGGATGTATTATGATAATAAATTGGATGGTACTTACCAAAACTTAAAGGAAAGGCTGGAGCAAGATCCCAGTATCTTATCAGTAGCTTCGGCTACAAATATACCTGGAGAGGCAGAGCTTCCACTAACAGTACAATTTAAACATAATCACAAGCAACTTGATCTGGAACATATCGGAATTGATAAAAATTATTTTAATACGTTGAATATAGCTATACTAAAAGGAGATATCCCTATTTCAATCAAACAACTTCTTCAGGACTCATCGTCACACTATGCTGTGATCAATGAATCCGCAGCAGCATCCTTAAATGTAGATCAACCTATCGGGGCTCAGATAGCAGGCTGTGATGTGAATTTTCAAATCGTCGCGGTAGTAAAAGATACAAAAGCCTACGGCTTTGAGAATAATGTTAAACCGACTGTCTACTCTTATAAAAATGAATGTGGAACAGTCAGACCTCAGGGCACATTAATGGTAAAAGCGGTCAAAGGAAAAGTTGATCAGGCTATTGAGATCGTAAAAAAAGAATGGCAACAAAATCCATCGACAAAGTCACTGCCTCTTGAATATGCTTTTATGGATCAACAATATGCTTTGTTGCACAAAAAGCAAGAAGAAATGCAGACTGCTTTTAATAGCTTTACTTTTTTGGCGGTTATCATTGCCGCTCTTGGTCTTTTTAGTATGGCTGCTTATCAAGTAACCGTACGTAAAAAGGAAATGAGTGTACGCAAAGTTTTAGGTGCTTCTGTCAAGACGATTTTCATACAGCTGAATAAGCCCTTTTTTCAACTTTTTGTTATTGGTGGATTAGTCTCTATTCCACTGACTTATTTGATCCTTAATAAATGGTTGGAAAATTTCGCTTACCGAATTGAACTGCAATGGTGGTACTTCACGATTGCCCTGGCAATTATTTTCATTATCATTTGTATTTCCATCGGCTACCAAACTATACGAGCAGCAAAAGCTAACCCGATAGATAGTCTAAGAAATGAATAGGGTATACATGATGTCATGTGTTGACCTAAGTACCGACTGAAATCGCGATAAAACAAGAACTTATTAGTAAGTATAAAAAATGCTTTTGGCATTGTTAACAATTAAAAATAACCAACGAAAAGATAGATAAAATGATACAGTTAAAGCACTTATTTAAATGGTATAATGTTGGAAGTACTCGTTCATTTGTACTTAAAGATGTGAGTCTAACTATTGAAGAAGGAGACTTTATTTCCATCATGGGACCATCGGGTTCTGGAAAATCAACGTTGTTGAACATCATCGGTATGCTCGATGCTCCAGATGAGGGAGAGTACTTCTTTCAAGGTGAAAATGTCTTGGATCTTAAACAGAAGAAAAGAACACAACTTTTTCAATCGCATATGGGATATGTCTTTCAATCTTATCATTTACTGGATGAGATGACCGTATATGAAAATATTGAAACACCACTAATCTATAAAAACAAATCTTCGTCTGAACGTAAATCTATCGTCAGCGATTTATTAGATCGTTTTAACATCGTAGGAAAAAAAGATTTATTTCCATCACAATTATCTGGGGGACAGCAACAAATTGTAGGAATTGCTAGAGCTTTGGCGGGTTCTCCTTCTCTCCTATTGGCTGATGAACCCACCGGTAATCTAAATTCCAAACAAGGGGAAGAAATCATGGAATTATTTCAACAGCTCAATGCCGAAGGGGTCACCATCATTCAGGTGACACACTCTGAAAAAAATGCCACTTATGGGAAAAGAACCATTCACATGCTGGATGGTCAATTAAAGTAATTTTTTAACCATATACCTAAATATATCCCTGCATATGCATCATTTGGCATATCGCAGGGATTTTTATTAAATTTGTATATGGAAGAAAAAGAATTACAGGCTTTGGTACACCTATTGGATGATCCGGATCAACTTATTGCTGAGGAAATTGAAAATAAGCTCTTAAGTTTAGGTCCTGATATCATTCCCTCTCTTGAAGAATATTGGGAATCGGCATTTGATCCTTATATCCAGGAGCGGTTAGAAAAAATTATCCACGCGATACAATTTGATCAAACGAAGAGTGAGCTTTTAGTTTGGAAAATGAGCAACTCATTTAACCTCCTAGAGGGCTTATTGATTATTAACAGCTACCAATACCCTTCTTACAATAATAATCTCATACGCATCACCATAGAGGAACTAAAACGAGAGATATGGATGGAACTGCGCTATGAAATGACTCCTTATGAAAAAGTATCCTTGATGAATTATGTTTTATTTGAAAAATTTGGTCTTTCAGGAAATACAAATGACTATCATAATCCTCAAAATTCATTTATTGGAAGGGTATTGGAATCCAAAAAGGGAAATCCGTTAACACTTTCTTGTATTTATAGCATCGTTGCTCAAAAATTAGATATCCCAATTTTTGGCATTAACCTGCCTAAACATTTTATTCTATCTTATTTAGCTGAGAACCAAACTGAGGATCACTTATTATTTTATCTAAACGCTTTTAATAAGGGGCAAGTGATGCAGAAGGCTGATGTGATTTCATTTCTGAAACAGCTTAATCTTCCATTATCAAAAGAATTTATGATGCCTTGTGACAATGTAACGATACTAAAAAGAGTATTACGCAATCTTGTCACGGCTTATGAACAAAATGAAAGTGCCAGTAAGAAACAAGAAGTCGAAATACTCTTTAAACTCTTAGAAGATTAGTAGATTAGAAATCTTCTCCTGGTCCTCTTGCATCCAATGATAAGGCAACGGGAGTCAATGTAAATTGTTTGATCTTATTTGGTGCTATGTTATCCTTATCTGTAATTAAAAAACGAGAAACAATTTTCGTATCTCCATCAGCGACGTAAAGGTATTTCGCCCCATCACGATTGTCTATCGCAACATCCAATGGTCTTACTAAACCAGTTGCGCTACCTGTAATAATACGTGTGGGTTCAATTGCACGATCACCTGTGGCCGATAATAACGAAGAAGCATTTTCAAACAATAAGATCCGACCAACATTTGCAGTTCCTGCGGTATAACAAGCTACGGCCAATAAATCTTGGCGTGCCGAATAACTAAATCCTCTCACTTCACCCTGATTTGCGATCGTTAAAACCGCTTTTGGTGGAAATTGAGTTTCTGTTAAAACTGAATCTGCAGGAAGATTTTTTCTCAATATATCTCGAAATATGGCTATTCCTCTCTTCTCCCCTGTGACTGACATTAATAAATCGGCATTATCTTCGGTGCTCTTAAAAGCCATCGTCCAAGGAGTAAGTGTACCTAAGGCTATTTCCTGAGATCTTTTAGCTTTTCCTCTGAAATTTCCAGGCTTTTGAAATAAGTAAATATGTGAAGGATTGGATCCAATACCAATATTAGACACGTACAGATTTTCAGAGCCTTTATTATAATGATAGGCTAAGCCCTTCACATTTGTCAATAAACCATTTGAAATTAAGCCTTTATAAGCAGGGGCTCCTGTCTCTGCATTTACAGACATGATTTGAATACTTGTATCTCTTACTGAGCCAGCACCATTAGCACTACTTTGAAAAATAAACTTTGCAATTGGGCTAAAGGATATTCCGGCACCACCTTTTATTCCTGAATTATAAGATAAAGCAGGTTCGAAAGTTAAAGTATCAGCACGATCAATGATATCAATATTATTGTAGGGAGGCCGAGATTCATCCAATTGAAATTCGGAAAAAGAAATATAAAGTCTGGAAACAGAAATCTTTGCTAAAGCTGGTTCATCGTCTTCTCGTACACAAGAAGTTAAACATGTTACAATCGCAAAAAAAAGCAGCGTGATATATAGTGGTAGTGATTTCATTTTTAATCTGATATAGGTACAAATTTACAAATATGATCGAATATAAAGATAAAAAAAGAGAGATTCAGTATGCGCGTATAAATTCTATTTCTCAAATATTTGTTAGTTCAGTACTTTTTGAGTAAAATTGCCAAACTTTTATCAGTAAAATAGCAATGGAAGAGAAGGAGTTCATCAGAGAAAAGTTAACATTACCTAATGAAGGCAAGAATTTGCTTTTGCATTCTTGCTGTGCGCCCTGTGCTGGTGAAGTAATGGAAGCTTTGATCAGCTCAGATATCAAATTCACGATCTATTTCTACAATCCCAATATTCATCCTCGTAAAGAGTATGATTTACGGAAAGAGGAAAATATTCGTTTTGCAGAAAAACATCATATTCCTTTTATCGATGCAGACTATGATGTAGATCATTGGTTTGATCTGGCAAAAGGAATGGAGAACGAACCTGAGAAAGGTATTCGTTGTACGATGTGTTTTGACATGCGCTTTGAGAAAACAGCAGAATATGCTGCTGCAAATGGATTTGATGTGATTTCAAGTTCACTTGGAATCTCCAGATGGAAAAACATGGATCAGATCAACGATTGTGGTGTGCGTGCTGCATCCCGTTACGAAGGGATGGATTACTGGACATTCAACTGGAGAAAGAAAGGCGGTGCCATTCGCATGTTAGAAATATCTAAAAAAGAACGGTTCTACATGCAAGAATACTGTGGCTGTGCTTACTCTTTACGAGACACCAATCGGTGGCGAATGGAAACTGGTAGAGAAAAAATAGAGTTAGGTAAAAATTATTATGAATAACCGCTTGCTGAAAGGCGTATAAGTGAATTAAGATTGAAATATATTTTTAAAAAAAGTTTCAATTCTAACTTATTTATATATACCTTTGCAGGCTCAAATGCAAGATTGTGAAACATCTAAAACAATACAGAATACCGTTTTCGGGGCTAAATGCAGGGAAGCACAATTTTGAGTTTGAAATAAATAAAAAGTTCTTTGATTGTTTTGAGCATTCCATTGTTAAAGATGGTCATCTAACAGCAAATGTCGAATTACAGAAGCAAGAAAATTTGCTTATTCTGAATTTCACAGTTGTTGGGGATATCCAATTGACATGCGATATTTGTTTAAGCGAGTTTCCATCGCCGATAACAGTGAAAGAACGGATATTAGTCAAATTCACAGCTGAGGACTGGACAGATAATACAGAAGAAGTATTGGTATTATCTAAAAGCGATCATGAGCTAGACCTGACTGAATTGCTATATGAGTATATCAATTTGGCAGTCCCTTTGTTTACGAAATGTAGTGATCAAGGAAGAAATATTACTTGTGATCCTGAAATGTTAGCACATATATCCATTGAGCAACCAAAGGAAGATCAAGCAGAAGAAGAAAACATTGACCCACGTTGGGCCGCATTAAGAAATATTAAAAATAACTAAAACAGAAATACGAGATGGCACATCCAAAGCGTAAGACTTCTAAATCAAGAAGAGACAAAAGAAGAACACATTATAAAGCAGACAGACCTAGCTTAAGCATTTGTAAAGAAACTGGTGCAGTTCATTTACCACACCGTGCATACACTGTAGATGGTAATTTGTACTACAACGGTAAATTGATCATTGAAAATACAGCTGTTGTCTAACTTAGATCTTTCAGAACATAAAACATCCCAAAACGAGTATAATTTTCAAATTATACTTTAATTTGGGATGTTTTTTGCGTATTATTGACTTGAAAAATAATCACGAATGAAGATTGGTTTAGATATTTTAGGTGGCGATTATGCCCCTAAAGCAACAATATTAGGTGCTATAGAAGCTCAACAACTCTTATCAGAAGATCAAAAACTTGTTCTTTTTGGTGATGAGCAAGAGACGAAGATACTTATTGAGAAAGCGGGGGGTAATCCTTCAGACTTTGAATATATACATGCACCCGAAAATATCAGTATGGGTGAACACCCTACTAAAGCGATTACACAAAAACCTAATTCTAGTATAGCCAAAGGCTTTGAATTACTAAAAAATGGGGAAATTGACTCTTTTGCTTCTGCCGGTAATACTGGTGCGATGCTTGTCGGATCAATTTTTAGTGTAAAAACAGTACCCGGCGTATTAAGACCTGCTATTACGACCATTGTCCCGAAGCTAAAATCTGGTTTTGGATTACTACTTGATGTCGGCGCTAATGCAGATTGTAAACCCGAAATGCTCAATCAATTTGCCATTTTGGGAAGCTTGTATTCGCAGCACATGTTTGGCATCCCTTCGCCAAAAGTGGGTTTATTAAACATCGGTGAAGAAGAAGAAAAAGGAAATATCCTAACCACAACCACCTATCCCCTCTTAAAAAATAACGATCGTATTAACTTCATCGGAAATGCCGAAGGCCGAGATCTGTTTTCAGATATTGCTGACGTATACGTTTGTGATGGTTTTACAGGGAATGTTGTTTTAAAGCTAGCAGAATCATTTTACGTGGTAACTTTGAAAAAGGGATTCAAAGATGAATTCTTCGATCGATTCAACTACGAGCAATATGGAGGTAGTCCTGTTTTAGGAGTTAATGCTCCTGTTATAATAGGCCATGGAATTTCGACTCCTCAGGCTATTAAAAATATGGTTTTACAATCTAGAGATATGATCCAGTCAGATTTTATTGACAAAATCAGATCTGCTTTTAATTAAATTATATGTCAAAAATTCATGCTGCAATTACGGCAGTGGGGGGATATGTACCTGATTATATCCTCACAAATAAAGAGCTGGAAACTATGGTTGAAACCAATGACGAGTGGATTGTATCTCGTACGGGTATCAGAGAACGTAGAATCTTAAAAGGAGAAGGTAAAGCGACTTCAGACCTTGCTGTACCTGCGGTACAACAATTATTGGAAAAAAGAGGAATAGCTGCTACAGATATTGATTTGATCATCTTCTGTACGAGTACTCCTGATATGCTTTTCCCAGCTACAGCCAATATCTTAGCAGATAAAATTGGAGCTAAAAATGCTTGGGGTTATGATCTACAGGCTGCTTGCTCTGGATTTCTTTTTGGATTGACAACAGGGGTTCAATTTATTGAATCGGGCAAACACAAAAAAGTATTGGTAGTCGGTGCTGATAAAATGTCATCAGTAGTGAACTACCAAGATCGTAATACTTGTATTTTATTTGGCGACGGCTGCGGTGTGGTTTTATTGGAACCTAACACTGATGGAATGGGTATTCAGGATAGTATCTTGAAAACGGATGGTTCTGGTGGCCAATATTTAAATATTAAAGGTGGTGGTTCTTTGAACCCTGCATCGCATGCTACTGTAGACGCTGGTTTGCACTATGCTTATCAAGAAGGAAAAACCGTATTTAAATTTGCTGTTACCAACATGGCTAATGTAGCGGCCGAGATTATGGAGAAAAATAATCTCCAAGCGTCGGATATCGCTTATTTAGTACCGCATCAAGCTAATAAACGTATTATCGATGCAACGGCAGAACGTGCTGGTCTACCAGAAGAAAAAGTAATGATTAATATTCAAAAATATGGTAATACCACAAGTGCCACTATTCCTTTATGCTTATGGGAATGGGAAAATAAACTAAAAAAAGGGGATAACCTGATTTTGGCAGCTTTTGGCGGTGGATTTACTTGGGGATCTGTATACTTAAAATGGGCTTACTAAGTACAAATATTATTTTGTAGCTTTGAAGGCTGTTTTAAGATTTTTAATAATTAACACTAAAATATTTAACCTGCATAACTATGGGTATGGACATTAAACAAATTCAAGACTTGATTAAATTCGTTTCAAAATCAGGTGTGAATGAAGTAGCAATCGAAGAAAAAGATTTCAAAATTACGATAAAAACAAATCAGGAGCCTACATATGTAACAGCTTCGGTTCCAGTTGCAGCAGCACCAATGGCAGCGGCACCTCAACCTACAGCAGTTACTCCAGCAGCTGCTCCTGCAGCAGTTTCTGAGGACGCTAATTTTATCACTATCAAATCTCCAATGATCGGAACTTTTTACCGTTCTGCGGGACCAGGTAAACCATCATTTGTAAATGCTGGTGACGAAATCAATACCGGTAATGTATTGTGTATCATTGAAGCGATGAAATTATTCAATGAAATTGAATCTGAAGTTTCAGGTAAAATTGTTAAAATCTTGGTAGAAGATGCTCAACCAGTTGAGTTTGATCAACCATTATTCTTGGTAGATCCTAGATAAACAATCGCCAATATTTTTATTGTCGATCAACATGAGCGCACAGCAACTGTGCACTCATACCTCAAAACTTACAGAAAATACAATGTTTAAAAAAATATTAATAGCTAATAGAGGAGAAATCGCTTTACGTATCATCCGCACATGTCGCGAAATGGGTATCAAAAGTGTAGCCGTTTATTCAACAGCTGATAAGGATAGTTTACACGTTCGTTTTGCGGATGAAGCTGTTTGTATCGGTCCTCCTGCCAGTAAAGATTCTTACTTAAACATCCCAAATATTATCTCAGCTGCTGAGTTAACAAATGCAGATGCGATACATCCTGGATATGGTTTCTTAGCAGAAAACGCTCGGTTTTCGGCAATATGTGCACAATATGGTATCAAATTTATTGGTCCCACTGCTGAGCAGATTGAAAAGATGGGCGATAAATCTCAAGCAAAAGACACCATGAAACAAGCTGGCGTACCTACGGTACCTGGTTCAGATGGTCTTTTGAGCTCATTACAAGAAGGTATTAAACTTGCTAAAGAAATCGGTTACCCGGTTATCATTAAAGCTACGGCTGGTGGTGGCGGTAAAGGTATGCGCATTATTTGGAAAGAAGAAGAATTTGAACATGCTTGGGATTCTGCACGTCAGGAATCAGCTGCTGCCTTCGGTAACGACGGTATGTATCTAGAGAAATATGTAGAAGAGCCAAGACATATTGAAATTCAAGTAGTAGGTGATCAATATGGTACTGTATGTCACTTATCTGAAAGAGATTGTTCTATTCAACGTCGTCACCAAAAATTATTGGAAGAAGCTCCTTCTCCTTTCATTACACCGGAATTACGTCAGAAAATGGGCGAAGCGGCAATCAAAGGCGCTAGGGCTGTTAACTATGAAGGTGCAGGTACAGTAGAGTTTTTAGTTGATAAAAACCGTAACTTTTACTTCATGGAAATGAATACACGTATTCAAGTGGAGCACCCAGTAACGGAGGAAGTCATTAATTTTGATTTAATCAAAGAACAGATCAAAGTTGCTGCTGGCATCCCGATTTCAGGAAAAAACTACGAGCCTACGATGCATGCTATCGAATGCCGTATCAATGCTGAAGATCCATTTAACAACTTCCGCCCATCACCAGGAAAGATAACTAATTTCCATTCACCTGGTGGTCATGGTGTACGTATCGATACGCATGTATATGCTGGTTACACAATTCCACCATATTATGACTCGATGATCGCTAAGGTAATCTGTGTGGCACAAACGCGTGAAGAAGCCATTTCAACAATGGAAAGAGCTTTAAGCGAATTTGTTATCGAAGGTATTAAAACAACAATACCTCTTCATTTACGCTTAATGCGTGATCCTAACTTCAGAGCAGGTAACTTTACAACCAAGTTTATGGAAAGTTTTGACCTTTCTGAAGATCATGTATAATAAAATTATCTTTACATAGATAAAAAATACCATTCTTTTCAATAAGAATGGTATTTTTGTTTACAAACAATTTTTATGAGTACTACAGAACGGAAAAGCCTAGTCGAATCTATAAAAGATAAAGGAAAAAATTTAGAAGCAGAAATGTCATTCTTTGATCATCTCGAAGTGTTGAGATGGCATTTGGTTCGTTCGGTGATTGCAATTTGTATTTTCGCAGGTTTATCTTTCACTTTCTATGATTTCGTTTTCAACGAAATCATCATGGGACCAAAGAAGTTGGATTTCTGGACATACAGAATGATGTGTATTGTTGGCAATAAGTTTAACATTGATGGATTCTGTGTAGAACACATTCCTTTCAATATTATTAACACGGAGTTAGCTGGACAGTTTATGTTGCAAATTAACTCTTGTTTGCTCATGTCTTTATTATTAGGATTTCCCTATATTTTGTTTGAAATCTGGCTTTTTATTAAACCTGCACTTACAGATATAGAACGAAGATCGGCTCGTGGTTTTGTCTTTTATGCAACCTTATTGTTTGTATTAGGGGTACTATTTGGCTACTACGTTGTCGTTCCTTTATCGGTCAATTTCTTAGCTAATATTTCGTTAAGTATTGAAATTACCAATCAGATTACCATTGACTCTTACCTGTCAACAATAGCAACCCTATCATTAGGTTGTGGTATTGTGTTCTTATTACCGATATTGATCTTTATTCTATCAAAATTAGGTATTATGACTCCAGAGTTTATGCGCGCTAGTAGAAGATACGCAACAGTAATTATTCTGGTTGTTGCAGCGATCATCACGCCTACTGCTGATGTCATCACGATGTTGACCGTAGCTACCCCGATGTTTCTTCTATATGAAATCAGTATCTTAGTATCGGCTAAGGTGAAAAAACAAAAATTAGCACAAGAAAAAAATAATATATAATGAGTACTTTAAAAACAATTGCAATAGGAAGTGATCATGCAGGTTTTGAATACAAAACAGCTATCGTAGCATTATTAAAAGAATTAGGCTACGAGGTGAAAGATTTCGGACCCTACAACAGCGATTCGGTTGATTATCCAGATTACGCTCACCCTGTAGCAAATGAAGTTGAGAATCAAAAAGCAGAACTAGGTGTATTGATTTGCGGTAGTGCAAATGGTGTAGCTATTACTGCAAACAAACATCAGGGAATTCGTGCATCTATTGCTTGGTTGGAAGAAATTGCCGCTTTAGCACGTCAACATAATGACGCAAATGTGGTCTGTATACCGGCTCGATTTATTGATCTAGAACTTGCAAAATCTATTGTAAAAACATTCGTTACAACGGAATTTGAGGGTGGTAGACATGCAACTCGCGTTAATAAAATTGCCTGTGGTTGTTAATTTAACATAATTTAATAAGCGGAGAAAGGGTTTATATATACTTTTTCTCCGTTTTTTTTGTTCTATTTGTTCTAAATGAAAAAACAATGAAAAAATTATTCAGCTTAATTTGCCTTATTTCTTCTATTTATAGTTGCGCAGTGGCCCAAAATCCAGCTGCAAAGTATGCTAATTTGATTACTGAAGAATCGTCTAAAAAGCATCTTACGATCTTAGCATCGGTAGATTTTGAGGGTCGTGGCACAGGTCAGAAGGGTGGAAGATTAGCGACTGAGTATATTGCAAATGAATTTAAGAAATTAGGATTAAATGCACCGGTCGATGGTAAGTATTTTCAACCTGTGAGTTTACTGAAAAATAGTTATCAAGTTAAAAATTTCAAAATTGATGGTCGTCCTTTTGTGAATGGACAGGACCTATTGGCATTAGGTAACAACGAATTGAAATCAATCGACGATAGAGAAATTATTTTCATTGGTTATGGAATCGATGATCCTAAATATTCGGATATCAAAGGACTTGACCTAAAAGATAAGGTCGTGCTCCTACTTAATGACAAAGAGCCTGTCGATGAACAGGGAAAATCGATCATTACTGGAACATCCAAACTATCAGAATGGTCTACAGTCCGCAATAAAAAAATCAGAGAGATATTGAAACATAAGCCTAAATTAGTATTGGCCTATACGGAGGATCTCGGCACATGGTTAGAAAATGCAGGTGATCGAGCTACAGAAGGCCGTTTCAATTTAGCTCAGGATCAAGCTGCTCCTGAAACGAATCCAATGCCAATCGTAGTCAATATTACAGACCATGTAGCAAATTATATTCTGAATCAAGAAAAAACTAGTCTTGCAAATATCACTACCAAAATTAATCGCACTCAGAAACCACAATCTTTTGCTATCAAAGCAGTTATTAATACGCAATTGGGTATCGTTACAGAACAATTCACAGATCCTAATGTATTGGGGCTTCTTGAGGGGTCAGACCTGAAAGATGAAATCATTGTGATCGGTGGACATTATGATCATGATGGTAAGAGTGCAAATGGTACAATTTTCCCAGGAGCAGATGACAATGCATCTGGTACAACTGCAGTTTTGGAATTGGCGAGAGCTTTTAGCCAAGCGAAAGCCGAAGGTAATGGACCTCGAAGAAGTATACTATTTATCACTTATGCAGCTGAAGAAAAGGGATTATTAGGTTCTAAATATTATACTGAAAATCCTATTTTCCCACTGAGTAATACGGTTACCTGTATCAATATTGATATGATCGGTCGTATTGATAATAAACATTTAAATGGGAATCACAACTATATACATGCTATTGGAGCAGATAAATTAAGTTCAGAATTGGCTGCTATCAATAAAGAAGCGAATGCTAAATCTAGCCAACTTGAACTGGACTTAATGTATGATGACCCTAAAGATCCTATGCGATTATATTATCGCTCGGATCATTATAATTTCGCAAAGAAAGGTATTCCTTCTATTTTTTACTTCTCTGGTTTACATCCTCATTATCACACTCCGGATGATACAGTAGATAAAATTGATTTCCCTATTATGGTTAAAAGAGAGAAGTTTATTTTTCAAACCGCATGGGATGTAGCAAATCGAGATATAAAACCTGCGGTAGATAGTAAAAAGGAATAATGTTAAAAATACGATAAGTTGAAAGTGGCTCCCCAGGAAGCCACTTTTTTTATGCCTGATATTATTTATGCACTATACTACCTTGTAGACATGAAGGTATCAATCTTCACTACTAATTAACAAACCTTAAGCGAATTATTTGAATAATTGTATTTTGAAGATATAATCAATAAACCTTTCCATGTCATCCTTTCTTTCAAAGCTATTATGCCCAACTAATATCCGAATCAAAAATATCGACAACGTGTTAAAAATAAGTTAATTGATAACCATCATATAAAAAATTAATTACCTTAGAGCGCAATAAACCAACCTTTATCCTAAAGATCAATTATGAAGCTATATTTATTAGCCTTGCTTTGCTTATGTTTCAATGATGCCTTTTCTCAACATTCTGGAGGTTTGAGTGGTACTGTTGTTGATCAACAAAATAAACCACTTGAAAAGGCTACAGTTTCTATCCTGATGCAACAGGATTCAGCTGTACTCTCCTACTCCTTGACCAATGAGAAAGGGGAATTCAACTTAGTTAAACTTCCGACAAATAAAAAATTGATTTTATACATCTCTCATGTAAACAGCAATAACCATCATCAAAATATTTTATTGGGTGCTGAAGAAAAAAAACAATTGGATACAATCAAACTTGGTGGGAAGCTTTTGGATGAAGTGGTCATTTCAATTGCCCCCCCTGTTCGAATGAATAAAGATACTCTTGAATATAATACTGATTTTTTTAAAACAAGACCTAATGCGAATGCTGAAGAACTTTTAAAACAGCTGCCTGGATTACAAATCAATATGGATGGTACTATTTATTATCAAGGTAAAGAAGTTTCACAGGTAAAAGTAAATGGAAAAGATTTTTTCGCGAGTGATCTACGCATAGCGACTCGTAACCTAGATGCTTCTCTTATTAAGACTGTACAAGTATATCGTGATAAAGGAGAATCAAAAAAAATAGTGGAGGATGAAGAAAAATTGCCGATAACGATCAATCTAAAATTTAAAAAGGATTTTCTTAAAGCAAGTTTCGGTAAATTATATGGCAGCGCCGGAACAAGAGATCGCTATGAAGCTGGTGGATTGTTCAATACTTTTAGGGATACCCTACAGCTGAGTTTTATCGGTTTCGGCAATAATATCAATCGCGAAAGTTTTGACTATAATGAACTTAATCAACATGGTGGGTTGGGTAGATCCGAAAATTATGGTTTTAACGATTTTGGTGGACGAAATTACAACGGTAAAGCAAATGATATGGCAGTAGGATTTAACCTGAATAATGATTGGGGCAAAAAAAGCAAACTGAATGTGATGTACATGTTGAAATATAAAAAAGAAGAAGGGCAAAATACCGGAACTCAAACTGCACTATTTGACAATGTAGAACAATTTAATGAAAATGAATATAATACATATAGCAATTCATTGTCACACAATATCAACACTCTTTTTAGACATAGGATAGACACTACAGCTTATTTTGAGTTTACCCCTAAGATGTCGCTCACAAATAATGATGGAAATAGTGATAGTTGGATGCGAACTTATACAAAAAACAAAGCGCTAAACAATAGCATCAATAACAACAATACGAATCGATCTAATATTAATTATGATCATGGGTTTTATATTGAAAAACAGTTACATAAAAACCATATCATTTCAATAAGGAATAACATCAATATTAGTAATGATAAAGAAGAAGAAAAAGGAAATCAATGGACTCAAATTTTTCAAAATCCAAATCCTCGCTCTAGTTTATTTGAAAACAAAATCAAAAAAGAAAAATCAACCGGTACCAATACTTTTCTTGGATACAATAATAAAAGCATTGAAAAATTAAATTTTGATTTTTATATTTCGTTTAATACCTCTGAGAATGGTCCACAACAAAATGTATTCTATGATCGGGATAGTACAGGTACCATACATGGTGAACAGTTTGAGAACAGTTATCGGTTTAAATCGGAAGAATATGTATCAGGTATTAAATTCTTTTGGAAACCCTTAAAAAAATTAACCGTAAATTTTGGTACTGCTTACGCGATTAAAGACAATCACTTTAATTTATTTAAAATTAATGAACGGAGATCAACGTCCAATGGGTATTGGCTTCCCAATATTAATATTAGATTTCAGGATTTTGATCTATCTTGGTCAAAAGATCTAGAGTCACCAGCGACATCTAGGACACAGACTGTAATAGATACATTAAATCCGCTAATGACCCGATTACCTTCTTTTTTTTACGAAAATATTCTAAGGCAAAATGCGAGGTTCTCCTTTAATAAATATGCGCAAAAATACCAAGTAGGCATTCATATCAATGTAAATTATAAAGATAAAAGTGAAGGCTATAAAAGCTGGCGGGAAGTATCTAATGGGCATTATACAATCCAATCTTTTCAAGCTGGGTCGACCAGTAATCAAAGCCTATATCTATATGGCAGATATAATTTTAAATCAGGAAATGATTGGGTATTTTATATTTCCCAAAATAGTAGTTTATATACCTATCAGCAATACGCATCTATCAATAATGTGGACAATAAATTAACAAATCTGGGTATAAATCTAAATCAAGAATTTTCTATTAATTGGAAAAATCTAATCGGTTTTACGCCTAAATACACCTATAATTGGAGCAAATCCATGAACTCTGTTAAAAACAATCCAGATTTTATAGAAAGTGCATACAAAACACATCAGATCGGAGCAGGTTTAAATATAAATCCTATAAAAGGATTTTCTCTAGAAACTTCTTACTCTTTGGAAAATAGAGCGAGTGGTTTAAATGAACGAGAAAATTATCATATCTTAAATTCATCTTTTTATTATACACTAAAAAATAATTCTCAAATTAAACTAACGGGATTTGACATCCTAAATCAGAATAGACAGAACTATTGGGGGATTAATGGAAATACAACCTATTTTCAAAATACGGTTACGCTGAGACAATACTTTTTATTGGGATATATTTATAAATTTAAAGTAACGAAATTGAAAAATTAAACAAACAGGCTTCTGAATTGTTGAAACTGTAGCAAATATATTAAATATGGCATTTGTAGATTACTATCAAGTACTTGGTATAGACAAAACCGCATCTACTGATGATGTGAAAAAGGCTTATCGAAAATTAGCGCGAAAATATCATCCTGATCTGAATCCAAACGATGAGGCAGCTAAACAAAAATTTCAGGAAATCAATGAAGCCAACGAGGTGCTTTCAGATAGTGAAAAGCGTAAAAAGTATGATCAATATGGAGAAAACTGGCAACGTGGTGAAGAGTATGAGAAAGCACAGCAGCAGTACCGTCAATCGGGAGGTAATGCCTATGGCGGATCGCAAAGTTATTCAGGTAATTTTGACGATGGACAATTTTCTGATTTCTTTGAACAAATGTTTGGTAGCAGAGCTGGTGGTGGAAGAAGAAATAATTTCCGTGGTCAAGACCTGAATGCAGACTTAGAGTTGACACAACAACAAGCATACACCACGCATGCACAGACTTTTACCATTAATGGAAAAAACATCCGCATCACCATCCAAGCAGGTGTGGAAGATGGACAAAAAATAAAACTAAAAGGTCTTGGAAGTGAAGGTCTCAATGGCGGTCCTAAAGGCGACCTCTACATCACTTTTCACATTGCTCCCGATCCGAAGTTCAAGAGACAGGGAAATGACCTGTACACGTCTTTAGATATTGATTTATACACCGCTATTTTGGGAGGCGAAGCTATTCTGGATACTTATGGAGGTAAAGTAAAACTTAAAATACAGCCCGAAACACAAAATAATGCTAAAGTAAGATTGAAAGGAAAAGGTTTTCCTAGTTATAAGAAAGAAGGCGAATTTGGTGATTTATACGTCAGTATGAACATCCTTATCCCGAACAATTTAACAGACAAAGAAAAGGAACTATTCCAACAATTAGCTGATCTAAAAAAATAATCTCATGGAAAGGACCCTAATTAAATTATCTGATTACTGTCTTTCAAGGAAAGCTGAAATCACTTTTATTGATACCTTAAATGAATATGGTCTTCTGCACATTATTATTGAACAAGAAGAAAAATACATTGAAGAAGATCAACTTAAAGATTTGGAAAGATTTTCGAACTGGTATTATGATTTAGATGTGAATCCTGCTGGTATAGAAGTTGCCCATCATCTGATTCAAAAAGTAGAGGAGCTTCAAAATGAATTGTATCGATTAAAAAATCAACTTAAATCTTGGGATTCATAATTCCAAGATTTAAGTTGTATTGGTCAATGCTTATCAGGGTCTGAATGATCATTGTTAACAACGATTTCCTTTCGCCAAATAACACGATGCTGCAGATCTGTTAGTTCTAATTGATAGATTCCTTTACAGACAACAAAAGAACCATATGATTGTCCTGGCTGTAGAAGTCTATAAATGATTAGTTTCTTTGTGCCATCGCCATTTTGGAAAAAGCCTTTCATCAATGTGTAATTTTCTCGTTGAATAAAATCAGCTGGGATTTTATAATCAAAATGCCCCCTACTACTATCATCAGGACAAAGAATCTCCGTGCGGCTAGGTGTAAAAATATAATGCTGCCTATACATGGAAGCATTTGAAATCGCAAGATCTTCTATTTGATCGAAATGATGGTCAAATTGCTCTGGAATTATGTAGATCAAACTTACGTATTCTTCTTTTCCTAATTCCTGCTTAAAGGGAATTATAGCATGATAGATAACTTGATTATTATATGTTGTTGTTTGATAATAATATATTCCCTCATCCGTCTTTTTTATTGAAAATCCATCTCTGGAAACTAATGCTTTTGTATTTTTAAAACGTTCGCTAGTTTTATTATTGATTAAGCTGATCAACCTAAATGCGGTATCACCTCTACTTTTTCCATTAAATAAAACACTATAGTGTGTAGCGTGGTAGCCAAGTTTGCTCATGATCTGCTTATCACCTTTCGAAAGATGAGCGGTCTGCAATCCAATTTTTGTGTTGTTATCATAATTTAAGAAATGATTCCCCACATATACCGACATATTGCGGTCAACATTAACAAAGTATTCATCCCCCTCGACTATAAACCCTTTGGGCGTAAACTGATAGGATGATCGGCATGAAATCAAGACGATCACTGTAAATAATATAACAAGAATTTTCATGATATGTCAAAAATAAAGCTCCCTGGAAGGAGCCTTTAAGTTTATTGAATGATTGTATTTAATCGGATGGGCAATGTGTAAGCAACGCGCACAGTATGTCCGTTTTGAACACCAGGTCTCCATTTTTCAGGATAATTTTTAATGACATCAACTGCCGCCTGACCGGTTCCATACTTTAAATCCTTTTTAATTTCTACGTTGGAAAGGCTTCCATCCTTTTCAACAATAAAACTAACCTCTACTACACCGTTTATTCCGTTTTTCAATGCTTCGGCAGGATAGCTGTAATGAGCACCAATATATTTCATGAATTCTCCCATTCCCTGAGGGGGATTAGGTTTTACTTCAACAGCAGTAAATATGGTATTTGGTCCTGGGTTACTATCTTCTTGAACTGTTGATGAACTCTGCAAAACGATTTCCTGATTGCTACCATCTGATACTTGATCTTTAGTTACTTTAGGCGCAGGAAATTTGACATGATCGATTTTAATTGGAAGTGTAACTGCAACGCGTACAGGCTTTCCATTGTGAATTCCTGCTTTCCATTTTTTTCCATTTTTAACAACTGCTTCAGCTGCTAGAGCAGATCCAAATCCTAAGTCATTTTTTGCTTTAACATGGGCTACGCGACCATCTTTTTCAACAGTAAATCCTACTGAAATTGTACCTGTTATATGGTTATCGGTCATTTCTTTTGTATACTTGAAATTCTGACCAATGTATTTCATGTAAGCCTGCATACCTCCAACTGGCTGAGGTAAGACTTCAGGTCTAGCATAAATTTTATCCTCTTGTTCTAATTCTGGTATTTCAATAAGTGAACTTACGGCCTGTGACACTACTGGTAATTTTACATCTATGACTTTAATAAGTTCGGTCTTAGCATCGACTGTATTGTTTAAAACAAGTCCTGCAAAACCAATTATACCAGCAATTGGAACCATCAAAGTATATTTCCATTGATTGAATTTTTTTGATCTATTTTGAAATAACATCATAATTCTCTTTTTTAAAATGGACTCACTGGCAAACTCATGTGATAAGATATGAGTGGGCACGCGAAGTGCATTTGCGATTAATAATTCTGCATAAGATGTCTTATCTGCTGCAGCACAAAGTTGATCAGCAATACATTCATGCTGAAATTTCAATTCTTTGATATAAAAAAAGAGTACAGGATTGAACCAGTTAAAAATTCGGACGATCTCTATTAATAAAATATCATAGGAATGACCTTGCTGAACATGAACCAACTCATGACGATAAATGATGGTATTGTGCTTAGCTTCCTGACCGATATAAATAAAACTTAGAAAAGAAAATGATGTGTTTCCCTCTGATTGATTAAAGCGCTGATAAAGTCTTATTAATCGAATCAAAAAATACAGAACTGCAAGTGATATGGAAAACCAATATATGAGCTCAAAATTCCAGTTTAATTGCCAAAAATGATGCTGATGAACAATTTCGATTTCAGGAATACTCAATTCGGCCAATTCTAGCGAGATAGCAGGCATTAACTTAGTTTGATAAGCTAGATTGGATAAATCTATAAACCGTATCGCTGGTAAAGTAAAAGACAATACTACTGCACTCAATAAATAAACTCTATTTCCCTGAAAAAAAGTAAGTTTGCGCAAAAATATATGGTAAATGATATAGAATGCAATTAAACTTAAATTTGCTAAAATAAGGTAAGCGATCATAATATGGGATTTAATTGTTGAAAAACACTACATTTTCTTTTGCTTTGCAATCATCTCCAGTAACTCATTGACTTCACCAAGGTTTAACTTATTTTCTTCCAAAAAATAAGATAACATACTCGTGGCCGAGTTATCAAAATAATTATGCAATAGTTTCCCTGTAATTAGTTTTTTATATTCTTCTTTTGTAATCTTTGGGATATAACGATGACTTTTCCCAAAAGATTCGTGCTCCAGAAAACCCTTGGTTTCCAAAATGCGCACTATTGTCGAAACAGTATTATAAGCTGGCTTGGGTTCTGGTAAACGATCGATCACTTCTTTAACAAAGGCTCCATTCATTTCCCATAGCTCATGCATAATTTGCTCTTCAGCTTTTGTAAGTTCTTTAATTTCGTTCATAACTCTATTTATTAAAAAGGCACGTCTGCCAATAATCGATTATATAACAAGTATAAAACTAAAAACTTAGTTATCAAACTAAAAACTTAGTTACATATTATAATTTACTAATAATGAGAACAATAAAATTAATATAGATATATAATTGTAATAAATAATGGAATAAAGTATCCAGTTTATGGTTTGGCTAGATAACATATTTGAATCGAAATGTCAAATAATAATTCTAATCTATTATTTAACATCTCGATCCTTGAGTATCCTTCTTTAATTGTAAATGCTGTCGAGCGACTATTTAGAAATTAATGATTGGAAACCTTTATCTATTTAATCCCCACTCCATCGGCGATTATTTTTCTTTTCGGCTTGTTTCGCTTTTCGATCCAGTCGATCAAGAACTTTACGATATGGTATTTTCGTTTTCTTGCGTGCCTTAGTCGGTGTCAATGCTGTTTGGATAATATGGAAAAAGCGCTCTATAGCTAATTCTTTGTTTTTTAATTGTGAGCGATCGGTATCACACTCCAATTGGAATACAGACTCTTTATTAATTCGATTACTTAAAACACTGCTTATTAGAGTTTTTTCATCTTCATTTAGGCACATACTTTCCGAAATATGCCATTGTAACAGCACTTTAGAGGATACTTTATTAACATGTTGCCCGCCTGCTCCTCCTGAACGTGCAAATTTAAAGGTTAATTCTTTTAATAATAATTCCCTATTTATCATGTGTATTTCTTTCCAATTTATCTATTTTTTCAATGAGATCTTTGACAATATCCAGTTGAAACTGTTGCATTTCTATCAACTCTTGTTCTTTATGAATCAACAAATGATCTATTTTTTCATGTAAAGTACGAATTTCTAATTCAGCCTTAAGATTGATCATATAATCATTTTGTGCTCGTTTTCTATCCTTATCTTCTTGCCTGTTTTGACTCATCATAATAACTGGAGCTTGTAGCGCCGCTATACATGATAATAAGAGGTTGAGCAATATAAATGGATACGGATCGAAACCTTTGTCACTCAACCAATAAATATTCAACAGAATCCAGCACATCAAAAATGCCAAAAATGACAATATAAAAGTCCAACTACCGCCAAAATTAGCAACTTTATCAGCTATTCTCTCTCCAAAAGATTCATTCATTTCTTCTTGATCGATCGAAGCGCTGAGGACTTGATTATTACTTAAACTTTCCACTACTAACTGATCAAGCTGTTTCAATTCTCCCAATTCATTTTTTAAAATGGTCGAAATATATTTTTCTTTATATCCATCCAATTCATTCGAAGAGATTAACGATTCTTTTGAAAACTCGGGAAAGTCTTCTTTAACAAGATCAAAAATTGAGCTTCTCAATGTTGATCCCAGCATTTTACTGCTGATAGGAAAAGTTTTTCCTGAAATACTACTGACAAAAGTCTTCATAATAAGTTTACTAAATACGGTACAAGATAATTTTTTTCATTCAATAAAGCATCATAACAGAGCAGTGGACTAAAATTGTAATTCAAAAAATTATTGCATTCGTGTGATAGGCTGTTTTACAAAATAATCTTTAATTTGCAGTAAATAAAAAAGTATTATGAAAATTGGGATTGTATGTTATCCAACATTCGGCGGTAGTGGCGTCGTAGCGACAGAACTTGGAAAGGCTTTGGCTACGCATGGACATCAGGTTCATTTCATCACATACCGGCAACCTGCTCGCCTGGACTTTTTTTCGGAAAATCTATTTTATCATGAAGTCGCTGTTTCACAATACCCACTTTTTGATTTTTTACCTTACGAATCGGCATTAGCGAGTAAACTTGTTGATGTTGTGCGTTTTGAAAAACTGGATGTCATTCATGTCCATTATGCTATTCCACATGCTTCAGCGGCTTTTATGGCTAAACAAATCTTGTTAACTTATGGCATTAACATCCCTGTTGTTACGACATTACATGGTACTGATATTACGTTAGTAGGTAAAGATAAAAGTTTTAGTCCCGTGGTTACGTTTTCAATCAATCAATCGGATGGGGTGACAACAGTATCACAAAGTTTAAAAGATCAGACACTTACTTTTTTTGATATTCAAAGAGATATTCAAGTCATTCCAAATTTTATTGATCTGGAAAGATTCAGTATAAAAGATCGTTCTCATTTCAAAAGAGCTATTGCTCCAGGCAATGAACGCATTTTGATCCATACTTCAAATTTTAGAAAAGTAAAAAACACAGGTGATGTTATTCGGATTTTTCAAAAAGTAAATGAACATATTCCGAGCAAGCTGCTTATGGTAGGTGATGGTCCTGAACGGACTAATGCAGAGGAACTGTGTCGTGATCTTGGTGTCTGTCAAGATGTTCGCTTTTTAGGTAAGCAAGATGCTGTCGAGGAAATCTTATCGGTGTCGGATCTCTTTTTAATGCCTTCAAGTTCTGAAAGTTTTGGTCTTGCAGCTCTGGAAGCAATGGCATGTAAAGTTCCGGTTATTTCTACCAATACGGGTGGATTACCAGAGCTTAACGTAAATGGTGAAACAGGTTTTTTAAGTGATATCGGTGATGTCGATGAGATGGCAAAAAATGCGATCTATATCTTAGAAGACAATGATCGTTTAGAAAAATTTAAAGATGCAGCATTAGCACGTGCCAAAACATTTCAGCTCAGTAATATCATGCCACAATATGAAGATTATTATAGGGAAGTGATAGAAAAAGTTAAAAATTCCTAATAAATATGACTTTCGTCCTTATCGGATGAAAAAAAAATTTTATCTTTGGCCTTTGGAGAATTTCCAAAAAAACAATTATGAAATACAAACGTATCCTATTAAAACTTAGCGGCGAATCCTTAATGGGAGATCAAAGCTATGGCATTGACATCAAGAGAGTTGCACAATATGCAAAAGATATCAAAGAGTTACATACTCAAGGTTTAGAAATTGCTATTGTTATTGGTGGAGGTAATATCTATAGAGGTTTAAGTGCCGAACAATCAGGTATGGACCGCGTACAAGCGGATTATATGGGCATGCTAGCAACTGTCATCAATAGTATGGCACTGCAAGATGGTCTTGAAAAAGTAGGTTTAAAAACTCGTTTGTTGACAGCGATCAAGATGGAACAGATCTGCGAGCCTTTTATTCGTAGAAGAGCTGTGCGCCATTTGGAAAAGGGACGTATTGTCATCTTTGGAGCGGGAACAGGTAATCCATATTTTACAACAGATACTGCTGCTTCACTTCGTGCTATTGAAATTAATGCAGATGCAGTTTTAAAAGGTACACGTGTGGATGGTATTTATACCGCAGACCCAGAGAAAGATCCTTCTGCTACACGTTTTGATGAAATTTCATTTACAGAAGTTTATCAAAGAGGTTTAAACGTAATGGACATGACGGCTTTTACATTGTGTCAAGAAAATAACTTACCGATTATTGTGTTCGACATGAATAAGCCTGGTAACTTGTCAAAATTAGCAAACGGGGAACCTGTAGGTACAATCGTACGCTAATCATAAAAACAGAAAAAAACGATATTAAGATATGAATGAATTGATTTCACTTGAATTGGACGATTGTAAGGAGAGTATGTCCAAAGCTGTTTCTTTTACAGAATCAGAATTAACAAAAATTCGTGCCGGAAAAGCTTCGCCCGCTATGTTCGATGGTATTTCTGTAGATTACTACGGATCTCCAACTCCATTGTCTCAAGTTAGTAATATTAATACAACTGACGCACGTACAATTGTTATCCAACCATGGGAAAAACAATTGATCAATGCAATTGAAAAAGCCATTACTGATGCTAATCTTGGTGTAAATCCACAAAATGATGGTATTGTCATCCGTTTGGTAATTCCTGCTTTGACAGAAGAAAGAAGACGTGATCTTGTTAGAAAGGCAAAAGAAGAAACTGAAAAAGGTCGTGTTGTCGTTCGTAATATCCGTAAAGAGACAAATGAGTCTTTGAAAAAGTTGAAAAATGACGGAGCTTCTGAAGACGAGATCAAAGTTGGTGAAGCTGAAGTTCAGAAATTGACAGACTTATTTATTGCAAAAGTGGATAAATTAGCTGAATTAAAAGAAAAAGATATCATGACGGTATAATTTTCTTAAAAAATAAAACAAAAAATGGGGATGTAGAAGATACATTCCCATTTTTTGTTTATAATAATGGTTTTCTTTAAAATTAGTTGTAACTTAATCCTTAAACTAAACGACAAACAAATTAAACAGTATGAATAATTCACGCCGTCAATTTATCAAAAAAGCTGGTCTTGGACTTTCTGCAGCATATTTCCTACCACAATTGCTCTCATGTGAAAATAAAAAAATGGGTATTGATTCTCCTTTTACCAACCTAGGGGTGCAGCTTTATTCCATTCGTGATCTGATGGCTGCAAATCCAACGGATTCCTTACAACAGGTTGCAAAGATTGGCTATAAACACGTAGAGACATATGGAATAGATCCTGTTACAAAATCTTTTTGGGGTCTAGATTACAAGGCATTAAAAAAAGTCTTAGATGATAATGGATTAAAGTCGCACAGTGGCCATTACGACATGTCTAAGTACTTCAGTCGTAATCATCAGGATAAAGAGGATCTTAATATCTACTTTGATGCGGCAAAAGAACTAGGTCAAGAGTATGTCATAGCTCCAGTATCTCCAATGTTTGACATTTCTGCTTTGAAGAAAGATGATTATCTATACATAGCAGAGCAATTGAATAAGGCTGGTGAAGAGGCTAAAAAACATGGATTGAAAGTTGCCTTCCATAATCATTTTTGGGAATTTAGGGATTTAGGTAATGGCACCAGAGGTGAGGAAGTTCTACTAGCATTTACTGAGCCTGATTTGGTTGATTTTGAACTGGATTTATATTGGGCTGAAAAAGCGGGAATGAATCCAGTCAGTTTGTTTGAGAAATTCCCTAACCGATTCAAATTGTGGCATATCAAAGATATGGATAAAGGGTTTACTAAAACAATTGTCGGTCCTGAATTTGATAAATTAGACTTTGGTGCGATCTCAAAAGAAGTGAAATATACAGAGGTTGGTACTGGTCATATTGACTTCATCGCTATCGCTCAGGCGAAAGCAAAAGCAGGTTTAAAATATGCTTTTGTAGAACAAGATGACATTTATATACCTAACAAGTTTGAGAGTTTAAAAAAGAGCTACGATTACGTACAGGAGCATTTAGGAAAAATATCATAACAAAATAAAAAGGGGCTAAGCCCCTTTTTATTTTGTTATGATAACGACTATTAGAAGTTCATTTTTTCGACTTCTTCAGCTGTTTCAATTACTTTTTCTGCCAAATCAGCTTTAAAAGCAATGATATTTTTTTCAATTTGTTTATCTTGAGTCCCAAGGATCTGAGCGGCTAGAATACCTGCATTTTTAGCCGCATTTAAAGCAACTGTAGCGACAGGAATACCATTGGGCATCTGCAATATTGACAGGACCGAATCCCAGCCATCAATCGAATTGGATGACTTTACAGGAACTCCGATAACAGGTAAATGCGTAATGGAGGCTACCATACCTGGTAAATGGGCTGCGCCACCTGCTCCAGCAATAATAACCTTTAAACCTCTTTTTGACGCATCTTGTGCATAATCAAACATTCTCTGAGGAGTACGGTGGGCAGAAACAATAGTCACCTCAAAAGGTACTCCTAATGTCTTTAATACATCTACCGCATCTTGCATAACAGGTAAGTCTGATTTACTTCCCATAATAATTCCAACTAGGGCTTGGTTCACTGTTGACATATATTTTAAGCTTTTACTTTCAAAATTTCTTGTACTTTTCTGGCATTACTGATCGCTAATTCTCGATCGTCATTGATGATGCATACGTGTCCCATCTTTCGGAAAGGTTTTGTAAATTTCTTTCCATACAAATGTACATACACTCCCTCCATGGCTAAAATCTCTTCAACACCTTCGTATTTTGCTAAGCCCTCATAGCCTTCCTCTCCTAAAAGATTAATCATCACTGCATTGGAACGACAGCGGGTATCTCCTAGAGGTAAATTAAAGATCGCCCTTAGGTGTTGAGCAAATTGGGATACATAATTACCTTCAATCGTCTGATGTCCACTATTGTGTGTACGAGGGGCTAGTTCATTGACTAATATCTCCCCATCTTTTGTCAAGAACATTTCAACGGCTAATAATCCAACTATCTGTAGATCATTAGCAATCTTCTTAGCTAACTCTTCTGCTCGTTGCTGAATATCAAAACCATAAGTAGATGGTGCAATCAGAAATTCAACTAGATTAGCCTCTGGATTGAATTCCATCTCCACCATAGGAAAAGTCGCTACATCACCATTATCATTTCTTGCAACAATAACAGCAATTTCTTTCTCAAAATCTACCCATTCTTCTATTAAAGATGGTTCATCAAAAGCAGTTTCTAAATCCGCTAACGAATTAATTTTCTTTACTCCTTTACCGTCATAACCATCTTTGCGAAGCTTCTGAATATAGGGTATACTTAAATTAGCATTAGTCAGATGTTCTTTAGTAGAAATCAGCTGAAATAATGAAGTCGGGATGTCATTTTGTTTAAAGAATTGTTTTTGTAACCCTTTATCTTGTATCAATCTGATGATACGTGATTGTGGATAAACGAGAACGCCCTCTTCTTCTAATTTTTCCAACGCATCCACATTGACCTTTTCAATCTCGATAGTAATCATATCAAGATCTTTTCCAAAATTGTATACGGTTTCAAAATCGCTCAAAGAGCCACACTCAAAACGATTGCATAATTTACGGCAAGGAGCATTCTTATCTGGATCAAGGATATGAACATTAACATTATAATTAATGGCCTCTTGAATCAACATTCGGCCCAATTGACCACCGCCAAGAACACCTAATTGCAAATCACCATAAAAATCTTTTCCCATGTCTATTTTTCTATATCTATTCTATTTTAAGCTTTCTGATTGAACAACTGCTCTCCCAGTAAACTTTCTTTTTCAATTTTCTTTTGTAATTCTAAAAAAGCACCAATCAATGCTTCGGGCCTAGGAGGACATCCTTGCACGTATACATCGACGGGTATAACGCGGTCAACACCTTTCACAACATGATAACCATGTTGCCAATAAGGTCCTCCACAATTTGAGCATGATCCCATGGAGATCACATATTTTGGCTCCGGCATCTGCTCATACAGCTTGCGAATACGATCTGCCATTTTGAACGTTACTGTACCCGCTATAATCATCACATCTGACTGCCTTGGAGAAGGTCGAGGAAATACACCTAAACGATCCAAATCATAATTTGCAGCCATGGCTCCCATCATCTCAATAGCGCAACAGGCTATTCCAAAACTGATTGGCCACATTGATGACAATCTTGCCCAATTGAGCAGGTCATCTAATTTGGCAACGATCACACCATTATTCTGTATTTGACTATCTAAACTCATGATGTTGCTCCTGGTTTTTTAAATCTGGGTTTAAAAGCTACTTTTGGTGACGTTGATACAGAATCAGTCTTTACTATACTCGTATCTTCGCGTAGATCTTCTCTATGATTTCGTAACTCATAAGTTGCTTGGTTCAACCTATCATAAGCTGCACTTGGAATATGCACATTCACTTGAGGTCGTTGATGAATTGGCTTTACCCACTCTAAGTCTCCCTTTACCCAAACAAAGATCAATCCTATGATCAGTATTCCGACAAATAATGCCATTTCAATCAATGTAAACCAACCCCATCTCCCATCGGCGGTGATATATTCAGCTTGTCCAAATACAGTGGCCCAAGGGAAAATAAAAATTAGTTCTACATCAAAAAGTAAAAATATGAGTGCAATAACATAAAACCTAGGATTAAATTGAATCCAAGAAGAGCCTACAGCATCTTCACCACATTCATATGTACTCAATTTTTGGGGTGTAGGTTTTTTCACAGACAGTGTTCTTGCTGCCATAATGGTCATCGCAACTAAAAATATCCCTACCAAAATTATGATAAGTATCTTTCCGTATTCCGATAATTGCCCGGGGTCATCCATTGTGTTACAAAGTTAAAAAATAATTCTATTACAATTAGAACTAAGTCTAAAATACAAAAAATAAATACGAATGATGAAAGCATAAAACTATAATCTAATCTTTTTATCGTTTATACATCCATCCTCATAAGATCTTATAATGGCAATAAAGACTATTTTAGAATTTTAATAAATCATATTCTAAAAAAATACCCTAAAAATTGACAATTTTTAGGGTACAATGGATCTATCAATACGTTGTATCTTATTTACCCGGCATTTTAGGCATGTTTTTCATGAGTTTTGCTGCCATTGCTGGATTTGACATTTGTTTCATCACTTTGCGCATATCACCAAATTGCTTCATCAATTTATTTACTTCATTGATATCAGTACCTGATCCTTTTGCGATACGAATGCGTCTTTTTTGATCAATAGCATCCGGATTTTCTCTTTCAAATGGTGTCATGGAATCAATAATAGCTTCAATCGGTCTGAATGCATTATCATCCACTTCAATGTCTTTCATCGCTTTACCCACACCTGGGATCATCCCCATCAAATCTTTCATGTTACCCATTTTTTTGATTTGTTGGATCTGTGATTTAAAGTCATTAAAGTCAAATTTATTTTTGCGGATTTTCTTTTGAAGTTCGGCTGCCTGCTTTTCATCAAATTGTTGCTGAGCACGTTCTACCAAAGATACCACATCACCCATACCTAATATACGGGAAGCCATACGCTCTGGATAAAATACATCCAATGCATCCATCTTCTCGCCAGTACCGATAAATTTAATTGGTTTGTTGACAACAGACTTAATTGACAATGCAGCACCACCACGGGTATCACCATCTAATTTTGTCAAAACAACTCCAGTGAAATCTAATCGATCATTGAAAGTTTTTGCAGTATTAACAGCATCTTGGCCTGTCATCGAATCGACAACAAAAAGAATTTCATGCGGTTGTGTAGCTTCTTTTACAGCGGTAATCTCCATCATCAAAGGCTCGTCAATCGCCAAACGCCCTGCAGTATCAATAATAACTACATTGTGCCCACTTCTTTTTGCTTCTTCAACACCTGCCTTTGCAATCGCAATAGGATCTGTTGAATTGCGATCTACATATACAGGAACACCAACTTGGCCAGCTAATACTTCCAATTGATCTATTGCTGCCGGACGATAAACATCACCAGCTACCAGTAATGGTTTTTTTCCTTTTTTATCTTTTAGATGTAGCGCTAACTTTCCTGAGAATGTTGTTTTACCAGCTCCATTTAAACCCGCAATTAGTATAACAGTAGGATTTTTAGAAACTTCTAATTCGGTAACAGTACCCCCCATTAATGCGGTCAACTCATCATTCATGATCTTAGTCAACAATTGACCTGGCGAAATACTTGTTAGTACGTTCTCTCCTAAAGCTTTTTGCTTAACGTCATCAGTAAATGTTTTTGCAGTTTTATAATTCACATCGGCATCCAATAATGCCTTACGAATTTCTTTCATCGTTTCTGCAACGTTGATCTCGGTAATACTACCTTGGCCTTTTAAAACCTTAAAGGCTCTATCTAATTTATCCTGTAAGTTCTGAAACATGATAATTGTAAGTCTATGCTAATATAAAAAGCAAAGTTAAAAAAATTGTCGGAAGCTGAAGCATATAGAATTCAATTCCAAGCATTAAACATAAAAAAAAGCGAACATTTATAAAAACATCCGCTTTTTTATGCTTTAAATATACTTAAAGCAATTAATCTCTTCTTCCAAATAATAAGGAAGCATAATATAATAGGGTAACTAATGCACTTAAAGCCGCAACTACGTAGGTCATTGCTGCCCATTTTAATGCATCTTTTACACCATCATCTTCTGTTGCACTATAGGTTACACCATTGTTGCTCAACCAAGCTTTTGCACGATTTGATGCATCAAACTCTACAGGTAATGTCACAAAGCTAAAAATAGTTGTAATAGCCAATGCGGCAACACCTACTGCTAACACAATATAATTTTGTGAAAATGCCATCAAAATAACACCAAGCATCAACACCCAAGATGTCAATTTCGATGCGAAACTCACCATGGGCACCATCGCAGATCTAAGTCCTAGCCATTTATACGCCGTTGCATGCTGCACAGCATGACCACACTCATGTGCAGATACTGCCGCAGCTGCTATACTTCTACCACTGTACACTTCTGGACTTAAATTTACCGTTTTATCGGCTGGATTGTAGTGATCACCTAAACGATCAGGAATGGAAACCACTTGTACATCATATATCCCATTGTCCGCCAACATTTTTTGCGCAATCTCTCCACCTGTTAATCCACTTGTCAATGGAATTTCAGAATATTTTTTAAACTTATTTTTAAATCGGGTTTGTACGATCAGGCTCACTACCATGATCCCTATAAATAAAATCCAATACATAATATTTTCTTTGTTTTAGTAAATGCTATATCAAAATACATTCCACCTTGCCATAACAGACAAAATTTCACACACTAATGTACTAAAATCCTCCATTAATCCATAATTGAACAATAAGTGAAACAAAAATATGACATTATTACAGATAAAGTCAAAATAAAATGGGATGAACTTCTGCAGTCCATCCCATTTTATTAATTATTATTTTTCAATATATCTTATCCGATCTGTAACATTAAACTTTGCCCTTCTATCATTTTTCTTAGGTTTGCTAATGCATATCGCATGCGACCTAAAGCCGTGTTAATACTTACCTCGGTTATATCTGCAATATCTTTAAAACTCATATCACAAAAATGTCTCATAATTAAAACTTCTTTTTGATCATCAGGGAGTTTTTGAATCATTTTCTTCAAATCAATATCCCTTTGCTCTTTGAGCATTTTAGATTCTACATTTTCATCACTGAAGTCTAACACATCGAAAATATCAAACCCCTCTGTATTGACAATATTTGGAGCTCTTTTCTCTTTTCTGAAATGATCAATGATCATATTGTGTGCAATACGCATCACCCAAGGCAAAAACTTACCCTCGTCATTATACTTACCGCCTTTTAATGTGTTGATTACTTTTATAAAAGTTTCTTGAAAAATATCTTCTGCAAGATATTCATCTTTTACTTTCATATAAATGGAGGTATATATTTTAGATTTGTAACGTTCTAACAAAGCTGCTAACGCTGTTTCTTTACCATCTAAATATATATGGATTAATTCTTGATCCGTTTTTTTATTTAAAACACTCATACTTCACCTATTTTTAGCAGTTACCAAATTAATTTAACTAAAACCTGTTCAAAAAAGTAAATGTATTCCGTATAGTAAGATATTTATGAAGTGATCAATTTTTGTATACTCAAAACAAGAGAAAATTATCGAGTAATCAAATTATTACAATGTTATTTAAGACTTTTTAACATTTGAACAAAAAAAGTGCCTTAATTCAAATCTAAGGCACTTTTTTATTTTTCAATATGTTATATTTTATTTGTAAAGTGGGAATGCAGCCATCAACTCTTTTACTTTAGAATGGATTTTAGCAAGTTCTGAATCATTAGAAGCATTTACAATTGCCGCATCAATTAATTCTCCAATTTGAAGAATCTCTGTTTCTTTAATACCACGTGTCGTGATCGCAGCAGTACCGAAACGAACACCTGAAGTAACGAATGGAGAACGGGAGTCAAATGGAACCATATTTTTGTTTGTTGTAATACCCGCTTTTCCTAAAACAGCTTCGGCTTCTTTACCGGAAATATCTTTATTGCGTAGGTCAACTAACATCAAATGGTTATCTGTTCCACCGGAAATTATCTTATAATCTCTTTCAACGAAGAATTGTGCTAGAGTAGCTGCATTTTTCTTAACTTGAACAATGTATTCCATATATTCGTCAGAAAGCGCTTCACCGTAAGCAATCGCTTTAGCAGCAATAGTATGCTCTAAAGGTCCGCCTTGTGTACCAGGGAAAACAGCAAGATCCAACAATTGTGTAATTGTACGAGTTTCGCCTTTTGGTGTTTTTACTCCCCAAGTATTTTCAAAATCTTTGCCAACCATAATCATACCACCACGAGGTCCGCGAAGTGTTTTATGGGTAGTTGTGGTTACGATATGGCAGTGAGGAAGTGGATCATTTAACAATCCTCTTGCGATAAGTCCTGCTGGATGAGAAATATCGGCTAAAACTAAAGCACCAATTTCATCAGCAACTTTACGGATACGTGCATAGTCCCAATCACGAGAATAAGCTGAAGCACCACAGATAATCATTTTCGGTTTTTCACGAAGTGCCGTTTCTTCTAATTGTTCATAATCAATTAGTCCTGTATCTTCTTTTACACCATAAAACAAAGGTTGGTAAATTTTACCTGAAAGATTTGCTGGAGAACCGTGTGTCAAGTGACCACCATGCGATAAATCAAGACCTAAGATTTTGTCTCCGGGCTTGATCGTTGCTAAAAATACAGCGGCATTTGCTTGTGCTCCTGAATGCGGCTGTACGTTTACCCATTCAGCACCAAATAATTGTTTTGCACGATTAATGGCAATAGTTTCGATTTCATCGACTACCTCGCAACCACCATAGTAACGTTTTCCCGGTAAGCCTTCAGCATATTTATTTGTCAAAACTGAACCTGCAGCTTCCATAACTTGTTTTGAAACGAAGTTTTCTGATGCAATTAATTCGATACCTTCTTCTTGGCGTTTAAGCTCATCAGCTATCAAATTGAAAATGGCTTGATCTCTTTCCATTGTTTTAATCTAGTATAAAATATGAATATTATGATTTTAGTCTACAAAGATAGTATAATACTTAAAAAAGGCTTCACAAAATGCCCTTTATTATTACAAAATATCACAAAAACAGCCTATTTATTAAAATATCATAAAATCAATATTCATAATTCGTAACGAACGTAAGGAAGATATCTGTGACTCCAATTGAAGAAGGTAAATATCTAAGCTTTCTAAATAAGGATCCTCACCCCTCGAAGCCGTATCCTAAAAATTAAATAATGCCTTAAGCCCTGTCTTACAAAAGTTAAGCACATGAACAAATACTGTGTTTAATCAATGTCATAAATTTGAAGCTGTCCTATTTTCTATTTAAATTATGTAATTTTGTTTAAGTTGGTTAAAATATTATCACGATGAGTACAGAGACTATAACAGAAAAAGCTCCCTTAACCTTAACTGAAGGAGCGATAAAGGAACTAAAAAAACTGAAAGATCAGCAAGAAATTTCAGATGATTTTGGATTACGTATTGGTGTTGAAGGTGGTGGTTGTTCTGGGATGAGCTATATTTTAGGATTCGACCAGAAAAAAGAGGGTGATAGCGAATACAGTATTGCAGGAATTAGAGTTTTTATGAATAAAGCACATGGCTTATATCTAGCGGGGATGGAAGTTGATTTTAGAAACGGTCTAGATGCACGTGGATTTACATTTAACAATCCCAATGCCTCCAGTACATGTGGCTGCGGAAGCTCCTTCTCTGCATAAGAATTTAAGATATAATCCAAAGCCCAATATTCTCTGGATATTGGGCTTTGTTGGTTTTAGAAAACCGTATCATCTGATCTATGCCAAAAGCTAAAATTTATTTTTTTGGCTAAAAACTACCTCAAACACGCTTAAAAGAGAAATATATATACCTTAAAGCCGTTCATTTTTTAACTTTCAGCTTTCAGCTTAATTGATTAAATTAGCGACCTTTAGAAAAAGAATACGAGACACCGATGTATAAAGAATATAAGCAGCTTAATTTGCCGGAAATAGGCAAAGAAATATTGACCCGTTGGGAACAGGAAAAAATATTCGAAAAAAGTATCACAAACCGTCCAGGAAACAAACCATACACTTTTTATGAAGGTCCTCCTTCAGCTAACGGTATGCCTGGTATTCACCATGTAATGGGTCGTACAATTAAGGATATTTTCTGCCGTTACAAAACTCTAAAAGGATTTCAAGTAAAACGTAAGGGCGGATGGGATACTCATGGGCTTCCAATCGAACTTGCTGTCGAAAAGAAACTAGGCATCACCAAGGAAGACATCGGTAAAAAAATAACAGTAGAAGAATATAATGATGCATGTCGTACAGAGGTGATGAAATATACTGATGTATGGAATGATCTGACTACTAAAATGGGTTACTGGGTAGATCTTGAAAACCCATATGTCACATACGAAAATGAGTATATCGAAACACTATGGTACTTGTTAAAAGAATTTTATAAAAAAGGTCTTTTATATAAGGGTTACACCATACAACCTTACTCTCCAGCAGCAGGAACTGGATTAAGTTCACATGAATTGAATCAGCCTGGTACTTATAAAGATGTAAAGGATACCACCATTGTTGCCCAATTTCGATTAATCAACAGTCAATTGCATCCCGCAATCGCTGCGCTGGTTGAAGATGTAGATGAAGATGTTGCGTTCATTGCATGGACCACCACCCCTTGGACACTTCCGTCCAATACCGCTTTGGTTGTAGGTAAAAAAATCAACTATGTAAAGATTAAAACTTTCAATCAATATACAGGCGCACCAGTTTCGGTTATCCTGGCAAAAGATTTAATTGCAAAACACTTCAAATCTGAGGGCAAAGAAGCTTCGTTTCAAGATTATAAATTGGGTGATAAGGTTATCCCTTGGGAAGTGGCCGCAACTATTACAGGTGAGGAGCTTGTTGGTTTACGCTATGAACAATTGATGCCTTATATTACTTCGGATGAATTGCAAGAAAAAGCTTTCCGTGTAATCCCTGGTGATTTCGTCACAACAGAAGATGGTACGGGAATCGTACACGCTGCTCCGACTTATGGTGCAGATGACTTTAGAGTTGCTAAAGAACAAGGTGTACCCGGCATTTTACTCAAAGATGAAAATGGTAAAGAAGTTCCGACGGTAGATCGTACAGGTCGATTTGTGAAAGAAATCACAGACTTTGCTGGTCGCTTTGTGAAAGAAGAATATTATTCAGATGCTGAGCGTGCTGATAAAGATTTCCGTCCTACTGATGTACTCATTGCGATCAAATTAAAAGAAGATAACAAGGCTTTTGATGTCAAAAAATACGAGCATACTTACCCCCACTGCTGGCGTACGGACAAACCTGTTTTGTACTATCCTTTGGATAGCTGGTTTATTAAATCGACAGCAGTTAAGAATGACTTAGTTGCGCTCAATAAAACGATTAATTGGAAACCTGAAGCTACTGGTACTGGACGCTTTGGTAATTGGTTGGAAAATCTAGTTGACTGGAATCTATCACGCTCACGTTACTGGGGGACTCCACTTCCAATCTGGCGTTCCGAAGATGAAAATGAAGAAATATGTGTAGGTTCAATGCCTGAATTAAAATCTTTATTAGAGGCTTCTTTAATATCAGATGTTTTATCAGAAAAAGAAAAAGAAACAAACAAATCATATTTAGATAAATTCGGTACGGAGCAACTTGACTTACACCGTCCATATGTAGACGATATCATCTTGGTATCCGATGCTGGTCAAAAATTATTCCGTGAACCAGACTTAATCGATGTTTGGTTTGATTCTGGTGCTATGCCTTATGCACAATGGGGTCTGGATTATGAAAAATTAGCAAATGGAGAAGCGCTACCTTTCAAAGATGGATATAAAGAAGCATTTCCTGCAGATTTCATTGCTGAAGGTGTGGATCAAACACGTGGTTGGTTCTTCACACTTCATGCGATATCCACGATGCTTCAAAAATCTGTTGCTTTTAAGAATGTGGTATCTAATGGTTTGGTTTTAGACAAAAACGGTAATAAAATGTCTAAACGCCTTGGTAATGGTATTGATCCATTTGCAACGTTAGATAAGTATAGCGCCGATGCAACTCGTTGGTACATGATCAGTAATGCATCTCCATGGGACAATCTAAAGTTTAACGAAGAAGGATTGGACGAGGTACGTCGCAAGTTTTTTGGGACTTTATATAACACGTATGCTTTCTTTGCTTTATATGCAAATATCGATAAATTCAGTTATACAGAAGCAGATATCGCGCTGGAGAATCGTCCTGAAATCGATCGTTGGGTCATTTCATTATTGAATAGTTTAACTAAAGAGGTAGATGAATATTATGCAGAATTCGAACCTACAAAAGCTGCTCGTGCCATTCAAAATTTTGTTGATGAGCACTTAAGTAATTGGTATGTTCGCCTTTGCCGCCGTCGTTTTTGGAAAGGCGAATATTCAGAGGATAAAATATCCGCATACCAGACCTTATTTACTTGTCTGGATACCATTGCCAAGTTGATGTCTCCGATCTCTCCTTTCTTTTCAGATCAATTGTATTTAGATCTGAATAATGCAACAGAAAAAGAAACGTTTGAATCTGTACATTTAGCTAATTTCCCTACATATCAAGAGCATTTGGTTGATAAGGACTTGGAAGAACGGATGTCCCTTGCTCAAGATATCTCATCATTGACTTTGTCACTGCGCAAAAAAGTAGGCATTAATGTAAGACAACCCTTAAATAAAATATTACTTCCAGTATTGGATAATAGTTTTCAAGAGCGTGTAGAAAAGGTAAAAGATTTGATACTTTCTGAGACTAATATCAAAGATATTCAATTCATTACGGATACTACGGGTATCATTAAGAAAAAAATAAAGCCAAATTTCAAAGCTCTTGGCTCGAAAGTTGGTAAAGACATGAAGTTAGTATCTGCAAAGATCAATGCACTTTCTATGGAAGAGGTGGCGAAATTGGAAAGTAATGGCGAAATTATGTTAGCCGAAACGCCGTATGTGATCCAATTAGCTGACGTAGAAATTATAGCAGAAGATGTTGCTGGATGGCAGGTCGCTAATTTAGCTAAATTAACCGTAGCGCTAGATATCCATATTTCTGAAGAATTAAAACAAGAAGGATTGTCACGAGAGTTGGTTAACCGTATACAAAACCTAAGAAAAGACAAGGGTTTTGAGGTTACTGACCGTATCCATGTTTTAGTTAGTAAAGATGCTGATATTGAGCAAGCCACGAATAAAAATTTATCTTATATTTGTACCGAAATTCTAGCTGATTCATTGAGATTTGAAGAATCACTAACCACTGGAGATAACATTGATATCGATGGTAAGGAATTGAATGTTTTAATCGAAAAAATTTAAATTATGGCAACTAATAACGAAAAGACACGCTATAGCGATTCAGAGCTACAAGAATTTAAAAGCATTATTTTAGAAAAATTAAGAATAGCGAAAGAAGAACTTTCGGCGTTGACTGCCTCGCTAAATAACAGTGATGCAAATGGTACTGATGATACTGCTGGCACATATAAAACATTGGAAGATGGTTCTGCTACGTTAGAAAAAGAACAAACCAACCAATTAGCAGCCCGTCAACGGAAATTTATAGACAATCTAGATGCAGCATTAGTGCGTATTGAAAACAAAACATATGGCATCTGCAGAGAGACCGGAAAATTGATTCAAAAGGAAAGATTGAAAGCTGTTCCGCATACGACATTAAGTATCGAAGCTAAAAACAAGCAGTATTAATATTATTTAAATACAAAAAGATAATGGTCTTTACTATCGGTAAAGACCATTTTTACAACTATGAAAGGCTATACTAAACCTGTAATTTTAATAATTCTAGTTCTTTTAATTGACCAAATATCAAAACTGTGGGTTAAATTAAATATGACCATCGGTCAAAGCTATGAAGTGATTGGTAAATTTGTACAAATTCATTTTATAGAAAACAATGGGATGGCCTATGGAATGGAATTTGGTGGCGAATTTGGAAAGCTCATGCTTACTCTTTTCCGTATTATTGCTGTTGGAGCAATCGGTTATGGCCTGCATTACATGGTTAAAAGGAAATATAATAGAGGATTCATTCTCAATATTGCTTTAATATTTGCTGGAGCACTTGGGAATATCATCGACTCTACTTTCTATGGCTTAATCTTTAGTGAAAGTACTTGGTATGATAAGGCAACTTTATTCCCTTCCGAAGGTGGTTATGCTACGATTTTTCACGGAAAAGTAGTCGATATGCTTTATTTTCCACTTATTGAGGGAACTTTTCCCTCTTGGTTACCAGTTTGGGGTGGTCAGGAATTTCTATTCTTTCGACCTGTCTTTAACATAGCTGATTCAGCTATATCTGTAGGTGTAATCCTAATCCTTCTTTTTCAAAAGAAATATTTTAAAGAAGAAAAGGAAGAGAAAACAAGTATCCATAGTGAAATTGTAGAAGATTAGAATGACTTCTTAAAGTCTTGAAAATTCAAGGCTTTTTTTATTCAATAACAATAGTTAAGACAATGAAATTAGAAATGAAATGGGCAATATTGGCGCTTCTAACTATTTTTAGTTTACCCAGCATTGCTCAATATAGCAATCCAGATTTAGTTAAAAAACATATTCATTACCTTGCAAGTGATAAAATGAAAGGTCGCGGAACAGGCAGTAAAGAAGTGTTTAAAGCTGCTGATTATATTGAAAAATATTTTAAAAGACTTAAACTTCAACCGTTAGGTGAGAGCGGATTTCGTCAATCGTTTGAAGCTAAGGTATGGAAAGTCAAGGTAAGTGATAGTATTCGTAAGGCAGATAACATCATCGCATTTTTAGATAATGGTGCACCTCTGACTATTGTTATTGGCGCTCACTATGACCATTTGGGAACAGGTCATCAAGGAAGTTCAAAAGATTCTTTAGGTGTTGGTAAAATACATAACGGAGCTGATGATAATGCTTCGGGAGTAGCTGGATTATTGGAGTTAGCGCGTTATTACAGTACAAATCATATAAAGGAAAGTCATAACTTTCTATTTATTGCATTCGGCGCAGAAGAATTGGGTTTAATTGGATCCAAATATTTTACTGAACACCCTACACTACCTTTAGATAAGATAACAGGAATGTTGAATATGGATATGATAGGAAGATTAAATCCTGAACAGGGGGTTGCTGTAATCGGATTTGGTACAAGTAAAAAGTGGCCAGAAATATTCGAAGGCATTACTCCAAAAATTAAATTCTATACTGGTCATGATGGAAATGGTGGCTCGGATCAGACTTCTTTCTACAAAAAAAATATTCCTGTTTTGTTTTTCCACACTGGTGGTCATCCAGATTACCATATGCCAACAGATGACCCGGATAAAATCAATTACAACGGACTTAATGGTATTATTGATTTCGAAGTCATGGTTATCAACAATATGTTAAAACAAAGTGGAAAACTAGAATTCCAATTCACAAATTAATGATGGTTGCCAACAAAGTGTTAATAACAGGTTCTAATGGTTTTTTAGGACAAAAGCTAATTGATCTCCTTATTAAAGACAATAAGTACGATATTTATGCAATTTCTATGCATGAAAATGATAATCCAAATAAGGAAAACTATCATTTTCAACAACTGGATTTAATGAATTCGGAACTTCTAAATAACTACCTATTAGAATTTAAACCTAATTATATTATTCATACTGCAGCTATCACAAGTGTTGAAGCATGTGAGGCTGATCAGGCTCTTTGCCAAAAGATGAATGTTGATGTTGTGGAGCAACTAGCTCAGTACTGCAAGCAAACAAATGCTTTTTTAGTACAGTTATCCACAGACTTTGTTTTTGATGGAAAAAATGGTCCTTATAAAGAAGAGGATTTGACTTATCCATTGAGTGAATATGGAAAGAGCAAGTTGCGTTCTGAACAAGTTATCCACAACACTGGATGTGCTTATGCTATTTTAAGAACAATACTGGTATATGGAATCAATGCAAACCCAAAACGTTCTAATCTAGTGCTTTGGGCAAAAGAAAAACTATCTAATAAAGAATCAATAAATGTAGTAAAAGATCAGTGGCGTATGCCAACTTTTGTTGATGACTTGGCAGAGGCGTGTATTTTAGCTATTGAAAAACGTGTAACTGGGATTTTCCACATTAGCGGAGAAGAAATGTTTACAATTGCAGAAGCAGTTTACCAAATTGCAGATTTTTGGAAACTGGATAAATCATTAATTTCTGAAGTAACAGCTGCAGAAATTAATCAATCGGAAAATCGTCCTCAAAAAACTGGTTTTATACTATCAAAAGCAAAATCAATCTTAGGTTATGAACCGACTCCCTTCAAAGTGAGTTTAGAAATAATTGATCAACAATACGGAATCTTCCGTTAATAATAAAAAAGAGATGAAGGATAAATGTGCAAAAGAATCGACTACGGTAATGAATGAATTGGTATTGCCAAATGATACCAATACATTTGGAAATTTGATGGGCGGTAGATTGTTATATTGGATGGATATCTGTTCGGCTATGGCTGCTCAGAAACATTGCAATAGTCCAGTGGTGACGGTATCTGTTGATAACGTCTCATTCAAAAGATCCATTCGATTAGGAGAAGTGGTTACCATCGAAGCTAAAGTTACACGTGCTTTTAATACTTCAATAGAAGTGAGAATGGAAGTGTTTGCTCAGAACTTACCCTTGGGTACTAAAGAGAAATCAAATGAAGCATACTACACCTTTGTTGCTATAGATGAACATGCGAAACCGCAACCTATTCCAAAAGTTATTCCTGAGACTGAATTGGAACACAGACTATATGACGAGGCGATGAGGCGCCGTGAATTGCGCTTAATCTTAAGTGGAAAGCTAGACCCTAGTAAAGCTACAGAATTGAAAAACCTAGTCAATCTATTTGACCATAAAGGTTAATTGAAAAAGCCTCAAATTTATCATTTGAGGCTTTTTCAATCTGATATGATTAGGAGTCACTATTACTCACTACCTAATGCAACTATACGATCAAACTCTTCTGCTTTTAACGGCATGACTGATAATCTTCCTTGACGAACTAAAGCAACATCTTGAAGAAATTCATCAGCTTTTATCTGTTCAAGAGTTACCGATTTTTTGAATGTTTCGACTGGAGCTAAATCGACAACGACCCATTTGGGATCTTCGGTGGTAGGATCTTGATAATATTCTTTTACAACTTTTGCTATACCTACTACTTCTTTGCCCTCATTGCTATGGTAGAATAAAACGAGATCACCTTCTTTCATTGCTTTGAGATTATTACGCGCCTGGTAATTACGTACACCATCCCAAAATGTTTGACCATCTTTGTTAAATTGTTCCCAGCTATATTTGAAGGGCTCTGATTTGACCAAAAAGTAATTCATATCAAAAAATTAGTTTTGCTGCTCCAATACTTCCATTTTATCTGCAAAATGTGCACAATAGTCACGTAAATCAGCAATGACTTTCTCTGCCATAGGATCTCCTCCAGAAGAACGAAGAAATGAATCGCCTAATGTCTGTAATGTTTCATAAAAAAAACGTTTCATTTCATCATAAGGCATATCTTTTGTCCACAAATCGATACGCATTGAATTTTTATATGCTGAATCCCATAATGCTAAAAACATGGCTTTTGCAGGTAATTCATCAGAAGATTCACCATCATTAGAAGACCAAGTAATTGTATTTGGAACATTGGTTTCATCCAATTCAATCTGTAATTTTATTTCTGCTTTTTTCATTATAATATAATTTTTTTTAATAATGAGTGTGTGCTGATAGTTGTATTTATGAGCTCTTTTCACTCGGTTTTAAAGCCTATGAAGCTACTAAAAGTATATCCTTTTTATAAATGCTATTTAAAAAGTTTACGTTATTTTTATGATCAATGTCAATATCGCTACTAATACAATAAAAGCGAACTCATAAAGCCAAAGTTTTTTATCTTGTTTCATAATAATACGAAAGAAGATATCCACCAATAAAAGTACGACAAGTAAGCTGATTAGTGCTGTTACAGATAGCAATGGATTTTTATCATCCATATCTTCTACAAAATACCATGCTATCAGGCATGCCGAAACAATATTAATGGGCGTCAGTCTCACTATTTTGTTCTATAATTTCTTTTAGTCGAAGTTTTAGGACCTTTTTTATTAGACTTAAAACCTGAAGCTCGTTGTGACGCTTTTGCTTCTTTCTGTTTTATCACAAATTTCTTTTCATGAAAAGCTCCTTTAAAGTCTGGATCATCTTTTCGCTTTTGATTATCAATTTCTTTAGCAATAATCTGACGTTCGAAATACGGAGTTTCTTCTACAAAGACTTCATCTGGTAATGGTGCAACATCTACAGATTGACGCATTAATTTTTCAATTTTTCTGAAGTAGTGTTTTTCTGCATCATTACAAAAAGTAATAGCATCTCCAGAATTAAATGCACGTCCGGTACGTCCGATACGATGTACATAATCTTCTGTAACAATTGGTACTTCAAAATTAATCACATGGGATACATTGGTTACATCTAAACCACGAGCAGCTACATCTGTTGCTACTAAGATCCTAATATTTCCTTCTTTAAAAGCATTAATGGAGTTGATACGTGTATTCTGACCTTTATTGGCATGTATCACGCGTACTTGATCTTTTCCATATTTACGTTCTAAAAAAGCAAAAACATTATCAGCAACGGTTCTAGTTTTACAAAAAACAATCAGACGATGAAAAGACTCATCATCTTTCAATAAATGCTGTAGTAAATTTAACTTCGTCTTTTGGTTAGGAACAAAATACACCCTTTGACTGACAGTCGAGGCTGGTGTTGCTTGTTCAGAGACTTCCACAATAGTAGGGAAAGCTAAAAAATCACCAGCAATTTTACGAACCAGTTCACTCATTGTTGCCGAAAACAATAGATTTTGTCTTTTTCGGGGTACAACTTCTAAAATACGGTGAAGTTTAGAAATGAATCCCATATCCATCATTTTGTCGGCTTCATCCATTACTAGGAATTTCAACGATTTTACATTGATATGTCCCTCCAAGTATAAGTCTAAAAATCGACCTGGAGTAGCGACAATAATATCGACTCCTTTTTGTAGGTTTTCAATTTGCGTTTTAGGCCCCAAGCCACCGTATAATACTACAGTACGTAAATCTAGATATTTAGAAAATGTTTGGATATTTTCCTCGATTTGCATCGCGAGTTCGCGTGTTGGAGATAAAATCAATGCACGTGCATCTTGACCTTGTGCATACTTTAATTTCATTAATATAGGTAAGACAAATGCAGCAGTCTTACCAGTGCCTGTTTGTGCTACTCCCATGATATCTTGACCAGCAAGAATTGGTGTAATCGTTTTTTCTTGTATTTCTGTTGGAACCGAATAACCTGCTTCTTCAATTGCGTTCAAAAGCTGCTTATTCAATTTAAAATTTTCAAATGTTTGCTGCATTTTACAAAGGTAATGAAAAGCATTCACTTGCTTATCTTATGCTTTAAATGATTCTCAGATTGACGTAAAATTGACATAACTGTTTCATTATTATTTAAAAGTAGTTGTGAATAAAGCCACATTTTGAATTAAAGCAGAATTAAACCACCTTTGTAGTAAATAACTAAACTTTTTTATCAAGTTTGTATGAAAAAATTATGGATCTTTTTGCTGCTTATTACAGCAAGTTTGACCACATTTGCTGATGAAGGAATGTGGTTCTTAATGCACTTGAAGCGTCTGAATGAGGCTGATATGCAAAAGAAAGGATTGAAATTGACTGCTGAAGAAATTTATAGCATCAACAATTCTAGTTTAAAAGACGCAATCGTACAGTTCAATGGTGGTTGTACTGCGGAAATCGTTTCTGATCAGGGCTTAGTATTCACAAACCACCACTGTGGTTATGGAGCTATCGCCGAACTTTCGACTCCTGAGAATGACCATTTAACTAATGGATTTTGGGCGAAAACAAAATCAGAAGAGTTAAAACCAAAGTCGCTATTCGTTCGTTTCTTTGTACGCATGGATGACGTTTCAAAAAGAATTTTATCGTTAGTAAATGATAAGATGTCTGAGTCTGAACGTCAAAAAACCATCAATCAAGAAATTGCTAAAATCGAAAAAGAGAACAGCGAAAACGGTAAGTACATCGTTAATGTAAAATCATTTTACAATGGAAACGAATATTACTATTTCGTTTATCAAGATTTTAACGATGTTCGTTTGGTAGGTACTCCACCAAATAGTATTGGTAAATTTGGTGGTGACACGGACAACTGGGAATGGCCACGTCACACAGGTGATTTTTCTATTTTCCGTGTTTATGGTGACAAAAATGGTAATCCAGCAGAATATGCTCAGGACAACGTTCCTTTGAAACCAAAGCATTTTCTACCGATCAGCTTAAAAGGTTTTAAAGAGGGTGACTTTGCTATGATTTTAGGTTATCCAGGCCGTACCAATCGTTGGATGCCTGCTGGCGGAATCGATCAGAACGTAAAATTTGCTTACCCTGCATGGGTGGAAGCTTCTAAGACAGGGATGGATGCCATGAAAAAATACATGGACAAAGACCAAGCTGTTAAAATCAATTATGCTTCTAAATATTCTCAAGTAGCAAACTACTGGAAAAATCGTCAAGGAATGATCGATGCTTTAACTTTACATAAAACTGCCATTACTAAAGCGCGGGATGAAGCAAAATTCAATAAATGGGCTAATAAAAAAGAAAATAAAGCACAATATGGTGACGTTATTGCGACGATCAATGCTTATTATGCCTCAACTAATGAGAAGGCACGTCACGACAACTATTTAAGTGGTATGCTCCGCTCAAGTACGTTGGCAGCATTGCCATACTCTATTGGAAATGGTCTAGATATGTATGTGAAGTCAAATGAGGCAAAACGTAAAGAATTGCTTCCGAGACTACAAGCAGCTATTGCGTCTGGTTATGAGAAAATGCACTTAACTCTTGAGGAAGATGTTTTAATCGACGAACTAAACTTATATGCAAAAAAAGGTGGTAACATCGCTCCTTACATTTCAGAATTGGCAAGTAAAAACAATAATGATCTAACGTCGTATGTTCGTGAGGCAATCAAAAACAGTATTTTTGCTTCTGAGGAGCGTCTGAACAACTTCTTGAGTAACCCTACAGCTATTGCATTAGATAATGACCCTTTATATAAGTTATCTTCAGCTTTATTAAATAAATACCGCGAATCGTCGACTGCGGATAAAGATGCTGCTGATAAATTTGAGGCAGCACACCGTAAGTATGTAGCTGGTGTATTGGCATCAAATCCAAAAGGTAAATTTTATCCAGACGCAAACAGCACGTTACGTTTAACATATGGTTCTATCAAATCATTACCAGCAGATAAACGTAATGACGCGGCAGAGAACTACTATACGACTTTAAAAGGTACAATCGCAAAGTATAAAAAAGGAGACGAAGAATTTGATTTACCGCAGCGATTGATAGATCTACAGAATAGTAAAGATTATGGTCGCTATGCAGATAAAGCTGGACATCTTCCCGTTAACTTCCTAAGTGACAATGATATTACAGGTGGGAATTCAGGTTCTCCAGTAATAAATGGAAATGGTGAATTAATTGGCTTGGCTTTTGATGGTAATATCGAAGCAATGGCAGGTGACGTCATTTTTGACCACAAATTGCAACGCACGATATCTGTTGATATTCGATATGTTCTTTTTGTTATTGACAAATTTGCTGGAGCGACCAATATCATAAATGAATTAAAAATTGTAGAATAATAATATTTTACAATTTTTAATTCATTTTTTTCAGAAAAAATATTTTCTATTAAATTGGTTTTTGTATATTTATTGTGTTAATTAGAGTAATAAACAGGACCATAAAACTAAAATTATAATTATTAAAATGGAAAACTACGTAAAATTAAAAGAGTTAGTAGCATCGATCGAAGCAGATGCAGACAAATTTTTCAACAATGGTAACTCTGCTGCTGGTACTCGTGTACGCAAAGGATTACAGGACATTAAAACATTAGCACAAGAAATTCGTAACGAAGTTACTGCTAAGAAAAATGATGGTAAATAATTATTATTTACTTTATTAAAATAAAAGGCGCTTTAATAGCGCCTTTTATTTTAATAGCCTTTTTCAACATAAACAAAGCCCTCAAATAGTTACATTTGAGGGCTTTGTTTAGACAGGTAATGCTAGTCTTTCAATTATAAAGTAGCTAATTGCATGATGTATTTTACGGTCTCTTTATTCAACCATTGTGATATAGTCTCTGTAAATTGATCGACCATCTGTTTCCGTGTCATGGATTTAGTCTTCTTATTTTCAAAAACCTTTTTATCCATAACAATCGTATTGCTTAGTTCGACTTGAGTAGCAAAATAAGACACGTGCTGGCTTGGAACCACTAATCCCAAGATCATACCTGGTAAACCGTTTATAGACTCAGGTCCCCCACTAACTGGAATTTCATTGGCATAAAATCCGATGACATAAGTAGAATCAGAGGTAAAACCATTAGCTCTACGGCAGGTATAGCCAGCTATTTCACGGTACTCGTCTGTGATACGCCATTTTACTGTTTTCACAGAATCTTGGATGATGATTTTATCGCCCATCACATCATTAAATCGTTTATAGTCTTTAGTAGCCAAATTTGAAAGCGTTTGTGCATCAAAATCAAGAGCAAACATCATAATCAATTGCTTGACTTTCATATCCAATTCTTGTCCAACGACAGGTTGAAAAAGGGTTTCGTTGCCATTAAACTTTAACGTCTTTTTCAAAACTACATTTTCTGGTATTGTTGGAAGCATACGTTCAAATTGATCCTTTGAATTTCCGTCAGCTTTAGCAATAAATTGTTTGTTTACAATATTCTTCATATACATCGTCTTATCAAAAGATATCGAACCAACCTTAGAAAAAAGTGCATACTGCGCTTTTGCAAACGTACTGCAGCATAATAATATAAAAAGAATGCTATAATTAAGTATTTTCATGTGTCTCATCTTATAAAAACATTTTAGTAAAATCCCATGATAACTTCAACATATAATAACGTCTGATAGTATCATATCTTCTTTGTGTAAATACAGAGTTTGCAGCTGATCTGCTAAAGCCTTTATTTTGATTTAAGACATCATTAACTGTAAAGTCTAAAATTAAAGATTCATTTTTCAAGAATTTTTTACTAATTCCTGGATGTACCAAAAATTGCTCAAATTTCTGATCAAATGCTTGTGTGGCTGCTTCATATGTATAATCGTAATTCGTATATACTTTTAGTGTTTTAGTGAAAAAGTATTCAACACTACCAGAAGAGCCGAATACAAATCCGTTACTATTTGAATTTTGCTGCAAATTAGACTCCATTACACGATATTGTGGACTTAGATTTATATTAAAGTTCAATCCTGTTTTTGTGTCACGTGTAAACGTGTAAGTAAAGTTATAATTGGTTGTATTCACTTTATTAAGCTCACCATTGAAGAAATTATAATTTTCAGAAAGTGACCATGACAACTGTGGAGAGTTACTTAATCCCAGTTTCTTATTGAGTTTGAAATAATAACCAGACCAGAAATTTGTCGAAATATTTGTTTTCCCCGTTATATTATTCCATTCGTAAGTATTGATACCGTTTGAAGTTGTGATATTTTGTGAAATTGGATCTTTTACAAGGTTTAAATTACCTCCAACATATGCGTAACTTCCTGTCAATAATTTAAACGTATTATATCCTAAATTAAAATTGTGACTGAATGCTGGTTTCAAATTTTCATTACCAAGATAACGGTTCAATTGATCTGAATTATCTAGTATAGGTTGAATCTGATTTAAAGAAGGTAATTGATTGCGACCATTATAATTGAACCACATGTTTTTACCTTTGGTAAAAGAGTAACCTCCACTTAAAGATGGATTATAGGTGAAGAAATTTCTTGAGAAAGATGCTTTGGTATTGTTATTTTGTTGCTGTAGATCATCATTGTTAAAACTATTGGTAAAGTTAAACCTTAACTTCTCTGTGGTATACCCTAAAGCCACCTTGTAATTGCTACTTGTTCTATCAAAATCATAATCATTACTGAAACGTTCGTCAAGGTCATCATAATCTCCCGATCCTTTATTAAAAGATTCAACCAGAGAAGAACTTTTATTACTTTCAATACCGGCACCAATAGATAAATTTAAAACTTTAGACAAGGGTTCTGTATAAGTTAATGAAGCACGGTTATTGGTAACATTTTGTAATCTATTTTTACGTTGATCTGTGATAGAGTCTGTATCGAATTCATATTTATGTACCGTAGAAAAGAGCGATCCACCACCCGAAGTTTCATCTTTTCTGATCTCTCCGTTAAATGTCAACGACCTTCCTTTTTTCTTAAATTTATGGGTAAATAAAGCGCTTAAATTAAATGCTTTTACCGTATTGTCAGCAACTTCCCTTGTCTTTTCGGTTATAACTGAATCTAATTCTGCAGAAAACTGATAGGCTTCTCGTTTATTATCAGACCATAAATTCTTTTGCGAGGCTCCTCCACGAATAGTCAACGTATTCAAAGAGTCAAAGTTCAGGTCATATTTTAGGTTTACCCGATGTTGATCATTTTCTGTATCCACAGTTTTTACGGTACGGCTATTGATAAGACCACTCATCAAGGTCTCATCTTGACCGTCACTACTGATCCGCCCATACTTATAATTGATATTAACATTATGCTTGTTTTTATCAAATTTGTCCGAAAAATTAATACCCGAATTGATCGCTCTCGGAATACCAACAACTCCTTGTCCTGAGAAAGGATCAGTAAAGTTTGACCATGAAACAGATCCATCATCACCATAACTCACACCCGAGTCACCACCATACTTGTCTGCATCTTGCCAATTCATCGTAGTGGTACCGTTATTACCAAAAAGACCATAGGCTGATATTTTTTGTGAACCTTTAAATTTATTGACCATGATCTGCCCCATGTAATAATCATCGGTGCCCACTCCTAGCAATGCTTTTCCGAACATACCATTTTTAGCCCCATCTTTCAATTTAACATTAATGGTTTGTTCACGCTGACCATCATCCACTCCTGTTCGCTCTGCTTGATCTGATTTCTTCTCATAAACTTGTACTTTATCGACCATATCAGAACGCAAATTGCGCGTTACCAAAGTAGGATCATCTCCAAAGAATTCCTCTCCATCCACTAATACTTTTTTAACGGTCTTTCCTTGAGCAGTGATCTTGCCCGAAGCATCAACCGTGATACCAGGCAATACCTTCAACAAGTCTTCAACTTTAGCATTTTTTTCAACTTTAAAGCTACCTGCATCATATTCTGTTGTATCCCCCTTTATAGTGATTGGAATACGACCTGTCACAATAACTTCCTGTAAAAGTTGGGCAGTGCTTGTCAAACCTACTTTTAAAGCTGAATAGTCTTGATTTGGTAATATTGAGGTATAATAATCGCCATATTTTGGATAACTTACAATCAGTACACTCTCACTTTGAGTAGGTGTATTTAAAGAAAAGTTACCATTCTCATCAGATCTTGTAAAATCTAGAAGAATAGAGTCTTTGGCACTCAAGAGCATAATTGTTGCATTTGACAACTTCTGCTGATCTTTGGAATCGCTAATTTTACCATGAATTTTGCTCTGAGCAAAGCAGAAGCTCACAAGCATAGGTAAAAGCAATAACAAATGGAAAATTGTTTTTCTTTTCATCTAAAAAACTATTATTATCACGTTGGTTAATAAAACTGTTCAAATATATTGTATTGTTATAGCTATTAGATGGGCTTTCAATGGAAATGTTACAACAATTTTAATCTTTTTTTTAAATCTTTTAATAATGATCTTAAAACCATAATTATCAAAGTGAAATTATAATGTTTTACCTATTTTTGCTATAAATACATTCATACTATGCAAACTATACAAGAATATGTTGAGGCCAACAAACAACGATTTTTAGATGAGTTGTTTGATTTATTGCGTCTCCCGTCAGTAAGCGCTGATCCAAAATTCAAAGGAGATGTTGAAAAGACTGCGGAATTTGTCGCACAAAAACTAAAGGAAGCTGGCGCAGATCATGTAGAAATCTGTCAAACTGCTGGTAATCCTATTGTATACGGAGAAAAGATCGTTGACCCTGCACTTCCTACAGTATTGACTTATGGACATTATGATGTGCAACCTGCAGATCCATATGAATTGTGGGATACTCCGCCATTTGAACCAACTATTCGTGATGGCAAAATCTACGCTCGCGGTTCTGCTGATGACAAAGGACAATTTTATATGCATGTAAAGGCATTTGAATACATGATGAAAAATAACGCACTTGCTTGCAATATTAAATTCATGATTGAGGGTGAAGAAGAAGTTGGATCTGTTAATTTAGGAACTTTTGTCAAAGAAAATACGGAAAAATTAAAAGCTGATGTCATTGTTATCTCCGACACCTCTATGATTAGTCTAGAAACTCCATCTTTAGAGACCGGACTAAGAGGACTATCCTATGTTGAAGTAGAAGTAACTGGTCCAAATAGAGATTTACACTCAGGCGTATACGGTGGCGCGGTTGCAAATCCTGCTACAGTATTAGCAAAATTAATCGCATCATTACATGATGAGAATAATCATATTGCAATTCCTGGATTTTACGATGATGTGATAGAACTATCTCAGGAAGAACGTAACGAATTGAATAAAGCTCCATTTGAAATCGAAGAGTACAAAAAAGATCTAGGTGTAGAATCATTATGGGGTGAAGAAGGGTATTCTACCATCGAACGTACGGGTACACGTCCGACATTAGAAGTAAATGGTATATGGGGTGGTTATATTGGAGAGGGTGCAAAAACTGTACTTCCTTCTAAAGCATTTGCTAAAATCTCCATGCGCTTGGTGCCAAATCAAAATTCACAACATATCACAGATTTATTCAAAAAACATTTTGAAGCAATTGCTCCAAAATATGTTCGTGTAGAAGTTAAACCTCATCATGGCGGTGAACCGGTAGTAACTCCTACAGACAGTGTAGCCTATAAAGCTGCCGAAAAAGCACTTACTGAAACATTTGGAGTAAAACCTATTCCAACTCGTGGTGGTGGTTCTATTCCTATTGTTGCTTTATTTGAAGAAGTCTTAGGTTTAAAAACAGTCTTATTAGGTTTCGGATTAAACAGTGACAACTTACACTCTCCTAATGAAAAATACGGTATTGAGAATTATTTGAAAGGTATTTCAACGATTCCCCTATTTCATAAATACTATGCTGAATTAAGTAAGTAAAAACTTACCAAAATATACGAAAGGGGGATATATAATCCCCCTTTTATAATATATTAGGCCTAAATTAAGACACCTTACTATTTGATGATTATATTCTTAAAGAAACTGCACCGCTACTTTTACTTCACAAGTGTTTTTATCATTTTCTGCTTTCTTTTCCCTTTAATATGGTTGTATGCAAGAAATCCAATAAAGAATTATACTAAAATAGCTTTTCTTAGGAGATGGATGAGTTTACTCGGTTCCTACTTTACAGGTATTTTCTATCGCGTCAAGTTTGAGGAAAAAATAGACTGGTCTAAGCCATATATCCTCTGTGCTAATCATACTTCGGTTCTAGACATTACAGCGATGACCTATATTTCACCAAGAGCGATCACTTTTATTGGAAAAGCTGAATTATTAAAAAATCCTGTGACAAGAATTTTCTTCAAAACCATTGATATACCGGTCGATCGTAAAAGTAAAATGTCGTCTTTTAGATCATTCAAAAAGGCTAATGAGATGTTAAAAGAGGGAAAGACGCTAGCCATATTTCCGGAGGGAAAAATTGATGAACAATACCCTCCAACAATACATCCATTTAAATCAGGTGCATTCCGTATGGCAATCGAAAATAATATTCCGATCATACCTATTGTGATTGAAAATGCCTGGGAGATCTTATGGGATGATGGTCATCAATTAGGTTCCCACCCTGGTATAGTAAAAATACAAGTATTTGCGCCAATAAATACACTGCAATACAATGAAAAGAATGCTTCAGACTTAGAAGATTACGTTTATAATAAAATGCTATTACATTGGAAATTGCAGAATAAATTGTAATTTAATCACCAAATTAAAAAACGTTCGTTATGGCTTCCTCAACATTAATTGAAATTCAAGAAATTGCCCGACAGTATACAATAGGAACAGAAACTATACATGCATTAACATCTGTTTCTTTAAATATAAAGAAAGGGGAGTTTGTTGCATTAATGGGACCATCCGGATCTGGAAAATCAACATTAATGAATATTTTAGGCTGTTTGGACACACCTAATCATGGTGCATATATTCTAAATGGTATTAATGTTAGTGAAATGTCTGATGATGAATTGGCTGAAGTCCGAAATAAAGAAATCGGTTTTGTTTTTCAAACTTTCAATTTATTACCTAAGAGTACAGCATTGGAGAATGTTGCTCTTCCTTTGATCTATGCCGGTATTAAACAAAGTGTACGAGAGGAAAAAGCTACTCAAGCTTTAAATAGTGTTGGCCTAGGCAATCGAATAGACCACCGTCCCAACGAACTTTCGGGTGGTCAACGGCAGCGTGTGGCAGTTGCACGTGCATTGATAAACAACCCTTCTATCATACTCGCTGATGAACCTACAGGAAATTTGGATACCAAGACTTCTATTGAAATCATGGGACTTTTAGAAGAAATTCATTCGAAAGGAAATACGATTATCTTGGTGACGCATGAAGAGGATATCGCCCAACATGCACATCGAATAGTCCGTATGAGAGATGGTTTAATAGAGGCTGATTATCCTAATACAGATATCAAATCAGTTTCTCCTCGATTATCCGCTTTAGAAGAAAAAGGTGACGATTTTGAAAATATTTAATATATTGACGATTACTTCACGATATTTTTTTAAACTGAATATCAACACATTAATGTCTTTCATAAAAAATAAATAACAAATAACTTGCTAAAGACAAATTAAATTATATTTTTGCGAAAATTGAAAACTTAATCTGTTTTTATTATGTATTGGACATTAGAGTTAGCTTCGCATTTAGAAGATGCCCCTTGGCCGGCAACAAAAGATGAATTAATCGACTATGGTATTCGTTCTGGTGCTCCTGTTGAAGTAATCGAAAATTTACAAGATTTAGAGGACGACGGCGAGCCTTATGAAAATATAGAAGAAATTTGGCCAGATTATCCTACTAAGGATGATTTCTTCTTTAATGAGGACGAGTATTAATAAAAAATGCCTTACAATGATTTGTAAGGCATTTTTTATATCTATTAATCCTTTTCACTATATGCGAGTCTTAGCTATTATGATGACATACCTAAAAAGTATATGTTTGCTCCTATTATTAATAGCACCAAAGATTAATTTTGGTCAAGAAAATGAAGCTGCTGAGACTAATGTAGTTCTTATAAAGAAATTTATCGCCGCACTATATAATCCATCTACTGCCACTGATGTCATATTGAGTCAATATGTAACGATCAACAAGGAGTTAACAGATGAATATTTTGAATATCTCGAAGCAAGTTTGAATGAAGTGAGACTCAATATACAAATGAAAGACAGCAATCAAATACAATATATCAACTATTATCAACTTCCGAAGAAGGAAACAAGGGACATCGATCTAGAAGGAAAAAATGCAAATCATATTTACTTCCTAAAAGTAAAGGATAGGCTGGTTGTATCACTTTACTTAGATTCCGGGAAAATTGGATCTTTTACGTTAGTGTCAAAAGGCAATAATTTAGCTCATTTTGTGACATATTAAAAATAATTCGCTAAATCACTTGTTTTTTTTAAAATAATCAACCATATTTGCTATAACAATAACAAAATGAATATAAAGGTATTAAATAAGTCTTGGTGGTGGCATAACAGTTAAACTGTTGTGGCAAAAAACTATTGCTTAGATTTATCTATACATCAAAATAGTAGGCTTGCCTTTTTAGGTAAGCCTTTTTTTATTTTAATAGCAGCATGAAAAAAATATTAGCGCATTTATTCGAATATAAATCATTCAGCAGAAAAGAGGCTTATGACATCCTGATCAATATTACGGAAGGAAAATATGATAGTCATCAAATCGCAGCATTCATGACCGCATATGGCATGCGAAGTATCCGCGTGGAAGAACTAGGTGGATTTAGAGATGCCATGTACGACCTATGCCTAAAACTGGATTTTAACGGTTATGATCTAATCGATTTATGCGGTACAGGAGGCGATGGAAAGAATACCTTTAACATTTCTACTTTAGCTTCTTTTATTGTAGCTGGGGCAGGTTATCATGTCGCTAAACACGGTAATATCGGTGTTTCTTCGGGTTGTGGGTCTTCCAATGTCATGGAGTATTTAGGTTATCAATTTACAAATGATAAGGGCGAACTATCCAGACAACTTGAAGAAGCAAATATTTGCTTTCTACATGCACCATTATTTCATCCTGCAATGAAAACAGTTGCCCCTATTCGAAAGGCATTGGGAGTGAAAACTTTTTTTAATATGTTGGGCCCTTTAACAAATCCTGCAAATCCAAAATTTCAATCAGTAGGTGTCTTCAGTCTCGAGTTAGCCAGATTGTATGGCTACCTTTATCAGGAGTCAGCGAAACAATATTCTATTATACATGCACTTGATGGCTATGATGAAATATCTTTAACAGGTGATTTTAAAGTCATCACCAACTCAGGTGAACAATATTACAGTATCCCACAATTAGGATTTGATATTGTTCCACCAGCATCATTAGCCAGTGGGGAGACCATCAATGAGGCCGCAGATACATTTTTAACCATTATCAGCAATAAGGGTAATGATATTCAAAACAATGTCGTACTTACAAACGCTGCATTTGCAATTAAAACATTTGATCCTGAGAAGACCTTTGCTGACTGTTTTTATGAAGCTGAAGAATCATTACAAAGTGGAAGAGCATTAAATAGTTTCAAAAAACTTATAACTAAATAACATGAGCTTAAAAATTAAAGTTTGTGGTATGAAAGATCTTGACAATATGCTTGATCTGATTAAATTACCGATAGACTATATGGGTTTGATTTTCTATGAGAAATCAAAAAGATATGTCAGCAGCCTAGATGCCCATTTTATAAAATCCATTCAAGGAATAAAAAAAATAGGGGTTTTTGTTAATGCGACTGAACAAGAAATTTTAGAAAAAATAGATACTTTCGGATTAACTGGAATACAACTTCATGGACATGAAGATCCAAATTTTTGTTTACAATTTAAATCCCGAGGTATCGTGGTCATCAAGTCTTTTGGCATTGATGAAAGTTTTGACTGGCAATCATTGGTGAAATACGATGACGCGGTTGATTATTTTTTATTTGATACCAAGAGCGTCAATCACGGTGGGACGGGAATACAATTTGATTGGAGTTTATTAAAAAACTACAAGCTAGAAAAACCATACTTTTTGAGTGGAGGCTTGAGTGCTGAAAATGTCATAACAGCAAGCCAATTTCCTGATCATCGTTTATATGGTCTCGATTTAAATTCTAAATTTGAATTTAAATCAGGGATAAAAAATGTAGAATTATTAGAACAGACATTGAAAAACATCAGTTATGAGCAAATACCAGGTTAATGAAAAAGGATACTATGGGCAATTTGGAGGTGCTTACATTCCAGAGATGCTATATCCAAATGTAGAAGAACTGCGTGAGCAATATTTAGATATCATTCAAGAACCGAGTTTTCAGCAAGAATTTAATCAGCTTTTGAGAGATTATGTTGGGAGACCATCACCACTATACTATGCGAGCCGTCTTTCAGAGAAATATGGCAGTAACATCTACTTAAAAAGAGAAGATCTCAATCATACTGGTGCACATAAAATAAACAATACCATTGGTCAGATCTTACTAGCACAACGACTAGGTAAGAAAAGAATTATTGCTGAAACAGGTGCTGGACAACATGGAGTGGCAACTGCTACGGTATGTGCTTTAAAAGGTTTACAATGTGTCGTGTATATGGGAGCGATCGATATTGAACGACAAGCACCAAATGTTGCTCGCATGAAAATGATGGGAGCTGAAGTTATTCCAGCAGAGTCGGGAAGCAAAACATTAAAAGACGCTACTAATGAAGCTCTTAGAGATTGGATAAATAATCCTGTTGACACACATTACATTATTGGTTCTGTAGTAGGTCCACACCCCTATCCTGATATGGTTGCGCGCTTTCAATCCATCATATCGGAAGAAACAAAAAAGCAGTTGTTTGAAAAAACGGGCCAGTACAATCCTGATTATGCAATAGCATGTGTAGGAGGAGGCTCCAACGCAGCAGGCATGTTTTACCATTTCGTAGATGAAGAATCCGTAAAACTAATCGCTGTAGAAGCCGCAGGATTAGGTGTTGATTCTGGCGAGTCTGCTGCAACAACAGCGCTAGGAAAAGAAGGTGTATTACATGGAAGCCGGTCACTTCTGATGCAGACCCCAGATGGACAAGTTATAGAACCATATTCCATATCTGCGGGTTTGGATTATCCAGGAATTGGTCCACAGCATGCTTGGTTATTTAAATCTGGTCGAGGCAAGTATGTAAGCGTAACCGATAAAGAAGCAATGGAAGCTGGATTATTATTGACAAGATTGGAAGGGATCATACCAGCCATTGAAAGTGCTCATGCACTAGCATATTTAGAAAAGATGCAATTGAAACCAGAAGAAACTGTAGTCATCTGCCTTTCAGGTCGTGGAGACAAGGATTTGGACAATTATATGAAATATTTCGGTTTTTAAAACAATGAGAAAAATACAAAAAACAGGAGATCAAGGTCTCCTATCTATATATTTTACAGCAGGATATCCCACGCTCGACAGTACGGTGGCTATTGCTAAGAAACTGGAAGAATCAGGGGCCGATTTTTTAGAAATAGGCTTTCCATATTCCGACCCTGTTGCTGATGGCCCTACCATTCAACATAGTTCAGAAGTTGCTCTAAAAAATGGCATGACTGTAGAGATTCTTTTTGAACAATTAATTGAGCTACGCAAACATGTCACTATTCCTGTATTTTTAATGGGGTATGTCAATCCTTTGTTACAATATGGTGTAGAGCGATTTTGTGCCGACTGTAAAAAAGTAGGTGTTGATGGTATTATCGTACCGGACTTACCTATGTATGAATATGAGGAACTGTATAAAGATGTTTTTGAGCAAAATGATGTCGCTAATATTTTTATCGTTACTCCACAAACATCAGAAGAGCGCATCAAAAAAATCGACAATCTTTCTAACAGTTTTATCTATTTACTATCTTCCAATGCAACAACGGGGACAGAATTGAGTGTGGGAGATAAAACAACAACTTATTTTAAACGCATAAAAGATATGGACCTTAAAAGCCCTTTAGCAATTGGCTTTGGAATTTCCAATAGACAATCTTTTGAACAAGCGACAACTTACGCTACAGGAGCAATTATTGGAACTGCTTTTGTCAAACTATTGGGGAAAGAAAATTATTTGGACGAAATTCCAAGTTTTATTAACTCAATAAAAGGTTAATAAAAAAGTCCTTGTCCCCGCAAGGACTTTTTTATTTCTAACTTATAACTATCTTTAGGACAAATATTGTAGCAATATTATGACAACTAGAATTTTTTAGAGCGCTAGTTGTTTATTAGCTTTGTCCAAATGAAACAGTTAATCATATTTATTTTGATTTTTCACTATTCCCTTACGGCGACTAGTGCGACTGTTTATTTTCATTTTTGTCACGGAGAGACACAATCCATTTCTCTTAATAAAAAAGAAGCATCACATACAGAATGTGCATTTTGCACAAAAAATGATAGCTGTCACAAAATCTCAACAGAAGAAAAACATACCTCCACCGAGGATAATAAATGTAAAAATGTTTCAGTTGACTTAAAAAACGTGGACGACAATCATTTTTCATCTGATAGTGCTAAAGTTTATCCCGTGATCAGTCCTGCAATACTTGTTTTGAATTGGATCATACTGAATCAAAATTATTTTGAAAGCATTGCAAATTCGACATGTATTTTCCCCTCCAATAAGCCAATATCCGATTCGGATATATCTCCTTATTTATTCAATTGTAACTTCAGAATCTGATTTTTTAAAAATTTTATTGATCTCTTAGAGATGTTCTAAAGTGAACTTTATCCTGTATGGATAAAGTAAGCTACTATTTAATCTTTTTTTTAAAAATCATGAAACAAATATTAAAATACGCACTTATACCCTTATTTTTTCTTCTATCAAATTCATTAAAAGCAGAGTTTCACTTTGCAAAACAAGATAGTACAACGACATTACACGTAGCAGGTAACTGTGGCATGTGTAAAAAACGTATTGAAAAGGCAGCCAAAATTTCTGGTGTTGCTTCGGCAATTTGGAACGAGGACACTCAAAAATTGGCATTAACTTACAACAGTAATAAATCGACATTAGAAGTTATTAAAAAAAGTATCGCAGATGTGGGGCATGATGTGGAAAATGTCCGTGGGAATGACAAAGCATACCAAGAGCTCCATGAATGTTGTTTGTATCCAAGACTTGAAAATGCAACAGTTTCTCCTGCATCCACAGTTTCTAGCACTAATCTAAATACAACAACTGCTATTGACAGCACCGCAAAACTTCAAGTTGCTGGAAATTGTGCTTTGTGTAAAAAACGAATAGAGACCGCAGCATCTATCAATGGTGTTACTTCAGCAATATGGAGCGTGGATACGAAAAAACTCATACTGAAATACAATGCTCAAAAAGCCCCTTTAGAAACAATTAAAAAAGGTATAGCTGCAGTTGGACACGATGTAGATAATCTTCGTGCAGATGATAAAGTATATGAACAATTACACGAATGTTGTTTATATCCCAGGATGGAGAATGGAAATCTAATAGAAGCAACAGCTAAAAAAACTGATTCTCATGACCACAACCATATTGTAACCGGTGTTGTTGTGGAAGAGAATGAAAAAGGAGATCTAAATCCTATTGTCGGTGTTAATATTCATTGGTTAGAAGATAAAAGTAAAAATGTAAGAACAAATGAAAATGGGGTTTTCAAATTACAACATCATGGAAACTTCAAACAAATCGTTGTTAGTTTCGCTGGTATGCAATCAGATACCATTACTGTAAAAGACTTACATGAGGTCGTGATGATCAATGCTAAAAGCAATGTGTTAGCAGAAGTAGTCGTAACAGGTAGCCGAAGATCAAACTTTATCAATCGGATGAACCCAGCTCGAGTAGAGGTACTAACGACCAAAGAATTATTTAAAGCTGCATGTTGTGACTTAAGTGAAAGTTTTGAGACAAATGCCTCTGTCGATGTTGTCAGCAATGATGCTGTAACAGGCTCAAAGCAAATTCAAATGCTTGGATTAAGTGGTATTTATACACAACTTACGGTCGAGAATTTACCAGGTCCCCGTGGCCTTGCAGCCCCGCTTGGTCTCAATTCTATATCTGGAAGTTGGATTGAGTCTATTCAAATAGCAAAAGGTATTGGTTCTGTGGCTAATGGTTATGAAAACATGGCTGGACAAATCAATGTGGAACTTAAAAAACCTCAAAATTCGGACAGACTGTATTTCAATGCTTATGCAAATAATATGGGCAGAACAGATGTGAACTTAAATTTAGCAAAAAAGATCAATAACAATTGGTCAACCTCTTTTCTATTACATGATAATTTCATGTATAATAAGAAGATGAATTTTAGTGGCAATGGATTTCGTGATATACCGGTAGGAAATCTTTTTTCAGGAGTTAATCGCTGGAATTATGAAAACGGAAAAGGATTAATTGCTCAATTTGGAATCAAATATTTAAATGATGATCGTACAGGTGGACAAACGGATTTTAACAAGAAAACAGATAAAGGAACAACAAACAGATACGGTTTAGGATTTGATATTGAAAGAATCGAAGGTTTTGCTAAAATTGGTTATGTATTTCCAGAAAATAGACATCGCAGTATCGGTTTACAACTTGCTGGATCCAATTATAATCAAAAAAGTTATTTTGGTTTAAAAAATTATAATGGAGAACAGCAAAACGGATATGCTAACTTAATATTCCAAGATGTCCTTGGAACTGTAGCGCACAAATACCGTGTAGGAGCTTCTGTAAATTATGATAACTATGATGAGCTATATTTAGATATTCAGAATTTCAAAAGAAAAGAAACGGTTTCCGGTGCTTTTGTAGAATATACGTTTAGTCCAAATGAAAAGTTTGATGCAGTTGTTGGTTTAAGACAAGATTACAACTCGCTATATGGCTGGTTCACTACACCTCGCTTAAATCTAAGATATACACCTTTTAGTGGTAACACATTGCGTTTAAGTGCTGGTAGAGGACAACGAACAGCGAATATCATTGCCGAAAACATGTCTGCTTTAGCAAGTAGCCGTACCTTGATCATCAAATCTCCAAATAATTTTAAAAACGCATATGGTTTACAACCAGAAGTGTCGTGGAATACTGGATTTACAATCGATCAAAGTTTCAGATTATTCAATAGAGAAGCAACAGCATCAGTTGAATTGTTTAGAAATAGTTTCGATAACCAAGTCGTGGTGGATTATGAAAACCCAAGAGAAATCTCCTTTTATAACTTAAATGGTAAATCATATTCTAATAGTATTCAAGCAGAATTACGATTCTCTCCTTTACCTCGTCTAGAAACTAGGCTTGCATATCGCTTGTTAGATGTTCAAACTGATTTTGAAAGTGGTAGAAAAAGTAAACCATTACTGGCTAAACATAGAGGATTTACCAATCTAGCGTATTCACTTCCGTCAGGATGGAGTTTTGATTACACCTTAAACATCGTAGGAGATAAAAGAATCCCATCGACAATTGAAAACCCGATTGAATATCAGGTAGCAACAAAATCAAATGCCTATGTAACGATGAATGCACAAGTAAGTAAAGATTTTGGTAAACACAAAAATTTCACCATATATGTAGGTGGTGAAAATTTAACAAACTATTTTCAACATAATCCTATCTTAGGGGCAGATGATCCATTTGGATCTTATTTTGACACCTCACTTTTATGGGGCCCATTAACAGGTAGAATGTTCTATACTGGGGTAAGATTTCATATCAACTAATATAAAAAGGGACCATTTAAAAAATGGTCCCTTTTTATATTAGTTTTTTTAATTCCTGATAAAGCCGAGCTGTTGGCAAGCCAACCACATTCGTATATTCTCCCTTTATACTTTTAATGCCCATACGTCCTATCCATTCTTGTATACCATATGAGCCCGCTTTGTCATAAGGCTCATATTTATCGATGTAATAAGTAATTTCTTCATCACTTAATGGATAAAACTCTACTTCAGTTGATTCCGAAAAAGTGGTTAATTTTTCATTATTCAAAATGCAGACAGCAGTAATCACTTCATGAATATTTCCGGACATCATTTTCAATACTTGAAATGCTTCATTTCTACTTTTAGGTTTCCCTAATATATCCTGTCCTGACGTAACTACAATAGTATCTGCTGTAATAACCCATGCATCAATAAAATCATTACCAAAAGCTTCTGCTTTCTTTTGTGCAATTGCACAGACCACATCTCTAGCTTTTAATTTAGAGTCTACAACTTCATCCGTTTCGCGAACAATTACCTCAAACTCTAAACCTAATTCCTTTAATAATTGGTTTCTTCTAGGTGATTGAGAACCCAATATTATTTGTTTATGTTCCAAATTTATCATTACTTAATTACTTTTGACAGTAGTATCAACTTGCCATTTTCCTTGTATTTTCATTACCTTTTCCACGACATCTCGAACTGCTCCATGTCCCCCAGATTTTGGAGAAATATAGTGGCAAATAGCTTTAATCTCTTCTACAGCATCAGCTGGGCACGCCGCTAATCCTGCAAGTTGCATGCATTCGAGATCTGGTATATCATCGCCCATATAAAGAATATCATCAAATGTCAATTCATAAGAAATCAAAATATCCTTCAACTTTTCAATTTTATTAGCAATTCCTGAATGAATTTCTTGAATCCCAAGGCCTGCCAGTCTTTTCACAACTCCAGTAGAATTGCCCCCTGTAATAATGATAATTGGATAATCACGTTTAACAGCTAGTTGCATGACATAACCATCCTTAATATTAAAAGTACGCATCTGATGTCCAGATTCGTTTACAAGTACGCGACCATCTGTCAATACTCCATCCACATCCAACACAAAAGCTTTCACCTTTTTTAGATTATCAAAAATCATAAGTTCTTTTTTTTCAAAAATAAGTAATATATATCTTGAAAACACTATAGATAAAACTGATTTTTTCTTGATAAAAAGACAAGTAATTATCACAATTAGACAAAAAATCATATTAATGTCATAACACTTGTTGTGCTAACAACTTTATCAAAAAAACATTTGGAAGAAACAGCTATTTAGGTGTATCTTTGTAGAAGATAATTAGGGTTATCTATTACAAAAAACTAATGTTGCATGTCATCAACAAATATTTCAAATGACATTCATATAACATTAAATCAAATGTTTATCATTAGTTTTGTAGTATCAAATCATCAGTTAAAGATGATGATTTATTTAAAATGTCTTTTCATAATTTAGGTTTATAATTGGTTAGTAACAAACCCTGATGCCCATCATCAGGGTTTTGTTTTTTAAACAACTAGCAGTCAAAAAAATAGCTGCAAACAAATTGTTTACAGCTATCATTATAAAAATATATTTTTATTTAAGTGGTAGTGATTTGATATCAATCTTTGGCTTTTGGCTTGTAGACTTTCTACTAAACTTAGTACCAGCAGGCACATATTTATTAAAAAAACCAAAATTTTTCAAGTAAAATCCTTCTTCATTTACCCCCCCAGAATAGTCCATACGGTAGCCTTTTCGTCCTGTGTTATCAACGGTAAATCTACCATCAGTACATGCATACCAATTACCTTGGTTATCAACCACCCATTGATTAGAAAAGTGTACTTCTCTTTGATAAATACCTTGTTCAGGACTGAAGTTTTCTAGGAATGAATGAAATCCTGTTAAATATTGACTTGTTTGTGGACGTTCAAATTCGGCAATAATCTGCCACTCTCCTACTTCTGGAGCATAAAACCAGGCGGTATATGCTGTATAGTTATTTTCTATAGGTCTTCCGCGTAACAAGAATTTATATGTATTGCCAGCTACCCAGTTAAATTTCAAATAACTTTGTCCACCGGAGCCTTCATTACCAAATTCACCAGTATGGACGGATTTTCCTTTAGTTTTGAGTATGATTTTATGATCATCAGGTATTTCTTTAGGATCATCAGTTGTGAAAGGGCTCCAGACAGAAAATAAGATCCGACGTTCGGTACTACTATTAACTTGCATACCAAAATAACCGACATTAAATCCATTAGACATAAAATATGAACCTTCAATATCATTACCTTTAGGAACAGTAACTTCATTATAATAATATTCTATTTGTTTATCTTTTGGTTGTTCATACCCCATATGCGTGGATGGACCTCTTCTGCCCCAATAAAAAAAGTTATCCTCATTGTTTCTAACAAAATTCATACGGTCTTCTGAAGCAGTACCTGTCAAGACATAACCATCTATAGTTGGATACAACGAAGCAACAGAATTTGGTTTTAGTTCCATCGCATAGTACCCAGTATCTGTAATGGTAAAATCAGCAATAGCTATTAACCCTTTTTGATTTGGTTTGATATTAATATGAACACTTTTACCTGCTAATGTAAAAATGAATTCACCTCCCTCATTAGCTGCGGCTACTTGAACAGCAACATCGACATGACCGGTTTTACCGAAACGAACAAATGTTTTGACCGAACTGTTTTTATCTTTCCATTTTTCAATCTTTCCATTTTTCACGATCGATTCTTTGTAGTTGTTTTTTGGGTATTCCCAACTATTACCACCTATGGGTATAAAATTCTGCTTTTTTACAGGAGTTGTCTGTGCATATACAGAGGCTAAATTTAAAAAGAGAAATAGAATTAATAACTTTTTCATTGATTTCATGTCTATAATAATTAATTATAGCATTAAATATACTGATAGGAATAAGAAAATCGAACTGTCAAAAACGCGTAGAAAAAAAACAACCGATTGCAATATAACTGCAATCGGTTGTTAAATCGTATAAAAAAACTGTTACATCAGAGTTTAATCCTTCTGAGGTCCTCTAGTATCATGACCTGGCTTGGAAATAGAAGATCGCATGTCTGTATCTGCTTGAATATTCTGCATCTTATAATAATCCATTACACCTAAATTTCCATTTCTAAAAGCTTCTGCCATCGCCAATGGTAACTGTGCTTCTGCCTCAATAACTTTTGCTCTTGCTTCCTGCGCCTTAGCACGCATCTCTTGTTCATTGGCGACAGCCATTGCCCTGCGCTCTTCAGCCCTTGCATTGGCAACTTTTAAATCTGCTTCAGCTTGATCAGTTTGTAATTTTGCACCTACGTTTTCACCGATATCGATATCTGCAATATCAATAGATAATATTTCAAAAGCCGTTCCGCTATCCAGTCCTTTTGAAAGTACTGTTTTAGATATACGATCTGGATTTTCAAGTACCTGCTTATGACTTTCTGAAGATCCAATAGTGGTAACAATCCCCTCACCTACGCGGGCTAAGATAGTCTCTTCACCTGCTCCTCCGACCAATTGATTGATATTAGCCCGCACTGTAACTCTTGCCTTTGCTATTAATTGAATACCATCTTTTGCAACAGCTGCTACTGGGGGTGTATTGATTACTTGTGGATTAACGGACAATTGAACAGCATCAAATACATCACGACCTGCCAAATCAATAGCGGTAGCGAGCTTGAAGCTCAGCGGGATATTAGCTTTATCGGCAGATATCAGAGCTTTAATCACTCTATTGACGTTTCCACCAGCTAAATAATGAGTTTCAATTTCATTAGATGTAATATTTAATCCCGCTTTTGTCGAGATTATCATCGCATTTGTCACCAAAGATGGAGGTACTTTACGCAATCTCATCAATACCAAATTCAATAAACTAATTTTCACATTAGAAAGCTGGGCGGTAAACCAAAGATTGACAGGTAATAAGTAAAGCAAAAGAAATAAGGCCACGATACAGCCTACAATCATTAAAGCAAGGGAAAAATTCGGATCCATTTGATTAGATTAATTAAATAGTAATTTTCTTAAAGATATTAAATAATGTCCAAAATAGTACTATAATAAGTTGAAAAATGAAGATAAATAATCAAAAAGCAATAAATTTTAACGTCAATATCACAAACATTTACCTGAAAAATTAACATTAAAAACTAACACTACTTAGTCATTTTTTACTACTTTTACTAATCATTTTTTTATCATTTTAATTATTGAGATTTCAATAATTAAAATGATAAAAAATGCTACGTATTAGGAAAATATAAAGTATTCTAAAAAAGAATACTTCAAAACTAGCATGTAAAAATCAAACAATAATTACCTCTTCTCTAATATCAATTAGAGATTTATTTAACGCATTTTCAACATTTTAATCGCTTTACTAGAATGAAAAAGCTACGTTTTCAACAACAACTTATCATTGGAATTATATTTTCATTTCTCATCATATTATCAGCGTCAATATTTCTTTTTATCCAACTGGAAAAAAACACGTCTTACGAACGAGATGTTATTCAAAATGCTGAGGTCAAATTTGATCTTATTGATAAGGTCAAAAACAGTGTTGCTAAAGTCAATCATGCAAAACTTGAATACCATACTGAAGAAAAAGAAAGTGCACTGACACCTTATTTAAATGAAATCAATGTACCCCTAGACATTATAAAAAACTTAAGCAAAAAAGACAAATACTTTATTTTTGATAGCAATAAATTAAATAATCTAAAAAATTCACTTTTGGAATTTTACGATTTCGATCGTGATATTGAGCTTACTAAAAAGAACAGGTATCATGTCTTAAATATCAACAACAAGCGATCAGATATTCAAAATCAAATATCCATAATTTCTAAAGAGCTGATTGATAAAAGAAAAGAATTAATACAAAAATCAACAGATCGATTAGAAAAGATCATGTTTATTACCTACTTTTTGATCTTCATTGGCCTTGCGATTATGATCTATATTTTCATTGTCGTACTGAATGTTTTTAAGACTTTAAAAAAGAGCATCGTAGATCAAAAAGAATCAAATGCTGCATTATTAAAACTTTCAGCTGAAGTCGAAAAAAGTAATACTATCTTAAACAACATTAATACATTAGACGAAGATTTAAGGGGTGATTATAATGAAAAAGAGATCGCGACTATTGGTTTAAATAACATTTGTAGAACGACTAACGCATTAGCAGGAACTATATATGTAAAAAAAGAAAACAGTACCAATTTCTATCTTTTAGCAAAAAAAGGGATCCCAGCAGAGGTTAATATAAAAAACATGATCTTACAAGGTGATGGCATTTTAAGCGATGTCATGACCGATAAAAAATTGCAGATAATTCGTGATGTTAGTGCTGATAAATACCAAGTTTCATCTTCTTTAATCAATAAATTTGAAACAATCTTATATCTTATCCCTGTCGTATATGAAAATGAATCCATCGGCATCATCGAGTTAATCTGTCAAATAGATAACAAAAATGAACAACAACATATCGAGTATCTAAATAGTGTAAGCAAAATACTCGCCATCAGTCTAACAGTGGCACAAGCGCATACTAAAATGGCCGAGCTCTACGAAGAATTACAACAACAGACTGAAGAGTTAGAAGCCCAACAAGAGGAATTAAGAACGACAAATGAAGAACTCGGTTACAAAACAAACTTACTAGAAGCATCAGAAGAAGAACTCAGAGTACAACAAGAAGAGTTAGTGCAAACAAATAACGAATTGGATGAAAAAGCGAAATTACTCCAAGAACAAAATAATGAATTGGAGAAAGCAAAAGACAATATCGCTTTAAAAATTAGGGAAGTCGAACTAGCATCCAATTACAAGTCCGAATTTATGGCAAACATGAGCCATGAGCTCCGTACCCCACTAAATAGTATTTTGATTTTAGCTAAATTGTTGCAAGATAATAAACACGAAAATCTAACAACTGAGCAGATCAAGTACTCCAATGTAATTCACAATGCAGGAACAGATCTTCTTCATCTCATTAACGACCTCTTAGATTTAGCAAAAATAGAGTCCGGAAAAGTAGAATTATCTCAAGAAAACATAGATACTAAAGATTTGATCGATTATATCGAAGCGTTCTTTAAAAATACAGCAGAAGATAAAAAAATCAATTTCAAAATAAAAAGCTCTTCCAATGTACCCATTCATTTTTTTTCCGATGAATATCGGATACAACAAATTTTGAAAAATCTGCTTTCTAATGCTTTCAAATTTACCCATGCAAATGGAGAGGTTGCATTGGAAATTGACTTGACTAAAGATGACAACCTTTCTTTTAAAGTTACAGATACAGGTATTGGTATTGCTGCTGATAAACAAAAGTTAATATTCGAAGCATTTAAACAAGAAGATGGGTCCACGAGCCGAAAATATGGCGGTACAGGATTAGGATTGTCAATTTGTAGAGAAACAGCAAAATTATTAGGTGGAAAAATTTCGTTAACAAGTAAAGTTGGAGCTGGTAGCTCTTTCACTTTTACTCTACCGTTAAGTGAATCAGCAGGTATCGCAAAAATGCAGGAAATTACGAAAGAGGATATTCAGGAAATTACACATATTTCCACTCCTTCAATAATTACTGAAAATGAATTAGCCAATATTAATAATGAAAATTCAAATACATTACTCATTATTGAAGATGATCTGATATTCGCCGAAATATTAAAAGACTATGCCGAAGCGCACCATTACCAGGTCATAGTAGCTCATGATGGAGAAGAGGGATTAGAAAAAGCATTTTTTCTAAAACCAAAAGCGATCATTTTAGATATTATGCTACCCAAAATAGATGGTTGGAATGTACTTAAATCTCTAAAGGCCAATCCGAATACATCTTCCATTCCCGTACATATGATGTCTGCTGGTACATATTTGGCAAATGAACCTATTATTGCTGGAGCAATTGGATTTATGGCTAAGCCCGTATCTGAAGAAACATTAGAAAAAACATTTAAAAAAATTCAAGCGATGCTTGAAAACTCGGTAAAAAAAGTTTTATTAATTGAGGATCAACATATTCAAAGTGACTTTATAAAACATGGGCTCAAAGAAGAAAAGATAATAGTTGATCAAGCTTACGACGCTAACAAAGCACTTGAGCTATTAGCAAATAAAGCGAATAAATATGACTGTATAATTTTAGATCTAAATCTTCCAGATAAATCAGGTGTTGAATTACTAGATGAAATAAAATCAGATGATAGGTATAGGGAAACACCAATTATTATCAATACTGCAATGGAATTGACCTCCGAACAAACTGCCAGAATTTTGAAACATTCACAAGCTATGGTTCTTAAATCGGCTAAATCTAATGATCGCCTCATCGATGAAGTTCGCTTATTCCTGAATAAAATCAATCAAGAACCAGAAGATAAAAGTCGTATTACGAATAAAACAAAAGATTTTAAGCTTGAAAAAACTCTAGAAAATAAAACTATTCTATTGGCAGACGATGATATGAGGAATATTTTTGCTTTGACTAGTGCATTTGAAAGTTATAATATTCAAGTAGAAATTGCCAACAACGGGCAAGAAGCCTTAGATATCCTTAACGGAGATAATACAATTGATCTGGTACTTATGGACATCATGATGCCCGTAATGGATGGTTATGAAGCTATTGGGCATATTCGTAAAAATAGAAAATATCTTGATTTACCTATTATTGCTATTACGGCCAAAGCAATGAAAGGAGATAAAGAAAAAGCAATTGAAGCTGGAGCTAATGACTATGTCAGTAAGCCAATTGATATTGATAAATTAATTTCATTGATCCGTGTTTGGGTTAGTTAAATAAATGAGATATGCTAAATTTTACCGAATTAGACGAAATTATAGAAATCATTAAGAACTTTCACGATTTGGATATATCTGGATATTCCAAAGCATCTTTAAAAAGACGAATAACTAGAATTATGGATATTAATAAGCTTGATCTTGTCGGTTTAAAATCAAATTTGATTAATCAAGAAGGCTTTCTGAATTACTTTATACCAGAAATGACGGTTAATGTTACAGAGATGTTTCGCGATCCAGAATTTTATATTGCCCTAAAGACGAAGCTATTTCCATACCTAGAGACTTATCCGCACATCAAGATTTGGAGTGCAGGATGTTCTACAGGAGAAGAAGTTTACTCACTAGCTATTTTATTGAAAGAATCAAAATTACTGAGTCGATCTTTTATATATGGAACTGATATCAATCACCTTGTGATAGAGAAAGCTAAGCAAGGTATTTATAGCTTAACAAAATTAAAAGAGTATTCTGAAAACTTCATCAAAACAAAAGCTGAACATTCATTATCAGAATATTATACCGCCATGTACGATGCCGCAACCATTCAAAATGATTTAAAGAAACACCTTTTATTTTCTATTCATAATCTTATTACAGATGGTGTTTTCAATGAATTTCAAGTCATTACCTGCCGCAACGTATTAATATATTTTGATATAACATTGCAAGAAAAAGTATTCGATCTATTTTATGACTCGCTTTGTAAATTAGGATTTCTCTGTTTGGGTTCAAAAGAATCATTGATAAACTATAAGCGTGCACATCTATTTAAATTAATTGATAAAAAAAACAATATTTATCAGAAAATAGCGTAATGAAAACATCATGAATACAATACTCATGACTGCTGCATCACTTATAAAAACAGTTTAACCTGATGAAAAAGGGAAAAAAAATATTACTATTAGGAGGTTCTGCAGGTGGCTTTGGAGTGATCTTAAATTTATTAAAAACAATACCAAAAGACTTTCCTATCCCAATACTTGTAATTGTCCACCGAAACCCAAAGTTCGAATCTAATTTTGAATCTGTTTTAAAAAACACTTTTGCCATACCAATAAAATCAGCAGAGGACAAAGAAACAATTGAGGGTGGAAAAGTTTACTTTGCTCCTCCAGGCTATCATTTATTAATTGAACCAGATTTCAAACTTGCATTGGATAATTCTGAGCCAGTCCAATTCTCAAGACCTTCCATAGATGTTACAATGGAATCTGCTTCTGAAATTTATAAAGAAAACTGCATTGCTATACTATTTTCTGGAGCTAATCAAGATGGAGCAAAAGGCTTATTAGCAATTAAAAATAATGGTGGAATTTGTGTTGTACAGCATCCAGATTCTGCCGAAGTTGCAACAATGCCTCAAGCAGCAATCGATATAAATGCGCAGCACCATATTTATACAACAGAAGAAATTGTCAAGTACATTCATCAATTAAATTGATTAATAAATGAAAAACATAAACTTATTAATAGTTGATGATAAAATCGAAAATATCATTAGTTTAACAGCACTTTTAAATGATATCGAAAATATCAATATCATAAGTAGTCAGGATCCTAATGAAGCCCTTCGCTTATGTTATAAACAAAATATCGATATTGCTTTAGTGGATGTACAAATGCCCGAAATAAACGGTTTTGAATTTGTATCGCTCATCAAACATAACCCCAAGACCAGTCACATCATTGCGATTATGGTCACAGCAATCTCCAAAGAGGAAAAATATCTCATCCAAGGATTGAATAGCGGTGCAGTAGATTATCTATATAAACCATTAAGCCCAGAAATAACAATTGCTAAAGTAAAATCTTTCGTACAGCAAGTACAAACTCAAAATGAAATCAAAGAGAAAAATAATGCTTTAGAGAAATCTAAAGAAGAATTGATACGAGCAAAAGAAGAAGCAGAATTAGCGCGAAAATCTAAAGAAACTTTTTTAGCCAATATGAGTCACGAAATACGCACCCCCATCAATGGGGTAATGGGTATTGCCCAAATGCTCAAAAATTCACCCCTATCTATAGAACAACAAGATTGGGTCAACAAACTAAACAGTGCCTCCCTCAACTTACTTAATATCGTTAATGATATTTTAGACTTGTCAAAATTTGATTCAGGCATGATGAAACTCGAACTCGAACCAACTTCAGTTCATGATATTACTGACGACTTAAAAAATCTATTTGTACACAAAGCAATTCACAAAGGATTAAATTTCTCCATCAAAATAGATGATAAAATTGATAGTTTCTTCTTAGCAGATCCACTAAGACTTAAACAGATTCTTACAAATTTCATATCAAATAGTTTCAAATTTACTGCTCATGGTCGTATTGATCTATGTATTAATCTAATTGATAGCAGTGAATCCAAATTATATCTACAATTTATTGTTATGGATACCGGGATAGGAATACCAGAACAATCATTGGAAAAAATATTTTTTGCTTTTGAACAAGGAGAAGATGGGATCACCAAAAAATTTGGAGGAACAGGACTAGGCTTAGCTATTGTAAAAAAACTTGCCACATTACTGGGAGGAAAAGTGATCGCTTCGAGCGATTATGGAAAAGGTAGCACATTTACTTTTGAGTGCTGGTTTGATCGAACAACAGCGGTCAAAAAAACGAAACCCGAAAAAATATTATATTCAGAACTAAGCAGTTTTGACAATTTAAAAATTTTAGTTGCAGAAGATAATGAACTCAACAGTTTCATGTTGGCCAATATTCTAAGAACTTGGAATTGTCAGATTGAAACAGCAAGTAATGGGAAAATAGCATTAGAAAAAGTGGAAGAGAAAAAATTTGATATCATTTTTATGGATTCTCATATGCCTATTATGAGTGGTTTTGAAACGATTAGAAGAATAAGAGAACATACTAATCCTGATATTGCCAATATTCTTATCATATCGATTTCAGCATCTGTATTAGAGGCAGAGCAACAAGAAGCACTTGAGGCAGGAGCAAACAAAGTTATCGGAAAACCATTTGATCCAAACCATTTACATGCCATAATTAAAAAATTATTACGCAAAAGAAACAATTAAACGCAATATTTTGCCTATTTTTAGTAAAAAATATAATAACATAATGAAAAAATTATTTGTTTTACCAGTCATTGCTTTAGCAATATCTTTTGCTTCTTGCGGAGGCAATTCAACAACAAAAGAAAACAGTTCAACAGCTGAGCAAACCACTTCAGATGCTACAGTAGCAGAAACAATCCCTGGAATAGAAAATGTTGAACTTTCTAACACATTAGTATTAGAAGGTAATGATGCAATGAAATTTGACAAAAATTTATTCCGCGTTAAGGCAGGAGAGAGTGTAGAATTAACATTCAAAAATGCAGGTTCAATGCCAAAAGAATCAATGGGTCATAATGTCGTTATCTTAAAACCAGGAACTGACTTAGCTACATTTGGTGGTGAAGCGGCAGCAGCAAAAGCGGATGAATATGTACCAAAATCGGCATTATCATCTGTAATTGCGCATACTAAGTTATTAGGACCTGGTGAAACAGATAAAATTACTTTTACATTAGAAAAAGGAAATTATGATTTTATCTGTAGCTTCCCAGGACACTACGGTGTCATGCAAGGGAAAATTGTTGCAGAATAATCAATATGAAATATTACTTTAAGGCATTCCTAAAACAAGGGATGCCTTTTTTATGATGAAACCTTTTTTATTAAAATAATAAGAGGCCATTATTTCAAATTTATACATGTTTTTAACAAAAATAGGTTTCCTATAATGTTAATTATAACTAAATTTGCTAAAACATTTAAAACGTAATCGATGCAATACGACGTAATAGTAATTGGAAGTGGACCAGGCGGATATGTAGCAGCAATCCGTTGTGCACAATTAGGGTTAAAAACTGCTGTCATTGAGAAGTATAGCACTTTTGGAGGGACTTGTTTAAATGTAGGTTGTATTCCTTCAAAAGCTTTGTTAGATTCATCAGAACATTATCACAATGCTGCACATTCCTTCGAAGCACATGGTATCAGCTTAAGTAATTTAAAGGTTGATATGAAAAAAATGATTGCTCGCAAAGATGATGTTATCAATCAAAATACTGCAGGTATTACTTACCTTTTTAAAAAGAACAAAGTTGAAAGCTTTCAAGGAATTGGTTCCTTTGTAGATAAAAACACCATTAAAATTACAAAAGAAGATGGCACTTCTGAGCAGATCACAGGTAAAAATGTAATTATTGCTACAGGTTCAAAACCGACTTCTTTACCATTCTTACCAGTAGATAAAAAAAGGATCATTACTTCTACAGAAGCATTAAATCTGACAGAAATACCTAAACACTTAATCGTTATTGGTGGTGGTGTTATTGGGCTTGAATTAGGTTCAGTTTACGCTCGTCTAGGTTCTAAAGTTTCTGTTGTAGAATTTGCAAAGTCGATCATCAATACGATGGATGGTGGCTTAGGAAAAGAATTACAGCGCGTTTTAAAAAAATCAGTTGGAATGGAATTCTATACTGGTCACAAAGTAACAGGCGCAACTTCGAAAGGTAAAACAGTTACTGTAACAGCTGAGAATCCAAAAGGAGAGATCATTTCTTTGGAAGGTGATTATTGTATAGTAGCAGTAGGACGTACAGCATATACTGAAAACCTAGGTTTAGAAAATATCGGTATTACTGTTGAAGAAAGAGGTAAAAAAATCACTGTAAATGATCATTTAGAAACAATTGTTCCAGGTGTATATGCAATTGGAGATGTTGTAACGGGTGCTATGCTTGCACATAAAGCTGAAGACGAGGGTATCTTCGTTGCAGAGAGAATCGTTGGTCAAAAACCACATATCGATTATAATTTGATTCCAGGTGTTGTATATACATGGCCTGAAGTTGCTTCAGTTGGTAAAACAGAAGAACAATTAAAAGAAGCTGGTGTAAAATATAAGACTGGATCTTTCTCATTTAAAGCTTCTGGCCGTGCTAAAGCTTCAATGGATACAGATGGATTTGTGAAAATATTAGCGGATGCTGAGACTGACGAAGTTATTGGTGTACATATGATCGGACCAAGAGCAGCAGATATGATCGCAGAAGCTGTAGTAGCGATGGAGTACCGTGCCTCAGCAGAAGACATTGGTCGCATTTGCCATGCTCACCCCACATACACAGAAGCAATAAAAGAAGCGGCATTGGCAGCCACTTCAAATAGAGCAATTCACGCTTAAAAAATATAAAAAGGGAAAATATTAATTTTCCCTTTTTTTAAGATCTTACTTCGCTTAAAAAAAATACATGAACTTCTATACAAGAAAATGGGTAAAACCGGAAGATCTAAATCCTAATGGTTCACTATTTGGAGGAACTCTGCTAAGATGGATCGACGAAGAAGCTGTTATATATGCTATCGTGCAACTTGCAAATTCATATGTAGTTACAAAATACATTTCTGAAATCAATTTTGTAAGCTCCGCACAACAAGGTGACATTATAGAACTAGGAATAGAAGCAATTAATTTTGGAACAACATCCATCACAATGCGCTGTGAGGTAAGAAACAAAATTACACGAAAAACCATACTCTCTATTGACAAATTAGTATTTGTCAATCTCAATAAAGAAGGAGTACCGACCCCACATGGAAGAACCGAAATTACTTATGCTTACGTAGGCATTGATAAAATAAAAAAGGATGATAGTTAACTATCATCCTTTTTTGTTTTCTATTTCTTTTGACCCGTTATTATCTTTTTCACATCTAGCTCCACCCAAAAACCTATTATCGGGATTAATGAAGCCAATAAATAAACCAATGGACGTTTCCAGTTCCATTTATACTCCACGGTACACATAATTAACATAATAACAAAAATAACCACAAAAAATCCATGTATTGAACCAGCGATTTTTACCGCTTCGGGTGTTTCAAAAAAATACTTCAGCGGCATAGCAAAGAAAAACAAACAAATAGTTGAAATAGCTTCCCAAAGTGCAATTTGTCTAAAAATACGGAGCATAAAAACTTGATTTAAAAATGTGTAATCTCAAAAATAGAATTATTTAATGAGATGAATATTTTATAATTAATGGTTTGACCCTGCTTTGACATAATTAAAATTCTTATCGCATTTGTTTATTAGAATCTGCCAATTTAATGTCGATGTAATTTATAACATTCAGAAAAAATGCGTACTTTTGAACAAGCTTTGCTATTTTGAATATCTTGAAATTTTCAAAATAGATTGAGCATTCAACTACACAATAATTATTTTATGAATTACGACATCATTGTAATTGGTAGTGGTCCTGGTGGATATGTTGCTGCCATTAGAGCCTCACAATTAGGTTTCAAAACTGCTATCATCGAGCGCGAATCTTTAGGAGGTATTTGTCTAAATTGGGGCTGTATACCAACTAAAGCTCTATTAAAAAGTGCACAAGTTTTTGAATATTTAAATCATGCTGCTGAATATGGTATCAATGTACAAGGCGGTGAGCCTGACTTTGATGCAATAATTAAAAGAAGTCGTGGCGTAGCTGATGGAATGAGCAAAGGTATTCAATTCTTAATGAAGAAGAATAAAATTGACGTCATCAATGGTACTGCAAAGATCAAAACTGGTGGTAAAATCGATGTAAAAGCTGCAGACGGTTCTTCAAAAGAATATACAGCCAAACACACTATTTTAGCTACTGGAGCACGTTCACGTGAATTACCTAACTTGCCTCAAGATGGTAAAAAAATCATTGGATATAGACAGGCATTAGTTCTTCCAAAACAGCCAAAATCCCTTGTTATCGTTGGATCAGGAGCCATCGGAATCGAATTTGCGTATTTCTACAATGCAATTGGTACAAAAGTAACAGTTGTAGAATTCATGGACAGAATTGTTCCGGTTGAAGATGAAGAAATATCAAAACAATTAGAAAAAAGCTTAAAGAAACAAGGTATTAATATTTTAACTTCATCTGAAGTACAATCTGTTGACACTTCAGGTAATTTAAGCAAAGTAAATATTAAGTCCGCAAAAGGTATGGAAGTGATCGAAGCTGAAGTTGTATTATCAGCAGTAGGTATCATGCCAAATATTGAAAACTTAGGGCTTGAAGAAGTTGGCGTAAAAACAGATCGTGGTCGCGTTGTGGTTGACGATTATTATAAAACAAATATTGACGGCGTATATGCTATCGGTGATATTGTAAAAGGACAAGCTCTTGCACATGTGGCTTCTGCAGAAGGAATTTTATGTATCGAAGCTATCAAAGGTCTTCATGTAGAGCCAATAGACTATAATAACATCCCTGGATGTACTTATTGTTCCCCAGAAGTTGCTTCTGTAGGATATACTGAAAAAGCTGCTAAAGAAGCTGGTTACGAAGTAAAAGTTGGTAAATTCCCTTTCTCTGCTTCAGGTAAAGCGTCAGCTTCAGGAGCGAAAGATGGTTTTGTCAAAGTTATCTTTGATGCAAAATATGGTGAATTCTTAGGAGCACATATGATTGGTGCAAATGTTACTGAAATGATTGCTGAAATTGTTGTAGCAAGAAAATTAGAAACTACTGGTCATGAAATGATTAAAGCAATCCATCCTCATCCAACAATGAGTGAAGCGATCATGGAAGCTTGTGCTGATGCTTACGATGAAGTGATTCATTTATAACAACAGCTCTATACTAAAACAGGAAAAGGCTTATCAAATGATAAGCCTTTTCCTGTTTTAGTATAGATAAGATGGATTACATAATCAATCTTGATTTGAAAACAATCTGTTGTGGAGCCAAGTCTGCATTATTTATTTTCTCAAATAAAATCTCAGCAGCCTTCTTTGCTTGATTACCTGGAAATTGTTCGATACATCCCATTGGAGGGTTTTCCATATATTTCCATAAAGGATAATTAGCATAGCTGATAAAATGAATGTCATGATTTAAAACCAATCCCCTATTTCGGGCAGCCTTCATCACATCCAAAGTCACAAAATCATTAAAAGAAACAACAGCAGTTGGTCTTTCTGGCAAAGCATATAGTTTCTCCATAGCTGCTTCATTCCCTTCCGTAGTCAGATCTGTATTTACGATATATTTTTCATCATAATCCAAGCCATTACGCTTTAATGCTGACAAGAAAGAATTTTTGCGCTCTTCACTTGCAGGAAGCAATTGGGGACCATTGATAAGAGCTATTTTAACATGACCACGGGCAACAAAAGCATCAATAGCTTCATTCATACCAGTTGCAAGATCACTCTCTACTTTGTTGATTTTAGGAATATCGGGTACACAGTCAAAAAATACAATTGGTGTTCCGGAGTTTTCTAATTTTTCTAAAAACTCTAAGTTAGTTGTGTTCTTTCCTACTGACATTAAAACCCCGTCAACACGATGACTCTTAAATGTTTTCAATATCCTTTCTTCCCTTTCAGCATCATCCAATGATTGTCCCATGATTACGGTATACTTACGGTCATTAGAGACATTTTCAATTTCACTAATTGCAGAAGAAAAGAATGGTTCAGAAAGGCTTGGTAATAAAACACCGATCGTAAACGTCTTTCGCTGTTTAAAAAATATAGCCGTTTGGTTTGGCTCATAATTCAATTCCTCCGCCACCTTTTTCACACGCATGGTCGTCACTAACCCAATACTTGGATGATCATTCAATGCTCGAGATACAGTAGATGGCGAAATTTTTAGCTTCTTAGCTATTTCTTTGATTGTGGTTGGTTTATCCCCTTGCATACTCATAGTCGAATCTCACTAAATTTACATTCCGATAAATATAACATTTTTTAGCATATTTTTAGAAAAAGAGTTTTATTTAAGAAAAGCAGATTTAAACACACATTACAAACAACTGATTATCAATAGCTAAATCGAAAAACTAACCATCTATATACACGAATTCATTTTTAGCTATTTGAAGTTCATCTGCGATGTAATTCAAAGGTTCCAGCTTACGGAACTGCAACTCATCGACAAAATACACTTTTAATTTAGAAGCCAATACCCCCCATTCAATATGCTTTATTTTGTTCAATTGCATCAAAGGATTACCTTTTGTCAAAATACAAATCTGTTTGCCATCTGCAACGATAGTACTTAACAATTCACGTATTCCCTCTTTCATCAATAATTTGACCGGCAATACCGCATTGACAAATAGACGTTCCAAATGCTCTTTGTATTTCAGATCGAAATGAAAAGTATCTGCCGCATGTTCAAAAATTAGCTCTTCGCCATCCTGCTCCAAATGCTGCTTCAAAAAAGAAACTAAATCAGCTTGAGGAGGAAAAGTCTCCGTAAACTCCAAAAAGTTAGCAAAAAGATAATAAATCTGTAATAAATAATCCCGCTTTGGATAGATAACCTCATCCAATTCAAAAATAAAAACTTTTTTATCTGCAGGAAAGTCGTGATATTTTAACATAAAACTTAAACTTTTGCAACTGCACACAGAGCGAAATCATCACCTGAATCAGAAATAACAAACAAGCCGTCGATGGAAGAATCAACCGTTTCAAAATCATCAAGTAAAGATTTACCGCCAACTAATAAAACCAAAGATAATTCCTTGGTTGGATTTTCAATCACAAAGTAATCTTGTAGTACATCATGGGCAGGTACAATTACTTTAATGTCATATTCTTCAAATAAAACTTTGGCCTCAGCTAAAGGTTCAAATTCATAACCACCCAAAGGCAAAACATAATCAATATCTTTGTCCAAACTTATTTTTAACACTTCATGCGCATATGTAGGCATCAGCCCAGCTGGTATTTTAAAATATTTTCCAGAATTTAATAATAGCGATGGAATTTCTTCCGAACTCGCAAAAAACACATCAAATTCATGTTCTAATAGCTTAGCAATACGCTGTCCTAACCCTCTAGTACCAAAGGTTATTAATATTCTTTTTTTCATCAGAATAAATTATTTAATTAATGAGTGTTAGCTTTATTGGTATTAATTGAGCTCGTTTCACTCGGTTTTAAAAAATGATGAAGCCTCCATGAGCACTAGATACACCATTATAGCATGCGCTCAGTTTCTCATGATGACCCACATATTATTATAATGCGATCACATTCCCGTCACGCATATGAATAGTACGATCAGAGATACGAGCCAGTTCCTCATTATGTGTAACGATCACAAAAGTTTGTTGAAATTTATCCCTAAGATCGAAAAACAATTGATGTAAAGCCGTTGCATTCTCAGAATCCAAATTACCAGAAGGTTCATCGGCAAGGATAATAAATGGATTATTAATCAGTGCACGTGCAACCGATACCCGCTGTTGTTCTCCTCCAGACATATGCGTTGGTTTGTGGCTAGCACGATGTGCTACACCAAGCAAATCCAATATCTCCATGGCACGAATCTCCGCCTCTTTACGTCCTACACCTTTGATAAAAGCTGGAATACAGACATTCTCTAAAGCTGTAAATTCTGGGAGTAAATGATGAAATTGAAAAACAAAACCGATGTGTTCATTGCGAAATGCGCTGAGTTTTTTTGCACTTAAGCCACTGATATTAGTACCATTGATAAACAATTCACCTTTGTCTGCCAAATCCAAAGTACCGATAATGTGAAGAAGCGTACTTTTACCAGCTCCAGAGGCACCAACAATACTTACGATTTCACCTTTTGCAACTTCGATATCCACCCCTTTTAAGATAGGTAAAGGACCATATGATTTGAAAATACTTTTGGCTTGTAACATCATATCACAAAGTTAAATATTTTTTACGAACAAAACCTTTGAATAAATCAATACACAATTACACCATATCAGCCAAATAGTATTTAAATAAAGTCAATTTAACCTAAAATTATGCTTCAGAACTTGACCATTCGCTTAAAAAATAATACTTTTACAACACAAACATTTTTGCAATGAACATTCACGAATATCAAGGAAAAGAAATACTTAAAAGTTTTGGCGTAAGAGTACAAGAAGGTATTGTTGCTGAAACTCCAGAGCAAGCTGTAGAAGCTGCTAAAAAATTGAAAGAAGAATACAATTCTGACTGGGTTGTAATCAAAGCTCAAATTCATGCTGGTGGTCGCGGTAAAGGTGGTGGCGTTAAATTGGCTAAAAACCTAGAAGAAGTATCACAACGTGCTACAGATATCATCGGTATGCAATTAGTAACTCCTCAAACTGGTGCTGAAGGTAAAAAAGTAAATAAAGTATTAGTTGCTCAAGATGTTTACTATCCTGGTGAAAGTGAAACTAAAGAATTTTATGTATCTGTGTTATTAGACCGTGCTAAAGGTCGTAATATCATTATGTATTCTACAGAAGGTGGAATGGATATTGAAGAAGTAGCAGAGAAAACTCCAAACTTAATCTTCAAAGAAGAAATCGACCCTAAAGTTGGTTTACAAGCTTTCCAAGCACGTAAAATTGCTTTCAACTTAGGCTTAACTGGTGGTGCACATAAAGAAATGGTGAAATTCGTTGCTGCTTTATATAAAGCTTACGATTCAACAGATTCTTCTATGTTTGAAATCAATCCTGTGTTAAAAACATCTGATGATAAAATCTTAGCTGTAGATGCCAAAGTAGACTTAGATGAGAATGCATTATACCGTCACCCGGATTATGCAGCATTACGTGATGTAACGGAAGAAGATCCTACAGAAGTTGAAGCTGGTAAATCTAACTTAAACTATGTAAAACTTGACGGTAACGTAGGTTGTATGGTAAATGGTGCTGGTCTTGCAATGGCAACGATGGATATCATCAAAATTGCTGGTGGTGAGCCTGCTAACTTCCTAGATGTAGGTGGTACTGCAAACGCTGAAACGGTAAAAGCTGGTTTCAATATCATTTTATCAGATCCAAATGTAAAAGCAATCTTAATTAACATCTTCGGTGGTATCGTTCGTTGTGACCGTGTAGCTCAAGGTGTAATCGATGCTTACAATGAAATCGGAAATATTCCTGTGCCAATTATCGTACGTCTTCAAGGTACAAATGCTGCTGAAGCGAAAAAATTAATCGATGATTCAGGCTTACAAGTTTATTCTGCAATTCAATTACAAGAAGCTGCTGAATTAGTAACTAAAGTATTAAAAGGATAATCTTCCCTTTAAAACAATATCAAAAGCCTCTGAAATTCTCAGAGGCTTTTTTAATTAAAACAAATACCGAATATTTCTAAATAAATAAAGGATTTTTATAAATTATACCCTATTTTTGAGTTTCATACAAAAAAATAAGATCCTGATCTATTATTTAGACCTGATTTGAAATGCCACAATAAAAATGGAACATACTCGTATAAAAGAATTATTAAATGCCACTGAATTTGGGCATGAAGTTATTGTTAAAGGTTGGGTTAAAACTTTCCGAAACAATCAATTTATAGCAATCAATGATGGATCTTCCATTCACAACATCCAAGCAGTAGTTGATTTTGAAAACACACCAGATGCTCTATTAAAAAGAATCACAACAGGTGCTGCATTACGCGTAAAAGGAAATTTAATTGAATCACAGGGTAAAGGTCAAAAAGTTGAGATCAAAGTAAATGAGTTGACGATCTTAGGTGATTCAGATGCTGAAAAATATCCTTTGCAACCTAAAAAACATAGCTTAGAATTTCTACGTGAAATCGCTCACTTGCGCTTCCGTACAACAACTTTCAACGCTGTCTTTAAAGTACGCAATGCCTTGGCATTTGCTGTACACAAATTTTTCAATGAAAAAGACTTTGTGTACATACATACACCAATTATTACAGGTTCTGATGCAGAAGGTGCGGGTGAAATGTTTCGTGTAACTTCATTAGATCTTAACAATATTCCTCGTACAGAAAATGGTGATATTGATTTTAAAGAAGACTTCTTTGGAAAATCAACTAATCTAACTGTATCTGGACAATTAGAAGGTGAATTAGCCGCTATGGCCCTTGGAAATATCTACACTTTTGGTCCAACTTTCCGAGCTGAAAATTCTAATACAACCCGTCACTTAGCAGAATTCTGGATGATCGAACCAGAAATGGCATTTTATGAGTTGGAAGATAACATGGATTTAGCAGAAGATTTGTTGAAGTATGTAATCAAGTATGCGCTGGACACCTGCCCTGAAGAAATTGAATTTTTAAAAACACGTTTATTAGAAGAGGAGAAAAATAAACCTGCAGCAGAAAGAGCAGAATTAAATCTACTTGATAAATTAACGTTTGTACTGAATAATGATTTCGAACGTGTAACCTATACAGAAGCGATTGATATATTAAGACGCAGTAAACCAAATCAAAAGAAACAATTTAAATATTTAATTGATAAATGGGGAGCTGATTTACAATCCGAGCACGAACGTTATTTAGTAGAGAAACATTATAAAAAACCGGTGATCCTAATTGATTATCCAGCGGAGATCAAATCATTTTATATGAAGCAAAATGATGTAGATGCGAATGGACACAAAACAGTCCGCGCGATGGATATTCTTTTCCCTGGTATCGGTGAAATGGTCGGCGGATCACAACGTGAAGAAAACTTAGATAAGTTATTAGCACGTATGGCTGAAGTCAATATCCCTGCCGAAGAAATGGAATGGTTCTTAGACACACGTCGTTATGGTTCAGCTCCGCATTCCGGTTTTGGACTAGGATTCGAGCGTTTGGTATTATTTGTAACAGGAATGACCAATATTAGAGATGTTATTCCGTTCCCTCGTACACCGAACAACGCAGAATTTTAATCGATAGCAATACGATAGCAAGCGGTCAAAACATATCCAGTTTTGACCGTTTTTCTTTTATCTATAAATAATTTGTAATTTAGTACTATATCTCAACATTATGTTAGTCCGAATTTACGATAATAACCCTAATGAAAAGTCAATACAGCAAGTAGTTGACGTTCTAAAAAAAGGTGGAGTCATCATCTATCCCACCGATACGGTTTATGGTATAGGATGCGACATTACCAATCAGAAAGCAATAGAAAAAGTTTGTGAAATTAGAGGATTAAAGGCAGACAAGGCCAATCTATCTTTTATTTGCTATGACTTGACAGATATATCTTTGTATACAAAACCATTTGATACAACCGTTTTTAGAGTGCTAAAAAAAGCCCTTCCAGGCCCATTTACATTCATCTTTAATGCCAGCAGTCAAGTTCCTAAATTATTAAGTTCCAAAAAGAAAACAGTAGGTATCCGCGTGCCTGATAATAATATCGTCCGCGAAATCGTACGTGTGCTGGGTAACCCCATTGTTACAGCCTCTATTAGGGATGAAGATGACATTCTAGAGTATTCAACAGATCCAGAGTTGATCCATGAAAAATATGAAAATCTAGTCGATTTAGTTATTGATGGCGGTTATGGTGATAATGTTGCTTCTACAGTAGTAGACCTTACAGAGGGCGAATTTGAAGTTATCAGAGCTGGCAAAGGAAACTTAGAGGAATATCTATAAGATATTCCTATTCTCCACCTGTTTTTTTAAAGCTTCATTAAAAGACTTAAAACCATTGGAGGTTACACCATAGATCATCTTTCGAAAAAAATAGACCAACACTCCTGAAAAGTATTCTCCTTGAATTAAAACTGTTTCCTGATCAGTTTTTTTTTCGAGCATAAAATAGTGTTCGCCATCAAATAAACCCGAGACAACAAGACTGCCTTTCCAACGAAGCTCTTTGAGAGGAGTGATATCTAAAAACATCGGGTTCATGGTCATACTTGGTCCATCGGGCTGCTCTAGTCTAACCTTTGATCTTTGAGCAACACGTGGAGCAGAAAAAAACTGCTTAATTGTAGGACTCCAGGCATTATACTGATCAAAGTCAGTCAGCACACCCCAAACCGATTCGATTGAGGCATTAATAGTGATTGTATGTTCGATATGTGCTTTCATATACCAAAACTAGTATATTCCAATAACCATACCCTTGATTTTTATCAAGAATTTATCTTTGCTCTTATGCGACTCAACGTTTCGGGGGACATTCCCAACACAGAAGCAATATATTGAAGAGGAACACGATTAAACAATGTTTTATTCTGTTCAAAATATAAATGGTAACGTTCCTCAGCTGTGTGGGCTATAAAATTATAAATACGATCTTCTAACTGTAAGAAACACTTGGCAACAAATCTCTTCTCTAAACGATTCCAGTCTGGGATATGTGCTTCAAATTGAAGATAATCCTTTTTAGAAATAGAAAGCAATTTAGTATCGGTCAACATCTGGATACTCCAACGCGCGGATTGATCAAAAAGAAATGACGATAAATCGGTAACAAAGTACCCCTCCTGTCCTATCCATTGCGTGACCTCTCCCGAAGAAGTTTCTTTAAACACCCTTACAACCCCAGATTGGATAAAACTCAATCGGTCACAACGTTTAAACTGTTCTAAAAAATAAGTTCCTTTTGTGAGATCTTCTTCGAAGAAAGAAGATAATATAGGCGTAAGGCTTGCATCCGGGATATCAAATAGTTGAATGATTCGGGATTGAAAAAATGTATTCATCTATTGAAGATAATCATTTTAAATTATAGAACCACCAGCTCTTCTACAATAACGCGTCCCACATGTTCATTGACACGTCCAAGTATCTGCTTACGCATTAAGACGAGTTCATTTTTTATAACAGCAGATTCGACTTTTACAAATAGCTTTTTATCTTTGATATAAATTTGTTTTGTACGATTAGCGATAGCTTTACCGATCAATGTGGGCCACACAGCCAAAATAGAAGTTTCCTCAAATTTACGTTTTAATTTGTATGCATCAAGAAGACGTTCAACCGCTTCTTTGATAGTGATATCATCACTAGAACGAATATATTCTAATGCACCCTTATACTTCTTATCATACATAAACTTCACCTCCTGCTATGTCAAAGATACGTACTGGACTGGCAATAGCATCAAAAATTCGTTTAATTCTTTTTGCATCCGTATCAGTAAGAAAAATTTGACCAAATTCATCATCCGAAACCATCTGCATCAACTTATGCGTACGCTTATCATCCAATTTATCAAATATATCATCCAAAAGTAAAAGAGGTTTAAAACCTTTCTTTTGTTGAAAAAAAGAATACTGAGCCAATTTTAGTGCAATTAAAAACGATTTCTGTTGTCCCTGGGATCCAAATTTTTTTAAAGGCATACCTCCGTGTATAGTAAAAATCAAATCATCTTTATGAATACCAACCGAAGTTCTTTCCAGTACCCGGTCACGATCAAGGTTTTTCTCTAGAATATTCAAAAATGATTCCTGCATTAAAGGAGACTCATATACAAGCTGAACAGTCTCTGCATTCTCAGTGAGATATAAATAATGACGATCAAATTCCGGTTGAAATTCAGCCATAAAAGCCACACGTTTCTCATATATTGCAGTACCGACCTCCTCAAGTTGCATATTTAGAACCTCAACAAGTCCCAGATCCAATACACCACTTTGCTTCGCCTGTTTTAATAGCATATTACGTTGCGCAATGATTTTATTATAAATAATAAGCTTATCGAGGTATTTATTGTCGGTCTGAGAGATGACATTATCGATAAATTTACGGCGCTCTTCACTACCATCCGTAATAATCATACTGTCATTAGGAGAAATCATCACTAAAGGAAATTGACCGATATGATCAGCCAATCTAGGATAATCTTTTTTATTTTTCTTGAACTGTTTCTTTTGATTACGTTTGATGCTACAGGAAATAACATCTTGAAATTCGTTTTTTTCGAATGAACCCTGCAACATAAACCAGTCTTGGCCCTGTTTAATATGTTGCGAGTCTATGGGATTAAAATAGCTTTTACATAGGGAAAGATAATGTATAGCATCCAAAAGATTGGTTTTACCAACACCATTATCCCCCGCAAAAGCATTTACCTCCGGTAAGAATTCTAAAGAAGACTCTGAATAATTTTTAAAATTTAAAACTGAAAGCTGACGCAACCACATAGCACAAAGATACGCTATTTAGCGTAGCAACTCATCTATTTTATTTCTTCAAAATCCACAAATTCACCAGCGTTATCAGCCACTTTTCTTTTTGACTCTTGTTTAGGTGGAACATAATCTACCGATATACGACCATCTGTTTTTGGAGCTGATTGCGAACTGTTATTATTTTGACCAAATGTTTCATAATGGAACGAGCCACCACCATTGGTATAGGTAGAGCCACCTTGTTGCTGCGCTTTTTTCATAAGCTTTTCTGCAGCCTTACGCATTGCAAATGGTAATATTAATCGAATTAAGAATTTAACTAAATACCATACAGCGAATGCAATCAATAAAAATTTTAATAATCCTGCCATAACTTTATATTCGTTGTCATTTTATCAAAAATAAAGAAACTCTTTGAAATCAGTTGTCTTACAAATGTCAGTATATTTTGATTTAACAATTTTTAAGGATTCGCTTTAGACTTTGCTGTCTCAATAGCACGGAATAATTCCTCTTGACGTTGCGTACCAATTACATATACCAAACCATCTTTATCCGTTAACCACACAGCATCCTTCCCTCCTGCATAAAATTTAATCTTACCATTAATATGTAGATTATAGACAGGATTATTGAAGAAAAACCTACTAAATGGTTTTTTTTCGACCTTTACAATTGAACTCAATTCAATTTTGACTAAACGAGTAGTCCATAAACCACTCAACATCACCTTCCCTTCAAAAACTTCAATACGGTACAGCAATAGATACATCATCACTACAGAGGTAATAATGATCGCTATTCCGACTAAAAAAAACAATTGACTGGAAAGTAATTGATCTATATTAAGATAAACTGCTGTAAAACAAAACAAGGCCAGTACCAGCCGTACGCTTATCCAAACACGGTCCCGCCCCAAATATTGATTTTCAGTATATAGAAGTCCTTCTTTTATCATGTTATTTACAGCTTAAAATAAACACTTTATTTGTATTTCCACTTATTTTATAGCGATTATCAAGTTGATAGTTTGCAACCCAGATGATATCCCCATTACCGTTTATTAAAATTGGAACATTTCCCTTATCAAAAACATTCACCTTATAATTATTAAAAAGATCACTCAATTTCTTACGGCCCGTCATTCCCAAAGGATAGAAATAATCACCCGTTTTCCAAGCCCTTAAGGTCAAAGGAAAAATCAGAAGATGAGCATCTATTTTTGCAATCTGCTTATCCCGAACGATAGAAACGTCATGACTATAGTCACAGCTAAAACAATAATTTCTCCAAGATACAGATTTAGTTTCTGAAGTAATAACAGTTTCATCTTCCTGCTTATATTCCTTTTCACGAATAATCAGAAATTCGCGATCAAGTAACAAATCGTAACCCTCAGATTGAAACAATCGACCTGATTCTTTATCAAAGCAAGATTGCAGATCGGCCAGCACACTTTTACTAAAACAAAATGGTGAAAATAATTCATACAACAAGGGAAGATCCGCTACATATTTTCGAAGCTTTTCCTTTTCAATAATCCAAGCTTCGTGTTCCTTTATAAAAAGGTCATTACGTAGCGGTGTTACGAATTGTTGCAATAAAGCATAGCTTTCCTTAAAGTGAGCAATGTTCTGTTCAAAAATACGTTCAAAATCAGGTTGCATCTTTTTAAATTGCGGAATGATGTCGATACGTACCTTATTACGCGCATACTTTGTTGAAAAATTGGATTGATCATCACGGTATGGAATCTGATATTCCTGGACATAATGCAATACCTCCTCTGCTTTAAGAAACAGTAATGGACGAATCAGGCGGTCGCGTTTTGCCTGAATGCCCTGTAGGCCTTGAAGGCCTGTTCCACGCGATAGATTTAACAGTACCGTTTCAATATGATCATTCAAATGCTGTGCAACAGCTATTTTGTCAAAACTTAACGCTTCTCTTAATTCTTCAAACCAGGAATACCGCAGTTCGCGTGCAGCCATCTGTATAGAAATTCCTCTTTCGGAAGCTATCTGCTCTGTATCGAAATGCCTCACATAAAAAGGGATACCATGCGCTTCAGCGAAATCCCGAACCAAGCACTCATCCAGATCAGATTCTGCACCACGTAATTTAAAATTACAATGAGCAATAGCTATCTGATAACCGGCCTTTGCCAATAAAAAAGTCAAAAGCATCGAATCGCGTCCACCGCTCACTGTCAACAAGATCTTATCATCAGCCTCAAAAAGGCTGTTATCTTTGATAAAAAATGTTAATCTTTCCAGCAAATTCATATATCAAAGATAATGTATATTTTTTGAGCATATATTTGTTTAAATGAAAAATTACCATTAATCAACAAGTTCAATTAAAATACATATTTTTGTCTCTGTGAAACAATACCTTTTGTCCTTTATATTTATGGCCCTGGGCCTCATGCTAGCATCTGCACAACAGCAAGATGAACTCCGTTTATTGTCATCTTCAAATATGATAACTGGTATGTCTAATAATGCCATGTTTTATCGCCCAGTATTTGAACACAAAGGATCTACACTCTCTGCAGATAGCGGTTATTTACATAAAGACGAAATAGGTAGACAATTTTTTGAAGCTTACAGCAATGTGATCATTACACAGCCTACCGGGACGCAAATATTTGCGGATAAACTTCATTATGATGCGGCTTCACAAAATGCAACGTTAACGCAAAACGTCCGTATGGTCAGTCGGTCTTCGATACTTACGACCAATCATTTGCAGTACAACATGAGAAGTAGTGTCGGAAATTATTATGGCGGCGGTCGTATCACAAGCGGTACCGACACCATTACGAGTACCAATGCGACTTATTTCGAAAATACACAAGATGCATTTTTTAATAAAAAAGTGGTAGTGCGCACACCAAATGTCAAAATATACACGGATTCCATGAAGTATAATTCGCCTAGCAGTATGACTTACTTCTATACCCCTACGAATATCAAAGGGAATAAAGGCGAAAATCTTTATACAGAAAAAGGAGATTATAATACCAATACCGGCGTAGCAAACTTCACAAAGAAAAATCTATATACCGAAGGCAGTAAAATGCTAAAAGGAGATACGTTGCATTATGACAGACGAACTGGCGAAGGAGAAGCGATCCGTAATGTTGTATTTGTCGACACGACCGATAAGTTTTATGCCTATGGAGACAAAGGACTATATCGACAGTCTGATGAATCCATCACGATGACCGACAAACCTTTGATCATCTCCGTCGTCAAAAAAGATAGTACGCAAAGTGATTCAACAAATACGGGAAATACAAAAGCCAATCCTTCCAACAGAAAAGAGGTAAAGAAAAAAGAAAAAGAAGATAAAAAAGTTAAAGAAGAAGTTGTCTCAATAGATGATAACAAGGGAGAGAATAAATTAGTCAAATTAGATCCTGTAGTTGTACCTAAGGACTCTGTACAGATGGATTCTATCTTTATGACTGCAGATACCCTGTTCTCAAAAATGATTCTCCGAAGCACCTATATACCCAAAAACTTCAAACTAAGCCGTGACGGTGGTGAGCTCGATGTAGAGGTAGATGAAGATTATGGAGACGATAATGATAGTACGGATACCGATTTTACAGCAGGTTTAGATTCTTTACAGCAGAAAGGTGATACCTTAGGAAAAAAGGAAATCAATATCGATGCACCTCAAAAGAAAATTAAAGACAAGCAAGCTGTCTTAAAAGAAAAAACCAAACAGGAGCCTAAAAAGGGAAGTCCGAATACCGCCAAAACAACAACAAAACCCGTTGTAAAAGATTTAAATCGTTTTGAATTAGAGAAAAATAGCAAGGCTGACAGTATTTTGCGAAAAAATGCAGTCATCCCAAAAGCAGATTATAGCGATCAGATCTTTAATAAAGCTCTAACAGCTGCGAAAAACAATCATGAAAAACCTGCGGCACCTCCAGACACGGCAAAAACCCGTATTGTCAAAGCTTACCATAATGTGCGCATGTTTAAATCCGATTTTCAAGCTGTAGCAGATTCTGTTTACTATGGCATGGCAGATTCTATGTTCAGACTAATGGGAAAACCGATGATTTGGGCAGAAAAATCTCAAATATCTGGTGATACGATATTTTTACAATTTGTTAATCAGAAACTGGATAATACATTAATTGTAGGCAATGCTTTTATGGTAAATGCTACTTTAGATTCTGCTAAATACAATCAGCTAAAAGGCCGTAAAATAACAGGATTCTTTGATAAAAACAGTTTAGAACGCATGTTCGTTGATGGTAATGCCGAAAACATCATTTATGTCGTCAATGAAGAAACCAATGTCGCCACAGAATTATTCCACGACAGAAGTAGCCGTATTAAGATTTACATGGAAAATAATAAATTGAAAGAATATGTTTCCATTCGAAAGGTCGATGGCAAAGTTTATCCAATTGCTCAGTTAACGCAAGACAAAGAATTTCTACCTGGATTTATTTGGAGGCCAGAAGATAGACCCAAGTCAAAAGAAGATTTACTAAATAGAAAACGATCTGTTGCGAAGGAAGAGATTAAAGTTCCCGACGCAGAAAGTAAAGAGGGAAAACCTAAAGAGAAAACGATTAAAAATATAGAAAAAGAGATGGAAGATAACGTTCCAGAAACGATGAAAAAACAAATCGAATTAAAGGAAAAAATCAACCAAGTTGAACCGAGACCCGTCTCTCCAACTCAAACATCTATTAAAAAATAACAGAAATCCGATTTAAGCAGATTTTACAAATCTCATCTCCTGAATGAAGTTATTACATAAAAAAGGTCTGATTACTATAATCAGACCTTTTTTATGTAAATAGGAATTGTCCTCATCAATAAGTAAACACCACGCCAGTTCCTAAACCCATATCACTATCATAGTGAGCTCCCAATGAAATATATTTTGTCCATATATAACGAGAACCAATAGTATACTCTTTATCTGTATTAACCATCCAATTCATTCGTAGACGTGGAGTGAGCGGAATATCTTCTCTTCCCAACTGAAAACGTAGTTTACCATTGGTGTCCACGCGCATATCAGCTATCACCAACCAAGGTAAGGTATAAGCAATACCAAATACTGGAACTTTACGATTACTTTTGTTCGCCTTCTGGCCAAACATATTACGTTCAGTATCGCCAAACAAGTTTTTTTCATGACCAGTTACTTTTTTATAATGATAATCAAAACCAACATAAGGCATCACATATTGCATTTTATCAATGAACCGTCCCACAGTTGTTTCGTTCTCGTATCCCTGGGAAGCTTTATAACCGACATTCCACATTTGAGAAATCTGCCAACGTGTATTTGAATAAGTAACCAATCCCTCAGTACCATTACTTTGTAGGCTACCCTCACCTGATAAAGTAAACATCCGATCATCCATTTGCACCATCTTATATGCTGCCACTGGATCATGAATTTCGGGATTCGGTTCAGAATCTTCATAAGTAAAGATCCTTCCCATGCCACTCATCATATGGTAAAGAATGTGACAATGAAAAAACCAATCACCATCTTCCGTTGCCGCAAACTCTAATGTCAATGTCTCCATCGGCATGATATCCACCACATTTTTAAGAGGTGAACGCTCACCATATTGATTGATCAATCTAAAGTCGTGTCCATGAAGATGCATAGGGTGCCGCATCATAGAATTATTGTACAATTTTATTCGAACATTTTCACCACGTTTGATCAAAATTTTATCCGATTCTGATACCGTTTTATTATTCAACGTCCATACGTAACGGTTCATATTACCAGTCAACTCAAAACTTAGGTCTTTCCAAGGTCTATCAGGAAGCGTTGTTTTCTCTACCGATTCCAACATATTATAGTTTAAAGTGATCAAATCACCCTTTGCAGACGCAGTATGGTCATGCTCTGATTGCTTCCCTTCAACGCCCTTCTTCAACTCCAGCTCCATCCCACATTTGGGACAAGTACCTGGGTTATCAGAAATAACATCTGGATGCATGGGACATACATACACTTTTTCGCTATGAGCATGATGATCCTTTGATATCGACTTCTTCAACTCTGGATACATGACCGCATTCATATCGACCTGCTGTAAACTCATTTCATGGCCCATTGGTTTCATATCACCGTTCATCTTCATCATACCATTCATCATCTTCATTCCTTCGAAATATTCCAATTTAGGCAATTTATCAGCCGGCATATCCATACCTGAGCCAAGCCATAATGAAGCATGATTCGTACGATCCTCGGCTGTAGCTAAAAATTCATACTTCATATTCTCAGGTATAGTAACCACCACATCATACGTTTCTGAAGGAGCAATTAGCATACGATCGACCTCCACAGGTGTTACATCATTAGCATCATTGGCAATTACTTTTAGTTTACCTCCAGCAAAACTAAGCCAAAAATAAGTGGATGCACTACCGTTAACGATTCTCAACCTAACCTGATCACCAGCTTTAAATTGGGATAAATGATGTTCAGGAGCACCATTCAGTAAAAATTTTTCATAGTATACATCACTCACATCCATCGCCGTCATTCGCTTCCACTCATTCGTCAATTTAACGCCCAATCTTCCCGCTTTAATCGCCTCACTATAACTTTGTGTTGTTTTCTTTTTAATAGCAAACCAATCATTACCCGCATGTAACCGTCGATTGATTTCATGTGGATTCATATCACTCCAATCACTTAACACAACCGGTATTGTGGGAATATCAGGTTCCGTTCTTTTGTTAAAAATCAACGCACCATACAGCCCAATTTGCTCTTGAAGAGAAAAATGACTATGATACCAAAAAGTCCCATCTTGCAGTACCGGAAATTTGTATACATACGTCTTGTGAGGTGGTATGGGGTGTTGTGTCAAATGTGCAACACCATCCATTCGATTAGGTAAAAATATACCATGCCAATGCACACTGGTCGGTTCATCACTTTGGTTATGTACATAAATAAGTGCCGTATCCCCCACTGTAAAAACTAAAGTAGGAGCAGGAAGACTGCCATTGACAGCAATTGCTTGACGCTTTTTACCCGTAAAATTGACAATTGAATCGGTAACGAATAAATCATAACGAATAGTTTTAACATCAGCAGATCCTTTAGGCAGGTGCAAACCTGCACGGGCACCTGTGATGGCTTTCGTTTCAATATCTTTTTCAAGATTTGATATAGTAAATGCAGGAATTTTAGATGGATCTGTAGTAGAATTTGCTACTGGAACAGCAAAATTTTGAAAAGGGGTGTAACGATCATTAGTTCCCAGATAAGGATTAACAGCAACAGCATGATGATGATTCGAGTCTTGCTGATTGAGATTCTTTTTGACTAGTTCCATTCCACATTTTGGACATTTTCCTGGTTTAGAAGAGGTCACTTCAGGGTGCATTGGACATACGTAAGTGGCAGTTGAATCCTGAATTTGTTTATGATCATGTTGGGCATAAGTCAGAGAAAAGAAAACAAATAAACCAACGATGAGAATTATATACTTTAAGGTCATAGCGCATTTTTTAATGATAATTCAACATTTCTGACAAATTGCTAGACTTCAAAAAGAGAAGCAATTGATTAAATCTGCATGACAAAAATAACGCTTTATTTACGCCTTAGGATTATAACATTTTAGGTTAAATTTACACAATTTAAATCAGGATGTCAGCGATTTATAGATAGCGTTATTCTTTTAGCACTATCTGCCGCAATGACAAGTCCTGATCCTAGCATAATAATATCCTTAATAACCAATCGTCCAGATGCTGATAAATAAGGAAACCCAAAATAAGGTGTAGGAAAATCACCACCTAGATTCGATACAAATGTTTCTGGGGTTGTCATCAAGAATGATAAAGTCACCAAGGACATCCCAAATGTCAAAACACCACTAAGCAATCCTATTTTCGGGAACCATATGCCCAATAAAACACCAATTCCAATACCTACAATAACAGTTCCTAAACCATAAGAAAATAAATAAGTGCCGTTTACTTGATGCCAATCAACATTTTTTTGAATTGTTTTGCCTTCTGGATTTTTATACTGCTGATATTCAGGTGCTTTCTTACTGTAAAAAAAAGACATAACGGGGCTATTGGCTACAAAAGGAACAATACCATCAGCTTCGTACTGAAATGCCTTTAAACCTCCTATCCACACCATTACAAGAAAGACTGCGAAACGCAAAAAATTAATAAATTGATTTTGTAGCCCTGCTAAAAAAGAAATAAGTCCGTACATAGTTGTCTATATTTGTTATATGTACAAATTTCCATTTAATAAAGCAGCAATAGCATGGACAAATCCGTAAATTTAATAGATTATTTAGCCACGATGGAGATCCCCACACGCTCTCGAAATGAAGAAGGAGAAATTCCGACATTCTTCTTGAAATATCGACTAAAATAAAACTCATCTTCAAACCCAAGTTTTGCGGCAATCTCTTTAATTGATAAATAAGTTAAGTGCAACAGTTTTTTTGCTTCCAATACAACACGGTCTTGAATAAATTGAGAAGGAGATTTACCCAATTCTTTCTTAACTTTTTTACTAAACGAATCCAATCCCAAAGCAAGTTCATGTGCATAAAATTGCACGGATCGCTCTATTAAAAAAAATGCTTCCAGCAATTTTTGAAATTTTAACCCAACCGTTAATTCATCGTGATAAACGCGACTATTGATCAATTGTGGAGACTTCACTTTACTGCACAAAGCCAAAACCAACTGTAAATAAGACTTGAGTACAGATTCAGAAAAAGCACTATCTTCGGCTCTCTCGAGGACGATTTTATCAAAAATTGATTCTATTTGCTCAAATAAAGCAGACGTAACTGTCACAAAAGGGGATAAATAAATATTATTAAATAATAGACCGTTACAGGCAACCTCTTTCTTATGATATTCTATACAATAAAAATCACCATGAAATTCTAGCTTCTTGATCGATCTCGAATCTAGATCTTGAAATTGAAAATGTTGATAAGGCGACAAAAAAATTAAAGAATAATTCGGACAAACATAATTTGTAAAATCAACAGAAAAATTACCATGGTCTTTAAGCATAATAATTTGGTAAAAAGGAGATTGAAAATCACCTTCACATGCAGTGGAATTAAGATGTTGAATATCGATTAACATGGAGTAATGGTTTTGATCACCTATTAAATATTCTCAGAGGATTTTATTTTTTTTGAAAACGAAATACCTCTTGTAATAAGAGCATTAAGAATTTCTAATCCGTTCAATTTCGCTAAAACTAATACCCTAATATTCAATCGATTTGAGCAGCATCAATATCCTGTCCTGTAAACTAAAGAAAACTAGCTAAGCAACTAAAGGAGTGATCTTTGACCTGTTTGCTTAAAAAACTTATCAAGAACCATAATGGAAATTAAATCTTCCATATTTTTGTTTGTAAACTGATCAACAAATTGATGTGCAGACACAACAATTTCCTCCGCTTTTTCAGGATGTGAAATATAAAAACTTAATTTTTCCTCTAAATCCGAATAATCATCTCTAATATGTATATAATGCACATCAGGTAGTAATAAGCCTTCCATAAACCAAGTTTCATATTTTGGAGTCGGCATCACTGCAATTGAATTAGAAGACATGATCCATTTTAAATTTGTAGCAACATCATTACCTTCCAATGCTAATATAAATTTATAATGTAAATGCTCAGATATCGACATCATTGGCTTAAACCAGGGTGTATGCTTGTTTTTTTTGGCAACATCTCCAAGATCACACATTGGATGATCAAAAAAAAGTTGGAAAAAAGCTTTTCTATGTTCCTGATAAACCGTAGCGCGCCCGAGTAGCATATTACTTTTGTCCCGAAATGGAATTTCATCGTTGATAAAATTAAAATGTCTCACTTTATCCAAATTCAAAAGAACAGAATTGTTATTATCTGCTATAATAGGTCTACTCTTAACAATTGCAGGAGATTCAGGAACATCAACAACGTCTCCCGGTATCATTTCGATCATCAGATCATTTTTAAAATATCGTAGATATTGCTTTAAATCAAAGTAATAAACAGAACCACGATCTGGTCTCTTCAAATCTTTCAATCTACATGCAGCAGATCCTAATTTTTGATCATGATCCAATTGATTATAATAATTTAAACGAGCACAAAGATATTGGTCAGATAATACCAAATCATCATTCAGCATTTTCCTTTTATATCGGTACCAAGGTAAAAATGATAATTCACGAAAAAATGCTCTTAAATAATACCCGAATTTAAAATTCTTATTTTTAAAAAGTACTCGCTTAATATTCATGACTTTTTGCTCAGAAACTCAACCATTTTCTCAATAGCAATAGCACGATGACTAATTTTATTTTTATCCTCTGCTGTCATTTCTGCAAATGTATGAGCATAACCATGAGGTACAAAAATAGGATCATAACCAAATCCATCAATACCTTTTCGTTTATCAATAATATGGCCTTCGACACTGCCCTCAAAAAAGTGTTGATGACCATTTAAGTATAGGGAAATTACCGTCTTAAAACGAGCATTACGATTGACGGAGTCTTTTAAGTTTTCCAAGACCAAATTGATATTTTGCTCCATATCTCGTGTACCTGAATAACGTGCAGAATACACTCCAGGTTCACCATTTAAAGCATCTATTTCAAGACCAGAATCATCTCCAAAACAATTGACATCATATTTATGAACTAGATAATCAGTTTTTTGTTTGGCATTTTCATGAAAAGTAACTCCAGTCTCAGGAATATCATCATGGCAATCTATGTCAGCTAAAGATTTAAGTAAAAATTGTTTCCCCACCATAGCTTGCACCTCTTCTAATTTGTGAGCATTATTAGTAGCAAAAATAAGTTCAATCATCCGAATAAGATTTTATTCAAATGTAAAAATATAAAGGGAAAATAGCTAATAATCGAAGATAAAGACTATCCTTGATGTTGAATTAAAGATTTAAACTCCATCCAAAAAGCCTTTTTCTTAACTGTATCTGAAAACATCTCTTCGAAACTATAAGTGTTAAATACAGTAGCAATACGACCATGCATATACGAATTATGCGCTATTTCCGGCAATTTCAAAGATTTAGGTTCAACACCTAAGAGAATAATCTTTTTAGGCGAAAAGAAAGTCATGATCCGTTTAAATTCATTAGGATTATGAGCATTAGCCAAATTCACGACAGCAACATCAGCTGGTGTTAATTTTAAAGCTCCAATTGTTTTAACGAAAGCATCCTCAGCCTCTGGTGAAAAATAAGGAAAACTTGGATATCTTAAAATAAACAAGATCCCTTTCGTTTTGGAACCTTGATAGATAAATTCCTCCACAGATTCCTGATGAGCAGGAACCTGTGGAAGAATTAAAGATGAAGATACAGACTCCGTTTCAACCGAAAGATTACCAATAGCATCCGCTGTCGCGAAAATAGTCTCGGACATAAATGCCTGTAAAGCTATGGGATCTGAAGTCAATAAATTCGACATAATCCTTTATTATTTACCCAAAATGTAAGAGAAAATCAGAGGAGCAACAATAGTTGCATCAGATTCAACTACAAATTTTGGAGTATCAATATCTAATTTACCCCAAGTGATCTTTTCATTTGGAACAGCACCTGAGTAAGAACCATAAGAAGTTGTTGAATCAGAGATCTGACAGAAGTAAGACCAGAAAGGAACATCTTCCCACTCTAAATCTTGATACATCATCGGAACAACACAAATAGGGAAATCACCTGAGATACCACCACCGATTTGGAAGAAACCAACACCCTTACCAGAAGAGTTAGCACGATACCATTCTGTTAAATAAATCATATATTCAATACCAGATTTCACTGTATGAACATTTAATTTACCTTTGATTACATTAGAAGTAAAAATGTTACCCGTAGTCGAATCTTCCCATCCTGGACAAACAATAGGCAAGTTTTTCTCCGCTGCAGCAACGATCCAAGAATTTTTAGGATCGATCTCATAGTATTGCTCCAATACACCAGAGTTTACAACTTGATATAAAAATTCATGTGGTAAATAACGCTCTCCTTTCGCCTCAGCGGCATGCCATACATCTTCCAGATGTTTTTGTAAACGACGGAAAGCCTCCTCCTCAGGAATACAAGTATCTGTAACACGATTATAATGTTGATCTAATAATTCTCTTTCTTGCTCTGGAGTCAAGTCACGATAGTTAGGAACACGTTTATAATGTGAGTGTGCAACTAAATTCATCACATCTTCTTCCAGGTTAGCACCTGTACAAGAAATGATGTGTACCTTATCTTGACGGATCATTTCAGCTAAAGAAATTCCCAATTCAGCAGTACTCATTGCACCACCTAAAGAAATTAACATTTTACCACCTTCCAATAGATGAGCCTCATAACCTTTAGCTGCATCCACCAATGCCGCAGCATTGAAGTGAAGGTAATTTTCCTCAATAAACTGAGAAATAGGACCTTTTTGTGTACTCATAATATTTTGCTACTTTTAATACAATAATAAGTGCTACAAAGGTACTGAATATTATTTATTTTAAGCCGAGAAGACTGGCAAACAGCATGCTGTTCAATCACTTTTTAACAAATGTTAAAAATTTGAGATCATTAAATCACCCAGCGGTCACAACTATCCAAAAATTCTTGTTTAATATCCGCACCAATTCCTGGATGATCAGAAATATGGATATGGTAACCCTTGTATTGAATCCCGCCACTAACAGGATCTTCCAAATGTCCTACCATACAAGTGTCCAAATCATAAAACTTCACATTCGGCGCTGCATAAGCAAAATGAACTTTCGCGGCTAAAGCCAATCGACTTTCAAGCATCCCACCTATCATACAGGGAATATTAAACTCAGCAGCCACCGCAGCAATTTTTAATGCTTCATGAATACCACCAGATTTTGAAAATTTGATATTAATATAATCACAAGCATCACCACGGCAAAGTCGCTCAGCATCATGATGTGAATACACCGATTCATCAGCCATAATTAAAACGGTAGTTTCCGTACGAAGTGCTGGAAGCAAATGATCCAAATAAGTACGCATAGGCTGTTCACAAAACTGAATTTTAAAAGGTTCAAGCCCTTGTAAAGCCTCCACAGCACCTTCATAAGACCAACCTTGATTTGCATCAACTCGGATAGGTATATCAAAACCAACAGCTTTACGTATCTCTCGGATACGTGCTATATCAGTCTTAGGGTCTTTTCCTAATTTTACTTTTAACATGACAGCCCCCGCATCGTACAGTTCTTTTGCCTTGACTGCCATCTCTTCTGGACTCGCAATACCTAACGTAATATCGGTTATGATTTCACGTGGGATACCTTTTAGAAATTCATAAAGTGGGACGCCAGCATTTTTAGAAGCAATATCATATAATGCCATGTCAAAAGCCGATTTGATCGTCGTATTACCAGCGACATACAAATCTAACTCGGCAAGACGCACTTCAAGTTCCAGAGGATCTTTTCCCTTCCAAATTTGAGCAAAATCGCGTGCTATGACTAAACAAGTATCTTGTGTTTCACCAACAATCATTGGAAAAGCTGAACATTCACCAACCCCAAAGATTCCGGTATCCGTATGAATTCGAATAAAAGTATTCTGCGCAAAATCCATAGTACCCGTTGCAATAACAAAAGGCTCCATAGGAATGCTTAATCTATAAATTTCTATTTCAGTGATTTTCATGGCTAAAAATATATGCTATTATCTCCATTAAGAGGGAAATAACAAAGGCTAATATAAATAAAGTATATCAAAAAGTAGTGCAGCTAAACACAAGATTTAAGATAGCTTACCGTACAAATTCTAATGGTAACCATTACCAATGACACAAAAATGAACTATAGGGTATGGAAAAATTGAATTACAAATCACACATAAATACAATATCAGCAATAAAAGAGTATTTATTTACAAATAACACAACCTATTTTAAAATAATTTATAAAATCTATAATATTTTAATGATTTTATTCATATATTAGCAAAGTAATAATTGAATAGGAAGATGATTGAAAGTAACACAAAGCAGCAAGGGCTATACGACCCGAGTTTTGAGCATGACGCCTGTGGGGTTGGTTTTGTAGCGCATATTAAAGGAATAAAATCACATGCACAGGTAAAAGATGCCTTGACCATGTTAGAAAATATGGAGCATCGTGGAGCTTGTGGCTGTGATCCAGAGAGTGGAGATGGCGCAGGTATTATGATCCAATTACCGCATGAGTTTCTTTGGGAAGAATGTATTAACCTAGGTATACAACTTAAAGAACCAGGATATTATGGAGCAGGAATGGTTTTCCTTCCCAAAGAACCTGAAATGAACAAAATTTGCAGAACAGTTATTCAAGAAGCGGCAACTGAAAGGGATATGAAATTCCTTGGATTTCGGGATGTACCAGTAAGTAGAGCAGGTATAGGCCCAACAGCATTAAGCGCTGAACCAGAAATTGTTCAATTCTTCATAGACAGACCCGAGACAGTACATAACACGGAAGAATTTGAACGCAAATTATTTGTCCTAAGACGTTTGATTATCCAAAAAATCAAACAGTATCAAGAATACCCACTACCGCTTTACTTCGCTTCCCTATCTTGCAAAACAATTATTTATAAAGGTCAGTTAACCACTTACCAAGTTGGCACATATTTTAAAGACCTTCGCGATCCAAGAGTTGTTTCTGCATTTGGATTAGTACATTCCCGCTTTTCAACCAATACTTTCCCTTCCTGGTCTTTAGCACAGCCTTTCCGTATGTTAGCGCATAATGGTGAGATCAACACATTGACCGGAAATCTGAACTGGTTTTACGCAGGCATGCGTGCCCTTTCATCCCCTTATTTTACAGAAGAAGAGATGGAGATTCTCTTACCTGTCGTAGATCGTGGTCAATCTGATTCTGCATGTCTAGACAATGTTGCAGAACTTTTATTACACAGTGGACGTAGCCTTTCCCATGTGATGCTGATGCTAGTACCTGAGGCTTGGGATGGCAATACACAAATGGATCCATTAAAGCGAGCATTTTATGAATACCACGCCACATTAATGGAACCTTGGGATGGTCCAGCTGCTCTTTGTTTTACCGATGGCAAGTCTATTGGTGCAACCCTAGATCGTAACGGATTGCGTCCATTACGTTATGCCATCACTTCAGATCATCGTGTTATCGTTGCTTCAGAAGCAGGAGCTCTACCCATTGATGAATCAACCATTATCAAAAAAGGAAGACAGCAGGCAGGTAAAATTTTCTTAGTCGATATGGAACAAGGTAAAATTTTATCCGACGAAGAAGTAAAAGGCGACTTAGTACGTCAACAACCTTATGGCGATTGGTTAGACAGTTATAAAATAAAATTAACAGAATTGGCTGAGCCTCGTGTTACCTATACCTATCTGTCTAAAGAGTCGGTATTTAAGTATCAACAGACTTTCGGGTATTCGAGAGAAGACTTAGAAACAATTTTAACACCCATGGCACTGACCGGCTATGAGCCGACAGGTTCCATGGGATCTGATGTACCATTAGCTATACTTTCCGATCAACCGCAACACCTATCCAGTTACTTTAAGCAGTTTTTTGCTCAAGTCACAAATCCTCCTATTGACCCAATAAGAGAGCGCTTGGTCATGAGTCTGGCCACATTCATTGGAAATGCAGGTAACATACTCATTGAAGATAAAAAATTCTGTCACTGCGTAACACTTGAGCATCCGATATTAACGTCGAAAGAATTAGAAAAACTAAGGTCAATAGACACGGGTGTATTTCAGGCAAAAACCTTACAATCATACTTCAGAGCAGATGGTCAAAATGGATCTCTTGAAGCTGGATTAGAACGCCTTTGTCGTTATGCAGATGATGCTGTACGTGATGGATTCGAGGTATTAATACTTTCAGATCGTGCCATTGATTCACAACATGCGCCTATTCCATCCATACTAGCTGTATCTGCAGTACATCACCATTTAATCAAAACAGGAAACCGCGGAGCTGTCGGTCTTGTTGTAGAAGCTGGAGATGCTTGGGAAGTACATCATTTCGCATGTTTACTCGCATTTGGTGCCACCGCAATCAATCCTTACATGGCTCTTGCGAGTATTCGCACCATGAAAGAACAAAGCAAAATCGAAACTGAATTAACTTGGCCTGAACTTTCTAAAAACTATGTAAAAGCAGTAAATGCGGGATTATTAAAGATATTTTCAAAAATGGGCATATCGACCCTACAGTCGTATCATGGTGCGCAAATATTTGAAGTATTAGGTTTAGACAAAACTGTTGTAGACAAGTATTTTTGCGGTGCTGTATCCCGTATCGGAGGATTAGACTTAGATGATATTGCGCAGGAAGTGCTGACAAAACACTGGGTGAATTTCAAAGAAAGCCGTACTCCACAAACTTTACTTCCTGAAGGTGGTCTTTATCAATGGAAACGAAGAGGAGAAGGACATCTCTGGAACCCAGACACCGTACATCTTTTGCAACAAGCTTGTCGAAATGACGATTATGCCACCTATAAAAAATATGCTGAAAAAATAAACAACCAAAAAGAACAGATGTTTACTTTAAGAGGTTTATTGGATTTTGCAAAACATAGAACAGCCATTCCTTTGGACGAAGTAGAACCCGCAAGCGAAATTTTAAAACGTTTCGCTACAGGAGCAATGTCTTTTGGTTCCATTTCACATGAAGCACACAGCACGCTGGCAATTGCCATGAACCGCATCGGTGCAAAATCAAATACAGGCGAAGGTGGCGAAGATGAGCTCCGTTATCAGCCTCTTCCTAATGGCGACTCCATGCGTTCTGCAATCAAACAAGTGGCATCCGCAAGGTTTGGCGTAACATCCAACTATTTGACGCAGGCAGACGAAATACAGATCAAGATGGCTCAAGGTGCTAAACCTGGAGAGGGGGGACAACTTCCTGGCCCTAAGGTTAACGAATGGATTGCTAAAACAAGACATTCAACACCAGGTGTAGGCTTAATATCCCCACCGCCACATCATGATATCTATTCGATTGAAGATTTAGCACAATTAATCTTTGATCTAAAAAATGCAAACCGTGCTGCACGTATCAATGTCAAACTCGTATCAAAAGCGGGTGTTGGAACCATTGCTGCGGGTGTTGCAAAAGCACATGCTGATGTTATTCTTATTGCAGGATTTGACGGAGGAACAGGAGCCTCTCCGATCAGTTCGACAAAGCATGCAGGTCTTCCTTGGGAATTGGGATTAGCAGAAGCACACCAAACTTTGGTAAAAAACAAGCTTAGAAGCCGTATTGTACTACAAGCAGATGGACAGGTAAAAACTGGACGTGATATTATCGTTGCAACGCTATTAGGTGCAGAAGAATGGGGAGTATCTACTGCTGCCCTTATTGCTGGTGGATGTATCATGATGCGTAAGTGTCACTTGAATACCTGTCCAGTAGGTGTAGCCACACAAGATCCAGAATTAAGAAAATTATTCACCGGTAAACCTGAGGACATTGTTAATCTATTCCGCTTCATGGCTGAAGAAATCAGAGAGACCATGGCAGAATTGGGTTTCCGTACCATCAATGAAATGGTAGGAAAAGCACAGTTCCTGAAAAAACGTGAGAACATAGATCATTGGAAAGCTTCCAAAATTGATTTCTCAGGCATATTATATGTGGAGCCCAACGATCCTAATCAGTCTCTTTACAATACTGAAGAACAAGATCACGGCATGGGTATGATCTTAGACTGGGGATTATTGAAACAAGCAAAACAAGCCTTAGAAAGCAAAACTCCAGTTTTTGGAACTTTCACGGTTAAAAATACGGATCGTACCATCGGTACACTACTATCGAATGAAATCTCTAAACTATACGGATCCGAAGGATTACCTGATAATACCATCAATTACAAATTTGAAGGTTCTGCAGGACAAAGTTTTGGTGCATTCTCAACAAAGGGACTATCATTTGAATTAGAAGGCGAAGCAAATGATTATGTTGGTAAAGGTTTATCTGGAGCACAGTTAGCAATCTATCCAAAAGCAGAAAGCAAATTGATTCCACATGAAAATATCATCATCGGTAATGTTGCTCTATTTGGTGCTACATCAGGACATCTCTTTATTAATGGACAAGCCGGTGAGCGTTTTGCCGTTCGTAATTCAGGTGCTACGGCAGTAGTAGAAGGACTTGGCGACCATGGGTGTGAATATATGACTGGGGGACGTGCACTTATCTTAGGGTCTACGGGCAGAAATTTCGGCGCTGGTATGAGTGGTGGTATCGCCTGGATTTATGATAAACAAGGAACATTTAGAGACAACTGCAATACCGAAATGGTGGATCTCGATCCATTGGAACAAGAAGATGAAACAGCAATCATTGCATTGCTAAAAAGACATATTTTACTCACAAACAGCAAAATTGCACAATATATCCTCGAAAACTGGACTGCTGAGAAAAACAGCTTTATCAAAGTATTTCCAAAAGAATACAAACAGGTATTACGTACAAAATTAGTTGAAGCATAATCAGGAGGAAAAATCATGGGAAAAATAACAGGATTTAAAGAATACGATCGTGAGCTTCCGCAAAAAGAACCGGTAGCTTACAGAATACAGAATTTTCAGGAGTTCAATAAGGGTTACACAGATAGTCAACTGAATACACAGGCCGCACGTTGTATGGACTGCGGTATTCCATTTTGTCACTCAGGATGTCCTTTGGGCAATGTAATACCTGAGTTTAATGATGCCGTTTACGATGGTAAATGGGAAGATGCATACAACATATTGACCTCAACCAATAACTTTCCAGAATTTACAGGAAGAATTTGTCCGGCACCATGTGAATCGGCATGTGTACTGGGAATACACAGTTCTCCAATTACCATAGAAGAAATTGAAAAACATATTATTGAAATTGCTTTCAATAAAGGTTATGTAAAACCTAACAAAAGCTATATCAAAACAGATAAACGAATTGCTATTGTTGGATCAGGGCCTGCGGGTTTAGCTGCAGCCGCACAACTCAATAAAGCTGGTCATGAAGTTGTCGTTTTTGAACGTGATGATCAATTGGGTGGCTTACTCCGTTACGGCATTCCAGATTTTAAATTAGACAAAAAAATTATTGACCGCCGGATTTCGGTGATGCAGGAATCAGGTATTAAATTTAACGTAAACGCTGAGGTTGGCAAAAACATCTCCACCCATGAGTTACTTTCTTTTGATGCTGTTATTTTAGCAACAGGCTCAACTGTTCCTTGGCATTTGGATATTCCTGGAAAAGAATTAAAGGGTGTTCACTTCGCGATGGACTTTCTGAAACAGCAGAATAAAAAAGTGAGTGGTATTGAATACGCGGAAGAGCACATCATCGCCCAAGGAAAACATGTAGTCGTCGTCGGTGACGGTGATACTGGATCGGATTGTATCGGTACTTCCAATCGACAACTGGCACAGAGCATTACCCAGATCGCACGTAAACCAATCCCTGCAAAGGAACGATTGAAGAATAATCCGTGGCCATCAGATAAAATCACCTTCAATACTTCATCATCACAAGAAGAAGGTTGTGACCGACTTTGGGCGACCGAAACAAAAGCCTTCATCAGTGATGACAGGGGAAATGTCAAAGCTGTTCAGATCATAGAGGTCGAATACGAAGTAGATGATTTCGGTAGAAGAACAAAATTAGGTCAATCAGAGCCTAAAGAAATTCCTGCAGATCTTGTTCTTTTAGCTGTCGGTTATCAACATACAGAGCAACAATTGCCAGAAAAACTGGGTGTTCAAGTCGATAGCCGAGGAAATATAGTTGCGACAGATAAGGCTTACCAGACTTCGGTAGATAAGATCTTTACAGCTGGAGATTGTAGGAAAGGACAATCATTAGTTGTATGGGCGATATCTGAAGGCCGTGAGTGTGCTAGAAAAGTAGACGAATTCCTAATGGGTCATTCGGAACTTGAAAGCAAAGAAGCGATTCATCAATATGCTTAATACCAATCCTAAATAGAAAAGAATGAGCCCTGTAAATTTATTTACGGGGTTTATTCTTTTATAGCACTTCCTGTCAATAACTCATCCGGTTATTTCATCTCAAAAATGAGTAGCATATGGGCACTCGCTGATCTCAAAAGCTTTTATTCATGGTAACCTGGACTAAGATTTTCAACCTACATGAAGTTTTTTAATCCTGCGGTTAATTATGGAATTCGTTACTAAGATGCATCATCTTAAATGAACACAGCAAGCTAATTCAAAAAGATATGAATAAGATCCTCATAATAGCATTGATTTTATGTCTCCTACTTCAGGGAGAGAATATTAAATCACAGAATAATCCCAATAGACCTATTCCAAGCTTAAAAATTTCAAATGATCCCAAAGATCAGGCAAATGTTAATCTACAGGAGCTCGCTATTCTAGTTAATATTTTTGGTAACATCGCGAAAACAACGATGACAATGACCTTCCGTAATAATGAAAACAGAGATCTGGAGGGCATACTGACATTCCCCATGCCTGAAGGTGTTGCGGTAACAGGATATGCCCTTGATATTAATGGAAAACTACGTCAAGCTGTTGCGGTTGATAAGAGCAAAGGGACTGAAGTCTTCGAAAGTATTGAATCTCGTCGTGTAGATCCTGGATTATTAGAGCGTGTAGAAGGCAATAATTTTAAGACCAGAATATACCCTATACCTGCAAAAGGTCAACGAACCATTAGCATAACTTATGAAGAGAATTTACAATTCCATGCTTCGACTGGTTTTCAATACCATTTACCTTTAGCCTATAAACAAGCGATCGAACAGTTTAAACTTCAGGTAAATATCTACCAAACAGACCAGATACCGACATTGATCAGCAAACCAGATGGATCACTCATATTTTCAGAAAAAAATCACATTTATCAAGCAACCATAGCTAAAAACAATTTTATACCTGAGAAATCATTAGTAATTGGACTACCTAAGCAACCAAATGAGAGCAAAATTTTAACACAGGTTAATCAAGATCAATCCTTCTATTTCCTTAGCAATATATTTATCAATGCTCCTTCAAAAGAAAAAGACTGGAAAAACAAAATTGGGATCATCTGGGACAATTCTTTAAGTGCTAAAGATAAAGACATTCAAAAAGAATTAGCACTTCTGGATCTCATCATACAACAAAAAAAGAATTTAACTGTAGAACTGGGCTTACTGAATATCAGCTATGTAAAGGCGGGAACATTTCACATAGAACAGGGAAATTGGACTGCTCTAAAAAATTATCTCTTGAATTTAACTTATGATGGCGGAACAGACTATTCAAAATTAAATGATCAAGTGTTACAAGCGGAGGAATATCTTTTCTTTACCGAAGGTTTATCCACATTTGGGTCAAATCAAGTAACCATCAACAAACCAATATATTGTATCTCTTCCTCCGCTATTGCAGATTACAGCACCCTCCAAGTCATTAGCAAAAAAACTGGTGCAAAAACGATCAATCTATTGAATACATCGCCTATTGACGGTATTAAGAAATTAAGTTCAGAAAATTTAAAATTTTTAGGGATTAAAGAGCAAGCTGATTTCTCAGAAATATATCCAGCTATCCATACAGAAGTACAGGATCATATCGCGATCACAGGTCTCGGAAAAAACAACAATCTAAAACAAATTACCTTACTCTTTGGCTACGGGAATCGGCCAACTCAAGAAGTCAAGATTGACATCAATTATCAAGAAAATGAGTTGGATATTCATAAAATCTGGGCTCAGAAAAAGATTGCAACATTAGATGTTGATTATTCGGAAAATAAAGAACGCATTGAAGAACTTGGTAAGCAATTTGGTATCGTTACCCGTAACACAAGTTTAATTGTATTGGAAACCGTGGAAGATTATGTACGATATGCCATCCTGCCTCCAACAGAATTACTTCCAGCTTATCATAAACTGACCAAAGAACAAAGCTTTCTTCGAGAGGAACGTATGCATGATTTATTGGCACAGGCTGAAACCTCTGTCCAAGAATTAAAAAAATGGTGGCAGACCGACTTCAAAGCAAAGAAAACTTATCCACAGCCTAGCAGGATCGTAGAAGAGACATTTATAGCGCCCGAAGTTCATCCAATCAATAATGCACAAGCTGCAACATCAAAAATGATATCATCAGAAAGCAGACAGATGGTTTTAGCAGATGATCGATCTTCAAAGCTGGAGGAAATAGTGTTAAGCGATTTAGAAGACCCAGTTTCTGATCAACAGCATTATTCCGGCAGTGATGTGAGTGACAGAACAACTGCTGGTGCAAAAATCACCATTCCTGATATTAAAAATGACAATATATATCTGCAGGTCTTAGAAAAATCAGCGAATCCCTACCAAACATATCTCGAACTTCGCCAGGCATATTTGGGAACTCCGACCTTCTATTTTGACGTTGCTAATTTTTTCTATCGAAAAGGCACAAAAGATCAAGCATTATTGGTGTTGAGCTCACTTGCAGATCTTCAAATTGAAAATGCAGATTTATTTAAGACAATAGCTTACACACTTAAACAATGGGAACAATATCAACATGAACTTTACATAAATAAGAAAATCTTAGACTGGCGTCCTATGGATCCGCAGAGCCACCGCGATTATGCTTTAGCATTATTAGATAATAAACAATATCAAAAAGCTTTTGATCAATTATATAGTATCCTAACGCAAAGTTATTCCCCTGAAGCAGCCGATCGCGACGATGGTATTGAAGAAATTATTGTGATGGAGATGAATAATTTATTAAAATTAAACCAGACTCATGTCAATAGCAATAACATAAGCAAACAACTCATAGCAGATCTTCCTGTTGATATTCGTGTGGTGATCAATTGGAATTCAAATAATACAGATATTGATCTTTGGGTCACAGATCCACATGGAGAAAAATGCTTTTACAGTAATAATAGCACTGCAATGGGAGGACGTTTAAGTAATGATTTTACAGGAGGATACGGCCCTGAACAATTTCTATTAAAAAGAGCAGTCAAAGGAAAATATAAAGTCGAAGTAGATTTTTATAATGATAATTCGTTAACGCTAGCAGGTCCAACAGCAGTCATGGCAGAAATCTTCACCTATTATAGCTCCGGAAAACAGGAACGCAAAATCATCACCCTGTACTTAGATCAAACCAAAGAGCAGCATGTGACCATCGGAACTTTTGATTTTTAATCAAGAGCTAAGGTCAAAAAAAAGCGTGCTTAAAATCAGTTTTAAGTACGCTTTTTTGATCAGGATACTCAATATATCCATCAAATTCCGTTCTGCAATAAGGGCAGATATGTAAAACTAAAATAGATAATTAATAGATTTTTCTAATAACCAAGTCCTGCTTCCGTTTCTCGATCTTTGTTTTTAAGTAAGGATAAAAGAAGACTGCACCTAAAACAATAGCAGCACCTCCATAAAAACCTAAACTCATCGTCTCTTTTTGACCGAAAATCAGCATGGCCAATAAAATTCCATAAACAGGTTCCAGATTCGTTGTTAAAGCAACTGTAAAAGCGCTCAATTCTTTCATCACAGCAACACCTAACACATAAGCAATGGCAGTACACAATACACCTAAGATCAATAGATAAATTAAATCCGACTGATTGAGAACCATCTTTTCATTAAAATCTCCACTGAATAACATAAAAACTGAAACCCAGAAAAAAGCACCTAGCATTTCATAAAAAGTGATTAATGTAGCACTCGATTTTTTTACCATTCTTGCATTTGCAATAGAAAAAATACTCGCACAAAATGCACAAGCCAAACCCGCAACAATACCCTCAATATAATTAGATTCAAATTGAAATATCATATATATACCCATGATAATCACCACTCCAACGATCATATCCATCATGGCTATCTTTTTCCTATTGATCAGAGGCTCCAAAATAGAAGTATACAATGTCAAAGAAGATAAAGTAACCAAAGCAACCGACACCGTAGATACCTTAATGGCATAAAAAAACAGAACCCAATGTAATCCTACTACACCTCCGACCATGATGAAAGAAATGAAATCTTTTCGAGATACAAGAATCTGTTGTTTACTAACGACGAGATAGATAAATAAAGAAATAGCAGCGATGAGAACCCGATACCAGACAAGGTGAATCGCCGAGATAGAAATCAGATTTCCTAGAATACCAGTAAAACCCCATATTAGGATCGTTAAATGCAGAATGAGAACATTCTGATTAATTTTTATTTTAGACATATAGGGACTTGTTTATTTTGGCGCTCTTATGGCCAAATAGATTGCAATAATTAAAAACGTCACATTGGGGATCAATACCGCAATCAAAGGTGGTAGCCCACCTTTTAATGAAAACATATTGGCAAATTGAATAAATACAATATAAGTGAAACTCAATCCAATACCAACACCCAGACTCAATCCAATACCTCCTCTTACCTTTTTTGACGAAAGGGCAACACCCATCAAAGTCAATACAAATGCTGAAAATGGATACACATAACGCTTATACTTTTCCAATTTAAGATCCGTCATCATGCCAGTACCCCTAATTTCTTCCTTATAAATACGTTCATTAAGCTCCTTAGTATCCATTGCTGTGAATATATTGTCATACAGCTCAAAATCACTAGGCTTCATATCCAAGGTCGTATCTTTGACCGTACCTTTATCCATACGTTCATGCAGACCATTAATGATACGATTCGAATAATCATGTATTTTCCATTTGGTCGTAACCGAATCCCATGTAATACGTTCAGCAATTAACTTTTCCAATAAAGTATCACCCTTAAATTTCTCTAAGACAAATTTATAGCCAACCTGAGCATTATTATCAAAATTATCGATATAAACATAACTATTTTTATCAATTTGCATATGGGTGGATACCTTTGTATTATCCTTCAATGGCTTCACATAAATATTTTCAAACCCGATCTTGATCTTATTCGTTCGAGGAATAATATACAAGTTGAATATAAATGAAACAGCAAATATCAACGTAGCAGAAAAAGCATATGGCCTTAAAAGGCGGTTGAAACTATATCCAGCACTTAATATGGGAACTATTTCAGTTTGATCTGCCATCTTTGAAGTAAAAAAGATGACAGCAATAAAGTTGATCAAAGGACATAAAAAATTCAAATAAAACGGAATAAATCCAGCATAATATTCAAATATAATTTTGTCCATAGGAGCATTATATTTCAAAAAATCATCCAACCGTTCTGAAATATCAAAAATGACCATGACGACCGTAAATATAGCCATCGTGAACACAAAGGTGCTCAAGTACTTTTTAATAATATAACGATCGATTATAGAAAACATAATGCTACTAAGATGCAAAAAATTACAAACGTTGACCCAATACTTTGACCATTTTATTTTTCCAATCGTAGAATGTACCATCTACAATTTTCTCACGTGCCTCATTGACCAACCATAAATAGAAGTGTAAGTTATGTAAAGAAGCAATCTGTGCACCTAAAAGTTCTTGTGAACGGATCAAATGGCGTAAATATGCTTTTGTATATACTTGATCGGAGTAAAGATCACTATCTGGATCAATTGGAGAAAAATCGTCCTTCCATTTTTCATTCTTGATATTGATCGTTCCGTGACGTGTAAAAATCATACCATTACGTGCATTACGCGTCGGCATGACACAATCAAACATATCAATACCCAAAGCGATATTTTCAAGTAGATTGATTGGCGTACCTACACCCATCAAATAACGAGGTTTATCTTCTGGAAGAATATTACACACAACTTCCGTCATCGCATACATTTCCTCAGCAGGCTCTCCTACCGATAAACCTCCGATTGCATTTCCTTCACGATTGAAAGAAGCAATTTTCTCAGCAGATCTTTCACGTAAGTCTTTATATACTGATCCTTGAACAATTGGGAACAGCGTTTGGTCATATCCATATAATGATTCTGTACTGTCAAAACGATCACAACATCTTTTTAACCAACGGTGAGTCATTTCAATAGAACGACGTGCATAGCCGTAGTCGCAAGGATAAGGCGTACACTCATCAAAAGCCATGATAATATCCGCACCGATTACTCGTTGTGTATCCATCACATTTTCAGGAGTAAATAAATGCTTTGAACCATCAATATGTGACCGGAACGTCACACCTTCTTCCCGTATCTTACGATTGTCTGACAAAGAATAAACTTGGTAACCTCCAGAATCTGTTAAAATCGGTCGATCCCAACCATTAAATTTGTGAAGACCACCTGCCTTATTCAAAACATCCAGGCCTGGTCGTAAATATAAATGATAGGTATTTCCCAAAATGATTTGAGCTTTAATGTCATTTCTCAACTCATGCTGATGAACACCTTTGACCGTACCAGCTGTACCAACCGGCATAAAAATAGGCGTTTGAATTTTTCCGTGAGCTGTCTCAACAACACCTGCACGCGCTTTAGAAAATTTATCTTGTACTTGAAGGGTGAATTTCATTAATCTTTAATTTTTGGGGACTCTAATTTGATGATTTTTACTATTTCAGAAAACAAATTCCCCAGCTTGTTTTTTTAAAAATCTTTGCAAAAATACTATAAAAACCAATGCAAAGACTGCCCTTTTACAAGATTTTAACATTTACGCCAGAAAAAACATTATTAAAGTAAATATCCTTCGAACATACTATCTTTGCAACCTATGTCTATCATACAACAATACGCCATCTATTACCCCTATATCGCCTTCGGCGTCATTTGTTTATTACTGCTCATCCAGCTGTACTATATTATTTTTGTGTACGGAAAACTAAGCCGTCATAAAGTGCACTCTTATCAAGATCAAGATCAATTTGATCCTATCTCTGTGATCATCTGCGCACATAACGAACAGAAAAATCTCAAACAGTTTTTAGCATCCATTCTAGACCAAGATTATCCTCAATTTGAAGTCATTGTTGTCAATGATTATTCGACTGATGAAACCAAATGGATTTTAAAAGATTTTCAAGAAAAATATGAAAACCTTAAAATTGTTGATATAAAAGAACATATTCGTCTTAAACACGGAAAGAAATTCGCTGTGACACTCGGTATCAAATCAGCCATTTACGAAAAACTAGTCTTCACCGATGCAGATTGCCATCCAAACTCTAACAAGTGGTTAAAAGAAACAGCAGGAGCGCTAAGCCAGACTAATAAAGAAATTGTCATCGGGTACTCGCCTTATTTCAAATATAAGGGACTCTTAAACAAGCTCATCCGCTTTGAGACAACACATACCGCAATAAGTTATCTATCGTATGCACTAAAGAAGAATGCATATATGGCAGTTGGAAGAAATATGGCATATACAAAAACGTTATTTTTTAGCAAAAAAGGATTTGCCTCACACATGCACATCAAATCTGGAGATGACGATCTTTTTGTGAATGAAAATGCCACAAAAAAAAATGTAGTCATATCTATTCATCCTGATGCCATAGTATATTCTGAACCTAAAACAACTTGGAAAAGCTATTATAAACAAAAAGCAAGGCACTCAGGAGCTTCGGTGATTTACAAAAAAAGACATCAGCGCATGTTGGGTATGCAACTCATCACGTCCTTCTTATTCTACTTAGCAATTATTCTTACGACAATTATCTTTCCAGATTATTGGTACGTACCAGTAGCCGCATACCTCATCCGATTAATAACACAGATCTTTGTTTTCAAATCAATATATCGAAAATTAGCAGTTTTTGATCTCATTTGGTGGTTGCCATTATTAGACATCATCTACTATTTCTATATTTGCATCAACGGTTTATTTAACCGGAAAAAGAAATCCATAAGCTGGAAATAATATTCATTTTTAAAACAATCACATTGAATCCTACAGTAGACATCATATATCAGTATTTTCCAAACTTAACAGAAGTTCAGAAAACACAATTTGCACAACTGGCAGAACTTTACCCTTTTTGGAATAACCAAATCAATGTTATTTCACGTAAAGATGTTGAAAGCCTTTACTTACACCATGTATTACATTCCTTAGGCATCGCAAAATACGCCATGACTTTTGCTCCAGGCACACGCATCCTTGATGTAGGAACAGGTGGAGGTTTCCCAGGGATACCATTAGCCATATTATTTCCAGAAGTGAAATTTCACTTAGTAGACTCTATTGGTAAAAAAATTAAAGTTGTTCGCGAAGTCGCAGCAGCACTAGGACTGCAAAATGTTGAAGCAGATCATATTCGTGCAGAGCAATTGGACGATAAATATGATTTTGTTGTATCACGTGCCGTAACAAGATTAGCAGACTTTGCACCTTGGATAAGAAATAAGTTCCTTAAACAGGATAAAAACGGAATTCCAAACGGAATTTTATACCTCAAAGGTGGAGACTTAGCAGAAGAAATTAAAGAGTCTCGCTTAAAGGCCGAATTGCACCCATTATCAAATTATTTCAAAGAAGATTTCTTTGAAACAAAATTTGTGGTTTACGTTCCAATGTAATTTTAGGGTTGCAAACCTTTCCGTTTAGGGAGACTCAAAGGCTAATCAATAACGACTACAAAATAGAAGTAGTTTTTAAACTATTTCGCATATAAGCAACCTGATTCTAAGGGTTTGATGTTTTCACAAATTTGTAGAACGGTTGATAATAAATACGAAATTAAGCCAATGAGTCTCCGTTAAATTAGATACGAGTCTCCAGTTAAATCCGATTTTAACCTGGTTTAACTGTCTATCTATCTTTAATGATTAACCTAATTCTTCGATAATTTTCTTGCCGATCGCATTGATCTCTTCGTCCATACCAAACATGGGTAAGCCCGTCTCTGGATTAGTTTTCAACCACAGATTCTCTGTATCTTTAATAATCTGCACATACTCTACCCCCTCTTTAAAAATAACATAAGTATCTTCTTCTTCCGGGAATACCGAGTAAACAACATTTTCAATTTCTATATCAAAAGGTTCTTTCATTTCCATATTGCAAAAATTTAATAGACAAAGTTATTGGTTTTCTTGAGTAATTCAATACCTCACGCCATTTCCTTTTCCCCTTTCTGAGTAACATGTTCAACCATAATTTAATCAAGTAAATAGAATAAATCTATCATGCCACTCAGCTGAAATATACTAGAATATATCAATTTTTAGTTTTAAATCACAGAACTAAAGCCTATCTTTAAGGTACCAACTATGAACTTTTATCATCAAATAGCACTTACCAAAATTAAAGGGGTAGGACCTAAAACTGCGCGCACTTTGCTCGCGCACTGTGGCTCTGTGCAAGAGATTTTAGAAACAAAAGCTAGCGTCTTAACAAAAATACCAGGTGTAAGCAGTAGAACAGCAAACGAAATAGCAGCAAAAAACTATCAAGAAGCAACCGAAAAAGAAATTGCATTTGTTGAAAAACACCACATACAAGTTCTGTGGATCGGCAATTCTAATTATCCTCAGAAATTAAAAAATTGCGAAGACGCACCCCTTGTTCTATATTTCAAAGGCAATGCTGATGTCAATAAAGAACGTATGGTTAGTATCGTTGGGACAAGAAACGCTACAAATTATGGTCGTAAAATTTGTGATATGCTTATTGAACAAATGCAAACATTGAATACGACGATTGTCAGCGGGCTCGCCTATGGGATTGATATCATGGCACATCGAGCTGCTATTCAACATCAAATACCAACAGTAGCCGTATTAGGACATGGGTTAGATCGTATATATCCATCTAGTCACAGAGAAACAGCGACAGCCATGCTACAGCAAGGAGGCTTACTGACCGAATTCCCTTCAGACAGTAATCTTGATCGCCAAAACTTTCCTATGCGCAACCGTATCATTGCAGGGATTTCCGATGTAACCATCGTAATAGAAGCTGCCACAAAAGGAGGCGCCCTAATCACTGCTGAAATAGCTAATAGCTATAATCGTGATGTATGCGCTTTTCCAGGAGCCATAGATCACCCCTATTCAGCCGGATGCAATTATTTGATCAAGACAAACCGTGCACATCTAATTCGAGACATCAAAGATCTCTGTTATCTCATGAATTGGGAACCTCAACAAGAACAAATCGGTGTACAATTACCACTCATACCTCCCGATTTAAATAGCGATCAACTTCGTCTCTATTCTTTCTTACAAGATAAACATCAAGCTGGAATTGATGAGATCACGCGTTACTGCAATTGGCCTCAAAGTAAACTTGCAATGATCTTACTTGAAATGGAAATGAATGGTCACATCACCTCCTTACCTGGTAAAATATATAAAATTTAAAACCTAAACAACCCTATAAATCTAAATGAAAGAAAATACAAACACCAAAACAATTTGGAAAGTAATCGGAGCTTCCTCTATGGGAACCCTCATCGAGTGGTATGACTTCTTTATTTTTGGAAGTCTTTCCATCGTCATTTCAACCAAATTTTTTCCAGCAGACAACCCTACTGCTGCTTTCCTATCCACCTTAGCCACATTTGCCGCAGGCTTTGTCGTAAGACCCTTTGGAGCACTCTTTTTCGGTAGATTGGGCGATCTAATCGGACGAAAGTATACGTTCATGGTAACGCTCTTATTGATGGGAGGTGCAACATTTCTTATAGGCTGTATACCCAGTTATGAAAGCATCGGATTCGTTGCCCCGCTTTTAGTACTGATCCTTCGCCTGTTGCAAGGACTTGCGTTAGGAGGTGAGTATGGTGGAGCAGCAACATATGTTGCTGAGCATGCACCAGAAGGACAACGTGGCTACTGGACATCATGGATACAAACAACAGCAACTTTCGGTCTATTTATCTCATTAGTTGTTATACTAGTAACAAAATACGTCCTAACCGAACAGCAATTTGATGCATGGGGATGGCGTGTACCTTTTATTTTATCTATATTTATGGTCTATGTTTCTTACCTTATCCGTAAGAATATGAGCGAATCACCCGAATTTGCAAAAGCTAAAGAAGAAGGTACGACCAGTAAAAACCCTTTAAAAGAAAGCTTCGGTAATCGTTACAATCTTAAATTTGTACTACTAGCTTTATTTGGTGCAGCAATGGGGCAGGGAGTTGTATGGTACACGGGACAATTCTACTCCATGAGTTACATGAAAACCGTTATGCATCTCAATTCTGACGAAGCAGATATGATCTTAGGAACAGCATTGCTGATCGGAACACCATTTTTTATCCTTTTTGGTTGGTTAAGTGATAAAGTCGGAAGAAAATGGATTATGCTATTAGGGATGCTATTCGCACTTTGTACCTACCGCCCGATTTACAAAGCGATGTACCAACTAGCAGATACCTCAACAAAAGAATTAAGTTCAAGTGAAATCAAAAAATTAAATCATAATCAACAACTAACCATAAAGCAATTCACAGATGGAACTCAAATGCAAGAAACAAGTGAACTAACAAACACTAAAGAAACCATTATCAAGAAGAATATCACGGTACATGGTCAAAATCGCATATGGTTAACGGCATTGATCTTCATCCAGATTATTTACATTACCATGGTGTATGGTCCAATTGCAGCTTTTTTGGTTGAAATGTTTCCGGTAAAAATACGTTACACATCGATGTCACTTCCTTACCATGTCGGAAATGGTATTTTCGGAGGCCTATTACCTGCAATTTCGACTTACTTAACCACCAATGCACAAGTCGCACAAGATCCTGAATTTTATCTAGCAGGATTATGGTATCCAATCATTATTGCAGCCGTATGCTTCATAATCGGATCACTATACATAAAAAATAAACCTAATCATCTCAATAATGGATAATCTAAAAAAAGTATTAGGCATTCTATGGATTGCCCTAGCCCTGTTCACTGCATATTTCTGCCTTTTTGAACTCGCAATTCCTAAAATAAAGATTGGTCACCAAGAAGATCTGGTATTCGGAATCATTATCATGTTTATTTTGACCCCGATTATATCCATAGGATTAGGGCTTTTTGGCTATTATTCGCTTTGTGGCGAGTATGCAAAAGACAAGACTTAAAATTATTCTTATTGACTATCAAGCCAGTAAGCACAAATAGCAAAAAATCTTTCTTTAGAAGGATTTTTTTTCTACTTTTGTGACGGGTAAGTCTTTTACGACCAGCTCCCATTGACTCCCCCAGGTTGGGAACAAAGCAAGGGTATTTGGTTGAGCGGTGCGATAAAAGGAGCTTACCCATTTTTTATGCCCAAAATTTCGGGTTAGCTTCCTTTCACAAATCGTAAATACACAGCAATTTTAAGGAATACTTCTACTAAACAAAATAATTTTGTTTATTTGTAACTGAATTAGAACTATCGTATGAGTTGGTTTAAAAGAGATAAAGCCGGAATAAACACGGCAACAGAAAATAAAAAAGAGGCGCCAGACGGATTGTGGAACAAATGTCCTTCATGTAAAAAACCGTTGTTGAACCTTGAACAAATCGAAAACAATTACGTTTGTCAATACTGCGGATACCACCTTAGAATTGGTTCTGCAGCCTATTTTTCAATCATTTTTGATAATAACGAGTTTACTGAATTATTCCCTACATTAAGCTCAGGAGATCCAATAAATTTCTTCGATTCAAAGCCCTACACAGAACGCTTAAAGGAAAGTCAAGCGAAAACTGGTTTGGTAGATGCTATTCGATCTGGTCATGGTAAGATTGATGGTCAAGAATTAGTGATTGCCTGTATGGACTTTACCTTCATCGGAGGATCAATGGGATCTGTTGTAGGGGAAAAGATTGCTCGCTCCATAGATTATTGTATCGAACATAAGCTTCCTTTTATGCTGATCTCCAAATCAGGTGGTGCCCGTATGATGGAAGCTGCATTTTCATTGATGCAGATGGCAAAAACTGCCGCAAAATTAGCATTATTAGCTAAAGCAGGCTTACCATATGTATGTTTACTGACAGACCCTACAACAGGAGGAGTAACTGCTTCTTACGCAATGCTAGGTGATATTAATATCGCTGAACCTGGAGCTCTAATTGGCTTCGCAGGACCTCGCGTGATCAAAGAGACGATAAAAAAAGATCTTCCAAAAGGATTCCAAACTTCAGAATTTATTTTAGAACATGGTTTCTTGGATTTTATTGTGGATAGAAGACAATTGAAAGATAAAGTATCTACCTATTTAAGATTGGTAAAATAATCCAAATCTATTCAATAAAAAATATATCTGGCAGACATGCTAGCTTTAAAATAAGAGCGCTACTAATAGCGCTCTTATTTTTTGTAATATTGGCCAAAGGCCCAGAACTTTCGCTGCGACAAGTAGTCAAAATTAGCCTCATTAGCATAAGCCTCACGCTCATAAGAAATATTCAAATAAGCGGTATAAAAATCACGGTATTGTACATATCGAAATAGAAATTCAAGTAGATAGCTGATATAAAAAAATATAATTAGTAGCTCAGCAGCCTGCCTAATATGGATCTTCTCATGATTGATCAATTGTTGATTATCTTTAAACATGCGCTTTTTCAAAAAAATAAAAGGATAAATAGTAATGGCATCAGCCTTCCCCAATGAAAATATTTTTGTCCAAAAACGACTAACCAAAATCATAACTCTTTAAATTTAAAATTCAATTTTGTTACAGCTCAACAAATGAATATCACCCTTGAATAAGACAGATCTGCAACAAACAGTTCAACACATAATATAAAAATAACAAAGCATTATATAAAAAAACAGGAATCGATATGAAAACGAATAAATTTCTCATAGATACACAATACAATTGCTTATCTAAGTAAATTTATCTAAGTTTGTTATATATAACTTAGTAAATCAGTATGCCTTACAAAGAGCGCGAAATTAATAAATTGTATTATACGATGGGTGAAGTGACAGAAATGTTCCATGTCAATGCATCCCAAATTCGTTTTTATGAGCGTGAATTTGATATTATTCAACCCAAGAAGAATAAAAAAGGAAATCGTCTATTTACCCAAGATGATATCGCCAATTTGAAAATTATTTTCAATTTGGTGAAAGATAAAGGATATACACTTCAGGGCGCTCGTGAATATCTACGCACCAATAAATCCGAAGCAAAAGAAAATCAGCGCGTTGTTGATTCTTTAGAAAAATTGAAAAGCTTTTTATTGGAAGTACGCGATAGCTTATAACCTTTAGGTTTATCTACCTGCGAGTTCAATGATTTCTAAATGCTCGATTTTATTCCCATTAATTTCAAATCGCATCAGTGTTCTCACCTTATGCCATCCTTGTTTTCCAGCGGCGCCAGGATTTAAGTGTAGACATTTTAATTTTTGATCATACATTACCTTCAAAATATGTGAATGACCTGTAATAAATAATTGAGGAGGATCTTCGGTTATCTTTTTCTTAATTCGTGGAGCATATTTACCAGGATACCCTCCAATATGCGTCAACCACACATCAACTTCCTCACAAGTAAATCTCAAATCTTCAGGAAATCGAAGTCGTAGTTCTTGATCATCAATATTACCATAGACTCCACGTAGTGGTTTAAAACCCTCGAGTTGATCAGCAACGCTCGCGTTCCCAAAATCACCTATATGCCATATTTCATCACAATGCTCGAAATGTTTAAATACAGCTTCATCTAAATAAGAATGCGTATCAGAAATCAATCCAATCTTTGTCATACTAAAAAGCTAAAAAATAAGGTTGCAAAGCAGCTTTATACATGTCCGAATAAATACCTTTTTCTTGATAAATAATAAAATCAGAGACTACAACATCTCCAAAATAACCATTCTGATAAATAACAATTTTACGAATGACAACATCCTCTTCAAAAGAGCGAATCAAGATCTCCCGTTCTAATCTCAAATCTAATTTTTCGGCTATTGCTTTCAATTCATCAGCCAATAGCGTAGGTACGATCAAAGCCAAGCATCCTTTTAGACATAGAGATCGAGCTGAAAATTGCAATAATTCATTGAAAAATTCTAAATTGGTATGTCTAGCTAATTTCTTTCTTGCATCTGGATTATGCAAAGAATCCGTGTAAAAAGGTGGATTAGAAATAATAAAATCATACGGCTTAGTATCATCCAAATGTTGAAATGAACAAGCATGCATGACCATACGATCTCCAAAGATAGAATTTCTAAAATTAGAGGCCGCACGTTTTGCCGCCGCGGGGTCAATCTCCACAGCGACCACCTCGCTTTTGACATAGCGCTGTGCCAACATCAAAGCTATCACCCCAGTTCCTGTACCAATATCCAATATACGGGATGAAGAATCAACTTGAACCAATGCAGCTAATAACACACCATCTGTATTAATCTTCATCGCACAATCTGATTGATCCACCGCAAACTCTTTAAATTGAAATATAGAAGCCATCTCCACAAAGATAATTGTTTTAAAACCGTTGTGTTGTGCAGATCAACATAAAATTTAAATAAATTTTCGTTACTTTAACCTATCAAGTCAAGTCCATATGAATCGTTATATATTTGTCATACTCTTCAGTATCATTTCATTATTCATTAATTTCAAATTTTCTGCGGCACAAGAAAAATGTGAATCTATTATACATAATTCTCTTGAGCCAATAACCAAATTATTAAATACAAATCAATATGCTCAATTAACACCAATATTAGCACAAATTGAGCAAAGTTGTGGTCTCACCGAATTAGGTCAACGTATCAAAATTATAAATCTAATTATAGCAAAACAGCAAAGTGGCAATGCGATAGAAAAATATATAGAAAATGGTTTTGATGAACAATTAATCATTCGATTTCGTGATGCCGAAAGAGAGGATTACATTTACCAATATGAATCCAATAAACAGCAATATAATTATTTCCCATTAAGGCACCCCATTGACCTATTGATCAAAACACGGTCAAAAGCATTATTGCAATCACAGTCCTATGTCCTTTCGGATGCTGAAGTTGATATCTTAAATCTTTTCTCAAACAACGAATTATTGAAAAATCAACAGGCATCGATTAATGAAACCGAGCAAAACAACACACAAACGATCATCAAAGATCATACTGAAAATAGTATCAAAGAAGAACAAGAAGACCCAATAGCCATAGCAGATTACTACAACAAGTCAAGAATCGGTTTTCTACCTTATATAGGAGTATATGGACCACTAGGAGGTTCAAATACAACATTTGGTCCAAACATGTCACTCGGATTTTCCATCATGAGTTCTTTAGCCAAATCATTTATTTTTGAAGGTGGATTTAAAGTACGAATCAATAGCAATGATAAAAATTTTGATTACAATTATTACGGTACGACCGAATCTGTAAATGCTGACTTTGGTCTTTTTTTCGGAGGTGCTCTTGGATATAAAATCTACGATAACACCAAATTTATTGTGATCCCAAAACTTAATTTAGGAATAGATATGGTGGATACTGGAATATCTGAAGACATTTATACCGATGGATACTACGATTCTTTTGGGGAGTATATATACGGTGGAAATTCAAAAAAATTGTACACCGTTAATACCATGCACCTTGGACTAAGTATAGCCGGAATGCGACAATTAAAAGGGAAAAATTACATTGGATTAGAAGCTGGTTATCATTATACCCCATACCAATGGGATAGTAAACTCATGAGTAACATCTATAATCATTATGGAAGCGTTGAATTATTTTTTCGCTTTTAATTCTTCAATAACCGTTGGATCTCGTCCAACTTCATAAGTGCTTCAACAGGAGTCAACGTATTTACATCCAAATTATTCAGCATATCACGAATTTTCTCAAGCACTGGATCATCAATTGAGAACATCTGCAATTGATAAGCCTGCTTCTGAATTTTGCGCATACTATCCTTAATCTGTTCCCCACCTGTTCGCTCCTGCTCCAATCGCTTCAATATTTCATTGGCCCGAGAAAGCAATTTTGGAGGCATACCTGCCAATTTAGCAACATGAATACCAAAGCTATGCTCTGACCCGCCAGGAACTAACTTACGTAAGAATATCACTTTGTTATTGACCTCCTTAACCGTCACATTGTAATTTTTAATACGCGGCATAGAATTCGTCAATTCGTTTAATTCGTGATAGTGGGTCGCAAACAATGTTTTGGCCTTAGCTGCAGGATGGTTGTGAAGAAATTCAGCGATAGCCCAAGCAATAGAAATACCATCATAAGTGCTTGTCCCCCGACCGATCTCATCCAGTAAAATTAAACTCCGGTCAGAGAGGTTATTCATGATACTGGCCGTTTCATTCATTTCAACCATAAATGTTGATTCACCGGACGATAAATTATCAGATGCTCCTACCCGGGTAAATATTTTATCCACAAGACCTATCTTTGCTTCCTTTACAGGCACAAAAGAACCGATCTGAGCCATCAGCACAATTAATGCAGTTTGGCGCAAAAGCGCTGACTTACCGGCCATATTGGGACCAGTGATGATAATAATCTGCTGCGTCGTATTATCCAAGTAAACATCATTCGTGATATAATCTTCACCAATGGCCATTTTCTTTTCGATAACGGGGTGACGACCACCTTTTATATCTAATACCTTACTTTCAGAAATCTCCGGTTGAACATAATAATTCTTTTCTGCAATAACAGCAAAGTTCAAAAGCACATCTAATTTCGCCAGTAACTGGGCATTCAATTGAATCGGTTTAATGTAACCCGCAATAGCAATTAACAATTCGGCATAAAGACGATTCTCAATGACCTGGATTTTTTCCTCAGCACCTAAAATCTGATCCTCATATTCCTTAAGCTCCTCAGTAATGTAGCGTTCGGCATTGACCAAAGTCTGTTTACGAATCCATTCTGTAGGTACCTTATCACGGTGTGTATTGGTTACCTCTAAGTAATAGCCAAAAACATTATTAAAAGCGATCTTTAAGGAAGGGATGCCAGTAGCCTCCGCTTCTCTTTTTTGAATTTCAATTAAATAATCTTTACCACCAAAAGCTATTTTACGCAAACGATCCAATTCATCATCAACCCCATCAGCAATGACATTCCCCTTATTGAGAGCCACTGGAGGTTCAGGAAAAACTTCTTTCTCAATCTTATCACGGATTATCCCACATACATTCAACTGTTCAGCAATGACTAGCAATGCCTCGGAATTTTCCTGATTGGTCAACTCCTTTAATTTCTCAATAGCATACAATGCACGTTTCAGTTGTACAATCTCTCTAGGCGAAGCCTTCTGAAGACCAATTTTGGAAATTAACCTTTCCAGATCGCCCACATACTTGATCTCCTGAATCAAAGCATCACGCAATTCTTTATGTTCCGTGAAATAGGCAACTACATCCAACCTTTCCTGAATAGATTTACGATCTTTCAACGGCATCACAATCCATCTTTTCAATAAACGAGCACCCATGGGAGAAGCCGTTTGATCCAATACATCTGCTAACGTCGTTGCATTTTCGTTAGCAGAACTGATCAATTCCAAATTTCGCACAGTAAAACGATCTAACCACATATGGCGATCTTCTTCGATACGAGCAATATTTGAAATATGCTGGAGGTTCCGATGTTCAGTTTCATTGAGATAATGCAAGGCAACACCAGCAGCAACAATTCCAACGGGCATCCGATCAATACCAAAACCTTTCATCGAATTAACTTCGAAGTGTTTCAATAAACTTTCCGAGGCGTAATCACCAGTGTAGGGCCATTCATCAAGCGTATAAGTATAATATTGGTTACCAAAAAGATCCAAAAACTCTTTAGATTGCTTGCGGGACATGATAACTTCGGTCGGTTTGAAACCTTGCAAAAGCTTATCAATATAAGATTGAGTACCTTGTGCCACCAAAAATTCTCCTGTAGAAATATCCAAGAAAGAAATTCCAATTTGCGTTTTATCAATAAAAATCGATGCTAAATAATTATTCGATTTCTGCTGAACAATATTATCATTATAAGACACACCAGGTGTAACCAATTCTGTTACGCCACGTTTAACAATGGTTTTAGTTTGCTTAGGGTCCTCCAACTGATCGCAGATTGCAACACGTTGGCCCGCACGAACAAGTTTCGGTAGATAGGTCTCCAAAGAATGGTGAGGAAAACCGGCCAAAGCCGTTTCAGATTCAGTTCCATTTCCCCTTTTGGTCTGTACAATACCTAAAATACTGGCGGCCTTAATCGCATCTTCACCAAATGTTTCATAAAAATCGCCTACACGGAACAACAACAAAGCTCCAGGATATTTAACCTTGATTGCATTATATTGTTGCATTAATGGAGTTACCTTTTTTTCTGCCTTTGCCAATTGGATTTCGTTTATGATAATAAGCCGTAAAAATAGCATAATCTACCTGATTAGACAAACGATCAAGGAGAATATGAAAACTTAATCCGTTTTTTTACCTTTTAACCCATCCTTCATCGCTCCCCTCGTCAATTGAAATATCATACCTATCACTTGAGCTTACTCAAAAAAACATATTTTAAAAAAAAGCATAGTACAAACCATATCTATCATAACAATTGGACAAAATATTTCGTTCCTTTGCATAGTTTTTCAAAAGATATGGCAATTAAAAGAACGAATCAGGTTAAGAAAAAAAAGATTCAAACAGGCTGGAAAAAAATATTAAAATTTTGGTCATTACGTATCATTGGAGGTTTCTTTGCCATAACCTTATTTTGGGTATTGGCACTTAAATTTATCAATCCACCCATTACCTGGCTGATGATTCAACGAGGTTTTGAGCTTCAGGCTGCCGACAAAGGATTTAAGTTAGAGAAAGATTGGCTAAATTACGGAAAGCTTTCAGACAACTTAAAACGTGCAGCAATAGCTGGTGAAGATGCTCATTTTATGACGCATTGGGGATTTGATACCGATGCCATTCAAAAAGCAATAGAAAAGAACAAAGATGGAAAAAACCTACGTGGAGGAAGTACCATCAGTCAACAGGTAGCAAAAAATGTATTCCTTTGGCCAAAAAGATCATGGCTTAGAAAAGGCTTAGAAACCTATTTCACAGTTTTGATCGAAACATTCTGGAGTAAAAAACGAATTTTGGAAGTCTATCTCAATGTCATCGAGATGGGACAAGGGGTATACGGTGCCGAGGCGGCATCTCAATACTATTACAAAAAATCAGGATCAACATTATCAAAAAAGCAAGCTGCGCTGATCATTGCAATTTTGCCCAATCCAAGACAATGGGATGCCCGAAATCCATCTACATATGTCAATCGTAGAGCAAATGGTATCGTTCGGTATATGGATCATTATCAAATACCCGAATAATCCAAATAGGCAGTTAATCTAAAAAATAGATGATAATAAATTATATAAAAAAAGCGATGATTGATCATCGCTTTTTTTATAATTATTGTCCCGTCCTGAAATAAGTTGACATCTAACTCAGCTTATTATGAAAAAAGAACTAAAGAACAATTTACGACGGAGTCAGCGAGATTATAGCCTAGCTTTTAAATTATCTGTTGTCAGTCAAGT
>Ga0256410_1000067_pt1 | contig 190471 bp, 138 predicted proteins | sample PhyWR1_FD_185983 | JGI IMG/M metagenome (GOLD analysis project Ga0256410, IMG submission 185983) | Leaf surface microbial communities from wheat plants in UC Gill Tract Community Farm, Albany, California, United States - DLSL W.R1 | ecosystem: Host-associated > Plants > Phyllosphere >... | reverse complement strand
AGTCTGAATTAGACTACATATTATATTTTATTTGGCGTAAAAAGAAAAAATATGAACCAAGTTAATAAGGGTAAGAAAAATTATATCCAACCAAAAATCGAAGTGATACAGGTGGAAATGGAAGGCTGTATAGCAGCAGGCCCAGTTTCATTAAATCCTATTAGCAATTCTGAAAATAAACAATTTATGGAAAAGTTAAAAATTATTAAGTAAAATTTACTAAAGTTTTATTACAAGGTAGTCTAATGGCTACAATTTATATATGTAATAGCCATGGAGCCTAAACTTAAACTTGTTTTTGTAGATGACTGTGTTTTCCAACAAGCTATGATGAAAATGCTAATCAAAAGAATGGAGATTTTTGATCTTTATTTTACCTGTAATGATGGTGTAGAATTGATAGATAGACTTGATGATTCTGACTTCCTGCCTGAAATTTGCATTCTTGATCTACATATGCCTCATATGGGAGGAATTGCGACTGCCCATGAAATTTCCGCAAGGTTTCCCGATATAAATGTTTTTGGTTATACAGCAAGTGGAGATGAGGAAGAAATTGAAGATTTTAAACGTAATGGAGCGGTACATATATTTTCTAAAACGAATCCGAGATCGATGTTGGATCAAATTTATTTATGGACAAATGGTACAGATCCATTTGACGAAAATACGATCTAAACAGATCGTTTGAATAGCCTTTTTTGGACAAATAGTTTGTATCCAGATGGAGACGAACTAATATCTTAAAACCATTATTTAGACCATGATGAAATGAATAGTGCCCCTACAGAATTTAAAATGTTTCCATTATGTGATTGGAATTACGAACAGATTTTCGTTTGGTATAAGCATGTCGATTTTTTTACCATCGTAAGAGCTTTTGAGCCGTTAGAAATTTCTATTGGAATAGAAAAATATATCGTTGGTAAAGGTAAAATGGCCTTTATAGGTTCGGGAAAAGAGTATGATGTGATCCAAAGTGGATCGTCCAGGGGATTTGCGCTCACTTTCACGGCTTCTTTTTATGAAAAATCTATTTCTGATTCTATCCTTCTCAATTCGGAACTTTTTTTTGATGCATTCCAATCGGTACAGATCACGGACACAAGTGGTGATGAGGCTGATTTTATGAAAATCATAAATCGGACTAAAAACCATGCACATCAGGTATCTGATCTTGTCATCCATAATTGTATCGAGTCATTGCTACTCGATGGGATGCAACGCATTAAATTGAATTCCAATTTGCAAGATTATGGTTCTGTGCCGATAAGAGGGGTGGTAAATGCTTTTTCGATAATGGTACATAAACATTTTAAAGAGCAGAGCAATGTTCAGTTTTATGCGGATAAACTGCATGTAACCCCTCGGAAATTAACGGAAATGTGTTTAGCGATATGGGGTAAAACCGCTAAAACAGTAATTTCTGATATCGTACTGAAGGAGGCTTTACGCTATATTAAACATACAGATCTATCGATTTCACAGATTGCCTATGAGATGGGATTTACGGATGAATCCAATTTCAGACATTTTGTGAAAAAATGTACGGGAAATATTCCAATGAGCTATCGGCAGATATATGCATTGTGATGCCGTCATAATTAACATGAAGAATGCCCTTTTTCACAGAGGTAGCTTAAAGACTATTGTTTAATTTTACGGTTCACACTGGACGATCACCTCATTGATAATAACCACCTTATCATCCTATGAAAAAAAGTGTATGCATGTGTTTATATATTGGGATCAGCTATCTGCTCTTCGGTTTTGTTAAAACTCAAGCGCAGATAGCCAACACAGCACTATCCATAACGCTAAAGCCTTTCTTATCAGTAAGCGTGAATCCAGTGTCTTTTATGGAGGTTGATGAAAGCAAGACCGAAATGCGTGCTCAGATCGCATATGCTTATCATCAATCCTTTACCCATGTAGAGGTCGGGTCCAATGAAGCATTTGAAATTCAGGTCGATCATATTGACCTTCTTAATAAAGAAACAGTAACTCTCCCTTTGCAGTTCGCTAGCAATTGGGCTAAAATTAGGGTTGATACACGTCAAGATAAAAAGGTCGGGTTCAAGATTCTGGAGGCTACGATTGATTCAGGAACTCAGAAGCCATCTTATAACGCAACAATAGAAATTTATAGATATACTATAACAGCGCTGTAATCCTGAAGATTACAGCGATAAAAAAATGGAACGAAATCCCTTCGTCCCATTATCTAACATTATTGAAGAACAATTATTATTAATAACTGTTGATCAAAGATAAATACGCTGCTTAGTTTTTACTATGTTAAAAATGGTAGATTTCATGTGTGAAAAAACCTGTGCATCGATATGAATTCAAAGATACAAAGCCCCAATCCGAAGACTCAGTCTTTGAGATCCTAAACTAGATTTTATTGTTTATAGCACTCATTAAGTATTATTTATGGGGTATAACTTCCGCTATGGCTGGTCATACCATCTTTACGCATCGCTTCAATAATAAGACAGTTGTATACGTAGTCCCAATTTGAACTCACTTCAGAATTTTGATTCAAACCATATGGCCACCAATGCTGACTATCGCCACTTAACACTGCATTTTGATCTGAATTGATCAATTTTAACATATTGTTTCCATTGGTCAATTGATATTTTCCAGCACTTATTGCTTGCTGTGACCACCAGCTTGTTGTGCCTGTTCCAAATGTGTGATTCATTTCATGTAGCATCGTGCGTATATTTTGGTAAGAAGTATTTGTTCCAAATCGCATCCACCCTTCATTATTCGCATCAGCCGTAGCAACCCCTGGTACATAGTTGAGGTATACATGCTTAGTCGCTGATGTATATTGATTGGCATACCAAACGGCACTGTCAATTGCTATTTGAAGGCGGGAGTACGCGGCAAGTTCTGCCGCTGTAGGACTACTTGCTTTGTTGAATGTATACGTGACGTTTCCTTTTTTAATCGTTCGAAAAGGAATATTGGTTCCGTAGCTCACCCCAGTTTCATTGATGGCATATGCGCGGAGATGATAATTGGTCTGTGGATTTAAATTAGATAATCCGATTCGAAATTTGCCGATACCGTTTGCTCCATGTGCAGCCTTGTTTTGTGTGATCGTCGGATTTTCTGTTGTTCCCCAACAAACACCACGCTCCGTGACTGCTCCGCCGCCACTGCTCAAAATTTCCACGTCGTAATAAGCTCGCGATGAACCGATAATAAACATCGGTGTTTGGGCAAAGTTGATAGATTGTATATCTGCAGTTTTTAAAATAACCTGATCTCCGTACGCTACACCACCTTTGTTTTTAGCATAAGGTCTGATGTAATAGGTTGTAGACTGCAAGAGGGAATGGAGTTGAACACTAAATTCTCCTGATTCTTTGCTGACTGTAGCTTCGTGAGGATTATTTTCAATCGTGGGATTGGGACTTGTGCTCCAACAAACGCCTCGATGGGTGACGATATCCCCGCCTTTATTGGTCACCATTCCTTTAACCACCGCCCCCGAGGTGGTGATGTTGGAAAATGCTAATTTTCCAAAGCCCGGCAGTGCAATTCCTTCCGAATTTTCCATTGGCTTTACGAGTAGAAGGTCAGATGTTGATTTGGCACATGCCTGCACGGTTAAGCCAAGCATAAGCAGATAGAAATATCTTTTTTTCATGTTTTCTTTTTTTATTGTAAAAATTAAAAATTCATATCACCAGTTTCGTTGGTGTATATACAATTATCGCAACTATCTTTGGAATGGTTCGGGGGGGATTTGGTCAAAATAAGGGGGGAAATCAGCATGATCGGAGTGTTGAAATTTTAATCTGAAATTTCCATCAACTTCAATGATGCCTGCTAAATGGTTTTTTTATGCAGTTGAATAGCAAGTCACGATCTATTTCCATAAAAAATAGTTAAGATTGATTTTCTAAATATTAAATGTTAATTTAACATTTGTAAAAGGGCTGCTTTTTACATAGATTTATAGCTATACAAACCAATAATCTACGACCAATAATTATGAGGTACACCTTATCATGCCTTCTTATTCTGTTATTGCTATGCTTTGATGCTCCAGCGCAGTCATCCATTGAATATTTGGGGATTGATCATGGCTTGTCCAATGATTTCGTGACCGATATTTATCAAGATAAAGATGGGTTTATGTGGTTTGGAACTTTTAATGGCCTCAATCGATTTGATGGCTATGAATTTAAGGTTTTTAAAAATAATCCATTAGAAAATAAATCGCTTCCCGACAATCGCATCACCGATATTCTGGAAGATCAATTGGGTAATCTCTTTATTGCAACCAAGGGTGGCTTAGGGGTTTTGGACATGGATCGTAATCATTTTAGTCGGGTAAATCTTGTGAGAGGCGATTCGGAATTGCAGCCTATTGATTTTTCCATCCATCAGCTGGAGAAAGATAGCTATGGACAACTCTTTGCAGCCTCCGGAAAAGCTGGATTATTGGCTATCAACAAGGATCTCACAGCCCAAACTGTCCCTTTGTATCGTTCAGGGAAAGCATCAGGTCAAGCTTACAGTGTCAGTTCGATCTGTAAAACTTTCGATGGAAGATTGATGCTGATGGTACAGGGGATCGGCTTAGCAATGTATGAACCAAAAAAGAAATGTATTCAAGTTGTTGTGCAGGGAGATTTTAATGCGACATTGATGACTGCATCAAGTGATGGAGATATTTGGTTTTCGAATAGTTGGTCAGTTACTTGCTACAATTGGCGGACCAAAGCCTTTCAGTATTACAGTTCGCAAAATGGCCTAACCAATAAGCGGATTGTTAATCTTTATTTTGGTCAGGATCGTAAAATCTGGGTATGTACCGATGGTGATGGTATACAAAAGATTAATATGGAAACCAAAAGAATCGAGAAGAATGCGGGTTTCGATGAAAAAAAACTAACCAGTAATGCTGTTGTTGCTATTTACGAAGATACTCAGCGTCGGAAATGGCTAGGTACGATCCGAGGTGGAGTGAATGTGATCGATCCGCGTAAGGGTAAATTTCAATTGGTGAAACATCATTCACTAGATAAGCAGGTGAGTTCACGAGATTTTATTTCTGTGCTGGAACAAGCGGATCATGATCATATTTGGGTCGGTACCGATGGTTCTGGTCTGTTGAAGTGGAATTTAAAACAGAAAGTATTTGTGCCTTATCCCAATATTTCCCGACTACTATTAGAGCGCGCATTTGTCACGGGACTTATTCAGGATGATCAGCATCAATTATGGATTGGGACTTATGATTCCGGTATTTTTAAATTAGATATGGCTACCGGTCAAATCAAATCCTATACCTGTTATTATCCCCAAACTGAATATGTCAATTCAGCAGCTTGGCGTTTGTTTAAAGATAGCCGCAAACGGATCTGGGCATCGACTTTAGGCGGAGGAGAGGTCTATCTGTTTGATGCCAGGGAAGATCAGTTTAAACCTTTAAACTTACCTATATATGATGTGCTGACTTTTTTTGAAGAAAAGGAAGATATTCTCTGGATGGGATCCTGGTCTGAACTGACTCGCTTGGATCTCCAAACGAAACGCTATAAAACCTATGCAGTGGGCACACCGGTACGGTTTATTAAGCAGGCAGATCGTCATCATTTATGGATAGGTACTGAAGGGGGAGGGCTACTGTATTTTAATATAGCGACTGGACAATTTAAATCATATACAGAAAAAGAAGGATTGCCAAGTAACACCTTATTAAATGCGCTAAAAGATGAGTTTGGCAATTTGTGGATATCGACGTATCATGGTCTATCAAAATTTGATACCAAAACGCGTTCCTTCCAAAATTTCTATAAATCTGATGGGTTGCAAAGCAATCAATTTAATTATAATGCTGCACTGAAATTGTCCGACGGACACTTGGTGTTTGGAGGTATTCGAGGATTTAATTTGTTTCAGCCGCGCGACCTTTTAGTCCATGCAGTCTTTTCTCCACTCAAATTGACACAACTCCAGATTAATAATACGCCTTATGGTACTGATGCACGTTATGGTACAGATCCTCTCAATGCCATTAGCAAGCTGACAATTCCATATAATCAAGCGATATTATCCTTTTCATTCGCCGCATTAGATTATAGTTTTTCTGATCGAATTCAATATGCTTACTTTCTTGAAGGCTGGGATAAGGATTGGAATTATGTGGATAAACAACGATCAGCATATTATTCGCATCTTAAAGAAGGAACTTATAACTTAAGAATTAAATCGACGGATGCTAATGGGGGGTGGAATCCGAGTGAACGTACTATTGTGATTCAAATCTTACCGCCATGGTGGCGTACGGGCTGGGCGTATACAGCTTATGGGATGTGTGTTGTCGCGGCGCTCTATCTTTATTTTCTGTATGTCAGGCATCGAGCGTTGTTGTTGACCAAATTGAAGACTGCTGAATTTGAACGCGATAAGGAAAATGAACTTACAGAGAAAAAAGTCGCATTTTTTACGCATATCGTACACGAAATACGCACACCACTTACGCTGATTATAAATCCAATCCAAGAATTGTTGAAGGATGCGGAAGATCAGGTGACTGATTATGAAGAGCTTCAGGATGTATATCGTCATTCCAAGAGATTGCTGAATCTAGTCGATAAATTATTACTCTTCAGAAAATCCGAAGGAAACTTTGATGAACTATCTCTTGTTCATTTGGATCTAGTGAGTTTGGTCCAGGAAGTTTTTCTATGTTTTCGTCAAATCGCGCATTCTCGAGATATCAGCTACACATTGGAAACTGAAATCGAAACTTATCCATGTTATGGAGATCTTGAAAAATTGGAAATCTGTTTTTTTAATCTGCTGCAGAATGCCTTAAAATATACACAAGATGGTGGTATGGTGGCCTTATATATTAAAACTACTGCTACAGGTATTCGCATTGAAATTTCGGATTCGGGTAAGGGTACTCCGACTTTGCTGAAGGAAGATATCTTTAAGCCGTTTCAGCGGGATTTCTCGTCTTCCAATAGTGTTAAGGAAGGTTTTGGAATAGGGTTATTTTTAGTCAAAAAATTTGTGGAAATACATCAAGGCAAAATTACGTATTACTCCAATCCTGATCGGGGGATGACTTTTTGTGTTGATCTGCCACATCATGCAATTCTTGGTGACAAGGATCATATTTTAGAAGTTGCACATAGTGTTTCTTCTTGGGAAATGATGGGGTTAGATGATCCGATTGGGGCGCAAAAGGCAGAACGTGAAAATCGTCCTAATATGGAGCCCTCCGATGGATCAATTTCGATTGAACGAGAAATCATGCTTTTGGTGGATGATCATGTTGATATTCGAAATTATATCTATAAACTGTTTCAAGATCGGTTTCATGTCATGCAGGCTGAAAATGGGGAGCAGGCAATAGCAATCTTACAAAAAATAGAACCACATATCATCATTAGTGATATCATGATGGAGGGTGGTTCGGGGATTGATCTTTGTCATAAAATAAAGAAAAGTAGTCAATGGAGTCATATCCCTTTTATTCTTTTGACAGCAAGTTCTTCATCTGAAATAAAGCTAAAGGGAATTGAAGGGGGTGCAGATGACTACATTACCAAACCTTTTGATAAAGATATGCTGATGGCACGTGTAGATAATCTGATTCAGAATAGGAATCGTCTGCACGAATACTTCCATAGCGAAATTACGTTGCAATCGAATGATCATAAAATTCCTGCCGAATACAAAGCGTTTTTGGAAAAGGTGATCCAAGCTGTTGAAGCACACTTGTTGGAAGAAGATTTTACGGTAAAAGTGCTGGCCGAAACAATGGGTATGAGCCATTCGAATCTCTATAGGCAAATTAAAGCAATATCAGGAAAATCCGCTAACGAATTTATTCGATATATCAGACTTCGTAGGGCAGCACAAATTCTAATTACGACCAAATCAAATGTCAACGAATCTGCTTATCAAGTTGGTTTTCGAGATGTTAAACATTTCAGGCAACAATTTACGAAGCTTTTTGGCTGTACCCCATCAGAATATCGGAAGCGTTATCCTCATTTAAAAAAACGCTATGCTCTTGATGGACTACTTCCTCATGAATAGTACAAGAACCAAAGTAAATGATACTATTGTTTAAGATTATTTTTTCATCTACTTTTGTGTGATATGTTTTTGAATTGAAAGTGTCTGCACCAACAATAAAAAAGGCATATGCTACCTCAGGTTTAGATTTTATGATCTAAAATTTGTGTCCATGATCGGATGATCGATTGCATATATGGACATGAAAAATGTTTGTACTGTCATGCAGTTTTATTTATATCCAAGTAATTTTTAAATAATTTAATATACACCAATGATAGTAAATGATAGCATGATATTGTCTTTGCTCAAGCAGTCGCCTCTGGCAACGGCTATTTATGACGGCTACGATTTGAATATTGCTTATGCTAATCAGGCCATGTTAGATATATGGCGTGCTGATGAATCTATCCTTGGTAAAACGTTATGTGCTTGTTTTCCAAATTTCGTGAAAGAGGGTTTTAGTTCTATTTTAAAGAATGTATGGAAGACAGGTATTACTTATCGTGCTACTGAAACCCCTGCAAATATTATAGATGGTGATAGCAAAGTGAAACGTTATTTTGATTTTGAATATAGAGCGATGGTTGATGAGAAAGGGCAATGTTATGCTATCTTACATACGGCAAGTGATGTGACGGATCGAAAACTGGCTCATCATCGAATGGAAAGACAGAGTGAGCAGCTCTCTTTACGTAATAAATTGGATGTTTTGACCAACACACTTGCGCATGATTTGAAAAATCCATTGTCCGTTTTAAAATTGGGAAATGATTTTCTGAGTAAGAATGAGCATATTCCAGAGAAAGTAAGTAAACGATGGTATAAAAACTTTTCAGATTCAATCCAGAATATTGAATCCATTATTAACCAAACCTTACAAATCAATACGGTGCGAGGAACCGTAAATAAATTGGAGGAAATCATTATGGATCAAAAAGTTGCGTATTGGATCAAAGAAGTGAAAAGTAATTATCCAGATCAACAGGTTGAATTTCGATTAGGAAATCTATATACTTTATATGCAGATTACGGTGCTGTCTATCAAATATTTATCAATCTTATCGGAAATGCTGTTAAATATGCAGACAAAGCCGAACAAGCTTATTTAAGTATCCATAGTGAAATCATAGATAGCGGAATTGTATATATGCTGGAGGATAATGGGATCGGTATTCCAGAAGCTGAATTGAATGAAATGTTTCAATTGCAGGTAAGAGAGAGTAATGTAGCCCATAGAAAAGGATCGGGGATTGGACTATCATTGGTAAAAGATCTCATTGAATTTTTTGGTGGAAATATCAATCTCTCCAGCGAACTGGGAAAAGGAACAGTAGTTCGTCTGTTTTTTCCACATTCTATAAAATAGTAGGTTGTAACGAACTTTTTTCGATTTATGTTTTATAACAACTGAAGATGTTATTGTATGCTTTTTCAGTATCGGATATTCACAATTTGTGGACAACCTCATGTTATTTATATAAGGGATTACTTACATATAACATACAGACCTAACTTAATAAGATATTAACCCTTATTTATTTAAAATTTAGTTTTTAATATTTATTAAGCTTTCAATTATTGTGGAAAACTAAATGATTTTTGTGGATAAAATGTTAATAACATGAATGTGTACATAAATTCAGAATATTTCTGATTAGTATTATTTTGATGAATTAACATATGAACAAATTTTGTGTACAAATTGTCAATAACAATCTATTGATGTTGAATGTGTATTACTTTTTCCACATTTTTCTAATAAATGTTGAAAAAGGACTGTATATACAATTTTGAATGTGTTTAGTCCGATTTCTGGTATGAAATCGTATAGGACACGAGAACAAGAGCCGAACGATCACGAACGGCTCTTGCTTTAATAAAGGTTCCTTATTTTAATTGTTTATTTTTTTAAGCTTAGCTACTATAAAGTTGGCATTGGATTGTAATTAGCGGCTGCACTAGTAACAGCAAAGTTTGCATCACGGACGCATCGTACGTTTTGAAAACCAGATCCAACTAACCCAAGATTTAGCACATCAATGTTTAAAGCTCCAGCTCCTTTGGACCCAACTGATCTTGGTGCCCCAATTACAGGATCCTGTGTTCTACCGATATAACTCCATGCACCTACACTTGTACCTAAAAGTGCTAATAGCCCTCCATCTAATACATTGTCTCTTCCCCAGAATGCTGCTGTTGAACCAACTTGTCCTAGGGTAACATTAATAGTTCCAGATAACAGGTTGACCGTATTGTTCAAGCCATTATAATTGAAACGTAAAATATTCGCAGCTGGAGTAGTAGCATATGGACTTGTGCCTGAGCCTGCTGTATTTGTATACTCAATAAAATTACTTCCAAATGTAGTATTAGGAGTTGTTGGATTTCCAAGTAAAGCCCCTAAAAGTCCACTAATGACACCTTGTTGCGAAGTTAATGTCCCAATCTCGGTGTTTATTGGTGTTTTCCATAACCCTGCAGGGTATACTAAAGCACAAGGATCTTTTTGATTAGCCTCAACAGCAGTTGCTAGTACACCAGGAAGATGGCCTTTGAAAGAAAAGAAACTTTCTGCAACAGCTGGACTGAAAGGGTTTGTATGATAAAAACGGTATGGTGTCGTTCCTAAAGTACCGCCCGTTCTATAGTACAGATTAGATCTAGCCCATTTTACAGCTCCATTTGTAATTGCTGATTCTGTCAAACCGACTAAGAAACGGTGATTTTTACCACGCTCTGGTGTGATCAATTTCGTCTGTAGTAATTGGGTTGGACCAAAGTTACGTTCAGTACTATTATCAAGCTGGATTTTTAAATTTGTAACGGAAACGGAAATGTTCTGATCAGCAGGGTCTGCGGTATAGAAGTATGCTACTTTCCGACTTGCATTTCCGTCTATATTAGCAAAGTTTGCTTCAGTAAGAGCAGGTGTACCTGCTGATGGTGCAAGTGTTAAAGCTCCAGTTGTTAAATTAACTGTTGCAGCTCTAGCGCTTTGTCCTGATACTGTGATGGATGCTGAGTTGATTGGAGCAAACATACCTAATGTATTGACTTCTATTGCGATACGGGAGTATAAACGATTAAAAGTAATATTTAACGGAGATGTATTGCTGTTAATGACAATATCAGTGGTACCCGATGATGCATAAAGTACATCTTTGTTTTCCGGTAAGGCAATATTGTTCGATACATCACCATCTGGAATAGCGTCTGTATTGTTGTATGATAATGCTACCCATTTATATGAACCATTTGGAACTTGTATGGGTGCTTCAGCTCCCGTTGTTAATTGCATTGATTTTGTGAAAGTATAGGTTCCACCATTATTTTTGTAAAGAAATAATCGATACGTCGTATTGGAAGTTAATGGAGTAGAGGCTGCTTTCAATCCATTGGAGGCACGAAGACCTGTTTGTGCTGTTGGAGAGGTTTCTAAAGCAGGTACATTGTTGTCTAAAGCAACTACTGCATCAAATCCATTTGATTGAACAAGCTGTACTGAGTGTTCAGAAGATGAACTGTTTGATGTACTTCCCTTTACGCCTTTTGTATTGATATTTTCTCCGTCGCTGATACCTGCGATACGAACTACTATCTGGCTTTGACCATCTGGAATTTCCTGTCCAGTTTGGTTATTATCTTTGTTACAGCTAGTAACTGCTAAAGTTCCTAGTGCCAAAAAAGCGGCAAGAGCAAACTTGCTTGCTAAGTTATTATTCATTGTCTTCATAATGTTAAAATTGTTAGTTAGGATAAGTTATTTTTAAAAGCCATCTACCTCCCAACTACTTCCTCCAGCACCATCTTCGTCATTAACAGCAGGAGCGCCTGGCTGTGCGTTTCCTGATCCTGCGGCAATACCTTGCTCTAGCTCAATTACTAGCTCCTCAATAGTTGGAGCGATGTACATTTTTTTGTTCTTGTTCATAATGTTATTATTTAAAATACTTTGTTTAAACCTATTTTATGGTTAAAATAATTTACTATATATGTTTTAATATGTGTTTTTATATCATGAATAATGAGTTAAATGCTTTTTTGTTATTAATCAAAGTTTTATGATATAGTGTGTGTTTTTGATTAATTATAAAAATATAAATACGCTCTTTTATAGTTTAATTAACTGTTCTTAATATAGTATTAGATATCAATATAAACTTTTTGAATAATAATAGCCTCTTTAATAATAAACATCTTGATTCTCGTAATGAAAATCTATTTCTTTGTTATTTGTTGTAACATTGTTTTATTTCCAAATACCTATGATATATTTATTTTTTGATAATTATTGTCTGCAAATACTTTCATAATTGTATTAGTGTTATTAAAAGCAAAAATATATGTCTTTTATCAATATTCCTAGTTTTTGTTTTGATAATAATAAAAAATTAACAATGAAAATGTTATTATTATCTCTGTAGTTTATTGTTTTGAACTAAATTATTCTTATTAACAAATAAGATTTCAATTTTGTTTTGTCTTTTTTATTTTTCCTGAACTTTTGTTGTTTCAATATTTTCGTTAAGTATTAATTTGTACCATAAGTTTAATGTGCAACTATGCTATTTGTAATCATTTATGGTGAATGTTATAACTTATAATATAATTATATTTCTTTTTCGAGTTTTGCTAAAAAAAACAGGATAGTATTATAAAATATTTTCATTTTATTTTTTACTGAGTAAGTTTAATTTTAAGTATATATTTTGTCTGAAAATTGGTGGTTGATTGTTTTTTTTTGATTCAAGCTAAATCGTTCTATTAATTATTGAATCCATTTTTCAAAAAATGGATTCAATAATTAAAATTTCATCAATAGTTTTTTATTGAAGATTTGAGATGAAGCATTATGTTGCTAAAGCAGTTCATCAATATGGTTTATTTTTAATTATAAATTTTAGCTGTAGCTATATGTTTACAAAATATTTTATTGCTTAAAATTGATGATTTATATTAAGCCAAAATTGTTAATGAAATGAATTTAATTGTTTGGTAAACTATAATTTGTCAATGATAAAAATTGAATTACTACGCTATTTTATTCTGTCTTTTAAATCGAAATTTGCATGTAAACAGATAGAATATCAACATCAGTAATAATCATATGAAGGTGACCTGGATGATGACTAAATTTTTTAAAAAAATATCAAAATAGAGTACGTTTGGTAACAAGTTTTAGTCATGTTGTATCCTTGACTAACGAATTTTTCCGTAGATCATGATTAAAATTGGTCGTAAGTCGAATGGCTTCTTAATTGTAGTTGATTGTTTACAAAATTATTTATATAGGTAAGAAGCTGATGTAGCTGATAAATTATTATCTATTTTGGTACAATATTTTGGATTCGCTGTATTTTTTTGAGGGATAATAACCGATTAAAAACTGAAAGTGTGGAAATTCAAATGGAAGGATGATTTCCTATAAAATTTTTAAATAACATAAAGAATATTCTCATCTACCTATATAAAGAGTACTTTTCTATAAGAAAGTGCTCTTTTTTTGTTCATGTAATTTTCCTACATTTAATGGATCCATCAAATTGGATATGAACCTAAATGAGCTTTCGCTATGATATAGGCCTTCTGAGGGCAATTGCTGTATGCTTTGTTTTATTTTATCATTATCAAATTCCTTTTTTCGAAGGTGGTTATATAGGTGTTGATATCTTTTTCGTCATCTCCGGATTTTTGATGACCAAAATTATATTGGCAGATGTCAAAAAAAATAGCTTTTCTTATCTTGATTTTGTTTGCCGCAGAATAAAGCGAATCTTACCGGCCTTACTTTTTGTAGCGACAGCTATGCTTCTTGTGTTGCCGTTATTGTATTTTGATGTTGATCTCAAATTGAATGCGAAATACATCGCAGTAAGTCTTGCATTTATTTCCAATATCTATTATGCCACACTATCGGGTGATTATTTTTCTCCGGAATATCAGGATAATCTATTCTTGCACAGTTGGTCGCTAGCAGTAGAATGGCAATTTTATCTCCTTTATCCCGTCATTTTGTTGTTATTAAAAAGAATATATTTTAATCGATTTAGTGGTTTTCGATATTTCATTATCGGACTTGGTATTTTATCTTTTGCGGTTGGGTTTTGCTCTCCATATGCTCAATCGTGGAGTTTTTATATGATCCCTACCCGAGTTTGGGAATTTTTACTTGGGGCCCTCGGATTTTTGTATAGTCGGGAATTGCGCTCTGCATTCAAATCAATACTTATTCCTATCACTGCTTGTATGCTAGGTATTTTGTTTCTTTCGGTAATATTTTTCGATATTGGGCATGCTTGGCCTTCACCCATGATCGTAATTCCGGTGATAGCGACTATGATTATACTCGCTTTGGATACTCAATTTTCATGGTATAAAATTCCTGCTATTCAGTTTTTGGGGAAAATATCTTATTCGCTCTATTTATGGCATTGGCCCATATATGTAGTATATAAAAAATACGAATTTTTGATGCAATCTCCGTATTGGATTTTTTTGGTGTTCTTTTTATTATTTTTATTTGCGATAATATCATATTATTTAGTGGAAAGACACAAAAATGATCTGACTTTGAAAAAGATTTTCATGCTGTTCTTTTTGCTGATGTCATTTTCTTTAGTTTTATTTCTTTGGCCAAAAAGTTCGACCTTGGATTATATCCGCAGATTAGATCCTTCTTATATCCATTATTTTCAATATGAAGAATATCAACATTTAAACCCATGCAATTGTTACGTTACACGTAGCGATCGTTATGATATTTATGATCAGCAGGCCTGTCTAAAGATAGATTCGGCAAAGGAAAATATCTTATTGATAGGCGACAGTCATGCGGCTCAGCTTTCAACGGCTTTTAGAAATGTACTGACGAAAGAGCAACATTTTTTGGAAATGAGTTTAAGCTTGACTTTTCCTTTTCCAAATCCTAAAGGTTATCAAAAGTCGGTTGATTTATGGCGCTATTTTTATCAAGAATTTTTACCTCAAAATCACGAGCATGTTGATAAAATATTTATTTCTGTCCATTGGTTGATGTATAATTTTGATGAAATGAATTATACTCCAGCAGAAATTAAGATGGGTCTGCAACAGATTATTAGTATTTTTGATCAATATGGTTTAGACTATTATTTTATTGGTCAAATCGAATCATATCGGATCCCCTACAGACAGATTGCTTTAAAAAAATTGTTCAATCCAGAAATTGATGAATACGAGTACAGTGTCGAGGAGGCAAAGGAGGTAAATGATTTTATGAAGCGAATAATACCATCAGATCATTATATTGATCTATATAAAAATAAAGAAATTGCTCATCATTCGGTTAAAGAACATATGCCTTATATGTATGATAAGCATCATCTGACGGATTTTGGTGCAAGGGAAGTAATTAAGTATCTGGTCAGATATGGATATTTGTAATAGATACAAACATATATTATGATGATAAAAGGCAATGTTGTCGAAAACATTGCCTTCTATCATATTTATCCAGCGATAATATGCTGTCCATTTTCCGTATTAATATGATCCATTAATGTATGATTGAGAATGTTGCAGGATTTTAACATTTCTCTTACTGGATATTTTTCAACAACGTTTTTTAAAGATTGCAAGTGCTTCTCGTGGTGGAGATCTGTGCCAACAAAATCATACATACCAGATTTGACCAATGTCATGGCAATCGCTTTTACATCTACACCATAATATCTACTGAGGGACAATAGATTTAATTGTAGCAAGCACCCTGCATCTTTTATTTGTTTATAAATACCAAAATTAGTGTGATAGTAATTGTAGCGTTCAGGATGTGCTAAAATTGGTTTATATCCTAATTTCTGTATGTTCAAAATAGTTTGAAATAATGCTTTTGATTCCGATAGGTAAGACATCTCTATCAAAACATAGCCTCCTGGCATTAAGGATAAATCATTATTTTGAACAAGCATATGTAGACCGTCGTCAATCATGTGTTCGGCAGCAGCGAAAATTTCAATATCACTTCCTGCTTTTTTTAAACCTTCGCTCAAGGCGTGATGTGCCTGTCCGATCGTAAATTTGGTGTTAGGATGTACGCCGTCCATAATATGGGGTGTACAGATAAATTTTTTAAATCCTAAACTGTTAAGTTCCTTAATAAATCCTAATGACTGTTGCACTGAAGTACTGCCATCATCAATCCCTGGAAGTAGATGATTATGCATATCGACTTCTAGAAAATCCAACTGGGTTAGCGATCTAACGGAAGTGGAATTTTTCTTTTTTGTAAATAGATTGCTAAAAAAAGCCATTTTTTGATACTAGTAATTGTTTTTCAATAATGTTGATTTAATGCTATTGATAGTCGTCGTGTATAATTTAAAATAAATGTTAATTGTCGGCGATCATGTGTTATTACCACAACATTTTTTTTCATTTCTATTATTGGCTATGTCAAACAGCATGCCAAGTTTTTTGTAATTCATTTCTTTGTAGCCTTTGTGTTATCAGTTCAACTGTCTGAAACATAGTTGTATTTAGTCTTAAATTTTTGAAAATTATGTTGTATTGTAAGATTGTTGTTATTTAATCATGATCGAGATGATTTCTGATAGGGGCATTTGGTTAAATTACTAATTAATAATATTTTATCAATTGGTGTTTAAATTATCAAATTTTAAGTATCTTAGTATATAACAAGTGCCATACATGTACATGTGACCTAAAATGTTTCCATGTATGATGTTATGAACTAACCAGTGCTAAAAACAGAGTATAAACTAAAAATTAGGTTATGATTGGTTTTTTAGCGGCTTTAAAAAACCGCTTGCGAAAAGATAATCCTCGGTGGGTCATTTTGATGATCGATATATGCTTTGTGTTTTTAAGCTATGTCATTTCTATTTATGTTCTTTATAATTTAAAGGGATTTTCTAATGCATCCTTTGTTTTGAAAAAACTGATGCTAATAGGTTTTGTATATTTCATACTTTTCCTCTATAAAAGCACTTATAAAGGTATTGTTCGTCAAACAGGTATTCGAGACACGGTGAAAATTTTCAAGACCACGGCAACGGCATATCTAATTCTGATCGTGTTGATGATTATGATTAGAGCAGAAGTTGAGAAAGACAGCCTTGCGGGAGAATATTTGCGGATACCATATGGTGTATTGACTATGCATTTTTGTATTTTGATGTTGCTTATGGTCGGGGCGCGTGTAATTTATCGTACAATTTTTGAATATTTAGTTTTACCACCCAGAAAGATTGAGAACGTCTTGATTTTTGGAGCTTCTAGACCTGGTATTTCTACATATTCCATGTTAAATGAGGATTCTGAAGTCAAATACCATGTTGTTGCTTTTGTGGAAGATCAGATATCTCGTGTAGGTAATAGGTTGGCAGGTTTAAAAATTTTGGATATTACAGAGGTTACCCACGATTTTATTAAAAAAAATCAGATATCTGATGTGATTATTGCAGTAGAAAATAATGATCCCGAACGTTTACAATATGTGTCCGAATGGTTTCATCAATTGGGATTAGAACTGAAAATTATGTCTCCCGCACGTATTTTACCTAACTCTAGTGTAAAGCGTGAAATTCGCCCATTGGAAATCCATGATTTACTTGGAAGAAAGGCCATTCAATTGGATCATCAAGAAATCGAAGCGCAAATGGATGGGAAAGTGATCTTGGTTACAGGTGCTGCTGGTTCTATTGGATCAGAATTGGCAAGGCAGATTGCACAGCGTTCCTATAAGACCTTGGTTTTAGTGGACCAGGCAGAATCTGCTTTATACGATATACAGCAATCGATCATATGCACCGAGTCAAAAAATTTACATTGTGTGGTGGCTGATGTTCGAAATTATGCCTCTATGCAAAAAATATTTGCAGAATATCGTCCTGATTTAGTGTTCCATGCTGCTGCTTATAAACATGTGCCATTGATGGAGGCTAACCCGTATGAATCCATTCAAACTAATGTTTTGGGCAGCAAAAATATTGCAGAATTGTCGATGGAATACCAAGTCAAGAAAGTGGTTTTAGTTTCTACAGATAAGGCTGTTAATCCGACAAATGTTATGGGAGCCACTAAACGTATAGCGGAAATATATATCAGTAGTTGTAGTGGAAAATCTCTGACGCAGTTTATTATTACAAGATTTGGTAATGTATTGGGCTCCAATGGTTCTGTAATTCCATTGTTTGAAAAACAGATGGCTCAAGGTGGACCTTTGACTTTAACACATCCAGAAATCACCAGATATTTTATGACTATTCCAGAGGCTTGTTTGTTAGTGCAAGAAGCGGGTGTAATGGGCAAAGGAGGGGAGATATTTGTTTTTGATATGGGGAAGTCAATTCGTATTATTGATCTAGCTAAACGTATGATTAATTTAAAGGGATATCGTTATCCTCAAGATATTGATATTCAAATTGTTGGCCTAAGGCCTGGTGAAAAGATTTATGAAGAACTTTTAGCTAATAATGAGAATACAATTAAAACGCATCACCCCAAAATCATGATTGCTCAGGTGAATCATGATAATTTGAATGTAAAGATGGAGTTAATCAATGATTTATGCCAAATGATTTTACAAGCTCAAATACATTTGCCCAATTTTATGCATTTGGTCACATGTATGAAGAAAATTGTTCCAGAATTTAAATCTCAAAATTCAGAATTTGAGATTCTTGATACTGAATTACAAGAGGATGATGAAGTGCCGATCTATCCCATAGTTAAGAATGCATAATGTAAATTTGAGTTGTAGTTTACAATCATGATATCAATAATCATGATTCAAGGGAACGGAGTACAATGATGACGCTATTTAAATCACTTGATGCAATCTGTTTGCGTGTAGTGAAGTAACTACAAATTGATTAATACTCCTCTATTTTACCTGCTTTTAGGATACATGGATGATTAAAATAGTTATTTTTGCTTGTATTTTAAATCACAAATAATTCGGCATTAGGCAAAAATATCTAGGAAGATGTTGGCGTTCATCTATTAACTGTAAAATACGAACTCTTGTCAACAGTAAAAAAGAAAAATACATTCCTGCTCAGGAAAATATTAATAGCGGCACTCATTGCTTCTTTTGCTTATGTCATGTCGATATTTATTTATCAATATTTTGAACAGCAAAAGGTCAAAGATAGGCTTAATACAGCTTATGGAGCCCTGAATCAACGATCATCTGGATTATATGGTTTATTCTCCGTGTATAGTGAAGCGGACAACCTTTTTCGATTATATACCGTCAACTTTGATAAAAAAACCTATGGCGCTTATCGAAGCAAGTTGGATACGGTCAAATTATTTGTTGATTCATTGTCCAAATTAACACTAAGTGATCATTCATTAGAGGTCAGCGCAGCTGATGTTGCTCATAAAAGGAGATTGTCGACAGAGTTTGCTTCGCTCAAGCAAACAGTCGATCAGTTGATCTTTTTTACCAATGATTCCTTATCAACATTATCCTCCGATACGAAAACAACCTCCTATCGAGAACCTAAATTTGAGCAGCTCGATTCTATTGTCAATAGAATCATGCGTGATAGTTCTTTTAATACATTAAAACGTGATACGACAATCAGAAAAAAGGAAAAACTATTTAATCGTATTTTTAAAGCTAAAAATGATACCCTGGTTGCCAGTACCATCACACAAGATTATGGTACCATACAAAGAGATGTCATTTCGAGGAACATCGAATATTTGATTCGACAAAATAAAAAAATATATCATCAAAACTTAAGGGCACTTCAAGGTAAATTTTCAGCTCTCCAAGATAAAGAAAAAGAATTGATTCAAGCTAATCGTGACTTGTTGGACAATCTCAGAAAGGGGATTGATAAAATTAGGGATCAGGAAACTTTTGAGATCCGTCAAGCGGAGGCAAAGGATTTGGCTCTCTATCAAGAAAATACGCTCAATTTTAGAGATCAACTGGTGGCCTCCTTCATCATTATCCTTTTATTAATCATCATCACCTTTTTTTACCAGTCTAACGCTGTTTCGTACGAACGGAAACTACAGGAAGAAAGAGATTATGCGGATAAGGTGGCTGCTGAGAAAACGACCATATTGGCGAGTGTAAGCCATGAGGTCCGTTCACCTATCAACTCTTTGTTGGGTATTATTGATATTTTGAGAAAAAATAATGATAGTAAATTGATCCTTCCGGAATATTTGGATTCGGCATCGCATGAAATTGAAGTAATCAATACGGCCGTTAATGATATTCTGAATTTAAGTAAATTGGAGGCAGGCGCATTGGAGGTACAATACGAATATTTTGCACCTCAGCAATTGTTGCTCGATATCATTAAACTTCATGAGCATCTGGCTGCAGTGAAGGATATTAAGCTCGTGAGTAAAATCGATATCGATCCAACATTGCTCATATACAGCAGTGCATTTAGGGTCAAGCAAATCGTATCTAACCTCTTGAACAATGCTATTAAATATACCGCTAGAGGAGAGGTTTACATCGCTGCATCCTTGAAATCTAAACATGATCAATCTGTTTTTTCTGTTGAAGTGAAGGATAGTGGTGTAGGAATTTCGGAAGAAGAACAGGGTCTAGTATTTAGACAGTATTATATGGCGGGTAATAAAAATCAATCGAGTAGCTTTGGTTTAGGTCTGTATATCTCAAAATTATTTGCCCAACAATTGGATGGTACTATTGATTTGGTCAGTATTTTAGAACAAGGATCGACCTTTACCCTATCTGTTCCTATTAAGCAAATAAAGAAAATAGATAGTGAACAACAAAAATATGTGTTGGATGACCTTCCCGATTTAAATATGGTGGTAATCGAAGATAATCGGATTAATATTCTTTATCTAAAAAATTATTTTAAGAATTTTCCGAAAGTACACATTTTTGAGAAAGGGGAGGCTGCACTCGCCTATATGGAAGAGCAGCCGGTAGATATTGTGATCACCGATTTACATATGAACGATCTGGATGGTTGGGAAATTCTCAATCGGGTACGCAGCAATCCAGCATGGAAGAATATCCGGGTTTTTGTTTTTACAGCCGATAGTATGTATATGGAAGTGGAGCAACAAAAGCATCAGATTTACTTTGATGCAAAACTGAAAAAACCGATGGATGCGCATGATCTTATTTCTCGTATTAAAGAAGTAAAGTGATCGATATAATTTATTGCTTAATATAGGCTTCATAGGCATGTGTCAGAATCTGCCCATCCTCAGTAACGCGATTAAGCGTTCGGTTATTATCCAAGACATAGCGTAAGGAGGTTTTTTGATTGTTTTTTTGTGTATTCAGGATCACATCTTTATTATCTGTAATCGTATATACCCCTTCTTCATATAAACTATTGACTTTATCTCCTTTAATTCGCACGATTTCATAGGAGTAATCCTGCTTAAAACTTAATTTCAGATAATTATCGCCGCCGCCATAAATGATTTCCGAAGACATATCTTTTCTGAGCCAGACGGTTTGGCTTAAAATATTGATTTGTTCGGGTTCTATGTTCTCTTTAGAACTGCATGCTGATAAGCATAATGTAATCGTTAGCAGGACAAGTGCTAATAACTTTTTCATAAGTGTATATAGGGTTATGTAAATGACAAATAAGTTGTATTTTAGAATGTAATGACCTGAATCTGATTGTATTCAAATTTTTATAAACAAATATACCTGCGCTTATCGCTTTTTTATAGAGACCCTGGGGTTCTATTTGTAATAATTTACTGTTAATATTAAGATGTTTTTTAAATACTTAAAATATTATCATCCATTCGCAAAAATGATTCAGCATGATGGAAAAGATCGCGCTCTTTGCGCCATAATTACAAAATACAAAGTAAAGTTATGAGTACCTTCACGGAGCATGGAACAGGCGCTGTTGGGTTAACGATAGGTTCTGGAAAAAGCACGATTCATCAGCAATATGATTTAAAATATTGGGATGCAGCTACTGGGAAAGAATTTAGGATGATTAAACGATAACAATAGATTAGGTATTGCCCATCACATATAATTGTGTGAGGTCTGGAGTGGGGTTGCCTCCTATTGTTTCCAGTGTTATCGCGAAGGCCTGTGCTTTTGGGATCTGGTGCATTATGGTCACTTGATCAGTTTTGCCCAGCGGAAATACACCTGCATCAACAGGTTTGCCATCGACCATAGCCCATAGCTGATATTGTTTGCCTTTTGGTGCAGCAGGTAGATTTTCTAAGCTCAAGTATACATCCGTTGTTTTTGTATTCCAAAAAACATGAGCTTTGAGCTGAGGGTGTTGCTCCACACCAGCCAAAGTGACGGTCTTGATTACAGGGTCTTGTAACAATTTCCATTTCTCTTGGAAATGCTGAAGCTCTTGCTGAGTGGACTGGTTTTCTACCAATGCCTGTACCAGCATATCTTGATCATTGATGCTTTGATTATGGTAGAAGATATTGGCACCGATACTTGCCACCAGCAATATCGAAGCCGCAATGGCCCAATTGCGTGAGGCTAATGAGCGTATTGGTGTTTCCGTTGCAGATGATGGTATCTCATGGATGACAGCAGAATCTTCAACTTGTGGTTCTAAGGGGCTCGAATTGGTGGTTTCCTGACTTGATATTTTATTCCAAATCGCAGCTTTCAATTCGGGAGGAGGAGACATAGCTTGACTAGTAGCAAGATCTTCAAAGGTCATTTCTGCCTCTAAAATCGCTTGCTCTACTTCAGTATTATGTTTGCGTATGCACATCAAGATGCTCACCTCTTCTTCGCTGGCGAGCCCCATCACATACGCTTCTATAATTCCTGACGATATGTATTCTTTAGTATCCACTATTATTCGTATTCTTTAAGTATTCTTTTTAATTCTAAAAGGGCGCCGCGCGTCCGGGTTTTGATCGTCCCTAAAGGGATATTCAGTTTTTCTGCAATTTCCTGCTGGGTGTACCCTTCATAATATGCCATCTCAATAAGCTCTCTCCACTCTGCTCGTAACTCATTCAATACATTTTTAAAACCAATATGATCAACTTGAGTCGAGACACTAAAATTATGTTTTTCTTTAACATCTACGATATCTGGAAGAGATTGGTTTTTTTGTTCGTTTTGAACACTCTTAGATTTGACATAATCAATAGCCGAGTTGCGGGCGATATTGATGATCCAGGTATAGAGCTTGCCTCGTGCTGCATCAAAGGAATCAATGTATCGCCATATTTTGACAAATACATCCTGAATGACCTCATCAGCATATTCTTTGATTGACACGATGCGTATCACGATTCCATAGAGTGCTCCTGCATAATGATCGTAGAGATAATTAAATGCGCGTTGATCCTTTTTTTGCAATAAGGATATGAGTGTCTCTTCTTCTAAATGGTGTATCGGGCTCAATCAATTAGTTTTTGATAGTCAAATATATAAATTAAGATTAATAATTAATACATATTTAATAAAATTTATGGATGGTACATCCAGCAATAGCAAAACAGGTATTTTTATCACTTCAGTTTTTTCTAGATCTAAATCCGTGCGCAGCATAATGTCGTATATGATAGAAATTACATCATTAAAAAACTAAGAAATGAAAACGAAATTAAATGTTATGGCACTCGGTCTATTATTGATGGGTGTTCTATGTAGCGGAAATGTGCGGGCACAACATGCCGACAAAATGAAAACAGTAATGGTAGGTGGAGCAGCGATGTATCCAATAAAAAATATTATTGAGAATGCAGTCAATTCAAAAGATCACACGACGTTGGTGGCGGCTGTAAAAGCGGCGGGCCTCGTCGAAACCTTGTCTTCAAAAGGTCCCTTCACCGTATTGGCTCCAACCAATGAAGCCTTCAATCTATTGCCAAAAGGGACAGTGGATAATTTATTGAAACCAGAAAATAAGAAGATGTTAACACAGATATTAACGTATCATGTATTGGCCGGGAATTTTAATGCAGCTACCATTTTAAAAACAGTAAAAGAAAAAGGTGGCAAAGCTCAAATGGTAACGGTAGAAGGCGGTACAGTCACTTTTTGGATGAAAGGGAAAGATCTATATGTGCGCGATGCAAAAGGAAAAGATGCTAAAGTGACTATAGCAGATGTACAACAGTCGAATGGTGTGATCCATGTTATTGATCATGTTTTGATGCCGTAAGTTTACGTTTTATTGAAATTCCTTTAATTTTTTACTCCATTTTAATCATTATAGTAGCTGTAATCCGATCATATATCGGGTTGCAGCTTTTTTATAAGATCAATGTGCATATTGATGATTTTATGAATAACAAATTTCTTAAGTTTATTAACCATAATAGCTGGTCGAATTTAATAAATTTCAATTGTTTATTTTTTTTAAAAAAAATTTATAAATTAACATTTAATTCCTTCTAGTTTTTTTCTGTGAGAACGAATTCTTCTACTGATAAATTAGGTTATTACTAAACTTGTTTTTATATTTGGTATTAAATTTAGTATAATTTTATACCTTTGTTAAGGCTTGAGGAATAGCATATTCTATAATCATCAACATCATGAATTATAACTTATTAAAAGAAACGATTGACCTTATTGAGCAATTCGAAGACGAATGTAAAAAAGGAAATAACTATAGCGAGGACAGCAAAGGTCTTCGAAAGTATATCGTCGATCATTCTGAAGCAGAAGTTATAGCAGAACCCAGTTGGGAAGGTAAAGAGGATGGGCGCAATCCAGAGAGTGTCATCAGTACGCTTATTGTGCATATGAATCGATATGCAAAAACGTATTCCAAATCGGCTATTCATGATTCGGAGTTCTCGACACAAGAAGAGTTTATTTATTTGATTAATCTGAAGGTTTTTGGACCCATGATTAAGATGGAACTGATCAAGCGTAATATCCATGATAAACCTCTAGGTATGCAAATTATCAATCGGCTTATTCATCAAGGATGGGTAGAACAAAAAAATTCGGAGAAAGATAAAAGGAGTAAAGTCATATCCATTACAGATGAAGGATTACGTGTATTAGAAGATCAAATGCATAAAATTCGTCAAGCAAGTCAAATTGTTACAGGGGATCTTACGCATAAGGAAAAGATGGAATTGATCCGATTACTGCAGAAATTAGCTGATTTTCATCAATGTATCTATAACCAAAATATTGATGTTGCTGATTTATTAGGCTCAGTTTCAGAAAATTATCCGTACGTTAACAATTAATTATAGCCAACTCTAAATTATAAAATGGCTTTTGATGATCATAGATGCACCAGGTATCAGTTAAGATATTTTGTATCTTTTAAAAACAAAAAGCGTATAAATGAGGTTATTTATTTACCCATAAACTAACAAATGCCACAAATTTGATTTCAATGAAGATAGCGATTATAGGTTCAGGTTTTTCAGGTCTCTCGGCAGCATGCTATGCTGCTCAAGCTGGTCATGAGGTACATGTATTTGAAAAAAATAGCATCCCGGGTGGACGAGCGAGGCAATTTAAAACCAACAATGGTTACACATTTGATATGGGTCCCAGCTGGTACTGGATGCCTGATATTATTGCTGATTTTTTTCATGATTTCGGTTATAAACCTGAAGATTTTTATAAGCTTGTGGCTCTTGACCCTCAATTTGAGATGATTTTTTTAGATGGAAATTTTGAAGTTCCACAAAACTATGATGAGCTGCGCATCATCTTCGAAAGTATAGAAGAAGGAAGCGGTAAAAAGCTGGACGAGTTTATGGAGGCTGCTCGCTATAAATATGAGGTCGGGATGAAAGAATTTGTCTATAAGCCTTGCCACTCTTGGTGGGAGTTCTTTTCACCAAAGATTGCCAAAAGTGCATTTAAATTAGATCTATTGTCCGACTTTAGATCTTATGTCAAGAAATATTTCACACACCCAAAGCTGATTGCTTTGATGGAATTTCCTGTTATATTTTTAGGAGCTTCACCTAAAAATATCCCAGCGCTCTATAGCTTGATGAATTACGGTGGTTATGCTTTGGGTACGTGGTATCCTATGGGCGGATTTTACGAAGTAATCAAAGCTATGCATACCGTTGCTGAAAATCTGGGCGCCACATTTTATTTTAATCATAGTGTGGACCGTATCGATACCGAAAATGATCAGGTGAGCACTTTACTGGTCAATGGTACTTCTATTGCATTTGATGCGGTGATTGCTTCATCGGATTATCATCATACGGAGACCTTGTTGGCAGAGAAGTATCGCAATTATACCCAGAATTATTGGGAAGACCGCATATTTGCACCATCGAGTTTAATTTATTATCTTGGATTCAACGAACCAATACCCAACCTGAAACATCATACGCTGTTCTTTGAGCATGATTTGGATATTCATATTGATGCCATTTATAAAGAAAAAAAGTGGCCTGATGAGCCCTTATTCTATACGTGCTGTCCCTCTAAGACCGATCCTCATGTAGCGCCTGTAGGTCATGAAAATATTTTTCTATTGATGCCTTTAGCGATTGGTATTGAGGATGATGAAGCGACTAGAGAGCGTTATCTGAATCAAATGTTGGAGCGATTGGCTAAGCATGTGGGGATAAAAGATCTAAAGTCCAAAATTGATTATAAGAGGAGTTACTGTGTAAGCGATTTTATCGCTGATTACCATGCTTATAAAGGAAATGCGTATGGTCTGGCCAATACATTGGGACAGACGGCGGTATGGAAACCAGCTGTTAAGAATAAAAAATTATCGAATTTATTTTATACAGGTCAATTGACCGTTCCGGGACCAGGAGTGCCACCGGCTATTATATCCGGAAAAATAGTGGCAAATGAAGTTCATAAACTTAACCTAAAACAACATGAAGAAACTGTTTGATGAATTATCTTACGAGGTAAGCAAATCCACAACAAAGAAATACAGTACGAGTTTTTCATTAGGTATTATGGCGCTACATCCTTCTATCAGACAGGCTATATATGCGATTTATGGCTATGTAAGACTTGCAGATGAAATTGTAGATAGTTTCCATGGCTATGATAAACGCTTGTTGCTGACCCGATTTATAGAACAGACTGATCAGGCGATCAACGAGCGGATTTCACTCAACCCCATCTTGCAATCTTTTCAGGAGACTGTACATCGCTATGCAATAGAGCGCAGTTTGGTGGATCAATTTCTGAAAAGTATGGAAATGGATTTGCATCAATTGACATACGATGAAGATCGGTATAAGGAATATATCTTGGGCTCGGCAGAAGTAGTGGGATTGATGTGTTTGCATGTTTTTGTAGATGGCTGCAAAGATGAATATGAAAGATTGAAACCTTATGCTATGAAACTCGGGTCAGCTTTTCAGAAGATTAATTTTCTAAGGGACTTGAAAGATGATTACCATATATTGGGGCGGACTTATTTTCCAGATGTAGATATGCGAGGATTTGATAACCATATTAAATTTGCGATCGAGCAGGATATTGAAAGTGAATTTATGGAAGCATTGATCGGAATAAAAAATTTGCCAAGCTCTTCTAAATTTGGTGTTTATCTTGCTTATAAATATTATTGGTCATTACTGAAAAAAATTAAGCAAATTCCTGCCCATAACATCTTAAAGGAGCGGATTCGGATTCCGAACAGACAAAAGCTTTCTATGATGATGAGTTGTTATGTGCAATACAAAATGGAAGTAGTGCGGCCATTTAGAATATTTGGTCTGTAAATCAATTGAACAGTTATAAATAGTGATTTGGACAATAAATGATCGCCCTTAGGGAGATCGTTAGCTTAAAATTTATAAAATATGATATATCAAATAGAGCTCACGCAGCAATTGAATTGTGATATCCAAACAGCTTGGGATTTTTTTTCTTCACCGCATAATTTAGCTAAAATCACGCCTAAAGATATGGAGTTTGTGATTGTCAATGATGTGCCAGAAAAACCCGTATACGCAGGTCAGATCATTGATTATAAAGTAACGCCTTTATTTGGTGTGAGAATGAAATGGCGAACTAAAATAACACATGTGCAACACCACGAAAGTTTTACGGACCTGCAAGTAAATGGTCCTTATAAATTATGGCGCCATTTTCATGAATTTATGCCTAACGAGGAGGGGGTATTGATGAGAGATCTCGTGACTTATGAACTTCCCTTTGGATTTATAGGCCGCATAGCAAATAAATTAATTGTAAGAAAGAAGCTCGTGAGTATATTTAAGTACCGCTATTATGTTTTAGAAAAAATGTTTAACACTCAAAATCAATCTTGATGAATATCTTTATTGTACTAGCGACCTTCTTCTTGATGGAAGGAGCGACTTGGTTGATTCACAAATATGTGATGCATGGATTTCTATGGCTCTTGCACAAAGATCATCATGATCACAGTACGGAGGGACATCTGGAGAAAAATGACTATTTCTTCATCATTTTTGCAATACCTGCTATTATTCTGATGTATATCGGTAGTCAGCAAGGATTTAGTTATATTTTCTATATTGGATTGGGGGTCACATGCTACGGCTTGGCCTATTTTTTTGTGCATGATATTTTTATTCATCAAAGGATCAGTTTCTTAAGTAATACAAAAAATCCATATTTATTGGCCATAAGGAGAGCACACAAACAGCATCATAAACATTTGGGTAGAGAGCAGGGTGAATGTTTTGGATTTCTTTGGGTTCCCGTAAAATATTTTAAAATGTATTTTAAAAAGAATTAAAGATGCAGGCATATACTTATATACTGATCAATTTTTTGACGGTTATCATTTGTTTTATTTTTTCATTTGATCGTAGAATACAGTTCAATAAACATTTTAATGCATTTCTTAAAGGAAGTATACTGGTCGCCATTCCATTTATTGCCTGGGATATTATCTTTACTAAGATGGGGGTGTGGTGGTTTAATTTTAGCTATACCATGCCTTTTCGTCTAGCAGGTTTACCGATTGAAGAATGGTTATTTTTTATCTGTATACCCTTTTCTTGTGTATTTACTTATTTCTGTCTGGATAAATTTTTCAATCTCAATTGGGCAAATGGGTTCAATACGATCATCGTATGGTTTACCGTATTGGTATGCGTACTGGTAGCGATCTTTTTCTATCAAAAAATATACCCTCTGGTTACCGTGCTTATAACAGCAGCGACTGTTCTTTATCTGCATTATATCGCAAAAGTAAGTTGGATAGGAAAGGGATCACTAGTTTATCTATGCTTGATGCCTGGGTTTTTTATGGTCAATGGGGTACTGACAGGCACTGGTCTGGAATCGCCAATCGTTAATTACAATCCGGACCAAATATTGAATATCCGTATGTTGACGATTCCAGTAGAGGATGCGGTATATGGATATGCGCAGTTTATGCTCAATATCTACTTTTTTAAACGGTTTCAAAAAAAATAACGATCATGAAAAATCATAATCGCTATCTCTGGATAGGCAGTTTTCTGGTTATGCTGCTGTTCTCTGCCTGCGCCATGATACCTAAAGGTGCACAGCCTATCCCTGATTTTGATGCGGATCGTTATTTAGGGAAATGGTATGAGATCGCTCGTATGGACAATCGCTTTGAAAAAAATCTTCAGCAGGTAACTGCCCAATATGCGTTGAATGAGGACGGTAACATCACCGTATTGAATAGGGGCTATGATACGCTTAAAAAGGAGTGGAAATCAGTAAAGGGCAAAGCAAAGTTTAGAACTCAGAAAACCACTGCAGCATTGAAAGTTTCCTTTTTTGGGCCTTTTTATGCCGGATATAATGTCATCGCTTTGGATCCATCGTATCGATATGCCTTGGTGGCAGGTCAAAATTTAGACTACTTATGGATACTTTCCCGAGACATCACGATTCCTGATGCTATAAAAGCATCATTCATTAAAACAGCTCAAGGCATTGGTTATGATACCGATCAATTCGTGTGGGTGATACATGAAAAAGAAATAGGAGTTGATCATGAATAAAAATAAAGTCGTCCTGTTTTGGTTTAGAAGGGATCTGCGCTTAGAAGATAACAGAGGTCTTCAAATGGCCTTAGCTTCAGGGTACCCCGTATTGCCGATCTTTATTTTCGATAGCGATATTTTGTCCCGATTAGAAAATCGCTATGATAGGCGTGTGGATTATATACATCAAGCATTGCATGCTATGAGTAAGACTTTGCAAATGTACGGATCGACTATTCAGACCTATTCAGGGGTGCCACTGGATACCATTAAAATGATCTGCCAACAGTATGATGTGCAGGGGCTGTATTGCAATCATGATTATGAACCGCAGGCTATTAAAAGAGATCATGCTGTCCAGCAAGATCTGCAAGAAATCGGAATTCCTTTCTATTCAAGCAAAGATCAGGTCATATTTGAAAAATCGGAAATAGTTAAAGCAGATGGAAGTCCATATACCGTATATACGCCTTATGCTAAAAAGTGGAAGAGTCTATTGCAAGTGGAACACTACAGTCAGGGGACTGTCTCACTAGAGAATATTCACAAAACAGCGTTTCAGCCGATCATGAGTCTCGAAACATTAGGCTTTCAAAAGACAGATCTCGTATTTGAACAACCTCAATTAGCCATATCCATCATAAAAAACTATGGAGAAAAACGTGATTTCCCAGCACTGGATCATACCACTCGACTAGGTATTGCTTTACGATTTGGAACGATATCAGTCCGAAAATGTGTGAATTTTGCGTTGAAAAATAATGAAACTTGGCTATCTGAATTGATTTGGCGTGAGTTTTTTATGCAGATCCTCTATCACTATCCTCATGTTGTGACTGCAAGTTTCAAATCGAAATACGATTCCATCGAATGGCGAAATAATGAGGTCGAATTTGAACGGTGGTGTTCCGGGAAAACGGGATATCCGATTGTTGATGCGGGGATGAGGCAGCTCAATGAGACCGGTTTTATGCACAATCGGGTACGGATGATCACCGCCAGTTTCCTATGTAAACACCTCCTCATCGATTGGCGATGGGGTGAAGCTTATTTTGCGCAGAAATTACTAGATTATGATCTTGCTGCAAATAATGGCAATTGGCAGTGGGTGGCAGGCTCAGGTTGTGATGCTGCGCCATATTTTCGTATTTTCAACCCGACAGCACAAACGTTAAAGTTTGATGAAGATCTCGTGTATGTTAAAACGTGGAACCCAGATTATGCAAAGCTTTTAGAAGCTCCTATTGTAGGGCATGAATTTGCTCGAGCAAGAGCGCTCAAAGCATACCAATCGGCATTGCAAGATAAATAGTAAAATATAAAATTTTATGGATAGAAATAAAGTGGTATTGGTTGACGAGCAAGATCATGCTCTGGGAGAGATGGATAAGATGGAAGCACATCAAAAAGGAATATTGCACCGGGCATTCTCGATCTTTATTTTCAATCATAAGGGGCAAATGCTGATTCATCAGCGTGCTCAGCATAAATACCATGGAGGTGGATTATGGACCAATGCATGCTGCTCTCATCCACAATGGGGAGAGGAGATTAAAGCGAGTGCATCCCAAAGGTTAGCGTATGAAATGGGATTAAAATGCGATATTGATCATCTTTTCTCTTTTACATACCATACTCCCGTTGAAAATAATTTGATTGAGCATGAATATGATTATGTATTTATGGGCTATACTGATGATCAGCCAGACTTTAATCCAGATGAAGTGCAAAATTATCAATGGATCGGTAAAACGGATCTGCTTAAACAAATAGCGGAAAAACCGGAGAAATTTACGTACTGGTTTCGCATGGCTGTCCCACAGATTATGGATCAGGTAGACACCTATTAATAGAAACTAGCTACTGCCTGATCATCGCTGATGGATCAATCTTTTTCAGAAATGATTATCCCTGTTTTTATGGTATACGGATACCCTTTAAATAAACGACAAGAGGTGATATCGTATCCCTTTGCGTTAAGAATTAGTTGTTGCGGTTACTGACTTTCTTCTAATGGATTTATATGCAAGATATATCTTTGCAGATCTTGCGTAAATAAGCATTTTATATAGGATTGGGATTCTCATTTATCCCTTTAATACTCCGCTTTTCGCTCCTACATGAGTGACTTTGCAGCGATCTTTAATACCCTTCATTTCTGGAATAACACAGCAGCTCTTTCTGGTTATGTGCCCTTGTTTTATTCAGATGCAAAAAACGTTGTGCACCCTCTTTTCATAAGACTTCCTGTATTTTTCTCTTCTTATTATGATGACTTATTTATTTGCTATTGACCGCTATAAGTCGATATTTTCAGTAGTCTAGACCTGATTGGCTACATCGTTTTCGTATGATGTGCAATCGTTTGCTTGAATAACGAAATAGGAGTCGTGATTTATTTTTGTTTAGAATTGCCATACTCTAACCAAGAGTTATACGAATAAAAACCTAATAATTACGATATGGTTAAAAACAATTACTCAAAGCAAAGGAGCTGGTCCAGATTATATGTTCAGCTTGCACTTTTAACGCCGCTTTCATGGAGTATACTGCCCAGTTTGGCAACCGCTCATCCCCTTTTTTCTGTGGAAAAAGGATATCCAGCAGGGGTATTACAACAACATTTTTCAGGAAAAGTAGTTGATGCAACTGGCAGGGGAGTGGGTGGAGTAACGGTCAAAGAGAAGGGTGCTCAAGGTTCTACGTCCACGGATATGAATGGAAAATATACCCTATCGATCAGCTCATCTAATCCGATTTTGATCTTCAGTTCGGTCGGATATATCAGTCAAGAAGTGGCGGCATCTTCGGCAGCAATAGTCACCTTGTTGCAGCAGGAAGATATGCTTGATGAGGTCGTAGTGGTCGGCTATGGTAGTCAAAAGAAAACCAACCTGACCAGCGCAGTTTCACAGATCGATGCCAAAGTGTTACAGAATCGACCTTCGCCCACCGTTGTTAATATGCTACAGGGAGCAGCTCCGGGCTTAGTGATCAGTCGAAATTCGGGTAGACCTGGAGCGCAAGGATTAAATATGGAAGTTCGTGGCGCTACTTCTGCCAATGGTGGTGTTGCTCCGCTAGTTGTGATTGACGGTGTGATCAGTTCGGAAGGTACGTTTATGGCTTTAAATCCCAATGATATTGAAAATATCAGTGTGCTAAAAGATGGTGGTGCAACAGCTATCTATGGGGCGCAGTCAGCGGGAGGGGTGATATTGGTGACCACAAAAAAAGGCCATAAAGGTCAATCACGGATTTCATTGATGAGCAATATGGCTTGGCAAATGCCGGCCAATATCCCTAAAAGATTGTCCTTGATTGATGAAATGAATTATGTCAATACGGCACGCGCAAATGCCGGTTTGGCTCCTGAGTATAATGAGGAGGATCTCAACTATGCTGTGAATGGTCCTACATTTGTGCTGGGATCGAATGGGCAATGGCGGACTTACAATCAGGAAAATCTCATTGACCAAGTTGTGAAGAAGTCTTACACGATGAACAACACCAACCTGCAGTTTTCGGGCGGTAGTGAAAATATAACGTACATGGCTTCATTGGGCAATATGAGTCAAGCGGGTATGTTTAAGGTCGGTGAAGATCATTTTACACGTTGGAATGCAAGAGCCAATATTTCGGCTAAAGTCAATGAATATATCAAATTAGATATCGGGAGTGCTTATATCAATCAAGCTACTGATAATCCACAGGATGGGGGCTATGGACTAGATGGGGGCGGAAATGGTATTTTACGTCAATTTTTCTCTTCCAGAATGCGTTTTCCGCTTTTCAATGAAGATGGAACCTATTACCGAAGTGGTACTTCATCAGCATTTGGTTATGCGCTATTGAAAGATGGAGGATTTAACCGTGACCGTAGTAGTACCTACTTCAATAATGCAACGGCAACCATACACAAGTTGGTGAAAGGTCTGGAGGTTAAATTGATGTATAGCCGTGAAGATATAACAAAACAAAATCGCAATTTCAGACGAACAGTAACTTTCTATTCGGGGCCAACGGCTAATACCGCAAGTCAATTAAACAATCCGAATAATTATGCGATCACGGATTATAAAACGTTGAGCCAGAATTATCAAGCTGTGGCAGATTATAACGTTAAAATTGTGGATGATCATAATTTCCATATCATGGGCGGGTATCAGCTCTATGCTTACGACTATCAAACCTTAAGTGCGTCGACAAAGAATTTGTATGTTAACGATAATCCGAGTTTGAACTTTACCTCAGATCCACTCAATAAGTCCAATTCGCAGTCGGCGGCTACTGAAAAAATGCAATCCTACTTTGGTCGTTTCAATTACAATTATAAAGAAAAATACTTATTTGAAGCCACTGTGCGAAGTGATGAAAGTTCACGATTGACTCCAGGTGAACGCGTCAAGATATTTCCTTCCTTTTCAGCTGGATGGAATATGTCTAAGGAAGCCTGGTTTGATGGTTTATCAACTGTCGTCAATGAGTTGAAACCACGCGTATCTTGGGGTAAAGTGGGCTCTAAAGTCGGCATAGGTTACTATGATTTTATTGCTCAGCTCTTGACTGGATCAAATGTACTGTTGGGCGATAGTAGACAAACTTATCTCAATCAGGGTATGATTCCGGCAACAAATCTATCTTGGGAAACGATAGAGACACAAAATTTTGGTGTAGATTTTAGTTTCTTGAATAGAAAGTTGAAAGGTTCATTTGATTATTACAATAAGTATAACAATAATATGTTGGTGAGAGTGAGTTTGCCTGCAACTATTGGTATTGATGTTCCTAAATCAAATGTTGGAAAGATGAAAACCTGGGGATGGGAACTGAGTTTGGGTTATCAAGATAAGATCGGTGATGATTTTACTTTTGGGGCATCATTTAACCTGGCTGACAACCAAAATAAATTGGTTAAATATGGTGGTGCTGATAATATAGTTTATTCAGGCGTCAATAATCTAGTAGAAGGCTATGCCCTGAATTCGATCTGGGCTTACAAGACCAATGGGTACTTTCAAACGGAAGAAGATTTAAAAAATGCACCCAGCTATGCCAAGTTGATCAATAAAGCGGGGGTACCTGGATTAGGGGATATTCGTTATGTAGATGTCGATGGAAATGGGGAGATCTCTCCGGGGAAAAACGTACTTGGTGATACAGGTGATTTACAATACTTAGGCGACATTAACCCTAGATATCAATATGGTTTCAATTTTAATTTTGGATATAAAAATATTGATTTCAGTATGTTTATTCAAGGGATAGGAAAACGTAAGTTTAAACCCAGTAATGAGCTGATCCAACCTCAGTTGTATTCCTATTATCTACCGATGAATTTTCATATGGACTATTGGACTCCAGATAATCGCGATGCCGCTTATCCGAGACCTTACCTAGAAGGAACACAAAATTTTCAGAATTCGGACAAGTGGTTTATGAGTGGTGCTTATGCACGTTTGAAGAATATTCAGCTCGGTTATTCTTTGACTAAGGAAACCGTGAAAAAACTTCCATTCTCACGGGTGCGGATGTATGTTTCTGGAGAAGATTTATTGACGATTTCCAAATTGGGAATCTATAAAGGTGTGATCGATCCTGAGATGAAACCTGAGGATGGTAAAGTTTCGCCATATCCGTTTGCGACATCTATTTCCTTCGGTTTAAATATTGATTTTTAATTAGACAGTGATCATGAAAAAAAGAATTTTATATCTATTAGTAGCTTCGGTGTCGTTAGGCTCATTTGTTTCCTGCGATATCCATGAAGTACCCGAAACTTCGATGAGTGACGCCAATTTTTGGAACACTGTTGCAGATGTGCGATTGGCAGCTAATTATTTTTACTCCACAGTACCGGGATTAACAACAGCTGATGTCACTGTCGATAATTGGTCGACAGATACATACCCCAATACCTCATCGAATACGATTAGTGATGGTTCTCGTATTGCTCCTGCAACAAGTGCCGATTATAGTTACTATGGAATTTTTCAGGCAAATAAGTTGATTGAAAAGTCCGAAGAGGTGATAAAACAAGGGGGCGATCTGACGCAAATTAACTGGTATGTCGGTGAAGCACGTTTTTTTAGAGCCTGGTATTACTTTGAGATGTTCAAACGTTTTGGAGGTGTACCTCTGATCACAAAAACAATGGCTGTTGATGATCCCGATGTGTTTAAAGAGCGTGCCTCGAGGGAAGAACTGTTGCAGTTTATTTTAGACGATGTTGACTATGCGATATCCGTATTACGATCGGCAGATGAATTGAATACGGCAAAAGAGTATGGTCGTATTTCTAAAACTGCGGCTTTGGCATTTAAGTCAAGAATCGCATTATTTGAAGGAACGCGAGAAAAGTTTCACCAATATGGTGATTACAAGAAACATCTGACTATCGCTAAAGAAGCTGCTGAAGCGGTGATCAGTTCCGGAGCACATGGGCTGTTTAGTATTTCTACAACAGGAAGCCAGGGGGAGATCAACAACAATGCGTACTATAATTTATTCCAAGAAGCGGGAGAAGGTCGTGCAAATAAGGAAAATATAATGGTGAAGCTTTATGGAGTCAATCGGGAAAATAGTATTATTTCTACTCCTGTACAACGCTATTATGAGGGTAACTCCGTGGTACCTACTCAAAATTTTATAGACAACTACCTAATGGCTGATGGATTGCCTATTCAGAAATCACCTTTATATCAGAAACCCGATAAGTCCATGACTCATGCACAGTATTTCAATAAGAAAGATCCGCGGATGAGTTTTAGTATTTTTAAAAGAGGGGATGAATTTATCTCCAGTAGTAATTACACGATTCCAAACCCCAGTTATCAAAGAAGTGGTTATGGGATTCGGAAATATGCTAAAAAAGATTTTTGGACCTTGCAAGCTTCTTATATCGACCGTCCCGTGATTCGTTATGCTGAGGTACTGCTGAATTATGCGGAAGCTGTCTATGAATTGGATGAGCATATTAGTGATGCGGTATTGGATCAAACAATCAACGCATTGAGAGGCCGATTGCCTCAAGTGAATGTGGGGACTGATGCTGCGCCTCAATATGTCGCCATGTCAAAATTGAGCAATGCTTTTGTCAACAGTAATGGTCTTAATATGCGCGAAGAAATTCGTCGTGAACGAAAAGTAGAGCTGGCTTTTGAAGGTCATGGATATTGGGATCTCATCCGTTGGAAAACAGCAGAAGTAGAATTGCCAAAAACATTATTGGGGAGTTATTTATTTACGGAATATTTAACATCTACAGGTGACAAATGGTCTGACAAAACGGTTGTCAATGATCAGAACTATATTGTCCTACAGCCAGCATCTTTACGAAAGTTTGATGTAGAGCGAGACTATCTATGGCCGTTGCCCACATCAGAAATTGCCAAAAATCCAAAATTGGTTCAAAATCCGAAGTGGTAAATATTTACAACATATCTCGAGATTGACCTCGAGATATGTTGTTTTTAATTGTAAATATAAGTGGATCTAGTGCAAACTATTTTTTTTTCACTAAGGCAATATCGCATTGCATCATTTCATTTATCAATTTTGCGAGGTCATATTTAGGTTTCCATCCCAATTGAGTATTTGACTTTGTTGGATCACCTACCAAAAGATCAACTTCAGTAGGTCTATAATATTGTGGATCTACTTTTACAACGATCTTTCCAATTTCCAACTGATATTCTGGATGATGACAAGCTCTGACTTTGGCAACTTCTGAAGACTCATTTCCTTCGAAAGCTAATTCAATCCCTACTTCGGCAAATGCCAATCTTACAAACTCTCGAACATAAGTAGTAACTCCTGTTGCTATAACAAAATCTTCAGCGACATCCTGTTGTAACATAAGCCACATAGCCTCAACATAATCTTTTGCATGACCCCAATCGCGCTGTGCATTAAGATTCCCTAGATATAGGCATTCTTGTTTACCAAGGGCGATAGCGGCAGTGGCCATCGTGATTTTGCGAGTAACAAAAGTTTCGCCTCTACGTGGTGATTCATGGTTGAATAAAATACCGTTACAGGCGTACATCTGATAGGCTTCACGGTAATTTTTAGTGATCCAGAACCCATATATTTTTGCAACTCCGTAAGGTGATCGTGGATAAAAAGGGGTAGTTTCTTTTTGAGGTACTTCTTGCACTAGACCGTAAAGTTCAGATGTGGAAGCTTGATAAATACGTGTCTTCTTTTCTAATCCTAAAATACGAACTGCTTCTAAAATGCGTAATGTACCAATTCCATCAACATTAGCTACGTATTCGGGTGAATCAAAAGATACTTTCACGTGTGACATAGCTCCTAAATTATAAATTTCATCCGGCTGTACTTCTTGGATGATGCGAATGATATTGGTTGAATCAGTTAAATCACCATAGTGCAATTTAAAGTTGACATGGCTTTCATGTTGATCCATATAAATATGGTCAATACGTTGTGTATTGAAAGAGGAAGCTCTACGTTTGATGCCATGTACCATATAGCCTTTTTCTAACAATAATTCTGCTAAATAAGAACCATCTTGTCCTGTAACACCCGTGATTAATGCAATTTTCATTTTATGCTTAATTTAAGTAGTATTTAATACTTATAATTTAACTTCTTTGTAATTGTTTTGATTTTTGAGAAACCATTGATATGTAATCTCAATACCTTCTTTCAATTCAATCTGGTGCCTCCAACCCAATGCATGCATTTTACTCACATCCATTAATTTACGAGGAGTCCCGTCTGGTTTACTACTATCCCAAATAATATCTCCTTGGTGCCCAACTATTGATTGAATAAGGTGTGCTAAGTCTTTGATACTTAGATCCACTCCTGTGCCAATATTATATAGATAATCAGGTAATTTGTTTTCTAATGCAAAGACTACAGCTTTTGCTAAATCATCTACAAATAAAAATTCACGCATTGGATTACCAGATCCCCATAAAGTTACTTTAGTATTCCCTTTAATTTTTGCCTCATGAAATTTACGTATCATCGCTGGTAATACATGAGAACTGGTTAAATCGAAATTGTCATGTGTACCATACAAATTGGTCGGCATTAGGCTGACGTAATCTTTCCCAAACTGGTTACGTATCGCTTGACAAGCTTTTACACCAGTAATCTTAGCTAATGCGTACCATTCATTGGTTGGTTCTAAGCTGTCAGTCAATAGACTAGATTCTTTTAAGGGCTGATCTGCAAATTTGGGATATATACAAGAAGATCCTAAAAAAATAAATTTTTCTACTTTGTTTTCTAGTGATTCGTGAATGAGGTTATTCTGAATCTGCATGTTGTCCATTAAAAATTGATATGGATAATTATTATTGGCCATTATACCTCCGACCTTTGCAGCAGCATCAATAACAATTGCAGGTTTTTCTTGTCTAAAAAACTCTTTTACCTGTGATTGATCCCGTAAATCTAATTCGCTGGAGCTGCGGAAAATAAAATTATGATAACCTAAGTCTTCTAATTTTCGTTTTATAGCTGAACCTACCATACCCAGGTGTCCTGCTATATATATTTTTTTTTCTTTCATGCTTATTCTTATTGCTTAAAGCATATTTATAAATCTTTATTTTTATCTAGCATATATAGATCAATCTAATGCGGAAGCTTTTTCTTCATATTCATACTAATAAATGCCTAAGTAATCTGATCAGAATACTTGGGCAAAGTACGAAAGAATATTTGGAATAATTACAGAAATGATAGTATTATACCAAACTGTTTTTTCTGCAGATGTCAATTTAACATATTTGCACAGCAATGGATATAATCTTAAATTTTCTGTCGAATATTGATGGATTTTTAATGATAAAAAAATAGCCCATGTAATTTAGTTACGGGCTATTTTTATTTTTTTAGAGATCATGCTGCAGAATATGATTAAACTTCAGCAATGATTTTTTCTTGAATTTCCTCATCAAGATCTTGAAAGATGGAATTTTGAGATTTGAATTCAGGAACTATCTTTTTAAGTTGTTGTACCAATTTCATATCGTTTATTTCTCCTTTGCCAATTGTTGTGATATCGTCACTGAGTTGCTGTATTAAATGGCATTTTTCAGCAATATCTTCACGATTGACCTGTGCTATCATAATCTTTGGATGGTGTGTCTTTTGAGTGTTTTCATCATTGGCCAGCAGCTCCTCAAATATTTTCTCTCCTGGTCTTAATCCCACAATCTTGATATCGATATCTTCGGGATATCGGTATCCTTTTAATTTGATCATGCGTTTGGCGAGATCGATGATCTTTACGGATTTACCCATGTCGAAAACAAATATTTCGCCTCCTTTTCCCATAACACCTGCTTCTTGAACTAATAAACAAGCTTCTGGAATCGTCATAAAGTATCGTGTGATATCTTCATGAGTGAGTGTTAATGGTCCACCATGTTCCATTTGTTTTTCAAACAATGGGATTACTGATCCATTAGATCCCAGGACATTGCCAAATCGGGTTACGATAAAATTGGTTTTTCCAAGAGCACTGCAACTATTGACATAAATTTCTGCAGCGCGTTTGGTAGCTCCCATCACATTTGTTGGGTTGACCGCTTTATCTGTGGAGACCATCACAAATTTATGGATACCATAGGCTACTGCAAGATCAGCCATATTTTTGCTACCTACCAAATTGGTCCAGATGGCTTCATATGGATTCTGTTCCATTAAAGGGACGTGTTTATATGCTGCTGCGTGAAAGATCATCTGCGGACGGTAGCGTTTAAAAATCCGTTCCATAAACACTTTGTCGCGGACATCTCCCACAATACATTTGACGCGGTCAGGATGTGTTGCTTTTAATGATTGTTGTAAATCGTAAAGTGGTGATTCGGCTTGATCCAATAAAATCAGATGACGATAATTGCGTTGTGAAATCTGACGCGATAATTCTCCTCCGATTGAACCTGCAGCACCGGTAATTAAAATAACCTTATTATCCAACTCGGCATCAATACCTGGGTTTTCAATTTTAATGGCTTTTCTTCCCAATAAATCCTCAATTTTTAAAGCACGGATCTCACGCTTAGCTCCAGAATTTAACATTACACGGGTGTTGGGCATGATTTTTAGCTCAACATCCAATTGTTGAAAATGATCGGTGACTTGAACTAAACGCTCGGGATCATTGTTTTCAACAGCAATGATTACTTCTGAAATATTATATTGTTTTATAAAAGCATGATCTATTTTTTCTAAATATAGAATACGAAGCCCAGCAATTCGATTTCCAACTCGAGAAACTTTATCTTCGACAAAGGCGACGATGTGGTTTTTCACACGTCGATCATCACGTAATAATGAGTACGCTACTAATCCGGGTCTGGAAGCTCCAAAGATCAATACATTGCGGTTTTTTCGATTGGGTAGAAAAAGCATTTCATAAATGCTTCTGTAAGTTACTCGAGCAGCAACTAACATCACCATCGTAAAAAAACTATGCATGAAAAGTATGATATACGAGAGACGTAAAAAATCACCAGCTAAAGTGCCTTTCGGGATATAATAACGAATTGCTATGGTTGGGATGGCCAATAACATAAAGGCAAGCCAGACTGTCTTAAAGATTTTTGTCGCATCTTGAATTCCAGTTTGACGGATAATACCTTTATAGGTGCGCATCATCGTGAAAGCCAAACTATAAACCACTAAAATGAACACACTCTTTTTAAGCATCATAGCTGTAGAGTATTGTTCATGGATGGTATTGAAGATAAAGTTGGAAATAGCATAACATCCAAATACGATCAATAGATCGATTAAAAGAATGACCCAACGTGGGTTATCTTTCCGGAGTTTTTTCTTAATCAGCGTAATATTAATCATGTTCGTATTTCAAATAGTAGGTGATTACTAATATGTGGCTTAAGGAAAAATAGCTTATAGACATGTGATCCAATTGTTACTTTCATAAATATCTGTAAAACCAATTCCCAAATTTTGCATCCTGTTGAAAAAATCGTGCCAAAAGATATATAATATCTGACCTTATTCAAGTGAGAGCCTTTAAATAACTTTATGAAAGCGCACTGCATAAAAAATGATAAATAAAGCTGTTTTAAATCCTTAAAAACAGTTATTTTTTTCATTTGTATTCAAATCGCTTAATGTTTAAATTTTTGATAGTTTTGTAGCTACAAAGCTACAAATTTTATTGTTACAAAGTTGATTTAGTTTCTAAAGTCGCAAATGTCGGTAATTATCTCATGAAAGAGAAAAAATAAGTATGCTATTTATCATATTTATCCTCGGCTACATCATTATTTTTGTAGAATAGCCTTATCAAATATTTTTAGACTGTCACATGGGATAGGAACTCTTTTATCATCATGATCTTGATCGCCTAGTTCTGAGGCTATTTTTTCGGGCAGATATCAAGATATCTGTTTTTTTTTATGGTAGCTTTGTGCCAGAAATATGAAATCAATCATGAAAGATAACATCCAGTTTTATAGTTATTTTAAACTTGTGATAGGCAGTATTATTGTCGCTGTGCTATCGGGGATATTGGCGTATTCGCTTAAGCACCTGACCACCTATTTTCAAGATTACATTTTTGAAATCGTGCCGGTCCTCCATAATTACTTATACATTATCTTTCCTTCTATAGGAATCACAATTATCTATTTTTTGAGAAAGTATCTTTTTCAAAACAGGAAAAACAAAGGAATTCGTGAAATCTATCGTTCACTGGATACGCGTCAGGATCATCTTCCTTTTTTTAAAATTCCATCGCATTACATCAACGGATTTCTGACGGTCATCTTCGGTGGATCTACCGGGATAGAGGTTTCTACTGTTGTCGCTACAGCAACTGTGGGCAATCAATTTAGTAAAAAAGGTTGGATGCCCATGAAATATAAAAGAGAGTTAATCTGTGCTGGAGTAACAGCAGGGGTCGCAATTTTATTTGGCTCTGTCCTTGGTGGGTGGTTCTTTGCCATCGAAGTTATTGCAAGAGGATGGAAAAAAACAGTACTCCTGAGTTGTAGTATAGCTGCTGTTATTGCCCTTGTTGGGATATATTATTTTGAAAAGGAAACGTTATTACCCTTTTCTGTTCAAGATTGGCATTGGTATGGTTTACCCTTTATGGCGTTAGTAGCTATATTATCAGCGCTATTGGCGCTATATTTTATGAAGCTGGTACTTCTTTGCAAAAAACTATTTGCAAAGATTAATAATAATTTTCTTCGAGTCAATATAGGTGCTATCATGATTGGTAGTCTAATTTTGTTTTTCCCAGCGTTATATGGTGACAGCTATCATGGTCTTCAAAAAATGATCGAACTACTTATACAACCTGGTGCAGCATTCGTTATCCCACTTTCCTTGTTTCTATTGATTTTATTGAAACCATTTGTCGCTTCACTGACTTTAGGTGCTGGTGGAGACGGAGGAGTATTTGCGCCAAGTATTGTTGCTGGAGCGTTTTTAGGAATGCTCATTGCAATCCTTTGTAATCTGGTATTTGGTTTAGATTTGATCGTACTTAATTTTGCTTTGATCGGTGCTGCTTCCACATTGGCAGCGGCGATCCATGGCCGATTTACTGCAGTTTTTCTAATCTGTAGTATAGTTCCTAATGGCTATAGCTTGATATTGCCTTTAGCAATGGCAGTTTGGTTAGCCTATGCAGTGGCAAAAAGATTAAATCCTCATAATGTATACACTTCTCCGGAAGTAGCATAATCATAAAAACGTAAAATGAATGATCATGATTTGTAACAAAAAAAAGCAGCTTCCGATGAGGGAAGCTGCTTTGCAAGAAAATATAATAGTAATTAGTTTATTCTTACATTAACGGCATTTAAGCCTTTTTTTCCGTTTTCAATTTCGTAGCTAACGCTATCGCCTTCTCTAACTTGGTCTTTTAAGCCTGAAATGTGTACAAATACATCGTCTCCACCATTTTCAGGGGTAATAAAACCAAATCCTTTAGTTTCATTGAAAAACTTTACAGTTCCTTTATTCATTTTATTTAAAAATTATATTGATACAAGGATAGGTTAAATATGTTAATAATTTTCTAGTGATCTTCAAAAAAGACTTTCAGATGACAATTCTTTTTATCTTATACTTCCTTTGTAATAAAGAAGATAGGAATTAAAAATTGCATAAATTTTATTTTCATTTATTGCTAAAAGGTTTTATCTTTATTTTTGTTAAATCAATTATTTCCTCGCAATCATGTCGGAGATAGCCAATTTATGTCAATTTAATTTACCACATATGATTTTTAAAACCCTAAAATGGGGGATAGCATGGAGTCTAAGCCTATCCTTATTTTGTACGAGTACCGTGTCTGCCCAGAAATTAAATGGGAAACCTATCGATCCTGTTGATTTGGTTAATCCTTTAATGGGAACAGATTCAAAACCTTCGCTTTCGAATGGAAATACATATCCAGCAATCGGGTTGCCGTGGGGCATGAATATGTGGACACCACAAACGGGGAAAAATGGCGATGGTTGGCAATATACCTATGCTGCTGATAAAATAAGAGGACTGAAACAAACGCATCAACCTTCTCCTTGGATGAATGATTACGGACAATTTTCTTTAATGCCCGTGACTGGTAAAGCGGCTTTTGATCAAGAGGAGCGGGCAAGCTGGTTTTCACATAAGGCGGAGAAAGCAACCCCTTATTATTATTCGGTATACCTAGCCGATCATGATGTAACGGCAGAACTTACACCAACAGAACGTGCTGCTCATTTTAAATTCACATTTAATAAAACGGATTCTGCATTCGTTGTGCTTGATGCCTTTGATAAAGGATCTGAAGTACAGATTATTCCTGAAAAAAATATGGTGATCGGTTATTCTACACGTTATTCCCGTGGTAAGTTGACCAATTTTAAAAATTATTTTGTTTTAGTATTCGACCAACCTTTTGATAATTATTCAACTTGGGAAGGTAAGCAACGTTTCAAAGGCAAATTAAAATCTACGGCAGATCAAACCGGAGCTATACTGGGGTTTAAAGTGAAGGATAAGACTAAGCCTGTCCAAGTGCGGGTTGCCTCCTCATTTATCAGTGCCGAACAGGCATTACTTAATCTAAATGAATTAGGGAACCGTAGTTTCGATCAGGTAAAAGCTGATGGAAGAGCCATCTGGAATGAAAAATTGGGACGTCTGGCTGTTGAGGGGGACAATATTGATCAAATGCGTACATTCTACTCGACTTTGTATCGTACTTTATTCTTTCCGAATAAATTATATGAAATCAATGCATCGGGAGAAAAAGTACATTACAGCCCTTATAATGGAAAAGTACTTCCGGGTTACCTATTCGGGGGTACGGGCTTTTGGGACACCTTTAGGGCACTATATCCGTTCTTAAACCTGATGTACCCATCTATCAACGTGGAGATGCAAGAAGGACTTAAAAATGCATATCTCGAGGGAGGCTTTTTACCAGAATGGAGTAGTCCAGGTTTTGCTGATATCATGGTCGGTAATAATTCTGCTTCTGTAGTGGCTGATGCCTATATCAAAGGATTAAGAGGTTATGATATCAATACCTTGTATGAAGCATTGAAGCACGGAGCCAACAATGAGGGGCCAATGACGGCTGTAGGACGTAAAGGTGTAGCATACTATAATCAATTGGGCTATGTGCCTTATGATGTAGATATCAATGAAAATGCAGCGCGTACCTTAGAGTATGCTTATGATGATTTTACGATCTATCAATTGGCAAAGGCTTTGAAAAAACCAAAAGCAGATATTGAGCTGTACGCAAAAAGAGCACAGAATTACCGCAATCTATTTGACCCATCGACCAATTTAATGCGTGGAAAGAACAAAGATGGTCAATTTCAAAGTCCATTCAATCCATTGAAATGGGGAGATGCCTTTACAGAAGGAAATAGTTGGCATTACTCGTGGAGCGTGTTTCACGATATCGAAGGCTTAATTGGACTTATGGGAGGTGATCAAAAATTCAATGTCATGTTGGATAGTGTCTTTACACAAAAACCTGATTTTGATGACAGCTATTATGGAGGTACGATTCATGAAATCCGTGAAATGCAGATCGCCAATATGGGGCAATATGCTCATGGCAATCAGCCTATACAACATATGATCTATTTGTACAACTATAGTGCTCAACCATGGAAAACACAATATTGGGTACGTCAGGTATTAGATCGTATGTACCAGGCTACTCCTGATGGATATTGTGGTGATGAAGATAATGGTCAGACATCAGCTTGGTATGTTTTCTCTTCACTGGGTTTTTATCCTGTTTGTCCTGCGACAGATGAGTATGTGTTGGGAGCTCCTCTTTTTGCAAAAACAACGTTAAAATTGGAAAACGGAAAAATAGTAGAAATCATCGGAAATCAAGCCAGCGCTCAGAATTTTTATGTCAATGACTTAAAAGTAAATGGTAAATCGTACACCAAAAATTGGTTGAGTCATCAAGAATTATTAAAAGGGGGTACATTATCATTTGATATGACTTCTAAACCGAATTACAATCGTGGTGTGACCAAGGCTGCGGCACCTTATTCAATGACTATGGAATTGAAAACAATATTTAAAAAATAATAACAGATGAATTTTATTAAGATAGTTAGTTGTGTCATAGGGTTGATTGCTTGTCAATCAGCCCTTGCTCAAGATAATTGGCAGCATACCGAGCATGATCGCCAGGTGGCGGTTGATATCGATAGCATTACAAAAGGAGGATATACCTTAATCTGGATCAATAAGGACAAAGATTTCAGCCCGGCATTAAAGGAAAAGCTGATCCATACATTTTTTGTTAATTATCCCAAATTGGCGAAGACCTATAATAAAAAGACGATGAAAAAAGTCTCTTTTGTCATCGATCCAGATTATAAAGGTGTCGCAGCAACTGCAGGTGGAATTGTACGTTATAGTCCATCGTGGTTTGCCAAAAACCCGGGAGATATTGATGTCGTGACACATGAAGTGATGCATATTGTACAGGGATATCCGAATGGATCAGGTCCTTGGTGGATTACAGAAGGTATTGCCGATTATGTTCGATTTGTGGATGGTATTGATAACGCTGGAGCAAACTGGAAATTGCCGGAATGGGATGCAAAACAAAAATATTCGGATTCCTACCGCGTGACCGCCCGTTTTTTCTGCTGGATTGAAAAAAAGGTCAAAAAAGGATTTGTTAAAAATCTTGATGCTGCCATGCGCGATAAAACATACACAGAGGGATTTTGGAAAAAACAAACTGGAAAAACAATCGATGAGTTGTGGGATAGCTACAGCAAAAATCCCGCTTTATAAAACCTAAATCCATGATCAATAAACCACTTCTATACTTAGGGCTGTTCTTGTTTCCTAGCCTATTGCAGGCGCAGTCATCTAATTTAATACAATATGTAAAACCGTTAATTGGTACTGCTCGAATGGGACATACATTTCCAGGTGCAACCGTACCTTTTGGCTCTGTACAGTTGAGTCCCGATACCGATACTATTCCTTATTCAGTAAATGGTCAATATAACGGTGATGTTTATAAGTATTGTGCGGGATATCAATATGATGATCCTACAATTGTGGGATTCAGTCATACCCATTTTAGTGGCACTGGACATTCGGATTTGGCAGATATCTTGGTGATGCCTACTCAGGGGAAAGTTCAGCTCAATCCTGGGACAGCAGATCGGCCACAAGATGGTTATCGCTCACCCTATTCGCATAACAATGAGGTTGCTGAGGCGAATTATTACAAAGTGCTATTAGATAAACATCAGATCAAAGCAGAGATGACGACCACGACCCGTGTCGGAATACATCGATATACATTTCCACAGTCGGATGCCTCTCATTTAATCTTGGATCTGACAGCCGGTATCTATAACTACGAAGGAAAAAATGTGTGGACAGTAGTGCGGGTTTTGAATGACTCTACATTGGTGGGGTATCGACAGACGAATGGTTGGGCTCGTACGAGAACAGTTTATTTTGCGATTAAAACCTCCAAAGCATTTAAAAATTATGGTGCTAAATATGAAGATGGCAAACAGGTGTATGCTGGTTTTTGGCGTAAATTTGATCAAAAAAACAATTTTCCAGATTTAGCGGCTCATCAAATTAAGATGAACTTAGATTTTGATACGAATGAGGGAGAAGAAGTCTTGATGAAAGTGGCGTTGAGTCCGGTGAGTATGAAAAATGCGCTCGCCAATATGGAACAAGAGGCGCCACACTGGAATTTTGAAAATTATGTTCAGGCCGGACAGCAGTCTTGGGAACAGGAATTGAACAAAGTTCAAGTGGATATGCTCAATAAGGAAGATTTGGTGAATTTCTATACAGCGATGTACCATGCCAGTTTGATGCCGACGGTATATATGGATGTTAATGGGGAATATAAAGGTTTGGATCAAGAGGTGCACCAAGCAAAGGGATTTACCAATTATACCTCCTTTTCGCTATGGGATACTTTTCGTGCATTTCATCCTCTGATGAATTTGATCAACCCGACACGAAATGCTGATATGGTCGCTTCGATGATGGCACACTATGATCAAAGTGTGTTACATATGTTGCCGATCTGGTCGCATTATGCCAATGATAATTGGTGCATGAGTGGTTATCACTCGGTATCGGTTGTGGTAGACGCAATTTTGAAAGGTGTCTATAAAGGCGATGCACAGGCAGCACTAGCAGCTTGTGTGCAGACGGCAAACGCTCGAAAGTATGAAGGAATTGGACCTTATATCGATATGGGCTATGTCCCTGATGAGTTATCAGGAACTTCAGTTTCCAATACCCTGGAGTATGCTTATGATGATTGGTGTATTGCGCAACTTGCCAAAAAATTAGGGAAAGATGATGTTTATGAGACCTTTATTAAAAGAGCTGCTAACTGGAAAAATGTCTATGACCCCACAATCGGGTTTATGAGACCTAAAGATTCTAAAGGAGTATTTAGAGCAAAATTTGATGCCTTGGAAACTCATGGGCAAGGTTTTATAGAAGGAAATACCTGGAACTATAGTTTATACGTACCGCATCAACCTGCAGCCATGATGGACATGATGGGGGGTAAGAAAAAATTGGAAAATTATCTGGATTCTTTATTTACCATGGAACTGCCGGATAAATATTTTGAGCATACTGAAGATATAACGCGTGATGGGATCATCGGTAATTATGTTCATGGTAATGAACCGTCACACCATGTGGCTTACTTGTATAATTTAACGAATAGTCCTGGGAAAACGCAGGCACGTGTACGCCAGATCATCCGCAATCAATATCATAATGGTCATGCAGGACTGGGTGGAAATGATGACTGTGGACAGATGTCGGCTTGGTACCTATTTACTGCTTTGGGATTTTATCCTGTAGCACCAGGGGAAGATGCTTATTGGATCGGCAGTCCATTGGTCAAATCGGCGAAGATTAACTTAGAGAATGGTAAGACGATTTCAATACAAGTGAAAAATCAATCGGAAAAGAATGTGTATGTGAAAAAAGTAAGTCTAAATGGACAAACTTTATCGGGATTGAAACTTTCTTATGAGGCGATCAAAAATGGTGGAGAACTACAATTTGAGATGGCAAGTAAACCAAGTAAATAGTAGATTGCTTTGTACACCCAAGCACATTCGATCAATATCATAGGAAGGACATAGATTAAATATCAGGTTTGAAAAATGTCAATGGTCAAGTATACACCTAAGAAGATAAGTAAAATTAAGATCATACAAGCGGTAGCAATTACCAGTTTTGTGGTCTTAATTTTTCTGCAGCTTCGATTGATATCGAGTGTTTATAAAATCGAACAACTTGATTTTTTAAAAAATGAAAAAGCGGGAATTAAGCTGGAATATGAACAATCGATCATCAATGATAAAGTCTATCGTGGTGGGCAAAAGATCATCGATTCCATCTTGGTGCCGCAATACCCTAGGTTGCAAAAGTTAGCGAAAGAAGATCAAAAACTATTTAAACAAAAATTAAATCAATTAGGAGATCAAGTCTTGGTAGCGCTCAAAAAGGGGGCGAACTTTAATGTCGAATTTGACCATATCGTGCGTAAACAAAAGTTGGATCAAGCAGAATATAATTATGCCCTATATATGGACCGACTTAGTCTCACATTTGATGGGAATACCTATTATTCCTTATTTGATATCAGTACAGCAGATAGCAAAGGGTTAATAGATGGTCATCTGGAAGTTGTCCGGCCCCAAAATATTGTCTCCGCAATTACGGTTACGCTACCTTCTGCGTATTCTAATTTAGTAGGTTTTAAACTTTATGTGAGTAAGCATAATCAGGTCAAAAATATCCTGTTGGCTATAGCACCATTTTTACTTTTATCCTGTAGCAGTATTATTGTCATTGTTTTTTTATTTTTCATCACCATGCGCAATTGGATCAGGCAAAAGAAATTGAACGAAATTTCTGCTGACTTTTTCAACCATGTGACACATGAATTCAAAACCCCACTTACCACGATACAAGTGTCCGCCAAAAATCTGAAAGCAGATCTACAAGATAAAAAATGGACAGGTGGTTTTAGAAGTGTTGAGGTCATCAACCGGCAGGTGCAGCGCCTGGACAAATTGGTCAATCAGGCCTTGGAGGTTTCGTCTTTCGACCCGCAGGCAGCACAATTTGATAGACATTTTTTGATCACAGATTTATATGATATCATCCTCGATAGTCAGATCAAGTGGAAAAAAGAAGCCACAATTACCTTGTTTTTTGACGATCACATAGCCGAATTGTGTGCTTATTATGACCACTTTATGTTCACGACATTAATCACAAATTTGATCGAAAATGGATTAAAGTATAATGTAAGCAATGAAAAAAATGTGCGTGTGCAAGTTGTACAGCTATCTACGAAGCTGTTGGAAATTGAAATTCGTGACAATGGTTATGGAATCGAAAAGCGTGACCAAAAGCGTATATTTAATAAGTTTCAAAGGGGTGATCAGCTGAGGTCTATGACAGGACTGGGCTTAGGATTATATTTTGTTCAGAAAATTGTTGAGGTCCATAAATGGAAACTCGATCTGGATAGTACAATAGATGTTGGAACTATTTTTAGAATTACAATTCCAATTATTAAATAGTATGGAAGGTAAAATATTACTGATAGAGGACGACGCAGATTTAGGCTGCGAAGTACAATGGTATCTGGAACGAAGCGGTTTTGAAGTACACTTGGTCGATGACGGTGATCAAGCATTAGCGCTAAGTAAAAGACAAAATTTTGATTTACTACTTGTTGATGTTCAATTGCCATCTTTTGATGGTTTTGAATTAATTAGGCGTATCAAGCTATTAAAACCAGAATTTCGATTTTTATTTCTGACTGCAAGAAATGCAAAAGAGAGCTGTATCACGGGTTTGAAATTGGGGGCAGAAGATTATGTCACCAAGCCATTTGATACGGAGGAACTTTTATGGCGTATGAATAATATTTTAGCACGAGGAAAGGAGAAGAAAGTGGAGGAGTTACAAATTGCGGATGTAACCTTACTCTGTAGCGCTATGGAAGTGCGGGTGAATGGTGGAACCACGCTTCGTTTGACTACCCGTGAATTCGAGCTTTGGAAATACCTACTGCAAAATCTGGATCGCGTATTGACAAGAGAAGAAATATTGAATAAAATATGGGGCGAATGTGATTATTTTATGGGTAGGAGTTTGGATGTCTTTATTTCTAGGATACGTAAAGTATTACAAAATTCGACTCAATTGAAAATTGAAACCGTGTACAAAGTTGGCTTTATCACCCGATTGATCAAGCATGGATAAAAAAAATCGTTGTTAACAATTGATTAACAAGTTTTTGAAATAGGCTTTTCTATATTAGACTACTAATCCGTTTTAGTATATCTAATAAAGCCTATTATGAACAAACTAACCAAATCTAGGCGATTGTTGCTTCTTGTTAGCATACTGTTGTCTTTTAGTGCTTGCCAGAAAACTGAGGTCAAGAGCTATGAATTATTACCTGCGGAAAATGAACCAGAAATGGATATTACCATTTATGGTAAATTGACTGTTAACCATGAAAATAGTAATGGTGTGACTGCAGGTGAAGGTTCTCCAAAAGTTGTCGATGATGACTATTCAACCAAATTTTTAATTAATCCCTATGTAAATGATCTATTTCTACAATTAACTTTCCCTGGTGGGATTGCGGTCACTTCTTATGTATTAGCTTCTGCAAATGATGCTTCAGGAAGAGATCCAAAAGATTGGGACCTCGTTGCTTCCAATGATAGCGAAAATTGGACAACATTGGAGAGCAAAACAGGATATGCTTTTCCCGATCGTAATTTTAAAGTTCGCTTTGACATCTCTAATACAACAAAATATAAGTTTTACAAACTGAATATTAAGGCTATTGCAGGTGGAACAGGCTTGTTTCAATTGGCCGAGTGGCGGTTGATCTCCGATCCTCAAAAAAGTGCTAATCAATAATTAACCTACCAGATGATGAAAAAAATAATCGGAACAATAATCGTTCTTGTCGCTTTTTGCAATAGTTTTTGGGGCAATGAAGCTGTTGCGCAACAGGCAGGACAAGTTCTCGTAAAAGGAGTTGTGCGTGATGAGATGAATGTAAATCTTTCAGGAGTAACTGTCACCAATTTAATGACGAAAAATTCTGCAGCAACAAAAGAAAATGGGCAATTCGAGATCCTTGCCAGCCGAGGAGATTCCTTGACCGTCACCAATGTGGGATATGAACCTTATCGTGTTGCAATCAATAATGCCATCAATTTAAATATTATTTTGAAAGCCATAAATAACGGTATTAATGAAGTCGTTGTTGTAGGTTATGGGCAGCAAAAGAAAATTTCTGTTGTGGGAGCCCAATCCAGTGTGAATGTTGAAGACCTGAAATTACCGGTAGCCAATCTGAGCACCATGCTGGCAGGACGTATCTCCGGACTTGTTGGAGTACAGCGTTCTGGTCTTCCAGGTGCAGACGGTGCTGATCTATGGATCCGCGGTATTTCAAGTATGTCCGGAAATACAGGACCTTTGGTCGTGGTCGATGGGGTACAAGGTCGTGATATCAATGGGCTAGATCCAGAGGATATCTCCTCGTTGACGATCTTGAAAGATGCATCAGCGACAGCGGTATACGGTGTTGCAGGAGCCAATGGTGTAATTTTAATCAGTACCAAAAAAGGTATAACGGGCAAACCTGCTTTGATGTTTAATTATAATCAAGGCTTTACATCGTTTACAAAAAGACCCGAACTGACGGACGGGGTGACGTATATGCTCTTGCGCAATGAGGCTCGAATAGCGACAGGTATGCAAAAAGAATATTCCAATAATTATATCAACAATACTATTCTTGGCAACGATCCTTACCTATATCCCAATGTCAATTGGATGGATCAACTCTTTAAAAATTCGGCAAGCAACCGTCGTGCAAATTTTAGTGCTCGAGGAGGATCTGAATTTGCAAGTTATTATGTGTCTGGAGCATATTATGATGAGTCGAGTTTGCTCAGGACAGATGATCTGCAAAAATATGATGCTACCACACGATATAAGAGGTATAATTTTACTTCTAATATCTCCATGAACTGGACGTCAACAACCAAATTCGAATTGGGGACGCAAGGTAATATCGGTAACATCAATTATCCAGGCGTGAGACCCGAAGAAGCTTTTGGCAACGTGATGCAAACAAATCCAGTGTTGTATCCTGCTATGTATCCAGGAAATTTTGTTCCAGGAGTGAGTTCAGCAGGAGCGCAACCTAATCCGTATGGTCAAATAACGCAAACGGGTTACCAAAATATTTTCAGTAATCAAATAATGACAAATGCTCGATTGACACAAGACCTTTCATTTTGGTTAAAAGGATTGAATTTTTCAGCATTATACTCCTTTGATATCTGGAACGAACATACCATCAATCGGACCCGAAATAGGAGTACTTATTTAATCAATCGCTTATTCCCATACGATGATCAGGGAAATCCAATTTTGAATATTATTTCACAAGGGGCCGATGATCTTGCATTTTCAAAATCAAATAATTCCAATAGACAATTTTACACCGAGGCGGCATTGAATTATAATACCGTGATTGCAGACAAGCATCAGATATCGGCGATGTTATTATATAACCAAAGGGAGATCGTGGAAGCTTTTGCGGATAATGTGACATCCTCGCTACCTTTTCGTAATATGGGTACGGCAGGTCGTTTGACCTACTCTTATTACGATAAGTACTTTGTTGAAGGTAATTTTGGTTACAATGGGTCGGAGAATTTTGCACCAGGAATGAAGTTTGGATTTTTCCCTTCCTTTGGTGTCGGCTGGGTAGTGTCTAATGAGAAATTTTTTGAACCGGTAAAAAATGGGATTAACTTTTTGAAATTGCGCTATTCTGACGGTAAAGTTGGAGATGGTAGTAATGGAGGAACCCGTCGCTTCGGTTACCTGACCTTAGTGAATACCGGTGCCGGAGGATATACTTTTGGTAACGGTACCAATAATACGGGCTATGGTGGAACTGCGATTTCAGATTACGGTACCAATGTGCAATGGGCTGAGTCCCATAAACAAAATCTAGGTCTTGAAATCAAAACATTAAAGAGTAAATTATCATTAACAGTTGACTTTTTTAAAGAAAAAAGAACAGGAGTATTTTTACAGAGAGCTTCACTTCCTGACTATGTAGGATTGACCAATAATCCTTGGGCAAATTTAGGAATTATTGAAAACAAAGGGATAGACGGAACTCTTGAATTAGCACCTTTTCCTGTTGGAAATGTCCATGTAGATATGCGTGCTACCTTTACTTATAACAAAGACAAGATTCTTGAAAATGATCAACCGAAGCAACCATTCCCCTATATGGAAAGAAGGGGCAACAACGTGTTGGGCATATATGGATATCAAGCAGATGGTTTGTTTCAATCGTTAGAAGAGATCCAAAATCATGCTGATCAAAGTGCTTTAGGAGCACAACGTGTCGGTGATATTCGGTACAAAGATCTAAATGGTGACGGATTGGTAGATGCCAATGATGTCAGCTGGATAGGACATGGTGATGTGCCTAATGCTGTCTTTGGTTTTGGTGTCAACGTTTCCTATAAACAGTTTTACTTTGGTGCATTTTTTCAAGGTACTTCGGGAGCTGAGCGCCTTATTGGTGGTGATGGTATTATTCCTTTCAATAACAGCACTGGAGCAGAGAGAAGTAATCTCTATACCATTGCTGAAGATCGCTGGACAGAAGAAAATCCTTTGGAAAATCCATTCTATCCGCGTTTAGCTTATGGTAATGCCGCAAACAAGAACAATTCTGCTGCTTCTACATGGTGGGTGAAAGATGTGGATTTCCTACGTTTAAAAACGATGGATATCGGCTATAATTTTAAAAAGGACTTTTTGCAGAAGATAAATATGAAAAATGCAAGGATCTATATACAAGGCGTAAATCTACTTTATTGGAGTAAATTTAAGCTATGGGATCCTGAATTGAACACAGGAAATGGAACTCGATATCCAAATGTGCGGACCATATCAATGGGCGTACAGGCCACATTTTAACTTTTAATCTTACAAAAATGAAAATATATAAATATAGCTGGGTGTTAATTGCAGCTTTAGCTTTGACATCTTTCAATAGCTGTAAAAATTACTTGGATCAAGTACCTGATGATGTCATTACGGTAGAGGATATTTTTAAATCCAAAACAAATACGGATAAGTTTCTCGCCAACATCTACAGTGTCATTCCCAATGAGTTGGTACAGCGATTTACGAATTCGGGCAATGCAGGCCCTTGGACCGCGGCTTCTGATGAAGCGAAATATACCTGGGATTTCAATTATGCCAACAATATGACTTCGAGTGTATGGAGCAATACCGATGGTGTTGTCGCAGGATTTTGGAACAGCTACTATGAGGGTATTCGCAATGCATCTTATTTTATTCAAAATATCGATAATGCAAATCCTGTTGAGGTGACTTCAGTCATGAAATCGACTTACAAAGCTGAAGCACGTGCACTTCGTGCACTGTATTACTATTATCTGGTGAAAACCTATGGGGCTGTCCCACTTATTGGGGAGCAAATACTGGATATCAACGCACCCTTAGCAGATCTTAAACTGGCAAGAAGTCCGTTTGATGCCTGTATCGATTATATTGTAACCGAGCTGGATGAATCTTACCAAGAATTACCTTTTGTACCGAGTAACAATGAATATGGAAGAATCACAAAAGGTGTCGTGAAAGCGTATAAATCTGAGGCATTGTTATTAAAAGCAAGCCCATTATATAATGGTAACGCCGATTTTGCAGCAATTAAAAATTCAGATGGAACAGCATTATACAGTCCAACTGAGGACCGACAAAAGTGGCAAGTAGCAGCAACAGCTTCTAAAGAATTTATAGATGAATTTGTACCAAACTATTATGATCTCTATCAGGAAACCAATGCGGACCCTTTTGTTGCAGCATATTTATCCTGCCGTAATGTGATGACGACAGATTGGAATCGGGAATGGATATTTGCCCGATCGAACAGTGGAAATAATACGCAGTATGATCGTACACCAAAACATGTTGGTTTTCCGTCGGCAGCTCAAGGTGGTGGTGCACTCGGAGCAACTCAATTCATCGTCGATGCTTATTTTATGAAAAATGGATTGCCTATTTCTGATCCTAAATCAACGTATTCGGAAGAGGGATTTGTCAACTATAAGGCTCCATATGATCCGGCAGAGCGTACCACATACAGGATGTATGTCAATCGCGAACCACGTTTTTATGTCGGGATCACTTACAGTGGAAGCTATTGGTTGAACCAAGCTAATAGTAGTGCTCCAGTCATTTCTTTGTTCAACTATAGTGGTAATTCAGGAAGATCACAAAGTACATCCGATGTTACACCTACAGGTTACACGGTGAGAAAGAATGTAGGATCTAATGGTAACAGCAGAGGAGCGCTATTGTTAAGATTAGCAAATATATATCTGAATTATGCAGAGGCGCTCAATGAATCTTCACCTGGACATGCAGATATTTTAAAATATGTAAATCTGATCCGCAAACGTGCGGGCGTACCTGGATACGGTGAAGGAGATGTTGCCATTCCTGTGGGGCAGGTAGCGATGCGTGACGCTATTCGAAAAGAACGTCAGGTAGAATTAGCTTTTGAAAATGTCCGTTATTTTGATGCACGCCGTTGGAAGATTGCTGAAAATACGGCTAGTACTGCTGTGTATGGAATGAATCTCAATGCAGACGGTAATGACTTCTTTAAACGGACACTTATTGAAACTAGGATATTTAAAAAACGGGATTATTTATTCCCAATTCCAAATAACGAAGTATTGAAGAATGAAAAGTTAGTTCAGAATGCAGGTTGGTAATGTTTGTTTGTAATCGAATCAAGGTCCTTTTAGGACCTTGATTTATTTATTGCGGAGCATCTCAACTATCTTTTTTTTAATAATAATCGGAGCTTATTTAGGAGTTAACGTGAAGATGTGTAAATTTAGAAAAAACTATTTTTAAAGATTAAAGCATGACCTTTGTCTATTTGATCGAAAAGAAAAACAACATAATGAATTTAAAAAAAATTGTAGGATCGCTTGTTTTCATGTTCTCCATCTGTGTAAGTGGAGCACAATCTCTTAGTCCAGTTGATTATGTCAACCCATTGATCGGTACCCAGTCCAAGTACGAATTATCCAATGGCAACACCTACCCGGCTATTGCTGTGCCCTGGGGAATGAATTTTTGGACGCCTCAGACCGGTAATATGGGCGATGGTTGGGTATATACTTATACCGCCGATAAAATTAAAGGTTTTAAACAAACCCATCAGCCAAGTCCATGGAATAATGATTATGGACAATTTTCAATCATGCCGACAACAGGTGAACCTGTCTTTGATCAAGAGAAACGTGCAAGCTGGTTTTCACATAAAGCAGAAATCGTGAAACCTTATTTATACAGCGTTTATTTAGCGGATTGGGATGTAACGACAGAGTTGACGCCATCGCAACGCGGAGCGATATTTCGTTTTACATTTCCTAAGACAGCAGAAGCAAATATCGTTGTCGATGCTTTTGATAAAGGATCTTATGTAAAAATAATTCCAGAGGAAAATAAAATTATAGGATATAATACTCGTAATAGTGGTGGTGTACCAGAAAATTTTAAAAATTATTTTGTAATCGTTTTTGATCGTGCTTTTGATTTTAAAGCTGCGGTCAAAAGTGGTGCGATCAAAAGTAATGTATTGGAATTAGAGGACAATCACGCCGGAGCCATCATCGGATTTAAAAATTTAAAAAGAGGCGAACAAGTTTTAGCTCGAGTAGCATCATCATTTATCAGTTTTGAACAGGCAGAACTCAATCTAAAAGAAGTAAATGGTAAAACATTTGATGAAATTGCAACCGCAGGAAAAGCCAAATGGAATGAGGTCTTAGGACGTATTGAGGTCACAGATCCAGATATAGATCGTTTAAAAACTTTTTATTCCTGTTTATACCGTTCGACTTTATTTCCACGTGATTTTTCTGAGATAGACCGTCAAGGCAACCGCGTGCACTATAGCCCTTATAATGGTCAGGTACTTCCTGGTGAGATGTTTACCGACACGGGGTTTTGGGATACATTCAGAAGCTTGTTTCCTCTGTTAAATTTAGTGTATCCCGAGATGAATGATCGGATGCAAGCGGGTTTGGTAAACGCCTATAAGGAAAGTGGATTTCTACCGGAGTGGGCTTCACCAGGACATCGCGAATCGATGATCGGTAATAATTCTGCTTCAATCGTTGCTGATGCTTTTGTGACAGGGAGAAAAGGGTACGATGCCCATTTATTATGGGATGCCGTCGTGCACGGAGCACATCATGCGCATCCTAAAATTTCGGCAACCGGAAGGTTTGGTCATGAGGTCTATAATCAAATGGGTTTTATTCCCGTCGATAAAAATATCGATCAAAATGTGGCAAGAACACTGGAGTATGCATACAACGATTGGAGTATCTATCAATTTGGTAAAGCATTGGGCAAACCAGCATCTGAAATAGACATCTATGCAAAGCGTGCCATGAATTATAAAAATATTTATGATGCCGAGACAAAATTGATGCGAGGTAAAAAATCCGATGGTACTTTTATTGCACCTTTTGATCCAAGCGCTTGGTCAAAAGAATATACCGAGGGAAATGCTTGGCATTGGAGCTTTTGCGTATTTCATGATCCTCAAGGACTGATTGATCTGATGGGAGGTAAACAATCATTTAATGCGATGTTAGATACCGTATTTGTGATCCCAAGTTATGAAGGTATGAAAAGTAGAAGCATGATTCATGAAATGCGTGAAATGCAGATCATGAATATGGGACAGTATGCGCATGGCAACCAACCGATTCAGCATATGCCTTATCTATATAATTATGCTGCTGAACCTTGGAAAGCACAATATTGGGTCCGAAAAATAATGGATAAGCTTTATCTGCCTACTCCAGATGGTTACTGCGGTGATGAGGATAATGGACAGACATCTGCCTGGTACGTTTTTTCAGCGTTAGGTTTTTATCCCGTAGCACCAGGATCGGGAGAATATGTACTGGGGTCGCCACAATTTCAATCCGTTAAGTTAAAATTGCAGAATGGTAAAGTATTGACAATTGATGCTACCAATCAAGACAAAGGAAATGTATATGTCAATCAAGTCAAGATCAATGGAAAATCGTATACTAAAAACTTTTTTAGGTATGAGGAACTGATAAAGGGGGCGAAAATACAATTTGATATGTCTGATCAGCCCAATAAAAAAAGAGGAATAAAGGATGAAGATGCTCCTTATTCCTTTAGTAAAATAGAATTAAAGTAATGTAATCATTGTTCATCATCTCCAGATCAAAATTGTACTAGGAGTTGGTATACTGATACACACAATGGCATCAAATGGATGGCACTGTAAAAATGGGGTAGGCAATTTTTTGTCTACCCCATTTTTGTGAATTTAAGGTAAAATATGATATATTTATCGGCAATCACGGGGGGATTTAAATAATGACTAAACGCTTAGCAGTTCTTTTTTTACTTTATTTTTTTGTTTTTACGGGTATTGCCCAAGATTTGAGTGATAGTACAAGTGTCTATCGCAAATTGGAGTATGTCATGGAAAATCAAGAACTTTATGTGAAAAAGAAAGAAGATCAAATCGCCAGACTTAAAAAGGAAGCGGTCATGATCCAACATGATAAAAATTTATATCTGAACAAAAACTACGAAATATTTAAAAGTTACAAAAAATTTCAATCTGATTCGGCTCTCCATTATATCATGCTTTGCAGGAAATTGGCTTTGAACAAATCAGATTCCTTAGCAGTTGTGATTAATCTGGATCTAGCTTGGATCTATTCTTCAATAGGCCGTTATATCGAGGCAGCTCAGGTGTTGGCCCAATTGCAGTCTCAGACTTTACCTCAGGCACTGTTACCCAAATATTATGAAATTTACAGTGCCTTTTACAGTCATTATGGACAAAGCAATAATCATGATAAATATTATCAGGCAAGTGAACGCTATCGGGATTCTCTCCTCATGGTTCTTAATCCAACATCTTCTGAATATAAAAGTACAATTGCCATTAAAACCCTATTTCAGGGAAAGCGAGATGAGGCGAAGGCATTATTTAAGTCCATGTGGGTAGATCATGAAGAAAATTTAGAACAAAGGGCACTTATAGCCTATTTCATGGGATTGATCTATAAGCAAGAAAAGAATATTGTGGCTCAACGCTATTATTTTGCTCGCTCAGCGATTGCTGATATTGAAATTGCTAATCGAGATAATGCTTCTTTACAAGACTTGGCTTTGACTTATTATGAATTACGGGATTTTGATCATGCATTCAAATTTATTGAAAAAGCAATTGATGATGCCATGGGTTGTAATGTTCGTTATCGTATCGTTGAGGGTACCTCTTTTTATCCGATTATCAATGCCGCTTATCAGAAAAAAATTAATACCCAAAATAAGCAATTGCAAATGATGCTTTTTGTCATTAGTTTTTTATCGGTGATTTTGATTATTGGTTTGATATTTATCTTTAGGCAAGTACAGCGATTGCGGCAAACAAGAGAGGAGCTATCGGTGACCAATACCAATTTACGAAAGTTGAACGATGAGATCAATCATAAAAATAGTCAACTTTCCGAATCGAATCATATAAAAGAGGAGTATATAGCCCAATTTTTTGATCTCTGCTCCAATTATATTGACAAAATGGAAGACATCCGTAAAGCGCTTCTTAAAAAAGCAAGTGCGCAACAGTGGGATGCGATCAAAGATCAATTGAAATCCACACAGATGGTCGAGCGGGAAGTACAGCAGTTGTATATTAATTTTGATCGTATTTTCTTAAATCTTTATCCTTCATTTGTATTAGACTTCAATAAACTCCTCGCCCCAGAAGAGCAAATTCTACCGAAGAAGGGTGAGTTTTTAAATACCGAACTTCGTATTTTTGCATTGATCCGACTAGGTATTACGGACAGTGTAAAGATTGCCAGTTTTTTACGATACTCGTTGCGAACGGTGTATAACTACCGAACCAAAGTTCGCAATAAAGCGATCGGAAATCGCGATGATTTTGAAGATTTTGTCCGCCAGATAGGCGTAATTGATCGTTCTTAACGATCAATTAAGTACTTTTTGACTTATATATATATATGCAAAATCCTTATTTATAATTATTTAAAAAAATAATCCAGTACTTTTTAAGATTGCACCCTTTTATTCCGATTGGGGTTCTAGTAGCTTTGTTTGAGCCACAGAGCGGGGGAACTCTATGGCTATTTGAGTAGTTCTCAAACTAATTCTAGAAACCATTTTATAAATACTTATGATTTTCTTTACTAAGAAAGCAACTCTTTTTATGTGGCTAATTTGTTTCTTTGCGATGATGGGTCCATCTTTTGCTCAGGATAGATTGCAGATCAGTGGGCGTGTCATTGACGCTCAAGATCAGAAACCATTAGGTGGAGTGACGATTGTTCAAAAAGGAACAACAAATGGCGTATCTTCCCAAGAAGATGGACGCTTTCAGATTTCGGTTCCAGCAGGAACGACCCTTTTAGTGACCTATGTCGGTTATGACAGCAAAGAGGTACTAGCAAATACCAGTAATCTTACCGTACAGTTAAGTGCATCGACCAATGTGTTAGACGACGTCGTAGTGATTGGATATGGCTCTGTCAAACGAAAAGATGTCACTACTGCGATCTCATCGGTATCAACCAAAGATCTTGAAAAAAGACCGATCGTCAATGTGGGGCAAGCGATCCAAGGGAAAGCAGCGGGTGTAGCCGTGATGCAACCGAATGGTGCACCAGGAGGTCAGATGAATATCCGTGTACGTGGAACAACTTCTTTTAATGGAAGTAATGATCCGTTGTATGTAGTCGATGGTGTACCTGTGGATAACATCAAATTCCTATCACCCAATGATGTGACCGATATTCAAATTCTCAAAGATGCATCTTCTGCCGCTATTTATGGATCAAGAGCTGCCAATGGCGTCGTTCTGATCACGACTAAAACTGGTAAAGTTGGCGAAGGAAAAATTACATTTGGAGCGCAATTGACATCTAATATCGTGAACAATACCGTGAATGTGTTGAATACGGAACAATATCGAGATCTTCAAAATGAAATTGGTATGGTCAATCTTCCTGTTGGATTGACAGATCAAACCGATTGGTTTAAAGAAACCTATAAAACGGGTATCCAACAAAACTATCAATTGACGATTTCAGATGGTACGGAGAAATTAAGATATTATCTTTCTGGAGGATTCACAGATGACAAAGGAACATTAAAAGGTTCGTTTTTTAAACGTTATAATTTTAAAGCTAATATTGACAATCAAGTCCGTAAATGGTTAAAAGTTAATGCCAATGTTACCTATTCTGATTACAATGATAATGGTATTACATCCGGTTTAGGTTCTAATCGAGGAGGAGTGGTGACTGCTGTGATTACAACACCAACTTATGCACCAATATGGGATCCAACGGATCCGGAGCGTTACTATAATAATTTCTATGGAATCAATAATATCACGAGCCCTATTGAAAATCTAGCGAGAACAAAATATAACAACAATCGCGAAAATAGAATATTAGCATCGGGAAGTGCCTTGATCACCTTTGATCCCAATTTGAATTTTAAATCTTCCTTTACTTTAGATCGTAGAAATGGTTTATTGACTACTTTTTTAGATCCGTTGACAACGACGTGGGGGAGAAATCAATATGGTGAAGCATCAGATATCCGTAATATGAATACGGTATTGACATGGGATAATGTGTTGACCTATAACAAAAGATTTGGAAAGCACCATATCGAAGCTATGGCTGGTTCTTCCTGGACAGATTCAAAGTATACCAATAGCTATATCAATGGATCGCACTATGCAAACGGTTTGATACAAACATTGAATGCAGCAAACATGATTTCTTGGAATGGTACAGGATCTGGCGCTTCCAATTGGGGGATCATGTCCTATTTCGCAAGGGCCATGTACAATTACGATGGTAAATATCTGTTGACAGCAAACATGCGTGCAGATGGTTCTTCCAAATTAAATCCAAATGATCGTTGGGGTTATTTCCCTTCTGTTTCTGCAGCATGGAGACTTTCATCAGAAGATTTCTTAAAAGATGTGGAATGGATTGATGACTTAAAGATAAGAGGTGGATGGGGACAAACAGGTAATCAATCGGGTCTGGGCGATTATTCTTACTTAGCTTTCAACGGAATAGAAAGAATAGAATGGTTTAAGGTAGGTCAAGAACATGCTGTGCCCAATATTACACAGCCCAATACGTTAAGAGCGAAAGATTTAACTTGGGAAACCACAACACAAGCAAACATAGGAGTGGACGTCGCAGCTTTTCAAAATAGAGTAACCTTGACGTTAGATTATTACCATAAAAAAACAACGAATATGTTGATGGAAGTTTCTCTTCCAGCAGGATCGGCAGCAGCAAGTGTGATCAAACGTAATGAAGGAGAGATGACGAATAAAGGTCTTGAAATTGCGCTAGGATCAAAAAATTTAGTAGGTGAATTGACATGGAACACTGACTTTAATATATCATTCAATAAAAATCGTCTCGATAAACTGGTGCTAAGTCAGCTTTATAATGACGCGATGACCAATGACAATGTGCATGATTATGCTGTTCGAAATGAACCTGGACGTGCATTAGGAGGTTTCTTTGGTTATATCAGTGATGGTGTGAACCCAAAGACCGGTCAGTTGATGTATCGTGATTTGAATGGAGACCAAAAAATATCATCTTCTGATAGAACATATATTGGTGATCCAAATCCCAAATTTACTTACGGTATGACCAATAGTTTCTCTTGGAAAAACTTTGATCTCAGCATATTTATTCAAGGGACTTATGGCAATGATATCTTTAATGCAAGCCGTATGGAAACTGAGGGCATGTATGATGGCCGTAATCAATCTACAGTGGTATTAGACCGTTGGCGTGTGCCAGGACAGATAACCCATGTACCTAAGGCGGGATTTGATATGAAAAACTCGACTTATTTTGTGGAAGATGGAAGTTATTTGAGATTGAAAAATATCTCATTGGGTTATGCTATCGCTCCAGAACGATTGAAAAGAATGGGTATTCAAAAAATACAACCTTATTTATCTGCGAGCAATTTGTTGACCTGGACGAAATATTCAGGTATGGACCCTGAAGTCAACCAGTATGGAAACTCTGGACGTGTACAGGGTATAGATTGGGGAACTTATCCGCAAAGTAGATCATTTGTAGTTGGGGTAAACGTAGAATTTTAATGGAATAATCATGAAAACAATAGCTATAAAATTATTTTTCAAATTGCTTATCATATCTCTTCTAGCCTCTTCTTGTTCTTTAAATAGAGATCCATTAGATGGTTATTCGGATGATACTCAAGGAAAGACCGAATCAGGAACTCAGATTGTTTTTAAGAACAAGAGTGAAGTGGATAATTTCTTAACGGGAATTTATCAACAGATGCGCGACAGACAAGAACATTGGTATGTAGATTTATTACTCATCTCCGAATCACATGCCGACAATGCCTATGCAGGAACAACAGGGGCTGAGGTTTTACCCTTTGAGAATAATTCCATTGAAGGATCTAACTCCGTTATCGATCGGGATTGGGGTCGTTATTTAGAAGATATCGCTCGTGCTAACCGATTAATTATTAATATCGATAGTGTAGCAGATAAATCCGTAAGTGATTCGGATATTAAATCATACAAAGCACAAGCTAAAATCTTCCGTGCATTAGCGATGTTTGATATGGTACGTATTTTTGGATCTATTCCGGTCATCACGACGCAAGCTGCAGATATTACAGCTGAAAATATTGAAGAGGTATATCCACAATATTTTCCGTTCCAAAGCACCGAAGAAGAAGCATATCGTCAGATCGAAAAGGATTTAGTGGAAGCATTGGCGGATGCGCCTAATGGATCTGCAACTGATAAAACACGGTTTACAAAATCTGTAGCCAAAGCCATGTTAGCAAAAGTATATGCTGAAAAACCGATTCGTGATTATGCCAAAGTAATCCAATATGTAGATGCACTAACAGCTGATGGCTTTGACTTGAATACCAATTATGCTGATATATATGCGATGAATGCTGGCAACACTGACCTGGCACAGCGCAATACACGCGAATCCATATTAGAAGCACAATTTATGCCTGGAGCAGGTAATTGGGCGACATGGATGTTTGGTCGTGATCTGGCAAATTATGAAAATAGCTTTACATGGGCTAAGTGGGTCACCCCATCTCGAGATTTGATTCAAACTTATGAAAATGATGGTGATCAAATTCGAATGAATCAATCCATCGTCTATTATGTAGCCAAATGGAGTAATTATTATCCAGCTTCGCATTATCCATTTATGTTCAAACTGCGATCTTCAATGAGCAGTATGGTTAAATTAAGATATGCTGATTTATTATTACTAAAAGCCGAAGCATTGATTATGCAGGCCAGTCCAAATTTGACTGCTGCTGCTGAAATTATTGATCGTGTCCGTGAAAGAGTAAAACTTCCAAAATTAGATAATGCTACACGAGCAGGCAAAGATCGTATGTTGGAAGCATTATTGAAAGAACGCCGACTGGAATTGGCATTTGAAGGACAGCGTTGGTTTGACTTAGTTCGATTGGATAAGGTAGAGTCTGTGATGAATGCTGTATATGCTAAAGATTCAGGACGTAAGTCTCAAGTCTATCCATTTAATCAGTATTCATACCGCTTGCCTATACCACAAGCCAAGATCGATCAGAATCCAAATTTGGTACAAAATCTAGGATACTAATTAATTTAAAACTTTATGAAACGTAAAAATAATAATACTATGATATATACACTCTTGTTGTCCTGTTTAATGACGGCAACATCATGTAACCGAGACAGCTATACACCTTCTGCTATAGATTCGATAAAAGATAATGGCGATATCACCATATATACGACAACAAATACCCGTTCGCAAGATTTTAGTAAAGGGTTTATAGATTTCAGTACAAAATTTAATATGTCGCCCAATACGATCACCTTAGATCCTACTCAAAAGTTTCAGACTATGGATGGTTTTGGTGCAGCAATAACGGGATCTACTTGTTACAATCTGATGAAGATGACTCAAGAAGATCGGACAAAATTTTTAACAGAAACTTTCTCCGATGACAAAGGTATGGGAATGAACTACATTCGCATTGCTATTGGATGTTCGGATTTCTCTCTCAGTGAGTATACCTGTTGGGATAAAGAAGGTAAGGAAAACTTTGCTTTGCAGTCAGAAGAGAAACAATATGTTCTGCCGGTATTGAAAGAAATACTTGCCATCAACCCATCGATCAAAATTATGGGATCTCCTTGGACTGCACCAAAATGGATGAAAGTGAACAATCTAACAGATTTAAAACCTTTCGATTCTTGGACAAGCGGTCAGTTAAATCCTAAATATTACCAAGATTATGGATGGTATTTTGTACAGTGGCTGCAGGCCATGAAAAAAGAAGGAATCCATGTTTCTTCGATTACAGTTCAAAATGAACCTTTAAATCGTGGAAATTCGGCTTCTATGTATATGACTTGGCAAGAGCAACAGGCTTTTATTAAACAAGCCTTAGGTCCACAGTTGAAGGCTGCTTCTTTAGATACAAAAATCTATGCCTTTGATCATAATTATAATTATGATAATATCGCAGATCAAAACGATTATCCAGTAAAAATTTATAATGATGCCGGAGCAGCTTCCTTTATTGCTGGTGCAGCATTTCATAATTATGGTGGTGATAAAGCGGAGTTATTGGATATCCATAATCAACGTCCAGATAAAGAATTGGTATTTACTGAAACATCTATTGGTGAATGGAATGAAGGCCGTAATCTTGAAAAGAGACTGATGGAAGATATGCGTGAGGTCGCTTTAGGAACTGTTAATAATTGGAGTAGAGCAGTCATTGTTTGGAATCTGATGTTGGATAATGATAAAGGCCCGAATCGCGACGGAGGTTGTCAAACCTGTTATGGTGCAGTAGATATCAGTAAATCTAACTTTAAAAAGATTACACGCAATTCTCATTATTACATTGTGGGGCATCTTTCAGCGGTCGTAAAATCTGGAGCGGTGCGCATTGGAGCAAGCGGTTACACGGCGGAAGGACTGATCTATACGGCATTTAAAAATATAGATGGTTCTTATGCCCTAGTATTGCTAAATGATGCTAATGAGAATAGAAAAATCACCATAAATGATACAAAAAATCACTTTAGCTACGAAGTTCCCGCTAAATCGGTGGTTTCTTATCGTTGGGCTAATTAAAATATGACATTATGAAAAGACTTATTTTAAATTTCCTGTTGGGTACGGCTGCACTAGCAGCTTTGTATTCCTGTAAAAAGGATGAAAAATATGTGTATCAAATAGGAGAACCTAAAATCGAACTGAAATCCGATGTTTCATCGGCTCATTTTGGAGATAGTTTAGTATTTAAACTCCACGCATCGGATCAAGAAATAGCATTGTCAACAGTAAAAGTACAACTGTTTTTTACCGATGATAAAGTCTCTGAAACTATTATTCGCACAAAAGAGAACGGGGAATATAGCGGAAAGATTTTGATACCCTTCTATAAGAATATTCCAAACGGAAAGGCGACATTGAAATTTGTCTTGCAGAATATAAGTCAAAAAACGACTGAGCAAGCGTATGAAATTGAGTTGACTAGACCTGATTTTCCTTACTTGAATTTAGTAACTGAATCTAAATCGTATAAAATGGAAAAAGTAGGGCCAAATGAATATGCTGCGACAGAAAGTTTTCCATTTTCTGTAAAGGGATATATTCATGCCCCTAAGGTAGGAGCACAAGGAAATGAAATGAATTTTGGATGGGTAAATAATGCGGTAGACTTTGGTTCTATTACAGAAATTCCATTTTCTAACTCAACTTCAGGTGTATATAGTATCAAGTTTAACACCTTGACTTATGCAGCATCACCTTTTATTATAGCATATGCTATTAATGGAACTGTGTATAGCCGTATTGACGATGATCATTTCAAAGCAGAACTGGAATTGAAAAATGGAGAAAAAGTAACGATAGATGGGATTGAAGACCTCAAAGATTGGTGGATTGATCCCGATTATTTTACTCAAAAATCAGATGGAACAATCAATTTCAATGGTATCAATGGTAAATACCGTGTGACAGCAGATTTTAAAATGAAATATTTTGTTGTAGAAGCGATGGATGGAGCAAACTTAGCGACTTTAAAAGCAGATGGTACAGGAGCCATTTGGATTATTGGCGAGGGTATTGGTAAACCAAATATTGCAGCTAATCAAGTCGGGTGGAATACGGATAAGGCCTTATGTTTAGTACCTATAGGTAATAAAAAGTATCAAATTACGGTTAAAGCAGGTGAGTCTATTCATAAAGACAATATCAACTTTAAGTTTTTCCACCAAAAAAATTGGGGAGGTGAGTTTGGAGCAACAACGATCAGTACTGAAAGTGATTTAATATTTATTGGCACTGGAACAAATGGTCGAGATTCGGGTAACCTCGGCATTGTTGCTGGTAAATCACTTACTGTAGGTGAAAGTTATATCCTAACGGTAGATCTGAGCCAAGGGAATAGCAAAGCAGTGTTGACTGTAGTAAAAAAATAGGTCATCAGTGCATAACAATAAAAGGTAATATTGACCAAATAACTAAGCGATAATAAGACATTTCAGACAAAATGTCTATTATCAACGCAACTATTGCAAAGGGCTTGTACAAACATAATTGTACAAGCCCTTTTATATATGTAGTTTTTTTGCCCAATAACAATTCTTCATTCGATTCTATAAATCCAACCTTTTGATTTTCCAATTTCAGTTATATATAAGTTTTTATAGCGGATGTGTTACTGATCATTTTGATAAAACCCTATCATTTTGATTGACAATTGTGTCCGTAGTTTGGCTTGAATTGTAATGAAATTGTTGTTTTAATGTCTGTTTTCATTGTTTTTGTGCTGATGGCACGTTATTCGTAGTAGTGGCAAATAAGTTGGCAAAAGAATGATAGAGAAAACGAGAATAATGCCGTGGATTTGGTATGATTTTGATCAATCAATCTTAGAAAAAATAAATGAGTATAATATATTGGAGAAAAAATCGTAAAAAATAAGGGTACGAGTCAATATGAGATATGTTTTATCGTTTTTGATGGAAGAACCTTTGTTAAAACTTAATAACTAAATCAAGGCAAATAGAAAAAATAATATGGATACAATTAATGAGAATAAAGCAACGGATTATATAACTGCTTATTATAAAGAAATACATGACGAAATACGTCAATTGTCTAGTCGGGAAAACTTCGCAGGTATTCTTCAGGCAGCTGTGAATTTCTTGAAACTTTTACTTACAAATGGGCAAATACAAAAGATTGGAGATCGAATCAAAGTGATGGGGTGGTTGCATAAACGCGGAAATGAATACGTGAAATTTATCATTGAAAACTTGTTTGTGAGATCATTTGATGGGATGAAAAGAAGATGCACGGCAGTAGAGTGGAATAACTTATACAAAGGTATCCCTGTTGCTTTGAAGAAAGTATATATTGCACAAAAAGCATTAGCATAACCTAGATTTGTTGTTATATTATTAAAATCAGATTGGGTATCCAGTATATATTGGATACCCAATCTGATTTTAATAACTCCGATGTACTTCTTATACGTCTAGACCTAATTGCCATACATCTATAACCCTAAAATAGATTTTAGATCTTTTAATTCCTTTCTAAAAGACCAGCTTACTGCTGATTCTGCTAGAACAAATAAGATGAATACAGTTGTCAAGCTCATGATGATTAAATTGATTTGACTTGGTATCAATATTTCTATTTTATTGATAAGGGATATGAGGGTTATTTTATTGAAGTAACAATAAACAATGCCAAAACCAGATGCAATAAAAGTTGTGATATAATGAAAGCTTTTGTAATGAGCTAATTCGATACGTAGTTCATGGTAAAACCAGTTTGCATCTTGTATATTTTCGGAATTGATGTTCTCTGCCTTTTTATAAAAGGAATAAAACTTACAGAGATAATAGATGGCAAAGATCAGCATGATGGTATAAAAGAAATAGTAGACAAGAGCAAGCTGCTTGGTAAATCCAAAATAGGTGGGTAAAAAAGCAAGAAGGAGCATGCCCAGCACCTGTGCTAAAAATTCAATTTTCATTTTCGATTTGACCGACCGGATGATGTTTAATGTATTCATATTTTTTTAGTTTAAAATTGTTATAATTTAATGTACATGCAGTAAGTAACCAGAATTTGCAAACGTTACAATTTTTTTTAATCTTTTTAAAACTAGGATCTAGTGCTTCTCTAATTTATTCTAAATTGTAAGCTAACCTTATTTTTATGAATTTATTCAGACAGTTCTGTATCCGTTGGATTCTTGTATCTTCTTGCTAATTCATACCTTTGTCATTGAAAATGAAGAAAAGTAGATTTTTTATCGAGGTAGCTTATTTTGGAAAGAATTACCATGGATGGCAGGTTCAAAACAACGCCGTTTCTGTTCAAGAAAGATTGAATGATGCATTAGCTATTTTATTGCGTGTGCCGACGGAAACGATTGGAGCGGGAAGAACAGATGCTGGTGTTCATGCAAAACAGTTATTCGTTCATTTTGATGCAGATGCGACAGGAATATTGGCCAATCCAGAGCGTTTTTTATATGCGTTAAATGGACTTTTGCCTCATGATATTTCCGTTAAATCCGTCGTTCCGATACATGAAGATGCACATGCACGTTTTGATGCGATACGCCGTTCTTATGAGTACCATCTTCACTTTGAGAAAGATCCTTTTAGATATGAATACTCTTCATTTCTAAGGGATATTCCCGATGTTGAAAAAATGAACAAAGCTGCGGAATTTTTGTTAGGAAAAAAGGATTTCAGTTGTTTTAGCAAATCGAATACACAAGTATTTACCAATATATGTACCATATCAAGAGCGCAATGGATCTGGGAGGACGAAGGAAAACTTGTTTTTCATATTACCGCGGATCGATTCTTGCGTAATATGGTACGTGCTGTAGTCGGAACATTGTTGGAGATCGGAATAAAAGGTAAACCAATTTCATTTATGGAAGAAGTCATCGCGAGTCAGAATCGATCAATGGCAGGAACATCAGTTCCAGCTCATGGCTTATATTTGACTGAAGTGGCCTATCCTTACCCTGTAAATTAGAAAAAGTGAGTCAAGAGAAAATAGTAGGAAAAACTTATGACGTAAATTTGTTGCGTCGGATGGTCAAATATATGAAGCCTTATGGTGGTGTTTTTTGGATATCCGTAGTATTGACGATTTTACTGGCAGCTGTCGCTCCAGCATTACCCATGCTGATCCAGTATACATTGGATAAATACATATTACAATTTAATACAGCAGGATTGAGTTTGATGTTCATCTTGATGATCGTATTGTTAATTGTACAGACACTCGTACGGTATTATCATACTTTAATGACCAATACCTTGGGGCAATCTGTGATTCGGGATATTCGAATTGAAGTGTTTAATCATATTACAAAACTTCGTTTAAAATATTTTGATCAGACACCTTTAGGGAAATTGATCACACGTACCATTTCAGATTTAGAGACTATATCAAATATCTTTTCTGAGGGCTTGATCCAAATTATTGGCGATTTATTGCAGCTCATCGTTATTCTAGGGGTCATGTTTTATACGGACTGGAAACTAACATTAATTGTATTGGTACCTATGCCGCTTATGGTCGCCGCAACTTATATTTTTAAGGAGGCGATGAAATCTGCTTTTCAAGATGTTCGTAAATGGGTTTCAAACTTGAATACCTTTTTGCAGGAACATATCTCAGGTATGGGTATTATCAAATACTTTGCGCGTGAAGAACAGGAGATGGATAAATTTAAAGAGATCAATGGTCACCACCGCAATGCTCATATCCGTGCAAATTGGTATTTTTCTATATTTTTCCCTGTTTTAGAGATTATCATGGCCATTTCATTAGGTTTGTTGGTCTGGTTTGGAGCTAAACAGATTTTAGGAGATGTGATCTCTCCAGGAGTTGTCGTTGCATTTATCATGTATATTAATATGATCTTTCGCCCTATCCGAGAATTGATCGATAAATTTAATACCTTACAAATGGGAATGGTGAGTGCTGAACGTATATTTGAAGTATTGGATACCGATGAACATACTCCTAATTCAGGAACATTAGAACCCAATCATATTCATGGAGAAATCGAATTTAAAAATGTATGGTTTGCTTACAATGATGAAAACTGGGTATTGAGAGATGTTAGTTTTAAAGTTGCTCCAGGTGAAACATTAGCTTTAGTCGGTGCGACGGGGGCAGGAAAATCATCGACCATTAATATTTTAAGCCGTTTTTACGAAATCAATAAAGGACAGATCTTATTGGATGGTGTTGATATTCGGGAATATGAATTAAATTTTCTTAGAAAAACGATAGCAACTGTACTTCAGGATGTATTTTTATTTTCGGATTCCATCTTGCACAATATAGATCTGCACGATGAGCATATCACGCGAGAATCCATTATTGCAGCTGCTAAACAGGTAGGCGCGCACGATTTTATCATGCGTTTGCCCGGCGGATATGATTATCAGGTTCAAGAAAGAGGAGCCACCCTGTCATCAGGGCAAGCCCAATTGATTTCATTTATTAGAGCTTTGGTTCATGATCCTCGTATTTTGGTACTCGATGAAGCTACATCTTCTGTTGATACAGAAACAGAAGAGCTTATCCAACATGCCATCGACAATTTGATGGTAGGGAGAACAGCTATAGTGATTGCACATCGATTGTCCACCATTCAAAGAGCAAACAAAATTATCGTATTGGAAAAAGGGGAGATCATGGAGGTGGGGACACATCATGAACTACTCAATATCGATGGTTACTATAAGAAATTATACGACCTGCAGTTCCATTCTGCAGGTATTTAAAGCATTCATAAGCCCATCTTCAAATGTGAGATGGGCTTATGAATATTCTTTTTGCTTGAAGATTGAACTTGTCAATTACTCGTAAACATGTGCTCATGGATAGATCTTTTTAATATCATCCAATAGCTGGGAGCAATTTTATTTAGAATTATTGTTTAAAATTAGTGCACAGATCATGCTTTTTCAATGCAGCTGTCTTTAGCGATAGTTTCTTCTGCTGGTATATGGATATTGGCCGTAATCTCAGATCCCCGTCCGATCAATACATGGCTACCGATAGTACTATTGGGACCAATATTCACAAAATCTTCAATAATTGTATTACTGGCAATGACAGCATTACTGCTGATGATGCAGTGATTACCGATTTGCACATCAGGTGCTATCGATGCTCCTGGTAAGATAATCGTACCCCTGCCGATGTCCGCTCTTTTTGAAATATGAGCTTGGGGATGAAGAAGAGAACAGTATTCCCAACTAGGATTTTCTAAAACAATGCGTTGACGTAACCCCGGATCATAAACCGCAATGAAAAACTGTTCATCATAACTTTTTACCTCATGATGAAGATTAACCGGATAATCAAAAACAGATGCTATTAGCAATGATTTATCAATAAGACCTGAAATACCGATATGTAGTTCCTCGGCTGTTTCGACAGCAACTTTAGCGTGTGCTGTAGCGCCATAAATATATAACATAGCACAAAAGTAAAAATAAGCAAATCAAAAGTTCAATTTAATTGTTATTATGAGGAGTTCTTATGATAAGGGTTCATTTTGTTATTCTAATTGCTAATTTCTTACCAATAGATCAAAATGACTGCAGGTAAAAAGATCATGGGGGGCGCTCATCAGGAAGGATTTAAAGAATCATTACAAATGCGTATGAAAGCTGATAGGTGTTCTTTACAATAGCTCATAACGCATAAATTTGCTTTTGATTATAAACTAAATATATTGTGTTTATAATCAAATTTATCTAAGTTTGTCATCAATCAATTTAATATATAAAAATGATTCAACGTATTCAAACCATTTATTTGCTCGTTGCTGGACTGATTTTGTTTGGCTTATTTTTGTTTCCTTATGTTCACTATAATGACCTTGTAGGTCTCGGAAAAGATGTTAGAGTTACAGGTATTTATGGTACATCAGCGGGCTTACCGACACATGAGACTAGTTTTTGGTATATATTGCAAATCATTGCAACTGTAGTTGTGGGACTATTGCCTATTTATACCATATTTAAATTTAAAAATCGAAAGACTCAAATTAAATTGATTCTGCTTGATATCGTGTTGATTGTTTTGCTTGCGGTCTGGTTGTACGCAAGTGCTAGTGGTCATTTGGTCACTGTCAATCAATTTTTAGGTGCAGGCACTATCGGTGTAGGCTTCTTTTTGTTACCCATCTCGATTATCTTTCTTTCCTTAGCACTAGGAGCAATTCGCCGAGATGAGAAGTTAATCAAATCTGCAGATCGATTACGTTAATATCAAGTAAAATTTATTATAGAAAGCTATGTATATATGACATGGCTTTTTTAATTTAAAAAAAATGAGACCAGCATGATACCGCTCACAAACGGGAGTGAATATACTCATGCTAGCTTCATTGCCGTTAAAAATAAATTATATTCTAATGAAAATAATTGCAAAATATTCAGCAATCCTTTGTGCGGTTTTATTTGTAGGGCAGTACGCCTTTGCACAGGTTGCTCAAGTGGAAAAAAACCCATTAGTGGTTGATGAAATTCAAATCGATGTAAAAAGTGTGCAGATTGATGCTAAATCGAAGACGGCATCGGTTGAATTATTTCTGACATCTTATACCCGTAATGGAAGAGAATTAAAGTTGAATACTTTTGGGACACAACTCTTGGATGTGAAAGGTACAACCTATTTATTTGGAACGATCACGTTGGGCAAGATATTGGTAAAACTGCAGGATAAACAAAATTATATTAATTATTTAATGCAGATGGATGAACCTGTTTTACTGAAAGTGACTGTTCCAAATTGGGGGAAAGTAAAACCAAAAGAAATAATCGTTGTCTTTGAAGACAGTGAAGAAGAAGGGCATTATATAGAAACGGCTGTTCAATTGTAATTGAACAGCCGTTTTTACTTTTGTTAGCCTTATCTGCTATAACGTATTTGTTGACGATCCATCATACCCATTTGGTCTTTCATCATTTTGATTTGATCAGCCAACAATTTATTTTTATCTGCTTTTTTAGCCTCCTGTAGATATTTCTCCGCTTCACGCTTGTTGCGTTTCGCCATTGCAATACCTGCTAAACTGAGTTTTGCAAGAGCAATATTGTGATCCATGTGAAGACCTAATGTTAATGCTTTTTTGAAATACTTTTCAGCTTGCATAGGGGCACGCTGTGATTCGATCAATCCGATCAACATATTGTAGTAACCATATTGAGCAGGGATTAATTGCTGCTCGTAGTTCGTGATTTTATTTAACCATTTTTCAGCTTTTGGCATATCCTGTTTGCGCAGAAACCACTGAGCCAATAACATATATTCGTGGAAAAATACCGTTACAAATCCAAGTATAGTTAAGAATATCCCTAAAATACCCCATCCCCATTGGCCGATCCAAAATAAAGCGACAGTTCCAATTAATAACAAGCTGCTGATAATAATTCTTACAAGATTTGACATAAGTCTATATTTAGTGTAAATGTATACCGAGTTTAATTTTGCAAATATCCGTTAAATTGTGCGCTAAAGCAACTTGTTTTAGTTGTTATTTTGTAAAATTGTATATTTAAAGTATGGGAAAACGTTTTGATCAATCTTGGGAACCTATTTTGGGCCCACTTTTAAATCAGCCCTATATGGCTGAACTTTCATTTTTTGTACAACAATCGAGAAATCAGGGACGTGTTTTTCCGCCTCGAGAATTGGTTTTTAATGCATTTAAACTAACAGGTTTTGATTCGCTAAAAGTTGTTATTTTGGGCCAAGATCCTTATCATAATGATGGGCAAGCACATGGTTTAGCATTTTCTGTTCCAGATGGTATTGCTCTGCCACCTTCATTAAAAAATATATTCAAAGAGCTGGAAACTGATATACCAGGCTTTAAGACACCTCGATCAGGAGATTTATCTCACTGGGCGCAACAAGGGGTGTTGTTATTAAACGCGACATTAACAGTCAATGCACATCAGGCAGGTTCACATCAAAAGAAAGGATGGGAGCAATTTACAGATCAAGTCATAAAAGCAATTTCCGATCACAAAGATGCTGTTGTGTTCTTACTGTGGGGTGCATACGCACAAAAGAAAGCGAACTTAATAGATGCGAATAAGCATTTAATTTTGAATACTGTGCACCCATCACCTTTGTCTGTTTATCGTGGGTTTTTTGGTTGTAAGCATTTTTCTCAAGCTAACTTTTTCTTACAAAAGCATGGAGAAAAAGCCATAGACTGGAAGTTGTTGTAAATCCTCTAAGCAGTCATTTCTTCTTCCAATAAGGATTGTAACTCCTCAGTGGAAATATGATGCAGGTGATTTACTTTTAGTTTTTTATGATTTTGTAGGAGATGTGTGACCATGAGATGACTGTCATAGGTAACTTTTAAGCCTTCTAAACTTCTTATTCTTTCTTCAGTTTCGCCTATGATGGCATACTCAAAAATGCCTGTGATAGTAAATCGCTGAATGAGCAATTGGTTGTTTTTAAGTAAAGTGAAATCAAACCATGCTCCCTCGCCTACACCTCCAAGATATTGAGCACTTTCGGGAATTTGTAAAGGCTTGTGTTTGTGCAACATACTGCCAATCGTGATGTCTTCTGGCAATAAGGCAGCCCGATTGCTGTATACATTTTCACTTAACTTCTTGATCAAGAATAGGAGGGATTGGACACGCGACATTCTGAAGTTATGTAAACCCTGTTGTGGTGTGTAGCTGTAGATCATCTTATTTTCAGCCGAATTGACCAAATTACTTATTGGACTTGCTTTGATCGTTTCTGGGAAATTGATGGGATGAGTCCATGAAAATTGCTTGGAAGAGGCAAAAAGTAATCGGGTAATGAAGCGCGAGCAGTTGTTGTTTCCTTTTGCTACAGCTCCATATGGATAAGAACCTTTTCGTACCCAATAATCAGCAAATTTTTTAGCCTGTTTAAAGTTTAGCCCCTTCACGATAGAAAAATATAACTCTCCACTACCCTGCATCGCTGGTTTCATGCTTTCAAAATGATACGCTATCGCTTCTAAATTAGAAATATCGCCATTATTAAATGTTGCTTGTATATCAATATTTAAAAGTGGATCCGAATCCTTAGATCGTGCTCGGCCATAACCACGTGGGGAGATGTATCTTCCGAAATCGTAGTATAATAATTCACCTGTCTTAGCAGAAATAAGAACAACCCCGGTATGTCCAACTTTAAAATTTAAATTTTTTACAATGCCAATTTTTTTAAAAAACATCATCCATTTTTCATCCCCTCTTATTGTGGCATCGGGCCAAGATAAAATAAGGGCAAAATCATGATATGTTGTGGGCTGATCTCTCATAACTGTCTTGTAAAGATAATAAATAAAATTAACGGACTTCTTCAATTCCTGCCAGTCACCAATAAAAACCTGCTTTTCAATATCTGTTTATACTGAATTTTTTATATTAAACGCCATCAAGTGAATACAATAGGTATACGAGCTGATTTTTTTAACTTTATATTTAAAACTATCTTCGAATACATATAATATTGGTATCATCCACCGTATAGCCAACGATCTGAGCGATATGCTAGCTGTGAAGGATATAAGAGCGAAGTTTTTATGTTGTTTAGCTGTGAAGCTGAACAGTTTGATTGAGGTAAATGCATGGCTTATGCTGCACAATCTCTTCTATAGCTTAAATGAAGCAAGATGAGATTGGCGATCACATCTTGCTTTTGTATTTTCGATCCATTAATTATCGGGATGTAATGGAATGCAACCGCTCGCTATCAGGAATGTTTAAGAACTATTAAACCAGCATTTTAATGATTATCAACATTTTCTGCTGGTTATTTTAACCTCAAGCCAATAGGCTACTATGAGTAGCAATTGCTTTTGAAATTATTTTTAATATTCTAATGGAATAATAGGTTCTTTCTTACTGGTAGACATGATCATCATCGTTTGAAAGGTTTTCACAAAAGGAATCTTGGCGATTTTTTCCATGATAACAGCTTCATAAGCTTTGATATCTTTTACATATACCTTAAGCATAAAATCACAGCTGCCTGTTACGTGGTGACATTCTGTGACCTCCGGAATCATTTTCACGGCCAAAACAAATTCTGGAATAGCATTATGGGTGTGAAAATCTAAAGATATCTGTATGAACGATTTGATTCCTAAACCTAATTTCTCTTCATCCACAAAAGCATGATAACTTTTTATAAATCCCGAATTTTCAAGTTTTCTAACGCGTTCTAAAGTCGGAGCTGGAGAAAGACCAATACTAGATGCTAATTGCAAATTCGTAATGCGTCCGTTCTCTTGCAATAACTTAAGAATTTTTAAGTCTGTTTTATCTGGCAAAAATGGCATATTAAACTATTTTTATTGGTGATATTCTGTAAATATACACAATTGTTCCAAATTTAATTTGGTCATGAAGAGTGTTTTTGATTTTTAATTTTTTATATAGTTATTAACTATATTTCGAATGTATATGTATAGGTTTTTGCTATGACAAATCATTTGTTTGTAAAAAAGTGATATCCGTTAAGCTTATAAAGCCCAGAAAGTGACTTTTGTCACTTTTTTAATCAAAATGAGGTTCTAAACTGCTAAAAGTAACGTTTTATTGGCAGGTAAATCGTAACTTTGTCGTTCAGAAGATTGTGGGTTTTACCTGAATGCAATTTTTTAAACGTGAGAGCGAACTATGAGTACTAAAGACGACGATTTACTAAAAGAGCTGGAGCTCGAAGAATATAAATACGGGTTCACAACAGACATCGAAATGGATTTTGCACCAATTGGTCTTACAGAAGACACTGTGCGTTTTATTTCAGCAAAGAAGAATGAACCCGAATGGTTATTGGAGTGGAGATTGAAAGCATTCCGTCATTTTCAGACCTTAAAAATGCCGAAATGGCAAAATTTTGAATTACCTGAAGTTGATTTTCAAGGCATCTCTTATTATGCGGCACCTAAGGTGAAACCGCAATTAAATAGTTTAGACGAGGTAGATCCAGAATTGCTGTCTACATTTGCTAAACTTGGGATTCCATTGGATGAACAAAAAATATTAGCTGGTGTGGTTGCTGTAGATGCTGTATTTGATTCGGTATCTGTGAAAACGACTTTCCGTGAAAAACTAAAGGAGCAAGGTGTGATCTTTTGTTCTTTTGGAGAAGCTGTTCAGGAACATCCCGAATTGGTAAAAAAATATTTAGGTACAGTTGTTCCTCAAACTGATAATATTTATGCAGCCTTAAATTCTGCTGTATTTTCTGATGGATCATTTGTATACATACCGAAAGGCGTTCGTTGTCCAATGGAATTATCTACCTATTTCCGTATCAATGCACAAAATACAGGTCAATTTGAGCGTACTTTGATCGTAGCAGAAGAAGGAGCATATGTTTCTTATCTAGAAGGTTGTACAGCGCCTATGCGTGATGAAAATCAATTGCACGCAGCAGTTGTAGAATTGATCGCTGAAAAAGATGCTGAAATAAAATATTCTACCGTACAAAACTGGTATCCTGGGGATAAAGATGGTAAAGGTGGTATCTTTAACTTCGTTACAAAACGCGGTATCTGTAAAGGTGACAACAGTAAGATCTCTTGGACACAAGTAGAGACTGGTTCCGCAATCACATGGAAATATCCGGGTGTAATCTTGAAAGGCGATAATTCAGTTGGGGAGTTTTACTCCGTAGCGATGACCCGTAATATGCAAGTAGCAGATACAGGTACCAAGATGATCCATATCGGAAAGAATACGAAATCAAAAATTATTTCTAAAGGGATTTCTGCAGGTAGAAGCCACAACAGCTATAGAGGTTTGGTGAAAATTGGTCCAAATGCAGATAATGCAAGAAATTTTACACAGTGTGACTCTTTATTAATTGGAGATCGTTGTGGTGCACATACTTTCCCTTACATCGAGAATCGTAATAATACAGCAACATTAGAGCATGAAGCAACGACTTCAAAAATAGGAGAAGATCAAGTCTTTTATCTCAATCAACGTGGTATTGACTCTGAAAAAGCAGTCGGACTTATCGTTAATGGTTATGCAAAAGAAGTGCTAAATCAGTTGCCGATGGAGTTTGCTGTAGAAGCTCAGAAATTATTAGCAATCTCATTAGAAGGTTCAGTAGGATAGATATAAAAAATATAGTTGCATCATAAGTGGCTAGCTGATAGCACTTGAGGCAATACACAATACTAATAAAGAAATGTTAAGTATAAAAAATTTACACGCGTCTGTAGACGGCAAACAAATTTTAAAGGGTTTAAATCTTGAAGTAAAAGCAGGCGAAATTCATGCAATCATGGGTCCAAACGGTGCTGGTAAAAGTACTTTGGGAAATGTTTTAGCTGGTCGTGATGCGTACGAAGTAACTGAAGGTGAAGCTTTATTGGACAATGTTGATCTATTGGATTTGTCTCCAGAAGATCGTGCTCGTGAAGGTCTATTTTTAGCTTTCCAATATCCAATCGAAATACCAGGGGTATCAAACATTAACTTCTTGAAGACCGCGGTTAACGATATTCGTGCATATAAAGGATTGCCTCCAATGGAAGCAAAAGAGTTCTTAAAAACGGTTAAAGAAAAACAACAATTGGTTGAATTCTCTGCTAATCTGGCAAATCGTTCATTAAATGAAGGATTTTCAGGGGGTGAGAAGAAACGTAATGAGATTTTCCAACTAGCGATGTTAAATCCTAAATTATCTATTTTAGATGAGACAGATTCAGGTTTGGATATTGATGCATTACGTATCGTAGCCAATGGTGTGAATCAATTGCGTTCTAAAGATAATGCTTTTGTAGTGATCACTCACTACCAACGTCTTTTAGATTATATCGTGCCTGATGTCGTGCACGTATTATACAACGGACGTATTGTGAAATCTGGTCCTAAAGAACTTGCTTTAGAATTAGAAGAAAAAGGTTACGATTGGTTAAAAGAATTAGACGCACAAAACGCATAATCACCCTAAATCTTGTGAAAGAATAGAGTTTTTAAAGCGATTTGATTAAAATATAAAATGAATACATTAGTTTCAGAATCATTACTTCAACAAGTGTTGAACAGTTTTCAAGAGCAAGTGGCAGAGCCTGCTTTTTTGTCGACGATACGTCAACAAGCTTTTGATCGCTTTTCAGCAGTTGGCTTTCCTACTGTGAAAGATGAAGAATGGAAATACACCAATATTCATAAGCTTATCGATCAATCATATGTATTGAATTCGGATGTGGATATTGAAGGATTAGATTTTAGTGCTGGCGAAATTCCAAACTTGGATGCCCACCGTATCGTATTAGTTAACGGTCAATACATGCTTTCATTCTCCTCATTAGAGGAGGAAAACGGTCTTATCGTAAAACCTATGGAAGATGCTGTAGAGGAGCCTGCTTTTAAAGCGAATTTTGCACAGCATGCCGATAAAGCTAATAACCCTTTCGTAGCATTAAATACTGCAGGTTATACAAATGGTGTTTTTATTGCGTTAGCAAAAAATACAATTTTATCAAAACCAATTCATATTATTCATGTTGCGACAGGTCAAGAAGATTTCTTCTCGCAAACACGTAATCTGATTGTTGTAGATGCCAATGCTGAAGTAGAAATTATCGAGTCTTATATGACTGTTGATGGCGCTGCTAAAAACATTCAAAATAAAGTTTCAGAAATCGTGATCAAGGAGAATGCGAAAATGCAACACTATTATTTGCAAGTAGCAGAAGCTGTCAGTCATTATTTCAATCATACGGAAGTATATCAAGAGAAGTATAGTCTTTATAATAATTATAACTGTAACTTCCCCGGTGCATCTTTTATTAGAAATAATATTAATGTACGTCTTGATGCCGAAAATGTAGAGAGTCACCTATATGGTATCAACTTGACAGATGATAAACAGTTGGTGGATAACCACACGGAAGTCGATCATATGAAACCGCATTGTGAATCTTACGAATGGTACAAAAACATTACCCAAGGCGAGTCAACAGCTGTTTTTAACGGTAAGATTTTTGTACGTGAAGATGCTCAAAAAACAAACGCATTCCAACAAAATAATAATTTGTTGATTTCAGATAAATCAGCCGTTTATACAAAACCTCAATTAGAAATTTTCGCTGATGATGTGAAGTGTTCACATGGTTGTACCATCGGGCAGTTTGACAATGATGCATTGTTCTACTTAAGAGCGAGAGGTATTGGAGAACAGGCAGCACGTATTTTATTGGTACATGCATTTGCATTTGATGTGACAAGTCGTTTTTCAAATGATGTTGTTCGTCGATATGTAGAAGAATTAGTTGAAGAAAGTTTAACAAGCAAATAGGTCTCCCTATTGCTCTATCTATAAAAAAGCGTTTGAACTCTAATTCAAACGCTTTTACTATGAAATAATTTCAATTGTTGGATTTACTTTTAAAATTTCCTGGAGAAAAGTATCCTCGGAATTTGGATTGATAAAGACATCATCATATATATTAAAGTGTACAACGAGACCCTTTTGATACTGATTAAAAAAAGGGTAAAGTCCTCTAGTTTGATTTCGCTCAATTTTTCGGATAGAAGGGATTGAAATCGTCTTTTTTTCTAAAAAATTATTCAAATTCAAGGATTTATCTATAATACTATATTTTGGAAATATAAAAACAACGTACCAGATGAAACCAAGAAATAGGGTTGATAATAGGGCTCCTAAATAAAGTCCTTTATTAATATTTCCATAAGAATTGAAAATAAAGATAGCAAGGATAATCAGTAACCAAATATAGGTTCCTCCATTGATTTTAGGTCTGTAAATTTTCATAATGAAGTGCTTTTGTGGCTTTTAATTCTTTAAGTTAGTGGTTTTTTTTCATTTCCCCTAGAAAATTTTCAAATATATAGTGATGCGGGGTTCATTTGATGTTCAAAAAGGTCAATTGTTGTTTTATTTTTTATGATTTTTGAATAAATACGTTATGGCTTCTATTTCTTTTACACGTAACAGAATACTTATCTTAGGATTGGCACTTATTTTTGTTGTGTCGATATATATCATCATGTTTCGTGTTATTGATCAACGATTAGAGCGGTTAAATAGGCGTATTTTAAAGGAGGTGTCATTGGAAAAATCAGAACTTGTTCAAAAAGAATTTGATGATTTTGATCGTATTTTTCACTTAATGGGACTTGCAGCAGATGAAGGACAGCAAGAGTTTATGAGTAAGCTCATTGATCAAGACAGTGTTAAGCAGTTTCTTGTTGCTTATTCTTACTGGAAGTCTGAATCGGGAGGTTATTCAAAAAAATTAACATGGTACAACGATAAAAGTGTTATAGATTCCATTTTTATTCAGACGAAATTATTTGAAGATATCACATCAGCAACCTTTATTCAAGGTGAAAATGGCATGTATTTGCGGATTCATATTAAAACGAATAAAGGTGTTCTACAATTGATTTTAGATCTCTATAAATTCAATACTTATATAGCAAATCAAAACATAGGAATGCGGGCTTATTTTGAACTATATGATGATCATGGGATATGTATTATGCATCCTGATCTAACCCATATCGGAAAAAAAAGAAAAGAAGCTATAATGAGCTATCCGATTAGAGATAGTGTGATCCTCTCGGATCATCTAGGATTAGAGGTGTTGCTTGAAGAATATAAATTAAACGGTATATTTTCAGATAGTAAATTTTTTGTAAACGTCGTTTTGCTTATGACAGCAGATGAAGTTCGCGATATCGGCAATACAGCATTTCTCTTGGGAGCCTTAGGTATTGCTACGATGCTACTTTTTATATTTTTGATTGATTGGCAAAATAGAAAATCAAAACATTTGATATTGAGGAATTTGGAGTATCAAAAAGAAGATGCATTGCTGCGTTTTGAAAATTTAAAGAGAAAAGTCGACCCACATTTTCTCTTCAATGCGTTGGGCTCTTTGCAGCAATTGATCGGTAAAGACCCACTTCAAGCAAAGACATTCGTTGGTAAAATGGCAAAAGTATACCGTAAGTTTTTAAGTCGTGATGAATCCGGATTGGCGACGATCAAAGAAGAAGTTGTGCTTGCAGAAGAATATTTTTTTATGCAAAAGATTCGTTTTGTAGATACGTTAAAACCTCTAGAAATTAATATCTCGCCAGAAGCGATGACTTTACATATTCCCCGTTTTAGTCTGCAGATTCTGATAGAGAATGCTATTAAGCATAATGAACTCAATAAGGAAAAACCACTGTCGATCTCCATTATTGAAACCGAAGGCCAACTCGTAGTTCGAAATACGGTGATGTTAAAAAATCCAGATATGGATTCAGCAGGATATGGTACGCAAATGATCGCACATGTCTATGATTTTTATCAGGTACAAGGTTTTGAAATACAGGATAATGAAAGAGATTTTATAGTTTACCTCCCCTTTATTCATATCGATAGTCAATAAAGCTAAAATAATAATTTAATAGCGCTAGACTATTCTTCTAGTATTACTGCGGATTCACTCCTGAAATTAACGCCTTCACTCGGATTCGCTTTTTGGAACGATAATATATTGGCATCTTCACCACCCTATATCTATGAGTCCTATATTAATTTAATACAAATGAATAATCTGCCTTTCAAAAGAAATTCAGCATTAGCAAGCTTAAGTTTCTTTTCCATTTTTATCCTCAATTCTTGTCAGCTGCTCAGTCCCTTAGGCTTAGGTAAAAAGAAAGATGTTGTCGCTGATTCCACAAAAAAGGATTCTACTTTGGTATACGATAAGTTTTTGAAAAATGCCAAAATCGACAGTGGGATTTTTAATGTTATTAATAAAGAAAAAGATTTCTTTTTTGAGATACCTGTAGAAAAACTGGATCAAGATTTTTTATTGATTAATAAAATCTCTTCAGTACCATTAGCATTGAACGAAGCTGGTTTAAATAAGGGAATGAATTACGAAAATAAAGTTATTCGTTTTTCTTTGAAAAAAGCACGTAAAGAAATTTGGGCTAGTGAAATCAAGCCACAGGTTGAAGTTCCCAAAGAAGATGCGATAGCGCGTTCAGTAGCTGATAATTTTACACCATCTTTCATCGAATCCTTCAAAATCGAAGGATATAACAAGGATTCTTCTTCGGTCATCATCAAAGTCAATAAAGTATTCGATGGTACGGAAAAAAGTTTCAATGATGTATTTACCAATATTGGTCTAGGCACATCACCAAAGACTGCCTTATCTATCATCGATCAAATGAAATCATTTGATAATAATATTGTCATCCGTTCCGTTTTATCGACTCGAGTAACAGAAGGGAATGAATCGATTCCGATTAGTTTGACGATAACGAGTAATATATTAGAGCTGCCAAAGAATGCCATGAAACCCCGGTTCTCAGATCCAAGGGTAGGTTATTTTACGACTCCGCGTTGGTACTTTTCAGATAAACAGCAAGAGTTAGAGAAGCGGGAGCTCGTAACTCGTTGGCGTCTAGAACCTCGTGAAGAAGATGTACAGCGTTATTTAGCAGGTGAATTGGTTGTGCCTAAGAAACCCATCGTTTTCTATATTGATCCAGCTACTCCGCAACAATGGCGTCAGCAAATCATCGAAGGAGTACATGATTGGCAAAAAGCTTTTGAAGAAGCTGGTTTTAAAGATGCGATCATTGCAAAAGAAGTTCCTAAAGGAATGGACTTTGATATCGATGATGCGAATACATCAGCCATCACTTATGCAGCTTCTCCACAAGCCAATGCGATGGGACCATCAGTTGTAGATCCTCGTACTGGTGAAATTCTAGAAGCAGACGTTATCTGGTGGCACAATGTGATGACCGCATTAAACTCATGGATGCGTGTACAGACTGGTATTATTGACCCAACAGTCCGTGGTAATATATTTTCAGACGAAAAAATGGCGCATGCCATTCGTTTTGTGTCTTCACATGAGATCGGTCATACCTTAGGGCTGAAACATAATATGGGTTCTTCTTTTGGCTTTCCTGTGGACTCTTTGCGGTCGGCATCTTTTACACAAAAGATGGGCGGTACGGCAACATCCATAATGGATTATGCTCGTTTTAATTATGTTGCACAGCCTGAAGACCAAGTACAAGCCATCACACCAGTGATCGGGTTGTATGATAAATATGCCATTGCATGGGCTTATCGTTGGTACCCAAATAAAACAGCGTGGGAAGAACTTCCTTTGTTGAAAAAAGAAATCGAAGCCAAACAAGACAACCCTTATTATTGGTATGGGGAACAACAAGACCCTAAAAATACAATTGATCCAAGATCACAATCTGAGGATTTAGGCGATAATGCGATGCTTGCAGGAACCTATGGTTTGAAAAATTTGAAACGCATTATGCCTCAAATTATTAACTGGACAACGACTTCAGGTCAAGATTATTATAAAGCAGGTAAATTGTATATGGCTGTTATTGGTCAGTGGTATACTTATGCCGATCATGTATCTAATAATATTGGAGGTATCTACTTAAATAACCCTGTTTTAGGAGATGGTAAAGATGCTTATGCACCAGTACCGCGTCAGACACAAATAGAAGCATTGGCTTATTTGAAAGAACATGTTTTTACGTTGCCAGAATGGTTGTTCCGTAAGGAATTAATGACAAAAACTTTTCCTTTAAAAGATAGCCCAATTGGATCTTTTGAATATGCACCCTATACATTAAAAAGGGAATTTCAATACAGTTTATTGTATAATTTGCTTCAAGACCAACGCTTATTGCGTATGACAGAGATGGAATTATTATTTGGACGTAGTCAAGCTTGGAGTGTAGAAGAATTTTTGAAAGCACTGCGTCAAGATATTTTTGCAAAAACGATAGCAAAGCAAAACTTAGATATCGATGCACGTATGTTGCAGCAAAATTATATTGATATTTTATTGGTTACCAATAATAAAAGCATGGATAAGTTAAACACAAAGAAATTATCTTTTGTGGACCAATTTATGCAAACAGCCAAGCCAACTTTTTGTCCGATACACGGCACAGCACATACGTCTACTGATGAATCTCAATTACGTAATGTACATGTTTCAGGTATGAGTAGAACCGCTGAAATGTTGACTGTGAAACGTGCTGAACTTATTCAGATCCAAAAGCTGTTGAAAGCAGCGCAATCATCAGGAGATTTTACCACTCAAGCACATTACCAAGACCTATTAATGCGGATTAATAGTACTTTAAATATGAGTAAATAACTAAATCTATATATCAAAAACAAATGAACAAATTCTTACTCTTTATTGCGTTTTCTTGTTTCCATTTACTGACTCTTGCCCAAGAGACAGTCATCTTAAAAGGAAAGGTGTTGGATAGCAAGACGCAAGCTCCAATTTCAGGAGCAACTGTATTTATTGAAAGTACAGCAGTAGGGGAATCTACTGGGGTATCTGGCCAAATACAACAATCGGCTTTGGGTGCGGTGACAGATCAAACAGGTAACTTTACGTTAACTGTTCCTACAGATGTAAAGTATTTTACAGTTTCTTTTGTGGGTTATCAGAATAGACAAATCCAGGTTGCCAAAGTATTTAATACGATTTATTTGGAGTCTCTTGAAAATGCCTTACAAGAGGTTATCGTGACTGGATATAATCCAATTGCAAAGAAAAAAAATACTACTGCTTATACTAAACTTAAAGTCGATGATATCAAGCAAACAGGAGTATCGAGTATTGATCAATTATTAGAAGGTCAGGTAGCTGGGTTACAATTGACCAACTTAACTGGAGGACCAAATTCAGCTCCGCAGATCCGTATTCGTGGTACCGTATCTATCAATGGTACGCAAGATCCACTTTGGGTAATCGATGGTTTGCCCATTGAAGGAACAGCTCTGCCAAACTCCTTTGATAAGGATAACTTAAATAGTTTACAAAATTTACCTATCGCAGGTATCAACCCGGATGATATTGCCGATATCACGGTATTAAAAGATGCAGCGGCAACATCCATCTATGGTGCTAGAGCAGCCAATGGTGTTATCGTCATTACAACAAAAAAAGGTAAGCGTGGTCCTACCCAAGTTGCAGTTTCTGCCAATAGTTTTGTAACTCAAAAACCAGATTTTGATCGCTTGAACTTAATGAATTCGTCGCAGAAAGTTGATTTCGAGTTGGCTATGGCTCAACGTAATGATTTAGATTACAGAGCCGGTAAAGGTGCTATTGCACGTTTATTGAATCAGTCAAATGAGCTGGATCTCTTCCGTCAGAGTGGCTTATCGGCTTTATCTAATAATACGCAAGATGCCATTCAAAACTTAAGGAATCAAAATCAAAACTGGGGAGATGAATTGTTCCGTGCAGCACTAAACCAACAATATTCAGCATCCATCTCTGGAGGCTCTGATAATCATGATTTCTACCTATCTGGTGGTTTTTATGATGAACAAGCTGCAACAAGGGGAGTAGGGATGCGCCGTTACTCATTGACATTAAATAATAACTTTACGATTAGTAATAAGCTAAAGGCCGGAATTAATTTATTAGGTTCAACAACTGCAAGAAATAACTTTATTCAAGACGCTGATGCCTTTACGAATCCTGTAAATTATATCCGTTCGGTAAACCCATATCTCTCCATAAGAGATGCACAGGGTAAATTTGTTTATGACCCCGATATTGATGGATATGAAAATGCTTATATCCCGTTTAATTCTATCGAGGAACGTCAAAATACAAGCTATAACTTAGATAATAAAGCTTTAAAGGCAATTGCTAACTTATCTTATCAAGTATTGCCTTCCTTATTGTTACGTACTGAATTTGGTTTGCAGTTTGATGAGAACCGTTCAGAGAGATTTGCGGACAAGGAGTCCTACAATACGAGAAAATTAAGAGAGGGTACACGTTACTATGACGCTGTCGCGAAAAAGACTAAATACTTCTTGCCTGATGGCGGAACCATTCAAAATGATAATCGCAGTATCTTTCAATATAACTGGAAATCCTTTGCACAATATAATTTAACCTTAAATGATAAACATGATTTTGAATTTATGGGTGGTACAGAATTACGTCGATCAAAATCTGATGGAATTGCTACTAAAGGATTTGGTTATAACCCAAAAACCTTGACGACTCAAAGTATTCTTTTTCCGAATGCAACAAATATAGATAATGCATTATATCGCCAATATGCCAAAGTAATTGGGGAGACATCTTACGCATCTTTCTATGCTAATGCTTCGTATACCTATAATCAGAAATATAATGTGTACGGAAGTATTCGTTACGATGGTTCAAATATGTTCGGTGTAGATCCGAAATATAGATTTTTACCGATTTGGTCAATCTCTGGTTCATGGAATGCCAGTGAGGAAGATTTTATCAAAGAGCAAACTTGGATTTCGAATTTAAAAGTTCGAGGTTCTTACGGTATTCAAGGAAATATCGATCGGAATACCTATCCTTTCATCATTGGTAATTACAGCACAGGAACAGTATTACCTGGTAATACGGAAGAAACGATTGTGGTTACTACACCGGCAAACGATAAATTGCGTTGGGAGAAAACAAAATCATGGAACCTAGGCTTAGATTTAGCTGTCTTAAAAAATAGACTACAGTTTACAGTAGATTATTACAACCGCAAATCTACAGATCTAATTGGTACAAGTAGTTTACCTTTGGAAAATGGTTTCGAGAATGTGCAACGTAACTGGGCTTCAGTAAATAATGATGGTATTGAATTCATGATCAGTAGCCGTAATATTGTACGAGAACATTTTACTTGGTCTACCGATTTTAATATTGCACATAACCGTAGTAAATTGACTCGTGTCATCAGTAACCCGAAGGCTTATTCAGTAGATGTACGTGAGGGGGATCCAATTAATTCATTATATGTATTAGAAACTGCTGGCTTAGACAAAGATGGTATACCTCAATTCTATAATGATAAGAGAGAGATTGTTTCTTATGAAGATTTTTATGGTTTATATGATGGATGGGCAGATTTTCTACCGGGCTATAATGTGTCAACAACCCTAACAGCAAAAACATATCAGGAGAAATTTAAATACCAAGGTTCATTAGATCCTAAATTTATTGGCGGTATGACCAATAGATTTCGTTTAGGAGCCTTTGATTTAGCAGTTTCTGCAGTATTTAATGTGGATAAATGGATGCGTCGTACACCAACTTATAATCCATCTATGGTGGATCGTGGGTTTAATTATACTACAGATGTTTTAACTGCAGTACAAGGTGGAGCAGCTGATATTCCAAAAATTGGCTCTTCAAATTCAGAATTAAATGATCGATGGATGGCTTATAGCTGGATGATGGACAATGATCCCGTCGGATCATATAAGAACTTAGATATCTGGTCAAAAAAGATGAGTTATGTACGCATCAATAGTATTCGTTTAGGGTATACCTTGCCTAAATCTATTGCCGGTAAAGTACAGGCATCAAACATTCGCTTTAATGTCGAAGGACGTAACTTATTAGTATTTGGATCAAGTTATAAAGGTTACTTCGATCCAGAGACTTATGGAAATAACTACGCTCAACCTATCTCTAAGTCTATTTCCTTTGGTTTAAATGCATCATTTTAATTAAGCTAAATATGAAAAAGAATTTATTATTTATCGGATTACTTGCAGCAGTTTTATTGACCTCTTCTTGTAATAAGTATTTAGATATACAACCCGTAGGAACGGTTATTCCTAAAACAGAATCAGATTTTAGAGCCTTAATGGTTTCGGCATATATCAGTTATCCAGCGCATAAATCGCGACTGAATTTGCGTACAGATGAATTAATTTTGGATGAATATTCAGTAGATATTGGAGAAATTAAAGATTTATATCTTTGGAATGATCAGAATCCAGATGTGAAAACCTTTCCTATGGCTTGGGAGACCATCTATAAGTCAATTTTTTATGCAAACTATGTGATTGCTGAAGGAAAGAATGTAGCCGGGGACTCTGATGAGATGCAACAAATTCGTGCGGAAGCGTATTTAATTCGTGCTTATTCGCATTTCGAATTGTTAAATACCTATTCGGAAAACTATAATCCGGCTACTGCAGCAACAGATCGTGGCATACCTATTTCTTTACGTGTTGATTTGGAACAATTGTTTAAACCAGCTTCAATAGAAGAGGTATATGCACAGGTATTAGCGGATATGAAAGAGGCTGAAGCTTTGTTGCATGTAAGCGATAATGCAAACAATGTAAAATATAGATTTTCCAAAAGAGCATATTATGCTTTTGAAGCTCGTGTACGTTTGTATAGAGGAGAATGGTCATTAGCAGTGGAAGCAGCAAATAAAGCTTTGGCAATAAATGCTGATCTGGAAAATTTGAATCTGCCGACTTCAAAAATTCCGACAGATTTCGAATCAAAAGAAATGATCCAGGCTTGGGAAAGAGTAGGAGACTCGAAAGTGAGTCGTTCAACTTTTATTAATCCTCAGTTTATGGCAAGTTATTCAAAAGGGGACTTGCGTTTAACTCGTTTCTTCCAAAAATCAGGTCATGATTATGTTTCTACAAAAGGAACAGATACACGATATAATTCTACATTTAGAAATGCAGAATTGTATTTGATTAAAGCCGAATGCGAAGCGCAGTTGGGTAAAAAGGATCAGGCAATAGCTTCTTTATCTACTTTATTGAAAAATAGATTAATCCCAGAGGCATACTCAGAAGCTACACAGAGATTGACAGCTTTATCCAATGATGCTTTAAAGGCAGAGATTATTGCCGAAAGAGGACGTGAATTGACTTTAGAAGGTTTACGTTGGTATGATTTAAAACGGAGTAGTAGACCCGCGATTGAACACCATTATTTGGATCAAGTTTATCAGTTGCAGAAAAATGATCCCCGTTATGTGATTCGTTATCCAAAAGAATCAATTTCGAATAATCCAGATTTATAAAATTAACGCATTTTCATAAATTCCAATCCCCATTCTGAAAAGAATGGGGATTTTTTTATAAATTCAACACATGTTTAAAAAGATATTAATCGTAGAGGATGAAAATTGGGCTTCGGAAAGTCTACTGGAGAAATTGAGCCAATTGATTTCCTCAAAGTTTGAATCTACGGTTAAAACGACAGTGCGCGAAGCTGCTGATTGGTTGCTTAAAAATGATGTCGATCTCATTTTTATGGATGTTCAGCTTGGTGATGGACTCAGCTTTGAGATCTTTGATCAAGTAAAAATCAACGTACCTGTTATCTTTACAACCGCTTTTGAAGATTATGCATTAAAAGCATTTCAACATCAAGGCTATGCCTATCTATTGAAACCTTATGATGAAGAGGAACTACAAGAAGCTTTGAATAAAATAACACCTTTTTTTGTTCAAGAAACAGATGATATTAAGTACAAAAGTCGTTTTTTGGTGCGCTATGGTATACGGTTAAAATCTATCCCAACAGTTGATATTGCTTACTTTATGGCTGAAGACAAATTGCTCTATGGTTATACCAAAGATGGTGATCAGTTTATTGTGGAAGATACGATTACAGGTCTTGGATCACGGCTCGATCCACAATTCTTTTTTCAGATCAATCGCAAATTTATTATACATATTGATTCTATTTTGGATATGTTAAAAGTAGGACGAAACCGTATTCGCCTGCAATTGCAACCAGCCCTGCCTTTAGGAGTTGAAGTCATAGTCAGTGAAGATAAATCATCCGATTTTCAAATGTGGCTGGATCGCTAAATTTTTTCTATTTTTGTGCCATTATGAAAGTCGCTTTATATACAACATTTTATTTCTAATCTGAGGACAATTTCGTTCATTAGGTTTTTTGTTTCATGAGGTCAATGATATTGAAATATCACTGACAGTTGTATTTTACTGAATTATTTTATGGAAAAGAAAAATTGGTTTCAGACCTATCTCTATATCTGGATTGGACAGTTTGTATCCTTATTGACCAGTTCAGCGGTTAACTTTGCTGTTATTGTATGGTTGAGTTTAACCCACAAATCTGCAGAAGTATTGGCTTTAGCCGGAATAGCTGGATTATTGCCTCAAGCATTGATCGGTCCATTTGTCGGTGTTTTTATCGATCGATGGGACCGCAAAAAGGTGATGATTTTTGCAGATGCTTTTATTGCGCTTTGTACTTTGCTCATGACATTTGTCCTTCAAGGATCAACTGTCGGCTTATCTTTGATCTATCTGTTATTAGCATGTCGCTCTATTGGATCTGCTTTTCATGCTCCTGCGATGCAAGCTATAGCACCATTGATGGTACCCGAGGATAAGCTCTTGCGTGTATCAGGGATTAATCAGATGCTCCAGTCGGTAAGTAGTATCGCAGGGCCTGCGCTAGGTACATTGGCCATTACTTATTTTTCAATTTCACAAGTGCTTTATCTCGATGTTATTGGTGCTGCTGTAGCCATTATATCTTTACTCTTTGTGACCATACCACATCTATCGGTAGAGTCTACCTTGTCGATTGCACAGGTCTGGGATGATTTGAAACAAGGTATGAAAGCTATCTATCATAATCGTGGATTGAGTTTATTGTTTTTATATGCGATGATTGCCACTTTTTGTGTGATGCCTATAGCCATTATGTTTCCTTTGCTGACCATTGGTCATTTCAATGGTGGCAAATGGGAGATGAGCGTGATTGAAATTATCTGGGGTGTCGGTATGTTAGTCGGAGGTGGCTTATTGAGTGCATTTAAGGTTCAGTTCTCGAAAGTGATGATGATCAATACCATGCACATCGTGTTGGGACTGACATTTGCATTTTCAGGATGGTTTCCTGCCACCTGGTTTATTCCATTTGTTGCGGTGACTGGAATTGGGGGGATGGCGATGTCGCTATTCTCTGCTTCATTTATGACCACTATACAAGAAGAGGTGGCCCCGCAAATGTTGGGACGTGTGTTTTCACTTTATTTTAGTCTTGCTATTTTACCAAGTGTCGTAGGACTACTTTTTACCGGTTTTATTGCAGATGTTATTGGAGTTGCTCATGCTTTTGTGATCGCAGGAATATTGATGATGGTCGTAGGCATATTATCCTTTTTTACACCAGCAGTTATGCGCTTAGGAAAGAAGTAGTTTAAAATCCCCTGAAAAAATAAAAGCTTCCAAATTTTGGAAGCTTTTATTTTGAGCGAAAGACGAGATTCGAACTCGCGACCCCAACCTTGGCAAGGTTGTGCTCTACCAACTGAGCTACTTTCGCATTTGTCTTACAAAAATACGGCTTTATTTGAATTTTTGCAAGACCAATTTAAAAATTTATCAATTTAAAGGATCGCGTCTGCACAATTCATCCCATCAATCGCTGCAGAAATAATACCTCCAGCAAAGCCAGCGCCTTCAGCGCATGGATAAAGTCCTTTAATTTCAGGATGTTGTAATGTTATTTTATCGCGCGGAATGCGAATAGGAGATGATGTCCGAGATTCCACTGCTATTAGGATCGCTTCATTCGTATAATATCCTTTCATCTTTTTCCCAAAAATAGGTAGTGCGCCACGTAGCGCTTCATATACAAACTTAGGTAATACTTGCGTCAGATCGGCAGAAATAGTACCAGGTTTGTAAGAGTTTTCAGGAAGATCTTTGGAGATACGTCCTTCTACGAAATCAATCATACGTTGGGCAGGGGCTACCATCTTGCCTCCACCAGCTTCAAAAGCGCGTCTTTCTATTTCACGTTGAAAATCTAATAGGGCAAATGGATTACTTTCAGATCCCTCAACATCTTCCAGATTGATTTGAATGACGGTCCCCGAATTTGCATGAGGATTATTCCGCTTAGAAGGAGACCAACCATTGACCACAATTTCATTGTCTGCTGTAGCACAGGGAGCAATCACTCCACCAGGACACATACAAAAAGAAAACACTCCACGACCATTTACCTGCTCCACGAGACTATAGTAAGCCGGTGGAAGATGTTCGCTTCGAATTTCGCAATGGTATTGCGCCTGATCGATAATCTCTTGTGGATGCTCGATGCGAACACCTAAAGCAAAAGCCTTAGCTTCAAGCAACCAGTTTTTAGTACGGAACAGTTCAAAAATATCACGTGCAGAGTGTCCCGTGGCAACGATGACATGGCTTGCATTTAATGGTGTACCATTAGCAAGTGTAACTCCCGTAACTTGGTCATTTTCGGTATTGATATCGATTATCCGTTGTTCAAAAATAACCTCACCCCCATAAGAAATAATGGTTTCACGAATCGCTTGGATAATATGCGGTAATTTATTAGTGCCGATATGAGGTCGTGCGTTCACCAGAATATCTTCATTTGCACCATGAGAGACAAAAAGTTTTAATACTTTTTCAACATCACCGCGTTTGTCAGAACGCGTATACAATTTGCCATCTGAATAAGTCCCGGCACCGCCTTCGCCAAAGCAATAGTTTGAATCTGCATCCACAATACCTTCGCGATTCAACCGAGCAAGATCACGACGACGATCCTGTACACATTTGCCACGTTCGATAATGATCGGTTTTAAGCCTTTTTCAAGACACCGAAGGGCAGCGAATAAACCCGCAGGACCAGCACCGATAATTAAAACGGGTTGTGCATCTTGTACAGATTGATATTTGATTTTGAAACTTTCAGTAATAGGTTCTTCGTCTATAAAAAAGATAATACGAGCTCTAAAAACAACATGACGGCTACGCGCATCTATCGAACGTTTACGGATTTTAAACCCTTTAATGCGTTCAAGTTTTATGTTCAAGGATTTGGCACCTTGATTTAAAATATAAGCATCGTCTTCCATTCTTTCTGGAGCGATCGCCAATTCAATTTCTTTTTGCATATTATTCTTGCTGGGTTTTTATCCCAAAAACAGGTCAAAGTTAAGGATATCTGCTGTATTTTTTTAGTGATTAATAGGTATGCACCTAAAATTATTCTTATATTCGTAGGAGTGGTATAAGCTTTGTAGTAAGCTATCCGTTAAAATTTATTTGAAATATATTAATTCAACGAAAAAATGAAAAGATTATTAGTCGCATTCTTTGGTTTAATGGTCGCATTATCTTTCAGTTCATGTGGATACAATACAATGGTATCGCAGGATGAAAATGTAAAAGGTAAATGGGCTCAGGTTGAAAATGCATATCAGAGACGTGCAGATTTAGTTCCTAATTTGGTCAATACCGTTAAAGGATCTGCAAAGCACGAAGAAAGTACATTAACCGCTGTCGTTGAGGCGCGTGCCAAAGCGACATCTATCACGGTGGATCCCACTAATTTAAATGAAGAAACGATTGCACAATATCAAAAGGTACAAGATCAATTTTCAGGTTCTTTGAGTAAATTGATGGCTACAGTAGAAGCTTATCCTGATTTAAAAGCAAATCAAAACTTTTTGGAACTTCAGGTACAATTAGAAGGTACTGAAAATAGAATCTCGACCGAACGTAGAGCATATAATGAAGCGGTACAACAGTTTAATACAACGGTAAGAAGCTTTCCTAATAATTTGATGGCAGGTATGTTTGGCTTCAAAGCGAAAGGAACTTTTACAGCACAAGAAGGGGCTGATAAAGCGCCAACCGTATCATTCTAATATACCGATTAGTTTACTAGAAAAGATGAATGATGGGCTTATCTTGTGCACTCATTCATCTTTTTTTATTTAAAAACAATTTTATTCATGGGAACATTTTCATCAGAACAGCAGGAAAAAGTAGTACATGCGATCAGTATAGCGGAAAATAAAACTTCAGGAGAAATTCGTGTGGTGGTTGAAAAACATTGTCCAGGCGAAGTTTTTGATCGTGCCACACATTATTTCGAAAAGCTGGCGATGCATAAAACAACCTTAAGAAATGGTGTGTTAATTTACTTGGCGCATGAAGACCATAAGTTTTCAATCATTGGAGATGCCGGTATTCATAAGAAAGTATCGGAAGATTTCTGGGAATGTACGAAAGAAATTATGGTTCAAGAATTTCGAAAAGAACAGTTTGTAGAAGGATTGATTCAAGGAATTGTACATGCTGGCAACCAATTAGCAAAATTTTATCCGCGAGAAGAGGATGATATTAATGAATTACCGAATGATATTGTTTTTGGCGATAGATAAAACATGAATAAACTAAAGGAATATAGGTCATTGACCACGATTAGATTTTCAAGCCTCAATATTTTTGTATTGACGATTGTCATGCTGTTTAGTGTGGTAAGTTTATTTGCTCAGGATTTTCCTGCTGTACCAAACCGACTGGTCAATGATTATACAAAAACATTGACAGCAAGTCAAGTGGACCAGTTAGAGCAAAAACTCTTGGCTTTTGAAGATTCAACTTCTATACAAATCGCTGTTGTATTGATGAATTCTACTGGATCATATGATATTAGCGATTATGCTGTACGACTTGCTCAACAATGGGGCGTTGGAAATAAAAAATACAACAATGGTATTATGTTGCTTGCAGCAATTGGAGATCGGGCAGTTACGATTCAAACTGGATATGGTATAGAAGGTGCTGTTCCCGATGCAATAGCACATCGGATCATTGAAAATGAAATAAAACCAGCTTTTCGAGCACAAGATTATTTTACAGGAGTCAATAGTGCAACAGATGCATTGATTTCATATACTAAAGGAGAATATAAAGCAGATCCTAAGCAAGCAGAAGGAAAAGGTGGTGGTTCAAAAATGTTAATCATCATTGTGGTAGTCATGATTGTTATTGCTTTGATCTCACGCAAAGGTGGTAATGGAGGTAACGGCGGTGGTAAAGTGATGAATGGTAGAGGAACTTCTGATTTGTTTTGGTGGACTTTACTCAATAGTCTAGGTCGAGGTGGTTCTGGTGGCGGCGGCTTTGGCGGCGGTGGTGATGGAGGTGGCTTCGGCGGATTTGGTGGTGGCGGCTTTGGCGGTGGCGGTGCCAGCGGCAGATGGTAACACAGAACTATAAGGGAGTAGCAAAGGATAAATAAAATTAAAATAGAATGAAACCATCATAAGCAAATGTGGATAAATAGTGATGAATATTGCTCATAATGGCTTCATAAACGATCAAAAACAAATTATATACTGATGAAAAAAGGAATATTATTGGGATTAAGTTGTATCCCAGCTTTAATTTTTGCACAAGAAAATTTCACATTAACAGGTCAGATAAAAGGTGCTTCAGATAAAGCGAAAGTTTTTATGCAATATGTTGAAAATAATGCACGAAAAATTGATTCTACGACCATATCTGGAGGACAGTTTAAGTTTAATGGTTCAGTTGCTGGACCGGTGAAAGCTTATTTGATACTTTCTGCCGATGGCACATCCATCAAAGAAATTCAAAACCCCGATTTGACACAAGTTTATTTGTCAAATGGTGTGATAAAAGTAAACACTGATGGTGAAATGAAAAATGCTGTTATTTCAGGTAATGCTATCAATACTGATTTTGCAAAATATCAAACAGCAACCAAGTCTTATACAGATGCATTTCAAGCTTTAAATAAGCGTTATGCTGAAGCTACAGAAGAACAGCGCAATGATCAAACTTTTATCGCAGGTTTGCAGAAAGAAGCAGGTGAAATTAATGAGAAACAAGAAGTAGCAGATGAGCAATTTATAAAGGATAATAAATCAAGCTTTATTACATTGGATCTACTGTTTGATAAATTAGACGGTGAAAATGTCAATTCTTTAATTATACCAAGTTACCAAGCTCTTTCAGCTGACCTGAAAAATAGTAAAAAAGGCAAAGAATTAGCGACTAGAATTGAGAAATTAAAAGCAGTTGCTATTGGTTCAATGGCTCCAGATTTTTCATTGCCAGATACTGCCGGAAATGAAGTCGCATTGTCTTCTTTAAGAGGTAAGTATGTGTTATTAGATTTTTGGGCGAGTTGGTGTGGACCATGTCGTCATGAAAACCCTAATGTAGTAGCTGCATTTAACAAATTTAAAGACAAAAACTTTACTGTATTTGGTGTCTCTTTGGACAACCCGGGTAAAAAGGATGCTTGGATGAAAGCAATCGCTGATGATCAGTTAGGACAATGGCCACAGGTATCCGATTTGCAAGGTTGGAAATCAGCACCAGTAGGATTATACGAAGTGCGCGGTATCCCGCAAAACTTTTTAATTGATCCGACAGGTAAAATTATTGCCTCAAATCTTCGTGGAGAAGAATTGCAAGCTAAATTGGCAGAATTGTTAAAGTAATAGCAGTGTAAGGATACGATAAAAAGGGCTTTTCGATTCGTCGAAAAGCCCTTTTATTTTTACTATTGTAAATGCGTACTTTTTTATACCTGATATGGGCCACGGTTTTATTGACCAGTTGCCAGAATAAGCAAGAAGCGGGAGTACCGATTCTTAATCTATCGGCTTTATCCGCTATTCCTTTGGAAGAACCTATAGATAGTTTGGCAAAGGGTAATACCTTTATTGATGTTCAACTGCCTGCAGGAGCGCGTATTGAAGAGTTGTCGAAAGAAGATTTAGGTCTATTGAAAGCCGCTGCCTACCGTTTTTTTGGTAAAGTCAAATTAGTCGACAATCAATATGTTGCAGATATTAAAGAAGGAAAAGAAATTGAAGTTTCGGATGCTGTTGTTTCTGCATATTTGAAGGCAATATCCAGTACAAATGCTTTTGCAGATTCCCTGAAAAGGGAAGGACAAGAAATTCAATTGCCCGCTATCACGGATGAATACCGAAATGCTTTATTGAAATAAAGGCAAGCAGTCGGGGTAAATTAACTAACAATGCTATGCTTCCTTTATTTTTTATAAGCATTGATTGAAATTAAAAAAGGGAAAACCAAACTATAAATTTTGATTTTCCTTTTTTTAATTATGATGTTTTGATATTTTAATTCGGTGTTTAAATTGTAAATTTCCTACTACCTTCCTAGTTTTTCACCTTTACTGCAGGGTGTAAGCAGAACTATATTTCGATATTTTTTCAGTACTTCTGGTATTGGAAGGTCCACTTTCATTTTTCATGCGATCCAATGCTGTAACAAAATAGTAGTATTGCTCTTTCGTATTGATATCTGTATCGGTATACTGCAAATCATCTTCATGGTAAGTAATGTGGATGATGTTACTGCTATTGTTTAAGTCTGGTTTTTCCCCTTCCTTAAAGCGGTATACTACATAGCCGTAAGCAGATTCACCGTCAGCCGCACGATCGGGTTTTTGCCATATCAGATCATTGGATTTTTTATTATCTGATGGTCTTAGTTGTAATCCAAAAGGTGCATGCGGTGGAATGCTATCGATCCATGGCATCGTTGGTGGTAAAGAGGATGCATGATACAAATTGCGTTGCAATGAATCTTGTAATCCAGCAAGATTGTCTGTTAATGATTTGGAACTAAAGAAAATACTACCTTGGACATTTGGCTGTTCGCGTAGATAACGAATTTGACGCGGAATTTGGCTCCGATCAGTCCATCCTGGTTTTTTTTCATTTACCCGGTACGCTCCATGTCCGATGTAAAAATGACGACCATAAGTATGATCTTGCCACCAAGCAACCAATATTTCATAGGCTGCAGCGCGGTTTTGAAATGGAAAATAAATCTGAGGATTGATATAGTCGATCCACCCCTCTTTGATCCACTTTACACCATCGGCAAAAAGTGTTCGGTAACCACTTAGACCATGGGTATTGGAACCCTCTTTATTTGCATCTTTATTGTCCCATATACCAAACGGACTAACTCCATATTTAACGTAGGGTTTTTTGGCCTTAATTGCGATTCCTAGATCACGTATGAGTATATCCACATTGTTTCTTCTCCAATCATCGATATTAGAAAAATTGTTGGCGTACTGCCCAAATGTGATGCGATCAGGTATCGGAGTATTACGGGTATCCGGATAGGGATAGAAATAATCATCAAAGTGGATCCCATCAATATCATAATTGTTGACCACGTCCATGATGACATCAATAATATATTCACGAACTTCAGGAATACCGGGATTGAATAGTTTTTTGCCCGCATAAGTAAAAAACCATTCAGGTTTCCTTTTGGTAATATGATCTTCTGAAAAATGATTGGGATTAAGTGTTGTAGATGCACGATATGGATTGATCCATGCATGTAATTCCATTCCTCTTTTGTGACATTCGTCGATAATGAAATCCAAAGGATCATAGAATGGATCTGGAGCTTTTCCTTGTTTACCAGTTAAATAGCGACTCCAGCCCTCCTTTCCACGACCATAAAAAGCATCTGCCGATGGTCGGATCTGGAAAAGAATGGTATTCATACCAGATTTTTTGTGCTCATCCAATATATGGATAAGCTCTTGCTTTTGTTTTTCAACATTAGTGCCCGTAGCAAGTGTAGGCCAATCAATATTTCCGACAGTGGCAATCCAAACACCACGAACTTCACGTTTGGGGCTAGGTTGAGCGCATAAAAGTTGTGCTGTTAGTGCGATTAGAAAAAATACTCCAAGTAAGTGCAGAACGTGTTTAAATCTCATTTGTTTAATGATAAGTTAACAAAGATAATTAAGCTTTATTGATAAAGTATTAAATCTTTGTAAGAACTTTGTGGTTGTTTAATATTCTGTAAATTGCAATGTTTTTGGACTGTCCTAAAAACATGATTTTGATAGCGTTTTATAAATATAGAATGAGCAAAGAACAAATTTCCGTTTTTGATATGTTTAAAATTGGTATAGGACCTTCCAGTTCGCATACCTTAGGCCCATGGCGAGCGGCACAGCAATTTACAAAAGTATTGCAAGATAAAGCTGTGCTCGATACGGTGGAGTCTGTTAAAATTTTACTCTATGGTTCTTTAGCGAAAACAGGGACAGGACACGGAACAGATATCGCTGTGCTTTTGGGATTAAGTGGAGATGATCCCGTTACTTTTGATGTTAATCAAGTAACTCCAAAAGTGGAGCATATTAAATCTGTACATGAATTAAGATTGGCTGGTACCCATCTGATCCCTTTCTCTTATCAGGAAGACTTACTTTTTCTTTATAGCGAAAGTTTACCCTATCATCCTAATGCTGTTACTTTTCAAGCGTTTTTAAAAGATGGTAAAGCACTTAGTGAAACCTATTATTCAATTGGCGGTGGATTTGTGGTACAGGAGAATGAAACGAGTAACACTTCTACAGAGGTTGATTTACCTTTTCCGGTTGACACTGCTCAGGACTTATTACATTGGTGCCGTAAAACAGGATTAAAAATATCTGAACTCGTATTAGAAAATGAATATGCATGGCGTGAAGAAAAAGAAACGAGAGATGGTGTTTTAAATATTTATAAAACAATCTATGAATGCATATATCGAGGTTGTCATACAGCTGGTACACTGCCCGGAGGATTAAATGTAGAAAGAAGGGCGGCAAAACTGAATCATCGGTTGTTGAAGGGGCGTACTTACCAAGATTATGAAAGTTGGATCGATGCCATAAAAGCAGGAGGTGAAAATTTTCAATATATTTTGGATTGGGTCAGCTGTTTTGCCTTAGCTGTCAATGAGGAAAATGCTTCTTTTGGTCGAGTCGTGACAGCACCGACAAATGGTGCATCGGGGGTTATTCCTGCAGTATTGCAGTATTATATCACATTTCATCATGGTGGTTCTGACGATAAAATCATACAATTTATATTAACAGCTTCAGAGATTGGATCAATCTTTAAAAAAGGAGCGACGATTTCTGCGGCCATGGGCGGTTGTCAGGCTGAGATTGGGGTATCATCAGCGATGGCCGCAGGTGCATTGACAGAATGTCTTGGTGGGTCTCAAAGGCAGGTGCTAATGGCCGCAGAAATAGCGATGGAACATCATTTAGGTTTGACTTGTGATCCGATAGGTGGATTGGTTCAGATTCCTTGTATTGAACGTAATACAATGGGCGCAATCAAAGCGATTACAGCTGCACAATTGGCTTTACAGTCCAATCCTGATAAAGCTAAAGTAAGTTTGGATGCGGTCGTAAAGACCATGTGGGAAACGGCTTTAGATATGAATGTTAAGTATAAAGAAACAGCAGATGGTGGATTAGCTGTACAAATACCACTAAGTTTACCCGAATGTTAATTTTTTAGATTGTTATCGCCCCATATTCAACTATTCGGTTGGCAGAAGCACGGATGAATATGAGTTACGATCTTTAAAGAACAAATATAAAATACATATGAAATATTGTGCTATTGCTTCAGGCAGTAATGGAAATTGTTATTATGTCGCTAAAGGCGATACGGCTATTTTAATTGATGCTGGCATTAACAGTAAGCACATACATCTGCGTATGTATAATTTGGGCATATTGCCTACACAAATTAAAGCAGTATTCGTCACGCATGAGCATAGCGATCATATTCGTGGTTTATCTGTTTTTGTCAAAAAATATAATATACCCGTATATATAACAAATGGAAGTTATGAAGGAACACGATTGCATCTTCCATCACATTTGGTTCATATCATTGCACCAGATGCGGTGACAGAAATTGGTGAAATGAAAATTTATGGTATTCCAAAGTACCATGATGCTAAAGAACCATGCAGCTTTTTGGTTTCAGACGGAGCGCATAATATTGGAATTTTAACGGATATTGGACGTCCTTGCAAAAATGTTGAACATGTGATTAAGCATGTTGATGTGTTGTTATTGGAATCTAATTTTGACGAAGAGATGCTGAAAAATGGCCGTTACTCTTACTTTTTAAAAAATAGAATTAGTAGCGGTTGGGGTCACCTTTCCAATACTGTCGCTCTGGATTTGTTTAATACACATCGTACATCTAGATTAAAGCACTTGATGCTAACCCACCTTTCTGGCGAAAATAACAGCGTAGAACTTGTTCACGAAACTTTTAGATCGCACTGTGAAGATATTTTACTTTCAGTGGCAACTCGCTATGAGGAAACCGAAATTTTTGATGTTGTCAATTTGAATGCCCTTCAAAATGATATGAGATCAAGCATGTGCGGTTAAAGAATCCGTTTGATGCATTACTGATTGATCACTTTATACTTCGAGGCCCATTCGAAGTATTTTAGTTCTTATTCAAGATAAAATAGTAGTCCTTTAAAATTTACCAAACATAATGACTTTGTCTTAATATTAATATGTTAAGAAATTAGTGGTTTTTGTTAATTTTTTAAATCTTAATAATTAGTTGCATGTGTTATTAATTTCTAAATTTCACATAGGGAAGTATGTTATTTTTAAGGTAAAATATATGCCTCAAGAGCTATAAAGTGAAAATTAATGCAAAGTCAGTATAAATTATTTTTGCAAAATTTTCCTGATAATAGGAAAAAAAATTGTATATTTTACGCAATCGTATGCGTGAAAATTGAACAATCGTTTGCGATGCAACGAAGTTAATTCTTTTGTTTATAATGAAAATTACGCTGATGTAAATTTTGTGTTACCATTGCAATTGCTGTAAATTACCGTTGAATTTACTAACCAAATCAATTGTTATGAAGAGAATTCTACCTTTTATTCTCCTCTTTTTTATATCGTGTAACTTATTGCTTGCACAGGTAACTAATATTACCGGCACAGTAAGAGATGAAAAAGGAGGAACATTACCTGGGATTACGGTATCCGAAAAAGGAACCAACAACCAGGCGGCCACCAGCAATGATGGCGTATTTTCATTGAAAATACAAAAACTACCAACTACCCTCATTATTCGTGGAATTGGATTTAAATCCAAAGAACAGCAAATCCAAACGGACAAGGGAATCAATATCGTATTGGTTTCTGATAATTCGGCTTTGGATGAAGTGGTAGTTGTAGGGTACCAAAGGCAATCGGCAAAAAAATCAACCGGTGCTGTACAGGTTATTTCTGGAAAAACTATCGAAGATCTCCCGGCTCCAAGTTTCGAAAGTTTATTACAAGGCCGCGTGGCAGGGGTAAATATTCAGAATTTTACAGGTGAACCAGGAGCACGTAATACGTTTACTGTCAGAGGTAACTCGACCATTTCGCCAGACTTAAATGCAGAAGTTGATTTAGCTAATACGATGAGCTCACCCTTATACATTATTGACGGGATGCCATTATCAGTAACCGATTTAGCAAATTCTGGTGCTACAGGGACTAACTATGTAGCCGGTATCAATGTTAATGATATCGAGAGTATTGTGATTCAAAAAGATGCAGCAGGTACGGCTGTGTGGGGATCTCGAGGAGCTAACGGTGTTATTGTAATTACAACAAAAAGAGGTAGATTGGGTAAGCCTCAGGCTCGTGTTTCCTATTACAAAGGAGTTACAGAACGCCCGCAATTGCAGCGCACCTTAGGAGGTTCTGCAGAGCGTCGCGCGAAAATGGACATTCTCTCTCAATATGCTAATTGGACCCAAATGAAAAGTTTCAATCAGCCTTTGACCGATAGTTTAAATCCGAGCTATAATAATGCAACCGATTGGCAAGATCTGTTTTATACTACAGGAAATATTGATAATGCAGATGCCAGTATTTCAGGAGGTAATGAATCTGTCAATTATCGCTTATCGGCTGGTTATTACAATGAAGATGGTGTAGTACGCAATACGGGTTTTAAACGTTATTCACTACGTGGTAACTTTGGGTTTACTATTTCTCCAATTATAAAATCTGATTTTATGATTTCAACTGCTCGTATCAATAGAAAACGTGGTTTAGGAAGAGGAATTGATGAGGTGGTTCCAATTAATCAAGGTGCGATGCCATCTTCTTTTGTAGGGCTGGGTCAATCAGATTATGATTTTTATTATGGTCAGTTTGATAAATTAAAAGATGATAATCAGACTGATAATATCAATATTTTTTCAAAAACTTATGTTGATATTATCAAAGGTTTGCAATATTCGCTTGAAGCTTCTGCTCAGGTCAATATGGATAAACGGACACAATTTCAACCTAAAGAGTTGAATAATGGTGTTAACTATGCCGCATCTAATGGTCGGAATGCCTATACCTATAATTTAGCGAATGTTTTAAACTACAATAAAACCTTCAATGAAAAGCATAATATAATATTAACAGCAATGCAGTCATTCCAATATGATAAGCAATTGACAGACAATATTACAGCATATAATCTGCCTACAGATGATATCAAAGTAATACAAGGGGTGGCTCAAAAAGATTTGACAGCTAGTTCTAATATTCTTGAGGCAGGTCTATTATCTTATTTAGCGCAGGTTTCTTATGATTATAAATCTAAATATATCATCAATGCTTCGTGGAGAGCTGATGCTTCTTCACGTTTCGGTAAAGATACGAAATGGGGCTATTTTCCAGCAGTTTCTGGAGCTTGGATAGTTTCAGATGAAAATTTTCTGAAAAATACATCATGGATCAATTTGTTAAAACTGAGAGGAAGCTGGGGATTGTCTGGTGTATTGCCTACGGATTTTTATGCGCCATTTAATATGTGGACTACATCTTCCAATACCTATAATGGAAATACCTTTTCTTATCCATCATTTACAAAACCATTGACATTAAACACCCTCACCTGGAATAAATCTGAGCAAACCAATATTGGTTTTGATTTATTTACTTTGGGCAATAGTTTAAACATCACATTTGATGCCTATCGGAAAATCACAAAGGATCCGATCATGGCTTTCCCATTTCCTTACTACACAGGTTATACATCATTGTCATTTAATGTTCCTATGACTGTATATAATGAAGGTATTGATTTGACGATTGCGACACACAATCTTTCTAAAGCAAGCAAATTGCAATGGAATACAAATTTCAATTTAACGTATAATAGAAACCGTATTGGCTCATTGCCTTTTGGTGACCGTAGTTTTTATGCTGACTCAAGGGGATACAACCAACAGCTCATGTACGCTGTAGGAAGTCCAATATATCAATGGGCACAGATGAAATACCAAGGGGTATATGAAAATCAAGATCAGATTCCTGTTAACCCTGTGACAGGTAAACCACTTACTTATTTTAAAGGAAATTATGTGGTAAAACCAGGATATCCAATCTGGAATGATGTCAATCAAGATTGGGATGTTTGGAGTGATGAAGATAAAGGAGCAGCGGACGGCGATTTAGTTCTTACTGGCAATCCAAATCCAAAATTCACAGGAGGATTATACAACGAGTTTATTTATAAAAATTTCTCTTTCAGTATGTTGAATACCTTTACTATTGGACGAGATATCATCAACAATTTGAAAAGTAACCAATTTAATACGATCGGTGGTAGTTTAACGAACTTTACAAACAATCGTTTACCTGACTTGGAAGGGGTTAACTATTGGACACCGGAGAAAGCAAAAGATCCAAATTATGTCGCTGATTTTCCTTCGATAGCACCATTTGGTGGATATTTCTATCAATTTTTGCCTTTCAGTACTATGTTCAATGAAAATGGGTCATACTTTAAGATCAAAACCCTTTCCATGGGATATATTGTTCCTAAGAAGATCGTAGATCGTATGAAACTGGGTGCGCGTACAATTCGTTTTTATGCGATGTTGGATAATGTGCATACTTTTCAGAAAGCTTCTGTTCCAGATGCGGAATTGGTATCACCCCAAGGAGAATACAGTGGTGGTGCTTATCCACTTCCTAAGAAGTACACCATTGGTCTAGAAGTAAACTTTTAAAATCTTGAAACATGAAATTTAAACATATATTATCAGTTATTGGAATTTCTAGCGCATTAATGCTGGGATCTTCCTGTGGAAAATACCTCAATCTGTCTCCTCAAGGTAGTACCTACGATGAGGTATTCTGGATTGATGGCGCAAATGTAGAAAAGGCAACTTTAGGTGCATACGCTTTGTTACGTGATGCAGTTCGTAATGAAAGGTCCTATTTTATTTTTGGTGATATTGCTTCAGGTATATTAAAAACTGGAGCAGATTATTGGAATTATACTGACCTTTCAAAAGGCGGAGGTTATAAGTTTAGTTATGCTCCATATTTAGAAGGTAGCTTATGGAATTGGACTCGTTTTTACAAAATCATCAATCAATGCAATTTGATTATTGAACATACAGCAGAGATGGATGTCAGTCTATTCGAAGACGGAGAAGAGGAAAAAAAACAATATATAGGCAATGCAAAATTTTTACGAGCCTATACTTACTTCTATATGCAGCGTGTCTGGGGCGATGTATTATTAGTCAAAGAAACATTCAAGGATCCACAAAATATTCCGGATATGGCAAGAAGTCCTGAATCGGAAACATTGGCGTTCTGTAAAGAAGATTTGAGTTATGCAGCGACAAACTTGGGACAGGGAGCTACAAAGAGCTTCGCGACAAAGGGTGCAGCCAATGCGCTTTTAGCACAGGTATATGCTTGGGAGCATGATTATGTCAATGCCGAGAAATATATTGGAGAGTCCCTAAAAGGAGGATATACATTAGAAAATATAAAAGATTATAAAAAAATATGGCAAGGTGATTCCAAAGAATCCATTTTCGAAATCAGTATGATGTATAATGAAACCGGGGGTGAATGGAGTAACGATTTCTTCAATGTATTTTTGACGAGTGCGAATGTTCCTGGTAAAGGAAGTGCATCAGTTTGGGAAATTGATCCTGAGTTTTTAGCAGAATCTGAAGGAATGAAGGATGGATCTGTTCGCTATGATTCGATAACGGCACCATTCCCTGATAATCCTGCCAAAAGAGTGATAACGAAGTATAGTAATCTCGAACATTATAATCCAAATGATACTAAGTTGTATGCGACAAATAACAATTTGGTTTTGATTCGATTAGCAGATATATTACTACTTCGTGCAGAAGCGTATTTTAAAAATGGAAAAGAGAATCTAGCATTAGAGGATTTGAATACCATCAGGAGAAGAGCAGGCCTTCAAAATATAACATTATCAGGAAATGAGCTTTTTAAAGAAATTTTCAGAGAAAGGAGAAGAGAATTAATTGGAGAAGGAACTATTCAATTTGATTTAATTCGAATGAATCTGTTTACGCAATTTGACGATTATTCAGCATACTATACAGAAGAAAGATTAGCTAAACAAGGTTATTACTGGCCATTGAATATGCGGACTCTTTTACCTCAGAACGAATCGTTAACACAAAATCCGTATTGGATGAATCATTAATATGAAAATCATGAAAAAAATAGCTTTAAATATATTTATCCTTTTAGGAATCGTATTAGGAATAAGTTCTTGTAAAAAAGACAATTATTTTGTCGGTGGCGAATTGCATAATCCAAAAATTAATATGACTACCTATGATTGGATGAAGAGTAATAAATACGGTGTATTTGATACCGTTTTGATGCTGATCGATAAAGCAGGAGTAAAGGATAAGATCAATGCTCCAGGGATTACATTTTTTGCACCAACGGATTATGATGTGTACAATTATGTGCAGGCAAGGACTGCTGCTGTGCAGAAAGTAGATCCAAAAAAGATGTGGACTGTAGATTCAATTATCAAATATGAATTGAACAGATTTAGAGATTCAATAGATATTTATATTGCTAAGGAAAACCTTTTGAATACGGTTTTAACAGAAAAGGGTAAGAAATATAAAAATGTAAAGGGGGGAGAGTTTTTTGCTTCCTATGAAGAAACGAGAGACCCTGCATTGGGCTATAATCCCAATTCAACTGTAATTCCGAGGGTTGTTATGTTTACGTATTTGTTCAAACCGGTTGCGGATGATATTAATATCACCAGTATTGTTCCTCCGGTGGGAAGCAGAGTATTGGTTCAAACTTCAAATGCGCAGACAACAACAGGGGTGGTACATGTTTTAAATAACAGCCATGTTTTATTCTTTTATAGATAATCAAAATGAAAAAGAGTTTAATATATACACTAGCTATCGGAATATTAGCAGTGTCGGCATGTAAAAAATTGCCAGATGGAAATCTTAGTGATATTATTCGTTATGAAGTATTACCGATGCAGATTAAAAAGGGTAGAGCAGAGGTATCTACAGCGATAAATCCAGCAGGTTCTTCAAAACCAACAGAATATAAATTGATAAAAATTTATGAAAAAGATAGTGGAAAAGATGTAACTGATATTTTTCTGAAAACATATCCAATAAAAATCTGGACAAGATTGTACGATTCAAAAGTGGATAATACCATTGAAAAAATTGATGCCAAAAGAAAGGATACTGTCATGACGGCATTATCAATTAATAAGTTTTCAGGTGCAATTGAGTCTAATGAAAACACATTACAGCTACCTTCTGGAAACTATCTATTTGATCTGGAAATTAAAAATAGCAATGGTACACGTATTTATCCTAAAATAGGTGAATTTGCGTTAATAGATGCGCCACTTTATGAAATTCCTGCTGTTCGGTCTACGGTTGCAATGAAAGTTGGTGAAGAAACAACAACAAAATCAATATCTAGTAATGCAACCCATATTAAAGTAGAGAAATTGGCCGCGAAGGACAATAAGATTATTGTAAGAATTGTGGATAAAAATGGTGAACCTTTTAATCCCAAGGCTGGTGAAGTTGATAGAAGACCACTTTCGGGAACAGCTATTGGTTTTTTACAGACTATGCAGGATTATTCTTTAACCACTACACTATTTGACGATCGTATGGAATTTACTTATGGTGTGGTGCCTTTTCCTTTGGTTTCCTTAGGAAATGGATTTAATTACTACTACAGGATACCAGCAAAATATGTAAAATTTGACGATAGCTTAGCTTTGCCCTATAATACTTATTCGTGTAATGCACGATTTTCTTTTCAAGCATTTGTAGGCGGAACATATCAGATCGATGTGATCGTACCTCAAGTAACACGAGTTAAGCTGTAGAAGCTTCTCAAATAAAAACATGGAAAGCACTTGACGGATTATAGTTAAGTGCTTTTTTATGATGTTTGTATTGTGCGTGTGGAGGTGTTCATTGTTTTTATTAGTTATCATTTTATAAACCTCCTATCATGAGCGCTTAACTATTACTTTGTTTTTATAAACCTTTTTCAGGAAGGGTCACTCTGTTTATTTTTCTATAAAAGATCGAGCTAATGTGGTCGCATTTTGTGTAGTGACAGTGCGTATTTGCTTGCAAGCTGTAAATAGTAAAGAAGAGTTTCTGTCTTTCGACCGTAAACATATAATCGCTGAAATATTTGATGCATTAGTCATTTGTGATGGTCAGCTTTCCCATTTCGAAGAACAGAAATTTCCTGATATTAAGCCTGCTGAATTCCAGATTTTGATGATGAGGTGGATTGGGTATAATAAGTTTTTGATGGGAGTCGTATTTTTTTAAGGGCGTGTATTCTATTTGTCGATTTTTAAGGGAGGAAAATCTAATAGGGAGTCTGAAAGGCTATATCAAGTAGTTGGTGAGTTCATTTGCTACATTTTTGAGGTGTGTTGTCCCGTTTTACTATGGTTTATCAGTAGATACTGAGATTAAATGTAACATGGTATTCAGACGCCTTATTATTGCGGGTTTTCTTATCGCATACGCGTTCTATTATTGTTGCGCTATGGTAGATTTTATATGAGCATATGCAGGTAGAGGTAAGGTAATACCGTCATTTTCATATATGTAATATAATGCATGCGCCAGACGAATGAGAAACTCGCGGATAACGATAATTTTATCTCCAAATTGGTCATTGTCTAAAGATTTTTTTAAAGTGAGCTGTTCCATCAGATCGTCCATCGTCTTGTACCATTTTTTTAGCGACTGATAAGAAAAAAATTTACGAATTAAATCGTAGGGATTTCTTTTGCCATTGCACGTGAATTCAGGTCCATATGAGTAGTTCAAGTAATCGTTTCGGGTTTCGAATAATTTCAAAGAATTCTGGTGTTTAGCTAGGCCACATTGTTTAAAAATAACATAAGCAACTTCAATCTGTTTGATCATTTGATTACAATTGTAACCATTTTCGGGATATCCTCCACTGGACATCGCTGGATAAGCTCCGCTGGTAACAAAGAGATTGATATCATTTTTCCAGTTAACGATATCGGTTTGATGTCGAAAAAAATCATGGATGTAGATCATCGGATTATTGATGATCTCCTTACTTAAATAGCGAAAATTTTTCGCTTTTAGTTTCTTTTTTGTATTTTTCATAATCATTAATTAAGTTGGCACCCTAGTAAAGGCTATTATATTATAATTGTTTATTAAAAATAGGATATTATAATGTCTTTTGCAAGTTAAATAAAAAATAATGTCTGGTATTAAAGAACGTGTCCTGTTAATCGCGGAAAGTAAAGGGATCAATAAAGCAGTTTTCTTTGAAGAGTTAGGGCTTTCTTATGCTAACTTTAAAGGTGTGCAAAAATATTCCGCACTAAGTTCTGATACGATGGTCATTATTTTAAATAAATATGTCGATATAAGCCCTGTTTGGCTTCTAATGGGTATAGGAGAGATGTATAAGAATGATTTGGGTAATATGAGAGAACTTGCAACTCCTTATCAACAGGTCGTTGCTTCGCAAAATAATGATAGCCTGATGGTCGATTCTTTGAATAAAGTGATCAATGCACTGGAGCAGACGATACGTACCCAAGAGAAAACAATTCTTGCCCTTGAAAAACAGATTAGTTTTTTAGAAAAGAAATAGTTTTTGGATATTATTTTATCTATTTTGTTTTTAAGTTTTAAAGCTAGTTGTTACCTTTAAAAATCTTATTTAGCTTGATATCTCATTGCAATAATTTTAAAAAGTAACAGATTAAAGGGGATTTATTGTTAAGATTTTGGTTTATTTTTGTTTAATGGAGGTATTTTGTTTTATAAAATATTATCCTTCTTTAAATCTTTTAATATTTAATAATATCGCGTTTATGTTGCAAAGACTATATCTTTTGTTTACGATGTTACTTTGTTTTATTACTCTGGATACTGTTGCTCAATCGGCTGGTGATCGTCCTGTCTATACATCAGAATGGGGGCATCTTTATCGTGCTGAAAATAACGAAAGAGATTTATTGGGTATTTTTTCTACGGAAGCGCCGGTTTACGTTTTGGATTCTAACCTGACACAGTATAAGGTGCAAGTGAGTAATGGAGATATTGGTTTTATCAAGAAGCAACCACTTCAGAAGGCGATGTCTGGCAAGAGATCGGAGGGTGAACCTGCTCAGTATTTTTACCGAGGTAGTCAAGGAAGTCAGTGTCCTCATTTTTTTGTTCAGGTATCGGAATTAAGGGTGCGAAAAGCTCCAAATGTGACCAGTACAGCTGTTAGACGAGCTAAGTTGAACGAATTGATTTGTGTGGATTACATTCCGCTTTATTCGGACGGTTGGGTATATGTTGGAGATCATTTTCATGAAAAACCTGAATTCATTCAGGCTAAATTTTTAGGTGCTGAATTAACTTACGATAAAGTGTTGAAGAATTATCTTCAGGTAAGAGGTAAAGACCAAAAGCAAGAAATGGTATGGGCAGGAAGGCTGCGCGAAATCGCTTGGACTGATGATAGAAAATTGAAAGAGGCTCTTACTTTTTGGAAACAATCATTTGAAAATGCTGGTGTTAAAGATCCAAAAATAGATATAGATTTTGAATTGCTTGTCGCGGAAAGGTTTCAGAATAGGCCAACATTCGATGATATCATGAGTCAAGTGGAGGCTCTTCGTATGCACTTCGATTGGAAGGGAACGCTTCTTTATGATGGAAAGATAACGGATAATCAGATGAAACAATTGGAGATGAAAAGGGTGGAAGAGATTCCTAATATGCCCGAATGTGGATGGGAACCGAAATATTATTATCAATCTCCATCTTCTATTGTAGCATTTGAAGAAAATAACAAGGGTAAGTTAGTTGGGTCTGTCTATCAAACTTCCTTTGTGGAGGGGGTCGTATTACGGATTGGTCAGGAACGTGTGGATGGTAATTATGATGAAAAGGAATTTGTGAAAAAATTTGGACACTTATTGACCGTCACGTGGATAGATACTCCGCATGTCTATCATATCCCAAATGGCGACGCCGGCCTCTTTATCATTACTTTTGAAAATGGAAAAGCTGTTCGTTATGCATGTATGTTTTATTGTTAGGAAGGTTAGATGGTGACATGTTGGATCATAAGAAAGGTTAGGTAAATATTGAAAATAAAGGACCTACAGTTTGTAAGTCCTTTATTTTTTAAACCAGTTCCATAGCGAATAGATTGGCAATATGTCTTTTTAATTTGTCTTTTACTTCATTTATATTGGGTTTATAGCCCAACTCTCTTTCCATAGAAGTGACATCTTTGTCATCAATACCACAAGGTACGATATTTCCAAAATAGCTTAAATCTGCATTTACATTAAATGCAAATCCATGCATAGTGACCCATCGGCTTGCTCTGACACCCATGGCACATATTTTACGTGCTTTTTCGTTATCAGCATCTATCCATACACCTGTGAAACTCGGATATCTTCCTGCTTGAATACCGTAGTCTTGCAAAGTCAGGATAATAGCTTCTTCTAATGTACGCAGATATAAATGGATATCTGTAAAGAAATTATCTAAGTCGAGTATGGGATATCCTACAATCTGTCCAGGACCATGATAGGTAATATCTCCTCCGCGATTAATTTTGTAATAGCGAGCTTCTTTTTCTTCTAGTGCTTTTTCATCGAGTAATAAATGTTCTGGTTTACCCGATTTCCCTAAGGTGTAAACATGGGGATGCTCGTTAAAAATTAAAAAGTTTTCCGTTGACAATTCGGTGTTGTTAACACGATTATCATGCTTTATTGCTAAGGTTTTCTTAAAAATCTCTTCTTGTCTATCCCAAGCTTCTTGATAGTCTACTAAGCCCCAGTCGATAAATGTTACTTTCTTATTTTGCATATTGATATGGCTTTATGCCATTTATACTTTTGTAAAGAATTAAAATACATTTGGTTACTGTCTTCAATGCGATGTTATCCAAGCGTATTTTAGATCTAAAAATTTGAATTAGTAAAGCAGATTATTGTAAGGATAGCGCGCATTGTGCATATCTACAATGATTTCGTAAAGCTTCTGTTTGAACTCTTCCAAATGTGTTTTGTTTGTTGCGGAAATAAAAATAGCAGGATCAGCATTTTTTGCCATCCAACTGTTCTCAAAATCTTCTAATGTAACAGTACGTTCGCCGTCTTCCCCTTCTTCAACTGTGGGAACAAATGCATCTATTTTGTTAAAGACGGTAATAACGGGCTTATCTAATGCGCCTATATCCTTTAATGTTTCATTTACTGCTTGGATATGATCCTCAAAATTGGGATGCGAAATATCCACTACATGGATCAAAACATCTGCTTCGCGAACTTCATCTAAAGTGGATTTGAAACATTCTACCAAATGATGCGGTAGTTTGCGAATGAATCCAACTGTATCCGATAATAGGAACGGTAAATTGTCGATAACGACTTTACGCACTGTTGTATCTAAAGTAGCAAATAACTTATTTTCAATCAATACATCTGATTTTGAAATCATATTCATGATGGTAGATTTCCCAACGTTGGTATAACCCACTAATGCAACACGGATCATGTCGCCACGATTCTTACGTTGGGTTTCATTTTGTTTGTCAATGGTTTCTAATCGATCTTTGAAAACACTGATTTTGTTAAGGATAATCCTTCTATCCGTTTCAATCTGACTTTCACCGGGACCGCGCATACCGATACCACCACGTTGACGCTCTAAGTGGGTCCACATACGCGTTAACCTTGGTAAAAGATATTGCAATTGCGCCAATTCTACTTGTGTCTTTGCTTGCGCACTTTTTGCGTGGCTGGCAAAGATATCCAAGATGAGGTTGGAACGATCTAATATTTTGACTTTGAGCTCACGCTCGATATTTCGAAGTTGTGAAGGTGTCAATTCATCATCAAACACGACCATGTCAATTTCTTCTGCGATGACAAAAGCTTGGATTTCTTCCAATTTTCCACTGCCCACAAATGTTGCTCGGTCTGGATAGGCCAGTTTTTGTGTAAAAATGCCTTTTGTGACGCCACCTGCTGTTTGCACTAAAAATTCAAGTTCCTCAAGGTATTCTTGAGCCTTTGTTTCAGCTACTCCCTGGGGAATAACGCTCACGAGAATTGCGGTTTCTGGTTTTACTGCGGTATCGTATATTTTGATTTTTGCCATTATTTTCTGTTATAGTTTTGTATTGTATATTAAACTTGTTGAAATGTTAGCCTCAAGGCTTGACAAATAGAGGATGAAAGGATCAGTTTTCATATCACGAAGTCCTAATAATAATACAAAGATAATCGTTTTTAGTTTAATTGTTTTATTTGGAAAGCTTATCCCTTCATTTTATTAATAGAGCTTATGAGCTGTTTTAGAAAGAAATAGTACCTGCGCGAATGTTTATGAAATCTTATCCCAAGTGATACCGTCCGTTTTTCTTGCGAGGTACTGTCTGAGTAATGTATGACGTTCTTCTATCATTTCAGGATCTTCTTTGAAGATGTCTATGACTGAGTTTCGTGCTTCGGATAACAGTTGTTGGTCGGTAGCGAGGTTTGCTAACTTTAATTCTAATACACCTGATTGTTGCGTGCCGGAGATATCGCCTGGGCCCCGAAGTTCTAGATCTACTTCTGCAATTTCAAATCCATCATTGGTACGTACCATGGTATTCAACCTTAATTTTCCTTCTTTACTAAGCTTATTTCCTGACATCAGTATGCAAAAGGACTGCTCTGCTCCCCGACCTACACGTCCTCTTAATTGGTGGAGTTGTGAGAGACCAAAACGTTCCGAATTTTCAATCACCATAACGGATGCATTGGGCACATTGACCCCGACTTCGATAACGGTGGTTGCAACCATGATCTGAGTTTCATGTTTTACAAAACGTTGCATTTCAAAATCTTTGTCCTTTACTGGCATTTTGCCATGTACAATACTAATTTTATAATCAGGAAGTGGAAATTCACGTTGTATATTTTCCAATCCTGCCTCTAAGTATAATAGATCTAGTTTTTCACTTTCTTTGATCAGTGGAAATACAACATAAACTTGTCGGCCTTTTGCGATCTCTTCACGCATGAGGCCAAACATGCGTAGTCGGGAGCTTTCGAAAAAATGTACGGTCTTGATGGGTTTTCTTCCTGCCGGAAGTTCGTCTATAACAGAAATATCCAAATCGCCATACATGGTCATGGCCAGCGTGCGGGGTATTGGTGTTGCAGTCATCACGAGCATATGTGGTGGGATACTATTTTTACGCCACAATTTAGCCCGCTGTTCTACGCCAAAGCGATGTTGTTCATCGATGACGACAAAACCCAGATTCTTGAATTGTACTTTATCTTCGATTAAGGCGTGGGTTCCGATGAGAATATCTAAAGTTCCATTTTCTAATTCTTCATGGATAACACGACGTTGTTTGGTTGTGGTAGAGCCAGTCAATAATTTGATGTTGCAGATGTCCTCACCGAGTAATTCTTTCAATCCGGTAAAGTGTTGTGTCGCTAATATCTCCGTTGGTGCCATCATGCAGGCTTGAAAACCGTTGTCGATAGCTAAGAGCATGGTCAAGAGTGCAACCACCGTTTTTCCGGATCCTACATCTCCCTGTACTAAACGGTTCATTTGCGCTCCAGTCACGGTATCTTGTCGGATTTCTTTAACGACACGTTTTTGTGCATTTGTTAATGGAAATGGGATACGTTCTTTGAAAAAAGTATTAAACTTGTCACCTACTTTAGAGAAAATCTGCCCTCTGAATTTTTTAGTGTTGAGCTGTTTGTTTTTTAGTAATTTGAGTTGAATATAGAATAATTCATCAAATTTGATCCGCTTGATTGCTTGAGTCAGTTCTTCCTGGCTCTGTGGAAAATGAATAGCAACGGTTGCCCGGGCTTGATCCATCAATTGATGTTTTTCCAATAGATATGCCGGCATTTGCTCGGGAAGTTGACGAAATACAGTTTCTAATGCTGTTTGCTGTAGTTTTTGAATTCCTTTACTGTCTAAATTGAATTTTTTAAGTTTTTCAGTGGAAGAGTAGACCGGCTGTAGCGTCATGTTCCCTAAGTTTTTTGCTTGGGCTTGATATGGCTCCATTTCGGGATGTGTAATGGATATTTGTCCGTTAAAGACGGATGGTTTTCCATACATCACATATACCGCACCTACTTTTAACGATTTCTGGAGCCAAGTAATGGACTGAAACCACACTAACTCGATGCTTCCGGTTTCATCTTTGAATTGTCCAACTAATCTTTTGGCTTTTTTATCTCCAATTTCTTTAAGCCCAATAAGCCTTCCTAATACCTGAGCAGAGTACATATCGGCATCAAGCTGTCTTATTTTATGAAAGACAGTACGGTCAATGTAGCGAAAAGGATAGTAGCTGAGCAGATCACCAATAGTGAAAATCTGCAATTCTTTCTTAATTACATCAGCTTTCTGAGGGCCTACGCCTTTCAGATATTCTATGGGGGTTATTATAGATAAATCAGCCATTCTTCTAATTCGCTAATTTAAGGAATTTACTTAAAATTTTAGCAAAGTACTGTTATTGTTTGGTCATTTGTCTTGATTTAACGACATCATGTTGAGGTTGTGATTGATAATTGGCTGATAAAATACGCTTTTTAAAATTGGAATGGTTAACCGTGATGGATCATAAATGAAACTAGGTCATTGACTTGAAGAAATAAAAGTAAATGTATAGGTCTAAAATAATAAAAAATGGGGGTGATCATGATTTATGATCCACCCCGCTCTTGTTATAGTATATTAATTTCGATTAAAAATTTCCTTTATTGACATCCCACCAGAGACGTGTGCCGCCATGATCGGCACCGCCAAGTAATGAAATGGCATTTTGTACTTCAGTCGCATTGGTGTTATACTCATTTTGCGGGAATGGTAAACGACGAATCTGAATCTTAGTGTCGATCAGACCAGCACTATTGTTAACCGCAACAGGGAATAGTTTTGGATATCCAGTTCTCCGGAATTCACTCCATGCTTCTTGTCCTTCAGGAAAGATAGCCAACCACTTTTGGGTAATGATGCGTTCCAGTTTTTCTTCATTAGTGGCTGCATCATTCCATTGGATGGTTAAGCTTGTCGGTGAGTCTGCATTATTGCTGGCGTTAAATGGATCAACGTAGGCATCAGCTTTACTGGTATTGTCTTGTAAATATGTGGCTAGACCACTTACACCCCACTGTGCAAAAGAGGTTTCAACACCTTTTTCATAAAGAGATTTTGCTGTTCCACCAACATTTGCCCAACCTCTTAGGGCTGCTTCGCTACGTAAGAAATACACTTCTGCTGCAGTCATTAAAATGGGTGCAGTGGTTGCAGTAAATGAGGGTGTACTCCCATTTGTATTTAAAGCAGATAATACTTGGTATTTATCTTTTTCAATAGCTGCGGCACCTGTGCGGATACCAATGTATTTTCCAGCAAATCCTGTTGTCAGTTTATCAACCGCTACGGGCTCCATATATTTGGAAATACGAGGATCTTTGTAACCCGTCATGTAAGATTGTAAGGAAGCATTCATACGTGTATCTGCCCAGTTTTTTGAAATAAACCAAAGTGGATTGCTAAATGTACCATCTGTAGGAACTTTAATTTTAAAGTTTTCACTATTTGCTTCAATAACTCCACCATTTGCAGGGTCCAACGCTTTTTCGGCTTGTATTTTTGCTAATTGTGGATCTGCTTTTACAATACGAATTGCAAGTCTTAAGCGAAGAGAATTGGCCAATTTTAACCAATTTTTGAATCGGGATTGGTTATCCATATTTGGGTAGACCAAATCAATTTCTTCGATTTTATCTGTCATTGGACTTTCTGCACTAAAGGCTTTTAAGGCTGTAGTAGCTTCGTCCAATTCTGTAAAGAAGGCGTTATAAAGATCGGATTGTTTGTCATAAGGAACGTCACCTGATGTGCCTACTTTACTGTAAGGGATGGGGCCATAAATGTCGGTTACACGGTTGGCCGCTGCAACTTTAATTACTTTTGCTGCTCCCCCAAGAGCTGGATAGGTTTTATCCAATCCGTTTTTTTGTAATTTATCAATAGATTTGATCACATCTAGATAAAGAACTTTAAACGGTTCGCCATTCCAACCATTCACCATAGCATAATTCAGATTGTTTTGACCACTATTGAAAGGAGTAGGGGACATAAAGTAACCGGAGAATACATCTGCATTTAGATTTTGCTGAAGTTGGTATGAATTTGGATCACCGCCTCCAGAGAAATTGTAAATGGCCATTTGGGCTGTTTTGAAGAATAAGACCAGATCTTTCCCATCGGCAGCGAGATCTTCATCGGTTAATCCGGTGTTGTTTTTGTTGTATTCTTCAAAGTTTTTTGTACAGCTGCTCATAGCACTTCCTAGTACTACACAGGCTAACATCAACTTACTTATATTTTTGAAATTGTATTTCATCGTTGTTTTTTTAAAATGTTGCATTCAAAGTAAGACCATAGTTACGGGTTGGTGGCATCATAAAGATATCTACACCGCTTAGGGTATTACCGGTAGACATGGTTACTTCTGGATCAAATGGTGCTTTCTTAGTCAAGTAGAATAGATTTCTACCTACTGCTGAAACGCGGAGTTTTTTAAAGAAACTGTCATTGATATTAAAATCATATCCTAGTACCAATTCACGTAGTCTAACAACTGTTCCATCGTAGATATATTGGCTACTTACAGGTCCCATTCCACCGACAGTGGTATACCATTTTTCGGCATCAACATTGGTCACTGTAGTACCTGAAGCTGTGATGCCATTAATAGCAACTCCGCCATTTGCACGGGCATCGCCACTTGTTTTTGAAACACCGTAACCGTCAAGAAGCGCTTGCGTGATGGACATGACTTCGTAGTCAAATTTGCCGTCGATCAAGAAACTTAAATTGAAGTTTTTATAATTGAAGCTATTGTTCCATCCCATTTGCCAAATTGGATTTGAGTTGCCTAACTTAGTATAGTTTGAATTCTTTTGTGGAGATCCATCTTCAGATACTAGAATACGTCCTTGATCGTCACGCGCAAAATCTTGTCCATAAATATCTCCGAAAGAACCGCCAACTTCAAATTTGGAAGCATAGTTATTACGTCCATCTCCGGTCAATGCAAATTCTTTAATGCGATCATCTAACTTGATAATTTTGTTTTTGTTATACGTAAAGTTTAAACTTGTTGTCCACGTGAAGTTGTCATTTTTGATGGCATCTAATGATACTAATGCTTCAACTCCTTGATTTTGGATATCACCAGCATTGATAGCATATTGATCATACAATGATGCTTGACTAGCCGCAATTTTGAAGAACTGATTTTTCGTATTTGTTTTGTAATAAGTGACATCTACATTTAAGCGGTTGTTCCACATACGCCATTCAGTACCAATTTCCAATGAATGGGTTTTTTCTGGCTTCAAACCTTTGAGAAATGCGATATCATTAAGATTGATGACCCCGTATGCATTGAGGTTATTGGTCAATAAAGTGGTATAAGGTGGTAAATCATTTCCAACGATAGCATACGATCCTCTAATTTTGGCCATGTTGACAAAATCGGGCATATTTAACTTGTCATTTAAAACGACACCTAGACCTACCGATGGGTAGAAGAATGAATTTGATTCTGTAAAAGCTAGGGTACTTGACCAATCGTTACGTGCTGTTAGATCCAGATATAACCACTGATCGTAGGATAAATTGGCACTAGCAAAGACCGATTGTAATTGTCTTCTGTTGTTCAATAGACCTGTTGGAGTTGGTGTAGTTGAATTTTGGATGATAAACTGATTTGGATATTGTAGACCAGCTGTACCACTGTTGTAATCGACACCTTCTGTCTTCCAGTCTGTGATACTGGTACCTACTACACCTGCAATTTGAAATTTATCGTTGACATTGAAATTCATGTTGGCGATCAAATCTCCATATTGCTGAGTAATGGTTGTATTGGTATAACTATATCCTCCATTAGGTCGGGCTAAAATAGACTGTGTACCTGCATATGATTTTCTATCCCAAACTTCACTGGTACGATCGACACTTCCACGTGCTTGAACATTGATCCATGGTGCGATTTGATATTTGGCACTACCGTTTAACAATAGACGGTTTCTTTTTGAACTATTTTGATTTCTGTTGACGATCCACCAAGGGTTTTGTTGTGTGGTTGGGTCATCTGAGAGCGTAAACCAGTTTTGATCATAAAGATTGCGGCTTGGATTGAATTTCTCAAATTCTTTATAAGGAGAAATGTCAACACTGCGAGGCAATAAATAAAGTCCCACTAAAGGATTATAGTAAAAACCAGATGTCGGTGCATTGTCTAGTTTTTGAGTAATATAATTAGCACTTCCTTCTACCGTTAGTTTGTCGTCAAAAAACTTGGCGCTTTCTTTTAGATTGAAGTTGTGACGGGTCATGTCATTATTTGGCGTAATTCCTTTTGCTAAAGTGTTGGCGTAAGAGAAGTACGTTTGATTTTTCTCGTTTCCTCCAGATAATGTCAATGAGTTGGTGAAATTGCTACCCGTTCTTAGGAACTTGTTAACATTATCAAAGTTCGTTTGATCATTTTTTGCTCCCCAACTGGTTACACTTGTCGTGCTAGCATTGCCTCCGGATCCTTGCCCATATTGATTTTGAAATTCTGGTAACGAGGTTGCTTGCTCGATCTGTGCACTGGAGGAGAAGTTAACTGTGGTGCGGCCACCTTTTCCAGATTTGGTCGTGATTAAGATAACACCATTGGCTGCTTGACTACCATATAAAGCGGCAGCTGATGCTCCTTTTAATACGGAAATATTTTCCACATCCTCGGGATTGATCATGGCAATAGGATCTCCAGGATCGCGTTGACCTCCAAATACATTGTCAGGTTGTGATCCTAATGTCTGATTATTGATCGGTACTCCATCAACAACATATAAAACTTGGTTATTTCCTGAAGCTGATTTGTTTCCCCTTAATACAACTTTGGCAGATCCACCTGGTCCGGATGAACTGGAAGCAATGTTGACACCTGCTACTTTACCATTTAGGTTATTGGCCAAATTGGTGCTTTTCACACGATTCAATTCGTCGCCTTTCAGTTGTTGGGTCGAATAGGTCAACGATTTTTGAGCGCGGCTGATCCCAAGTGCTGTTACAACCACACTTTCGAGTTGTTGTGTCTGCGGCACTAGACTTATGGTTAAAGTAGTCTCATTGGGAGCAAGTGTTACGGTTTTGGTTTCATACCCAACAACACTGATGCTCAAAATACGATTTTTATCGTCAACGTTCACTTGGAAAACACCGCTAGCATCTGATGAGCTGGCTTTAGATGTTCCCAAAACTTTAATAGTAGCTCCCGCTATTGGTGAATTAGACTGGCCATCCACAATAGTACCCTTCACCTGCGTGTTTTGGGCAAGAAGTAAAGATGCTGAAAAGAGCATTGTTGGAACAATACCCAAGATCTTCAATGTTGTTTGTAATTTACTATTCATTTAGTAATATGTGTTATGATCTAATTATGTCTTTACACATTTCATAAGAATAGATTTATAAGCAATGGCTAATTCAATTTAGCTCATTGGTTAGTAGATGTCTTATATTGAATATAGGAGGGCACGTATATAATAGACGTAAAATAAAATCAATATAATTTATTAGCGAGACAGGTTTTTCTCGTAATGGGAATCTAAAGTACTATTGTTCTTGAAATTTTGAAAGGATTTTATAACAAATGTGATACAGTATTCCTGTTTATACTATCTATCTATCTGTTTTACAGTCGATTTATTTTTGTCATATTTTTTAGACACCTGTTATTTTGTATCATAAAGGTCTTCGGGTTTCAGAAATTGATATTTTCTATATCATTAGAATTTAGTATAAAAAGACAGCCATAGCTGAATGCTATGGCTGCCTTTTATTAAATAACGGTTGTGTTAATTACTTAGAGAGTTCGACGACAGGTTTATTATTGACACATTTTACGCCTGTCGGATACATATATTCACCCACTGGGCAATTTGGTTTTTCACCTTCAAGGATATTCTTTTTTAAAGAATTGTAAAGTGCAATATCTTTTTTGATTTCAGTGAGGTTAGCTGTCGTTAAATAAGGGATATAATCAAAGCCACAATCTCTTAAAAGTATAGTAGTCGTCCAATTATCTTTTCCGTTGCACGTGAGGTTATTCAGATAGTTGTCTATCTTAGTTTTTACAGGTATTATTTGTGCTTTGCTATCGGCTAAACTAAGATCTTTCATATATAATAGCTTGGCTTTTGCATTTTCACAGATAAGTTGAATAGGTGCAGAAACATGCCAAATGACTTCTTCACAGGGTTCGTAGATAATTCCTTCTCGGATTCCTGCATCTATTCCTTTAGATTCAAGTTCACGATATTCATTCCAAAGTTTTTCGAATTGTGTTTTAGTACGTTTGTGCACAGGAAAATAGCTATGCCCGCACCAATAATTTGCCACCTTTTCAATGGTCCAATCATTTAGGTTCTCGCATTTTTCTGAAGCAATGAGCTGCTCAATGGCTTCTCTTTTTTCTTTGGCTAGTTCACTCCATTGCAGTGAAGTTGTTTCATCTTTTTTACATGCGCTAACAAGTAAAATAAATAGCGTAAGATAGCTGAGTTGTTTGATCATGATCATAAAGGTTATAGATTTAAAATATAAGAATTGGACAGAATATCAGTATTAAAGTACTAATCCTAAAAATTTGGCAAATTCTGAGCACAGATATAGGGTTTACATGGTTAATAATCAATTATTAACCATGTAAACGCATTTGGAAATTGAAATGCTACAAATAATTTTTCCTTTTGAAGAGAATTTTTAATTTATCGAAATTAAAAATAATAATGGCAATGAAAATCAAACTATATGCCCAGTATTTATATGGATCTACCTGTTCTTGAAAATAGGTAACAGCCAGTGTAAATGCAATAATTGGGTTGATGTATAACATGATGCCAAGTGTCGAAGAAGATATTTTCTTTAACGCATACATGCTTGAGAATAATGGTATTATGGTAAATAGTAATGCTATGATTAATATAATGCTCCAGAATGTGCCTTCTTGAGGTATTGGACTTTGATCCATTATCATTTGGGGTATAATAAATAACGTACACATGGCAAGTTGTATCGCTAGCATATTGAGTTTGTCAAAACCTTGTATGATACGCTGTAAGACCAGATAAAAGGCATATAGTGAACCAATCGTTAAGGACCATAATACTTCTGTAAGAGACCCCGTTGCTAGCATGAATACGCCGGCTATAGCAACAGTTAAAGATAGTTTTTGAGTGGTATTTAAGTTTTCTTTTAAAATGAAATAACCACCTGCAGTAGTAATCAATGGGCATAGAATATAAGCGAACGCACCCGCTTGTACGCTAATACTGTTGATGCAATAGATATAAGTATACCAATTTGCAAATAATAGAATAGCTGATGCAAGCGTAAGATAAACGATTTTAATTCTTTTATTCTTAGGAAGTAGTTGAAAATTGCGATAGTCCTTTTTAAGATCTCTTTTTCTGAAAATAAAGTTGAAGAGCCAAAGAAGTGAAACGGCTAATATGATGCGGTAATGCAGAATATCCTCTGCTGACCAATTTTTTAACAAGCGAATAGGGACAGCCATAAATCCCCAAATTAAAGGACCTAAAAAAGCCGCTAAGAAATACTTTCCGCGGCCTTCAGTATCTTGTTCTTTGGTTATCATTAATCTTTCCAAGCAATCACGGAAATTTCTACATTTACATTTTTTGGTAGTGTCTTGACAGCAACACATTCACGTGCCGGTTGTACAGTGGTGAAATATTGTGCATATACTTCATTGACTGTCGCGAAGTCATCCATATTGCTTAAGAAAATGGATGCTTTAACAACATCTTCAAATCCATAACCTGCGTTTTTTAAAATAGCATCTACATTTTTTAAAACTTGATGAGCTTCATCTGCAACTCCTGTTGTGATTAATTCCATCGTTTCTGGAACTAAAGGAATCTGTCCAGATACATATAATGTTTTATCGGCTTTTATTGCTTGGTTGTACGGACCGATTGCTGCGGGTGCTTTTTCTGTATTTAAAATAATTTTTTGAGACATATGTTGGTATTTAGGATGCAAGGAATATTTTATAGATCAACGCCAATATAAAAACAATGATAGCTATGGCATTGATGATATGCATAGCTTTTAGATTGCCGTTGGTGGGGCGATTGGGGTCTTTTTTTCTAAAAAAGTACATGGAACTAAGTTACGCTTGTAAATTGATAATCGCAATGATTATCTTTAAACAATCAAAAATAAAAGATAATGAATAAACTTGCTATAGTTGGTGGCAAAATCTTCTCAGATTATGATCTGATTGAACACAAAGCTCTACTCGTTGAAAATGGAATAATTACAGCTATCGTAGATCCAAAAGAAATTCCAACTGATTGGGAGCAATTGGACGTCAAAGGTGCGAATATTTGTGCTGGTTTAATTGATTTACAATTATATGGCGATGGCGATGACTTGTTTTCCGCTGAATTGACAGCAGCGTCTTTGCAGCGAATTTCGGATGGACTAGTTCGTAAGGGAACGACTTCTTATATGATGACTTTGGCAACAAATACATTTCATGTTTTTCAGCAAGCTATTCAAGTTGCTGGTCATTTTAAGCATGACGCATTATTGGGATTACATCTGGAGGGACCATTTCTGAATAGTAAAAAGCGTGGTGCCCACCCTGCTGAATTGATTGTAAAACCTACGAAAGAGAATATCAAAGAACTGCTAGGCGATCATCCTTCTATTGTGAAAATGATGACCATTGCTCCAGAGTGTATAGATGACGACGTGCTTGAATATTTACAATCTTATGGACTTTTGTTAAGCGCAGGTCATAGTGATGCTACATATAAGGAAGGCACTAAGGGATTCGATCTAGGTATTCCTACAGGAACTCATTTATTCAATGCGATGTCAGCTTTGCACCATCGAGAGGTAGGAATGGTAGGGGCAATCTTTAATCATCCTACAGTATGCTCTAGTATTATTTTAGATGGGCATCATGTGAGTTTTGAAGCTGTTAAAATTGCAAAAAAACAGATGGGTGAACGTTTATTTTTAATTACAGATGCTGTAGCAGCTTGTTCGAAAGGGATCTATCAGCATGTCTTGAATGATGGTTACTATTCGCTGCCAGATGGTACGATATCAGGTGCTGCTGTCTCTTTATTTGAGTCGGTTAGAAATGCTGTACAGCAAGTCGGTATCCCATTGGATGAAGCAATCCGTATGGCGACTACATATCCTGCTCGATTGTTGAAGCGAACAGATATTGGTAATCTAAATCTGGGTAGTATTGCTAATCTTTTAATCTTCTCTGCGGATTATAAACTTCAGGAAGTGTTGGTTAAAGGAAAGTTAATATCGAAGTAGTTCTGTCGATACAAAATCATAATCCGTACATTTGTAGCTTATTTTGAAACAACACATTAACATTTTTGAATGAAACATCACTTATTAATACTATCAGTTGCTTTATTTTTATTTTCATGTTCTTCCAAAAAGAATAGAAAACAAGAGCAGGTAAAGGGTACTACTGAAGTTAAATTGCAACATCCGGATGCAAAAGATAAGCCTCAACGTGAGAAAGTAAAAAATAATATTGAAGAGAAAAAGGCTGAAGAGAAAAAAGAGGTTGTAGTTGAGCTTCCTGAAGTGCAACGTGAATTTCGTGCTGCATGGATCGCTACTGTAGCGAATATCAATTGGCCAAGTAAGAATTTCTTGTCTACTGATGAACAAAAGCAAGAGGCTATCCAAATCTTGGATTTTTTGAAGAATAACAATTTTAATGCAGCTATTTTTCAAGTTCGTCCATCATCTGATGCTTTGTATCAAAGTGATTTGGAACCTTGGTCTTATTTCCTAACAGGAGAACAAGGAAAAGCTCCTTTTCCATATTATGATCCATTAGAATTTTGGGTTGAAGAGGCACATAAAAGAGGTATTGAGTTACATGTTTGGTTAAATCCATATCGTGCGCACCATACTTCCGGAGGTAAGCTGACAGAATCTTCCATGGCTAAAAAGATGGGTAATTCTGTCGTTCGCTTGAAACAGGGATGGTATTGGTTTGACCCATCGAAACAATCAACGCAAGATCATGCTTCACGTGTTGTGATGGATATCGTAAAACGTTATAATATTGATGGGGTACACTTTGACGATTATTTCTATCCTTACGCAGAATATAACGGAGGTCAAGATTTTCCTGATAGTGATAGTTGGAATGAATATAAGAAAAGTGGTGGTACATTGACACGTGCGGATTGGAGAAGAAATAGTGTGAATACATTTGTAGAACGTATTTATAAAGAAATTAAAGCAGAGAAAAATTTTGTGAAATTTGGTATCAGTCCTTTTGGAATTTGGAAGCCAGGTTATCCAGCAGGTATTCAAGGGTCAAGTCAATATGATCAATTGTATGCGGATGCAAAATTATGGCTGAATAAAGGTTGGGTGGATTACTATACGCCACAATTATATTGGCCTATTCAGCCGGCCAAACAGAGTTTTACGACTTTGCTAAAATGGTGGGAGAGTGAAAACACGATGCGCAGGCATTTGTGGCCCGGCATTAATACTGTGGGTAAACGTACGGCAGAATATTCTACTGAGATCGTCAATCAAATTGCGGCAATGCGCAACATTGTTCCGGATAGCAAAGGTATTGTTCATTGGAGTTTAGCAGGTTTGACCAAAAATCCTAGTATGGCAAAAGCTATTTTTGAAGGTCCATACCAAAATAAGGTGTTGATTCCTAGGACACCTTGGCTGAATGCAAATCCGATGTTGAAACCAACTTTGTTGTTGACTTCAGAGAAAGATTTTATGTTTGCAAAATGGCAACACAAGCAGATTGACCAAGTGTTTCATTGGGTTCTTTATACCAATTATGGAGGAGAATGGTCTTATGATATTCTAGATCCATCGATAACAGCTCGAGAGCTTTCGAAAACTAAGAATGGCAAAAAGCTGCAATATGTTGCGGTTAAAGCGGTGGATAGATTGAGTAATGAAAGTCCATATATTGCTGAAAAGATTAAGTAATCTAAAAAATATTAAAAAAGGGTTATCCAACTTGGATAACCTTTTTTTGTAAAGTATGATTTTGGTCGATCATGTCGTCTATGAATGGAAGTCATGGATGTAATTGCTTGATCGGGATCGATTAGGAATTGATTTTTTTCTAAAGTATATTTAATTATATGGAAGAAATTTATAAAAAAGCTGGTGAGTCTGTTATACGGATGTCTCAGTTAATGTTACCCTCCAATGCCAATTTTGGAGGTAAAATTCATGGTGGATATGTGCTTTCTTTGATGGATCAAATTGCTTTTGCAGTAGCCTCAAAATTTTCTGGACATTATTGTGTGACAGCATCGGTGGGAAAAGTTAATTTTTTAAAACCGATTGAAGTAGGGGAATTGATTACGCTTATAGCTTCGGTAAACTATGTTGGCAATACTTCTATGGAAGTCGGTATTCGTGTTGAATCTATGAATATTCAATCTGGTGAAATAAAACATTGCAACTCTTCTTATTTTACAATGGTGGCAAAAGATGAGCATGGAAATTCTGTTCGTGTTCCGCGTTTGATATTGTCGAATGAAAAAGAGGTGTTTCGGTTTTATAAAAGTATCATTAAAATTGAGATTGATAAAGAAAGGGAGCGCGCAATACTTGATTTGGAATCTGATTCGGAGGAACAGTTAAATTATATCAGGGAACGCTATGATGTTAAGATCATGTTGTAATGATTTTTCTTTTTATGTTCAATTTGTGCGCATTTCTGCATTTTGTTTTTTAATTTTTTGCTTGATTCAATCGATTTTGTTACAAAGAGATGATTTAGGGTTGTGTTTTAAGGCATATTATTAAAATAATTACGCATAATCTTGCAAAACTTGGAACCTTTTTATACTATTGTAGTGTAATGGTCATAAACCAGTCGGGAAAAACCACCGATTTTAACAATTGCAACTAACTAAATTATTATTATGAATAAAAAATTACTCTTATTCTGTTCGGGAGTGATGTTATCTACCAGCTTGTGGGCGCAAACGAAAACTATTTCGGGCAAAGTGACCAATGCATCTGATGGAACATCCCTGTCGAATGTGACTGTCAGTATTAAAGGTAAAGCAGTCAGTACACAAACTAATCCAGATGGAAGTTTTACAATAAAAGCTGAACCTGGAGACGTCCTCATCTTTAGTGCTATTGGTTCTAAGTCAACACAGCAAACCATTGGTTCTAGTTCTACCATCAATATAGCGCTTTCGGGAAGTGAAGAAGCCTTGGGTGAGGTTGTTGTCACAGCTATGGGGATAAAAAAGGAGAAAAAAGCTCTGGGATATGCTGTTCAAGATATCAAAGCTGATGAGTTGATGAAGAATAAAAATCCAAATGTAATCAATTCTTTAAATGGAAAGATAGCAGGTGTAAATGTAACCAATTCTGGAGGTTCACCAGGTGGTTCGGCATCTATTGTGATTCGTGGTGGAACATCGTTGGAAAGAGATAACCAACCACTTTTTGTGATTGATGGAATGCCAATGGATAATTCAACTGGACAAGGTGATAATTCAGCATTTGATGGAAATACAAATATTTCAACGACAAATGGTAACCGTGCATTAGATATTAATCCTGAGGATATTGAGTCTATTTCAGTATTGAAAGGTCCAGCTGCAGCAGCGCTTTATGGTTTAAGAGCAGCGGCTGGCGCTGTGGTGATTACAACAAAGAAGGGGAAAGAGGGTGCGACATCTATTGGTATTAATTCACGTATTGGAACTAATTGGGTCAATCGTTTACCAAAACAACAAGATAAATATAAGCAAGGATCATATTACAACGGTTTATTTATTCCTGAAACTAACTTATCTTGGGGTGATGCTTTTAAAGATGGAGAGAAAATCTATAATAACATGGAGGATTTCTATCAAACTGCAACTACCTATGATAATTCATTTAATGTTTCTGGTGGATCTGCAAAGGGTAATTTCTATCTATCGGGCTCAAATATTAAGCAGACCGGGGTTGTGCCAACAACAGATTTCGACCGAACTACCTTTCGATTTAATGCAGAGCAGAAAACAGATGTCTTTACCTTTGGTGCAAATGCTTCTTTTGCACGTTCTTCAACTCGTAAAACTTTAACTGGCTCTGGTTTATGGGGTGGATCAGGTTCTGGTTATATGGAATCTATAATTGCCTGGCCGAGAAATTCAAATATGCGTGATTGGATAAACCCTGATGGTTCGCAGCATTTACTATTGCCAAATATTCCATTGTTAGATAATGCGGATAATCCATATTGGACTATTAATAAGAATCCACAAAATGATAAAACAGATCGTTTTTTAGGTACTGCCTATGCTTCTGCTAAAATTACGAGTTGGTTAGATGCTACCTATCGTCTAGGTATCGATAATTATACAACTGATTTTAGTACATTGATTTCTCCTGGATCTGCAGTTAAATTAGCGTGGCAGAATGGAATGCTTTCTGAAGGGAAAAGACAATATTCTTATTTGAATTCAAATTTTATGTTAAATTTCCATAAGGTATTTGCTGAAGACTGGGATTTAAACTTATTGTTAGGGAGTTCTGCTGAGGATACTCACATACAGGCAAACTCGTTACGTGCGGAAAATTTTTCTATTCCAAATTTTCAAAGTATTAATAATGCTGAAAATGGAGATAAATACTTAAATCAAGTCATTACAGATAAACGATTATTAGGTGTTTATGGAGAATTTAGAGCTGGGTATAAAAATTTGGCTTTCTTTAGTTTTACTGGAAGAAATGATTGGTCATCAACTTTGCCAATTCAAAATCGTTCTTTTTTCTACCCCTCTGTTTCAGGAAGTTTAATTTTCACAGAGTTATTGGAAAAAAATGATATTTTATCATTTGGAAAATTACGAGCATCGTATGCTCAAGTAGGAAAAGATGCTCCAGCATATCAAACGAATACTTATTTGTTTGGACCTGCATTAACAATAGGTGGAGGCTATAGAAATGCTTGGACAAGAGGAAATGATCAACTAAAGCCAGAAACAACCACCTCTATGGAATTTGGTACGGAATTGAAATTCTTAAAAAATAGATTAGGGTTGGATTTTACATACTATCAAAATAATTCAAAAGATCAAATCTTACAACCTCGTGTTTCAAATGCTACAGGATATATTTTAAGTTATGTAAATACGGGTGAGATTGAAAATAAGGGTTTTGAAATTTCGTTGAATGCAACTCCAATAAAACGCGATCATTTCAGTTGGGACTTAATGTTGAATTTTTCACATAATAAAGGTGTTGTTAAATCTCTTCCTGCATCGTTGCCAATTTTATATGTTACAGATGTGCAGGTGGGTAATGGGAAAGCTGCCTCATTTGGTAATGGCAATTTTATGGGACTTTCGGGTTCAACATGGCAGAAAGATACAGATGGAAATCTTTTATTAGATTGGGAAACGGGAAACCCATTGACATCCACATTGACCACTACACCAATTGGTAATCGTGAGCCTGATTTTATTGGAGGATTAACTAATAATTTCACTTACAAAAATTGGGATTTTTCGTTTTTATTTGATTTCCGTAAAGGAGGAGATGTATTGAATGGGACAGAGTATTTAATGACAACTTATGGTCTTAGTAAAGAAACAGAAAATAGAGGTCAAATAATTACATTTACAGGAAAATCTTTAAATCCAACAACAAAAGAATATGAAACAGTAACACGTGAAGTTGTTGCTACAGAAAAGTATTATAGAGATATTTATGCAAATAATACACCTTTTTTTGTTGAAGAGGTTAATTGGTTGCGTTTACGTTCAGTTTCGTTGACTTATAGTTTGCCTTCATCTGTTTTAAAAAGATCAAAAGTTTTCAAAGCTGCATCTTTTAATGTAACTGGGACAAACTTATGGTTGCTTACGAATTACTCAGGGATGGATCCAGAGACAAGTGCTGCGGGTGCTGGTGTAATTGGATCTGGTTCAGTAGGTATTGATTATGCAGGTGTTCCTGCAACTGCTGGATTTACATTTGGTGTTAATTTAAAATTCTAACGTAATGAAAAAAATATTTTATATAGCGACAATTTCTGCAACATTGCTATTCAATTCCTGCAGTAAATGGTTAGATGTTAATGATAATCCTAATTCTGCCAACTCAACAGTACCTACACCCCAACAACGATTGCCATCTATACTGGCTCAGTTTATAGATGGATATGAGTCTGCAGGTACACGTACTTCTTTTTTAGGACAGCAGTTGGCTGTTGTAAATGCAAATAATAATAATTGGAATTTAACCAGATGGAATTCAACAGCTTCTTCAACTGGTTGGCCTTGGCAATCGTGGTATGTAAATACTGCGGTTAATATTGATCCATTAATTGAGAGTGCAACTAAAGTTGGTGCTTATCACTATGTTGGAGCAGCAAAATTGATCAAAGCTTGGGGTTTTGGTTATATGGCTGATTTGTATGGAATGTTGCCATATGATGAGTTTGATAAAGTTAATAATCTTACACCAAAATTTGACGATGGCGAATATGTGTATACTCAGATTTTAGCTTTAATTGATGAAGCTATCCTAGATCTATCTAAAGAACAGTCTTCCGGGGCAGCTCCATTATCTGCAGGAGACATTTTTAATAAAGGAAACGTACAGAATTGGTTGAAATTGGCTTATGGATTAAAAGCTAGATTTTTAAATCATTACAGTAAATTGCCTTCCTATAACCCTCAGGCTGTACTAGAAGCTTTGGCTAAAGCTCCAATTGCAAACGATGAGAGCACAATTATTCAGTATGTAGATGAGACAGCCACTACTAGCGACCAGAGTAAGGCATCGTTGCAATGGGTAAATACAGGGACTTCAGCTCGTATTACACAATTATATTACAATTATATTACCAATAATTATCCAGGTGCTCCTTCAGGTAGTACTAATGTTATTGATCCGAGATTGGATTTATTAGTTCCAAGTTCTCAGAATTCAGATGGAAGTTATCGTAAAACATTATTTGTTGATATGAGTTCAGATTTGCCAAAAACTGGGCCTGCGTCTTATGTTTATGCTAGCGCGACTAATAAATTTTCGAATAAAGACTCTGTTTATATCGCCATGCGTAAGGACATTGCTGCAAATGGACGTATACTTTCCACGGGAACTTGGTATACTGAAAAAGGAGGTAAAGGATTATTGTTAACTAATTCTGAAATGAAGTTTATAGAAGCTGAAGTTCGCTTTAAAAAAGGAGAATTAGGGGCTGCATTGTCCGCTTATCACGCCGGTATCAAGGCGCATATGGAAATAATGGGTATCAAAGCCTCTGATGTCGCATTGTATATGGCAAGCTCTTCCATAATACAAGAGGCAGGAAAATTAACTTTGAGCCATATTATGATTCAAAAATATATAGCTCTTTCCTACTCACCTGAACAATGGTCTGACTTAAGAAGAATGAACTATTGTACAGATGCATCAGGGAATTATAATGAAGCGACAGGTATCTATAAAGGATTTAAAAGACCTTCACATGTATTTACCACAGCTTATCCCTCGCAAACTGAATGGCCTAGAAGATTCGCAATTCCATCTTATGAAATTAATTATAATCTAATACAAGTAAAAGCGGCAAATGCCGAAGCGGATTTACCGACTTATCAAAACCAACGTATTTGGTGGGATAAATAAAAAATTAAGGGTTTACAAAAAATTGTAAACCCTTTTTATATATTCGTGAGATGAAATATTTTTTTATTCTATTTTTATTTTTAGCTCTTCGCTCATTTGCACAAACACCTGTTATTATCCAAAAACCTATTCTTTGGAATGCAGAGCGGGAGCAGCTCTCTTTGGATTATCTTAAAAGTAGGCATGGTATTGTACAGCAAAAGGCTGTTATCAAACCAAAAATGGTAGTCGTGCATTGGACAGCAAATAATAGTGTTCAAGCAACTTTTAATACGTTTAATCCCGTATTATTGCCTGGTAGGCCAGAATTGACCAAAGCAAGCCCGTTAAATGTTTCTTCGCAATATGTGATCGATAGAGATGGTACGATTTATCAATTTTTGCCTGATACTGTATTCGCTAGACATACCATTGGTTTGAATTATTGTGCGATCGGTATTGAAAATATTGGAGGCGATAAGTATCCACTTACCGACAAGCAGTTGTTGGCTAATGAGGCGCTCATTAGACAGTTAAAAAGCAAGTATCCAATAGATTTTGTAATTGGTCATCACGAATATAAGACCTTTCGTAAAACTAAATATTGGAAAGAAACGGATTCAAATTATATCACTTCAAAGTCAGATCCTGGAGATGATTTTATGAGAAAACTAAGAAAAAGACTTGTTGATCTCAATATGTCATCCTTATAGCAAGATTGTAAAGAGTTATCTTGAAAAAAGGAGTTCGTAAGAACTCCTTTTTTCTTTTTGTATTTTTTTATCTGATTTCTTGAAATGTAGATGATTTTTTTATCGGATTAATATCTACTGTAAAAAGATTGAGGTAATTTCTTGAAAAATCGCTAATTGCTGTTTTGTGCTACACTTTGATTTTGTAATAATAATGTTACGTAAATGTGTATTAATTACACTAATCCTGTTTTTACAATTCTTAAATTATATTGATATCTTTTTGATATTCAATTCTTTGTGTTGTTTATTGGGTTTATTTTGTTAAAAAATGTTAAATAACAGTTAATGGTGTATGTGTAAAATAAAAGTGACTACTTACTTTGTTTTGCGTTTTTGTAAGTGATTTAGTTAAAAAAACGAAAACATCTACTTACATTTATTCACGAATTATCATCTATTTGCCAATATGAAATACACGCTACCATTAATTTTTAAATAAAATATGAAAAGACTATTTGCATTCCTTTTATTGACGAGTTTTCTTACTTTCAATTCATGTGCTAGTAAATCAGTAGTTGTAAATCAGACTTCATTTACTTCTCTAAATAAAAATGCGCAAATTTTAACCGGTGCAGATCAGCTTTCATCTTACTTGCCTATGTTAAAAGGTAAGAAAGTAGGTGTTATGGGAAACCAAACTTCTATCGTAGGGGCATCTAAGGAGCATCTGGTAGATGTATTATTGCGTGAAAAAGTGGATTTAAAATTTGCTTTTGCACCTGAGCATGGTTTTAGAGGTGATGTGGAGCGTGGAGAGAAATTTGGTAATGATGTTGATTCAAAAACTGGATTGCCATTATATACTTTATATGGAGGTAATCAGAAACAAGACTCTATTGTAAATGCAATTGATGTCATGATTTTTGATCTTCAAGATGTTGGCGCTCGTTTTTATACCTATATCACTTCCTTGCATCGGGTGATGGAATTGTGTGCAAAACACAATAAAAAACTTATTGTATTGGATCGTCCAAATCCGAATGGCGATCAGGTGGATGGTCCGGTAAGACATGATGATAAGTTTAAATCAGATGTTTCTTGGCATAAAATAGCGATGATCCATGGTTTGACCATTGGTGAATTGGCTAAGATGATCAATGGTGAAAAATGGTTAGAAAATGGCAAACAATGTGATGTGACCATTGTACCTGTTAAAGGGTATGACCATAAAATGATGTATGATCTTCCTGTTATTCCTTCGCCTAGTTTGCCTAATGCTCTTTCAGTCAGACTTTATTTGTCATTGTGTCTTTTCGAGGGGACAGATATTTCTGTAGGACGCGGAACGGACTGGCCTTTTCAAATTATTGGTTATACCAATCCAGTGTATGGCTCATTCACTTTTACTCCTGGTGAACGTCACGGTATGACTAAGCATGTAGAAGGTAAAGGTGCTATTAATTATGGGATTGACCTTCGAAGTGTAGTTCCTTCTGAACATAAATTTACCTTAAAATACGTATTGGATTTTTACAAGAAAACTCCAGATAAATCTACCTTTTTCGCTCGACCTGCATTTTTTGATAAACTTGCTGGTACTGATCAATTGAGACTGCAGATTCTTGCCGGAAAATCTGAACAGGAGATAAGAGCTTCGTGGGCAGCTGATTTAGCGGCATATAAAGTGATGCGCAAGAAGTATTTATTATACCCCGATTTTGAATAAAACAAACTAACTAAATTTCAATATAAAAATTCATTTATTTTAAAACGCTACGATACAATGAGAAAATTTATACTATTTTCTGTTGCTGTGGGTCTGAGTGTGCCTTCTAAGTCTTTCAGTAATGTGAGCAAAGAAGGAGTGCTAAATAGTCCTAAAGTAACACAGTCACTTTTAGCTTCATCCAAAGCTGTGCTTCAAAATGCAGTTCAGGGGGTGGTGACAGGGCCAGATGGGCCAATGGCGGAAGTAAGTGTAGTAGTTGTCGGAGGGACAGCCTCTACAAAAACAGATACTCAAGGACGTTTCAAGATTACGGCTCCTATCGGGAGTAAGTTGAGATTTACGTCCATTGGTTATGCTACAAAAGAGGCAACGGTAAGTTCTAACACTGTGAACGTTACTTTAGAATCAAGTAATGAATCTTTGGAAGAAGTGGTAGTTGTTGGTTACGGTACACAGAAAAAAGGGAATTTGACAGGTGCTGTTTCTTCGATTTCTGTAAAAGACAATTTGCAAGGAAGAGCAATTGCTGATGTTGGAAGAGGTATTCAGGGTACTACTCCTGGTTTGACTGTGGTTATTCCAAGTGGAGAGGTGGGCTCTGATCCGGTAATGAAAATACGTGGACAAATGGGATCTATCGCAGGAACATCAAATCCATTGATTTTATTAGATAATGTTGAAATCCCGAGTATTCAGTTGGTTAATCCGGCGGATGTAGAATCTATAACTGTCCTTAAAGATGCTGCGGCTTCATCAATTTATGGTGCTAAGGCTGCTTTTGGTGTTGTTTTGATTACCACAAAAAAAGGCGGTTCGGGAGAAAAAGTAAATATCAATTATTCAAACAACTTTTCGTTTCAAAGTTCGGCCATTGATTATAATATGGCAGGGGTTAATGCTTTGAAATATACGCTGGAAGCTGTGGAACGGGTCGGCGGAACGGAAGCAGGTGCTTTTTATAAAGTAAACAGAGAAAGTTATAATCGCGCTTTAGAATGGGAGAAACTTTATGGAGGTAAGTTAGGTGTTAACGATCCAACTGTATATGGCAGAGATTGGTATGTGAATCCAGCTGAACCAACAAAAAAATATGGTGTAAGGACTTATAATCCTGAAGATTATATGATTCGTGATGTTGCTCCTTCAGCCCAGCATAATCTATCTTTTTCTGGATCTACTGGTAAAACTGATTATAATTTAAGCATGGCTACGCTTAATCAGGCTGGTATGATGAAAACGACTGACAATGATAAGTTTAAACGCTATAATGCTTCATTGAGAATTTCTACAGAGCTAAATAAATATTTGACTGTGAGAGCGGGTGCGATGGTTTCAAGAAGAAATAAACAGTACCCGTATACGACTAGCTCAACAACTGCAGATCCATGGTTATATCTATACCGATGGAGTTCGTTATATCCAATGGGAGTGGATGAAAATGACAGAGCCATCAGAAGCCCTTGGAGCGAAACATCTGCTGCTAACACTGCTAGTTTACAAAATAATTATTTAAATCTAAATTTAGGAGCGACTGTAAAGATTAATGATAATTGGAAGTTTGATATTGATTATACTTTTGCAAATAATGAGATGATCAATACGTATCCAGGAACACGATTTACAGGTGCAGATTCATGGGTAGCCGGTGTGGTTAGAAATGATGCAAATGGGGCTCCTGTTTATGTTGATAACACGGGAAGTGTAGTAGCGGCGGGTGCTGCGGGCGCCATGCGTGCTTATGATTTAAATTATTACCAATATACACCAAACGGTGGTAATCCGGATCATTATAAAAGAACAGCAGGTAATGAGCGGAATAATACGATAAATGCATTAACGACTTATAATTTGAGAGTTAATGATGATCACGATTTCAAATTTATTGCAGGTTTGAACCGGGTGACATTAGATTATTCAGAGAATTCTTCTCAGACATTTAATTTAATTGATTTAAATAACCCACAACTAGGATTTGGGATCAATACTGCATCTCAACAAGCTACTGGAGATGCAAGATGGGAAGCGCAGTTAGGATACTTTGGTCGTGTAAACTATGCTTATAAGAATAAATATCTTTTCGAGGGTAATATAAGATATGATGGTTCATCCAAATTTCCTACAGACTTGAAATGGAAATGGTTTCCTTCTTTCTCAGCGGGATGGGTAGCATCAGAAGAAAGTTTTATGGAGTGGTCAAAGCCAGTTGTAAGCCAATTGAAATTTAGAGGTTCATGGGGTTCAATAGGTGATCAAACTATCAAACCGAGTTTATATACTTCAACTATGAATGTTGGTGAAGTGAGTTGGTTAGCGGCAGATGGTAGTAGAGTATATGCGATTGGTACACCAACATCAGTGAGATCGGATATATCATGGCAAAATATTGAAACTTTAAATTTAGGAGCTGATATAAGAGTTTTAAATAATAAGTTGGGTTTTGTATTTGATTGGTATAGAAGAAATACGAGAAATATGATTGTTCCTAGTGGAAATGTCAGTGCAACATTTGGGGCTCCTGCACCACAAGGTAATTACGGTGATATGAAAACTCAAGGATGGGAGCTTGCAGTAGACTTTAACCATAGATTTAGCAATGGTTTAGGCTTAAATATGAGAGGTACATTAGCTGATGCGCAATCTACTATTTTAAAATATACCGATACTCAATTGATTAGTAGTTATTATGTTGGTAAAAAAGTGGGAGAAATCTGGGGATATAAAACTGATCGATTGTATCAAGCCTCGGATTTTGAATATGATGCCGCTGGAAAATTGGTTACAACAACTAATAACGGTAAGAAAGTGAATAAATTATCGGATCCTAATGGTGCATACCAAGGATATTTGCAAAATAGCAGCGACTTTTTCTTTGGTCCAGGTGATGTCAAGTTTGCTGATCTAAATGGAGATGGTGTTATCAATGATGGAAGTAAGACTGTTAATGATCATGGCGATTTGGCAATTTTAGGTAATGAAACGCCTCGATATGAATATGGATTCCGATTAGGTCTTGATTTTAAAGGTTTTGATTTTTCTGCTTTTGTTCAAGGTATAGGTAAACGCGAGATGTGGGGAAATGGTTCTTTAGCTATAGCTGGTTACCAATCATCTGATGGTGCAATGCCTTCGACTATTGCTGATAATTTTTGGTCTGCTGATAATCTAGAAGCATTTTATCCTAGAGCTTATAATAATGGTGGTAATAACCTGAATAATAATATGCAAATTCAATCGAGATATTTGCTAGATCTTTCATATTTACGTGTTAAAAATATCACATTAGGATATTCATTACCGGCAACTATATTGAATAAGGTTTATATTAAATCTGCGCGTGTGTATACATCATTAGAGAATTTCTTTACAAAAGACCATGTTAATGGACTTCCTATTGATCCTGAAGTGATCAATGGTTATTCTATGTTTAATGATACGAATTATAATTCGGGTAGAACGGGAATTGGTACGCCAACTTTCAAGTCTGTATCGTTTGGTGTTCAAGTTAATTTTTAATAACAATGAAAATGAAATATTCAAAGAAAATAGCATACATTGCTTTAGGTGCAATGACTTTGTTTTCATCATGTAATAAAGAGGTGTTAGATAGAAATCAATTGACACAGTTGGAAGATGAAAATAGTTGGGGAAATGAATTAGGGCTTCGCTTATATGCAAATGGATTTTATCAAAATTACTTTGTGGGTTATAATAGTGCTTGGGGCACAGATTATGCTCCGGTAATTGGATATACATTCTCGGATGATCTAACCAATAGAAATGTTCAAACCAATTTTGAGAATTCTATACCTGCATCTCGTGTAGGTTCTGGATCTACTATTGCTGCGATGGAGGCTCCTTCTATGTTGACTCAATATTCTGGTCCTACATGGAATTTTGCCTGGGTGAGAAAAGCAAATATTTTTATCAATAGAATCGATACTAAGACAAAACCAAATATTACAGCTGAAGCCTATAATCATTGGACTGCAGTTGCTCGCTTTTTTAGAGGGTTTGAGTATAGTCGCTTAGTGGAGGTTTTTGGTGATGTTCCATATTTTGATCGTGAATTAGCAGATAATGATACTCAATTGATGTATAAAGATCGTGATAAACGCGGTGAGGTGATGGATAGAGTCTACGAAGATTTTAAATATGCCTTGGAAAATATGCGAATCAATGATGGTAAACAATATTTGAATAGATATATTGCAGCCTCTTTTATTTCTAGATTAATGTTGTTTGAAGGATCATTTCAATACTATCATAATTTGGATAAGGATAGAGCAAAAAAATATTTAGAATTAGCTCAGCAGGCTTCTGAAATCGTCATTAGCTCAAATGCATATTCATTTACCAGTGACTTCAAAAGTTTGTTTTCTTCTGATGATCTAAGTGCTAACAAAGAGGTGATCATGTATAGAGCTTATGATAATGGTAAAAGTGTTACCCATAGTGTAGGATCTTATAGTAATGGGACTGAAGGACAAAACTCAGCAGCAAATCTAATACTGATGAAATCGTTTATTTGTAACGATGGTAAACCTTGGCAAAATTCTGCTTTAACCAATGCAAATAGTTTCAAAATACAGGATTTAGCAGTCTCTAGAGATCCTAGGTTTGAAGCTTCGTTTTATGAAAAACCGTTAAGTTCTTCTGCTACTTTATTGTATGCTTTTAAATTTGCATCTCGTGAGGCACTTACTTATTTGGGTAAAACATATCCTGCAGCTTGGGCTAGCAACACAAACACCAGTGATGCGCCTGTCATTCGTTTGGCAGAAGTTGTGCTTAATTGGGTGGAAACTAAACAGATCTTAGCTGAAGGATTTGGTGGAGCTGCTGTTACCCAGTCAGATTTGGATAAGTCAATTAATGCAATCAGAAATCGTCCTATTGATGCCGTTGCAACATCTAAAGGTGTTAAAAAGACTGCTCCATTAATCCTAGGAAGTATAGTAGCAGATCCTTCTCGTGACGCAGATGTTTCTCCTTTAATGTGGGAAATACGTCGTGAAAGACGCATGGAGTTTGTATATGAAGGTTTTCGATTATTGGATATTAAACGTTGGAAAAAACTTGATTATATGAATTATAGTAAAAATCAAGACTACTTCTTAGGTCCTTGGTTGGATGTTAAAACGGATATGCCAAGCTTATTAAGTGCTAGCAATCAAGGTAAATTGAGAATTGTGAATGCATCGGGTACGATCATTACTTATGATGGTAAGAATGCGGATCAGTTGGTTGGTTTCTACATGGTTGAAAACGCACAAAATAGAGAGTCTTTTACAGATCGTTCTTATATGGCTCCTGTAGGTCAAGCTCAAATAAATGAGTATAAGGATAGAGGATATACATTAACACAAACAGCAGGTTGGTAGTTATCGACTACTGAGTTAATAAAGAGCCACTTCAAAATGAAGTGGCTCTTTTTATATAACACAAATTTCATAATTTCTGTATACCTGTGATGCCGATCTAAATACCTGTTTTAATAATTCTATCGGTATACTCACTCTCCCTCTTCTTAAATATATGATTACAGTATTCTACAGGATTATTATGATATAACTCCCGTCAAATATGTATAAAATGGATTTTATTTAATATACGATGATAGAGTTTTTATCACAAATTGAATTCCACTTTCATAATGGAATGCTAGGCTTATCTGCCTCATTATTCAAAACAAATTTTGTCTTGCTTTTTTATGCGTTAGTAATATTTTATTTCACGCTAAAAAACGTATAAAAACGCAATAAAATTTTATATTTAATATTTTAAGCTTATATTAGTATATATTTGTGCGTTTTTCAGCCATTTCCAAGTGTTGAAACATGCATGATCTAACCAAAAAAAGTAAAACCAATTTTTTAAATTATTATTCCGATTATGAGAAAATCTCTATTATTCTCAGTTGCTGCAGGTTTAATTAGTTATCCCGATGCTCATGCGAGTGGCGTATCTAAAATTACTAATCTTGCAGCTACTACCTCTGAATTTTCAAGTAGAATCTTTCAAAACACGGTACAAGGTAAAGTTTTGGGACCTTCTGGTCCTATTGCTGGAGCTACTGTAACTGTTGTTGGTACAAAGAATTCTACAATGACTGATTTAGAAGGCAATTTTAAAATTGTAGCTCCCATAGGATCTACTCTTCACATATCTATTGTTGGATACAATTCTAGGGATATTAATGTCACATCAAATACGCTGTCTACGACATTGGAAATTAATGAAAGTGCTTTGGATGAAGTTGTTGTGGTTGGCTATGGTTCTCAAAAGAAATCAAATTTAACAGGCGCAGTTTCAACTGTAAATGTTGAAAAAGTTTTGGGAAGTAGACCTATTCCTGATGTAGCAAGAGGTTTGCAAGGGACAATTCCAGGTCTTTCTATTGTTGTTCCATCTGGAGAAGTTGGCTCCGATCCAATAATGAAAATTCGTGGTCAAATTGCTTCGATAAATGGATCAAGTAATCCTCTTATTTTAGTAGATAATGTTGAAATTCCTAGTGTCAATCTTATTAATCCGAATGATATTGAATCGGTCACTGTACTAAAAGATGCAGCTTCAAGTTCAATTTATGGAGCAAAGGCAGCCTTTGGTGTGATATTGATCACGACAAAAAAAGGTGCTAACACAGACTCGAATGTGGTCACTTATTCTACAAACTTATCTTTGCAATCTCCGTTTAAGCCTATTGAAATTGCAGGAATTGACGGTTTAGAATATACATTGGAAGCGCATGAAAACATGAAAGCAAGTGGACCTGCTGGTGGATTTTGGCGTGTAAGTAGAGAAAGTTTTGAAAAAGTTAAAGAATGGCAGCAAAAATATGGCAGTACTGTCGGTAATTATGACCCGGTTCTGTATGGCCGTGATTGGTACTATGAAGGTGGAGAAAAATATGGCTTAAGGTTGTATGATCCTGCGGCAGTGATGATTAAGGATAATGCTTTTTCTCAAATTCATAATTTGGGATTGAATGGGAAAAGTAATAAAACAACCTATAATTTAAGTGCAGGGTACCTTGGTCAGCAAGGAATGATGAAACCTGCTCAACATGATGACTATACTCGTTTTAATGCAACATTAAATCTCTCGACAAAAGTAAGCGATTTTTTGACGGTTAGAGGTGGGGCAATGTATTCAGATGGAACTAAGCGATTTCCTAATTCGACTACTGGATTTACATCTGATCCTTGGCTCTATTTATATAGATGGAGCCGGTTATTTCCAATAGCAGCACAACAAAATGGTGTGGATGTGAGGGATCCTTATTTTGACACAAAGAATGCACATGATGCTTTTAGAACCAATCGATATCTGAATCTGAATTTGGGATCGACTTTAAATGTGACAAAAAATTGGGACATCCAATTGGACTATGCATACAGTACTCAGAATAATACGGATAAATCTTCGATGCCTACATCTACCGGGGCATGGCATTGGTATGCTCCAATTGCAAGTGTTGATGCTGACGGCTGGCCGATTTATGTCGATGAAGATGGTGTAGCGACAGATACTGGAGGGATTCCCGCTTATCAGTTTCCTGTCGAACAATATATAGGAAAAGATCAAACCTATATATCCAGATCAAATTACTTTTCAAAAAAGCATACGTTCAATGCCTTTTCAACCTATAATTTGAACATTCAAGATAAGCATGATTTTAAGTTTATGGTTGGGACAAATATTGTATCCAATTTATGGGAGAGTAATTATGCAAAAAGAACCAATTTAATGAATGAGCAAAATCCGCAATTCAATTTTGCTGTAGGCACTGAGACTTCTGGCGGTGATAAATATTGGGAATCGCAAGCAGGATTTTTTGGACGCTTAAATTATGCATATGATAATAAATATTTGCTTGAAGCTAATTTGAGATATGATGGTGCTTCCAAATTTCCCAAACATCTACGCTGGAGATGGTTTCCTTCATTTTCTGCTGGCTGGGTAATTTCAAATGAACGCTTTATGGAGCCTTTGAACCCCATACTAAGCTTTGCTAAATTCCGTGGTTCTTGGGGAAGTATTGGTGATCAGTCTATAAGTAATGCCATGTATGTTCCCACTATGGCCATAGCGAAAAATAGCTGGCTAACGAGTTCTGGAAATCAATTTTTTCAGCTTGGGACACCCTTAGCTATTTCTGATGCAATTATGTGGCAGGATATTGAACATATTAATCTTGGTGCCGATTTGCGATTTTTTAATAATAAGTTGGGGCTTGTCATGGAATTGTATGAGCGTAGCACAAAAAATATGATCGTAGGCGGTGATGCTTTGCCTGCAACATTTGGTACTGGGGCTCCACAAGGAAATTATGGAAATTTAAGGACAAGAGGTTGGGAACTTGCCGCAGATTACAGTCACAAATTTAAAAATGGTTTACGATTAAATTTTAATGCCAATATTGCTGATGCAATTTCTGTAGTGACAAAAGGGGTCGACTGGAAAGATAATTGGGAAGATAGGAGATTGTCCACCAGTTATTCAACAGGAAGAAGATACGGGGATATTTATGGTTTCGTGACTGATCGCTTGTATCAAAAGGAAGATTTTATGTATGATGAGCAAGGGAAGTTTATGCAAACTACAATTGTTAGAGACGGTTCATCAAAAGTTACTAATATGCTGGCGGGCAATAATCCTGTTTATCAAACATATTTTGAAGATGGTAATCAAATCCTACTGATGAGCCCAGGTGATGTGAAATTTGTTGACGTTAATGGTGACGGATATATTGATGCAGGAAAAGGGGTGAACGGTGATACTGGTGATATGGTTGTTATTGGAAATTCTACGCCTAGATATGATTTTGGGTTTAGGGTGGGTGCGGAATATAAAGGATTTGATTTGTCTTTGTTTTTTCAGGGAATCGGGAAAAGAAGTATCTGGGGTGACGGTCAATTGGCTATTCCGGGCTATCATGTTAAAGACGGAGCCATGCCTCAAGCAATTGCTGAGGATTTTTGGAAAGCGGACCGTACAGATGCATTTTATCCAAGAGCATGGAATCTTAATGGATCTAATTCTGGCTACGTGATGAGGCCACAGACTCGGTATATGTTGGATATGTCCTATTTCAAAATAAAAAATATAACGTTAGGATACGCTGTTTCACAGACAGCGTTAAGAAAAATTCACTTAAAAAATGCTCGTATTTATGTCTCACTTGAGAATTTTTTCACTTTCGATAATTTAAGAGGTCTTCCAATCGATCCTGAAACTATCTCTGGGAATTCTATGTTACAGTCTGGTGGAAATTATAATCTAGGGCGTACCGGGGCTGGTAATCCTTCTTTTAAATCTGCATCAATGGGTATTCAAATAGGTTTGTAATAAAAACGAAAAATAACATGAAAATCAAATATAATTTTATTTTAATCTTCCTTTCGCTTTCATTTTCGGGATGTGAAAAATTCTTAGACCGACCTCAGTTAACAAGTGAAAATGATGAAACTGCCTGGAAATCTGAGGATAATGTTCGTCTATATGCGAATAAATACTATACAGATTTCTTTACTGGATATGGTTTAGGGTTTGATAATGGTGCAGCATTATTAGCTGGATATACTTTCAGTGATGATGTTTTGTTACTAGGTAATCAAACCAATTTTACACGATCGATACCTAACAGTCAAATTTGGAGCTATACCACCATTCGATCAGTAAATGTTATGTTAAATCGAATTGAAAATAGGATGTCTAAAATTTTAAGTTCGGAAGCTTTTAATCACTGGAAAGGTATTGGTAAATTTTTCAGGGCTATGCGTTATTCGGAGTTGGTGGGGACATACGGAGATGTTCCCTATTATGATGACATCGTAAGTGATGTGGATTTTGACAATCTTTATAAAGCTCGTACACCTAGAAATGAGGTGATGGATGCTGTTTATGAGGATTTGAAATTTGCTTTGGCAAACGTCCGGTTGAATGACGGAGATCAATTTGTCAATCGTTATGTCGTTGCTGGGTTTGTTTCTAGATTGGCCATGACCGAAGGATCATGGCAAAAGTATTACTATAAGAATCAGGATCGTGCCAAGAAGTTCTATGAATTAGCTCTGGAAGCTGCAAACTTTGTTATTTCGAGTGGAAAATATGATATCGTTTCTGATTACAGGTCAATTTTTACTTCTAATGATTTGAAGGGCAATAAAGATGTGATTCTATATAGACATTATGATGCTGCTGTCAACATAAGGCATTCTATTGTTTCTATACATAATTTATCAGAATCAGTCACTTATGGACCAACAACATCTTTAATTAAATCATTTGTATGTAGTAAAGATGGTCAGCCATGGCAGAATTCGGTGGAGAAAAATGCTCATAATTTTTCATTAGATAGTTTAATTGCTAAGCGTGATTCTAGGTTTGAAGCTTCTTTTCATTATAAAAATACCATAAAAAATAAAGCATCTTTCTTATATATAACTAAGTTTTTGCCACGATCGGTACAGGCTACTGTAGCTGCGGGAGGTGCTCCAGGTATTGATTATTCTGGTTCTAATAATGTGACAGATGCTCCTGTTTTAAGATATGCAGAGGTTTTATTGAATTGGATCGAAACAAAAGCTGAGTTAGCTTCTTTGGGCGGAGTCGCAGTTGATCAATCCGATATTGATCGGACAATAAATAAATTGAGAGATCGACCACTAGCAGCCGAGGCAGCATCTAGAGGTGTAAAGAAAACTGCTCGATTGCAATTGACTAATTTACCTGTTGATCCTGCTCGAGATGTTCAAGTTTCAAGCTTGCTCTGGGAGATTCGAAGGGAACGTAGAATGGAATTGACATTTGAAGAATCTCGCTTGTCAGATTTAAAGAGATGGTCAAAATTAGAATATATGGACACGGATTTGAATAAAGATTTACTCTCCGGTGGTTGGGTAAATTTCCCTCAAGAAGTGCCTGCGGAAATTAAAGCTGGTATTTCTGTAGTTAAATTGGACGGACAAGTTGTTGTTTTTAATCCTGCTGATGCATCAAGTAGTGCCAAGATGACTGGGTTTTATCGTTATACCTTGAATAATGGTAGACAGCCTTTTCTAAACCTATCCAATATTAATCCTTATTTAGCTCCTGTTGGTAGAGTTCAAATTGATGAATATGCTGCAAAGGGGTATGTGTTAAAACAAACGGAAGGCTGGCCTCAAAATTAAGATGCCAAATACTTGTAGTTTATTAATAAGAAAGATATGAAAATTATATATAATATTTCAAAAATGGGTTTATGGGCAGCATGTGTCTGTTTCGCTACTCTAACGGTCTTGTCTTCATGTAAGGATGATTTTCCTGTAAATGTTGAATCTGATAAAACAACTGTTTTAAAATCTATAAAAATTGTAAATGCTGGAAAACAGGGTAATGAAATTATAGAGGGAGTAGTAAATGAAAATAATAAAACAGTTTCATTTCCTCGTATTGATCCAGAAACAGATCTGTCTGCCATTCAATTTGAAGCAACCACATCGGATGGAGCGATCTTAGAAAAAAATACTTATGCATTGCTATTTAAGGATGGGGAAAGTGAGAGCACAGTGGTTCTCAAGGTGACAAATAGCCCTAGATATCGAGAGTATTTGGCTAAGGTAAGATTGAAAATTCCTGTTTATGGTGCTGATTTTACGAAACCGATTATTTATGATTATACAAATAATGAACTGGGTAATCCAATTTATGAAACATTCACCGGGGCTCTCACTCGTGGGACGGGTTTTGATGGTGAACATGTGCTTATTGTCACTAGACATGCTGCAGGTTCTCATTTATTAAAGGTCACTGATCTGAAGAAGAATGTCATTAATAGGATCCCTTTAAATTTGACAGGAGTGACTTTAGGAACTTTCGTGGTTAATGTGGGAGATATCGTAAATGGTCATACGTATATCGCAAATCTGTCAGGTGCTAGTGCTGCAAGCCCTATAAAAATTTATCATTGGACTGATCCTACTGCTGCACCCCAAATTGTAGCAAATATTGATGTCAGTAAAATTGTAGGCGCAGGGGTTCGACATGGTGATAATATGTCTGTCAATTTAGATAAGAATGGTAACGGGTTTATTTTTTTAGGAGATAATGCTGGAACTAAAGTGTTGAGATTAAAAGTTTCTAATTATACGAATATTGGAGATCCATTTGTCATTGCTTCAACAGTGAATGTGGGATCATGGAGTTCTTTTAACCAGATTGGGGAAACAGATGATTATTTGTTTACTGGACACGATGCGCCCATCATGGCTGTTAATAGTGGTGGTTCTATTTCTTATACATTATTTCGTACATCAATTCCAATTAGAAGTTCTGATAGTAGAGTTGTTGAATTCAATGGTGAGCGATATTTATTAACGACCACAGCAGCGCGTACGGGGTCTGAACCCACTGTACTTTCTTTGTATAATATAACTAAGGGTAATAATATTATTGATGCTTTAACTGCTTTTGAGCAATCTGACAGAAAGCCAGTTTATGAATATTCTTTATTGGGTCCTGTTAATACGTCGCCTGCGACACAAACGGGATGGTCTGTACTTAAAGACGGGAATGGTCAGGATAAGTCTTTATTAATCTATTCTGCCGCAAGCGATGCTGGGTTTGTACTCATCGAAGTGCCTAAGAAAGAACTTGAAGATTAGTGTAAAGTTGAATGCGAATCGACAAATTAATAGCTTCGATTCGTATTCATTAATTTATGATTTTAAAGTTGTATGTAACCAATAATTGATTATGAAAAAAAATTCTATATATGCACTGATGTTGTTGTGCTTTACAGCATTACTATTTAGTTGTTCCAAGGATTCGGACAATACTATTGAACCAATCGAACCACCTATTGAACAAGGACCTATTTTTCCAAGAAAAGAAATGAGAGCTGTTTGGATGACGACTGCCTGGGGCTTAGATTGGCCTCAGAGTATTTATTCAGAGTCTGCTCAAAAATCGCAATATATTGCTTATTTGGATAAGTTCAAAGCATTAAATATCAATACGATTTACTTTCAAGTAAAAGGAATGGGAGATTCTTTTTATGCCTCTGCTTATGAGCCATGGAGCGCAGCTATTACTGGAACTAGAGGTAAAGATCCAGGCTATGACGTGTTGAAATTTTTGATTGATGAAGCTCATGCTAGAAATATGGAGTTTCATGCATGGATGAACCCTTATCGCATAGGTACTAGGACTGGAGTTTCTCAATCTTATGCTCCGCTTCATCAGTCTATTAATCCTGAGTGGGTAGTTAGTCATGAGAAAATTCAAATCTATAATCCAGCTTTGCCTGAAGTGAGACAGAGATTATCTGACCTCGTAAAGGAACTTATTTCGAAGTATGATGTTGATGGAATTCATTTTGATGATTATTTTTATCCAGATCCTTCTAGTGCTGGAACAATGATTTCTGATGAAAATGATTTTGCTTTATATGGGGCTGGATATAAGACCATCGGTGATTTTAGGAGAGGAAATGTTGATCAAGCAATTAAATCGGTTTATGATGTAATTGTTCTGACCAAACCAGGAGTAGCTTTTTCGGTGTCGCCTGCGCCAAGTAATGCCTACAATATGAATACGCTTTATGCAAATGTCACCAAATGGTGTCAAGAGGGTTGGGTAGATATTGTTATACCGCAACTATATCAAGAAATAGGTAATGCTTCTAACGACTTTAAAGCTAATTTAGGTTTTTGGCATCAGTTTAATTACAAAGCTGCTTTAGTCATTGGACACGGATTTTATAAGTTTGGCGATGCAACAAATCCAATAGCTTTCCAATCTACCGCCGAGCTGCAAAAGCAATTTGACTTGACGAAAACTAGAAAAAAGGTCGTTGGTAATGCTATGTATAGTGCAAAGTATATTATGAATAATAGTATCGGGATAACAGATAAATTGGCTGAAATATATAAAAATCCTGCTTTGAGACCGTTTGTCGGCAGAGCGGTTGCACCTTTGCCTGCAGAACCACAAAATGTAAGAATTGAAGGTGAAGTACTGAAGTGGATTGTGTCTGGTAATGTTAAGTCTGTTGTTTATTATTTCGAAAATTTAAAAGCAGAAGGAAAAATTGTAGCGATTACACAAGAAAATAATCAAGCGATTGCAGAAAATGGTTTTTATTGTATTGCTACTTTTAATTCTGATAATCAGGAAAGTAAGTTTTCAAATTTTGTGGAAAAAAAATAAAGTAGTAATTAAAATTTGATTGACAACCCAAAATTCATTTTTTAAAATGCGGTTTTGGGTTTGTTAATTTTTATTTGTTGCACAAAAACGCATTATTTTATTTTTTATGACTATCTTTACAATACGAATTAATTCCTATGATGATAAAAAGAACCTTTAGTATTATTTGCATGTTGATTTTTGCATTTAATATATTGAATGCACAATCTTTCAAATTTGCTCATGTCACCGATACACATGTTGGGGGAGCGACAGGTGAAGAAGATTTGCGTCGTACAGTAAAAGATCTGAATACTTTAAAAAATATTGATTTTGTTATCCTTTCAGGTGATATAACCGAATTTGGTGCCGATCATGAATTGATACTGGCTAAACAAATATTGGATAGCTTGTCCTTGCCTTGGTATGTAATTCCTGGTAATCATGATGGTAACTGGTCTGAAAATGGAGCCAATACTTTTCGACGTGTTTTTGGTGGTGAAACTTTCTTTTTTAAACATAAAGGTTTCATGTTTTTGGGGACTAACTCAGGACCAAATATGCGGATGAGTCCAGGACAGATTCCGCGTGAAAATCTTGTTTGGATGGATTCAATTTTTAGTGCTAATCCCGATCGTAAGATGCCTTTGATCTACATTAATCATTATCCGCAGGATTCTTCTTTAAATAATTGGTTTGAAGCTTTGGATCGAGTAAAGTCTAGGAATGTGCAATTGGCTTTTTGTGGACATGGTCATGTAAACAAATTATACGATTGGGAAGGGATACCAGGGATAATGGGGAGATCAAATCTTCGTGCAAAAAGTGAATATGGCGGTTATAATATTGTAACGATCGAAGAGGGTAAGGCTACTTATCAAGAGCGTACAGTTGATGGACGCTATTTGGATCCTTGGGCAGTGGTCACATTAGAAAACCATCATTTTGAGTTGGAAAAAAAGAAATATCCGCGACCTAGTTACATCGTTAATGATAAATATGGGTCTCAAGTCTCTGTAGCTTGGGAGTTTCAAGATGCGAGTGATATTGGTGCTGGAATGTCCCTTTATAAAGATTGCATTATCACGGCTAATACCTCAGGTGATATTTTTGCATTGGATAGCAAAACAGGCAAAAAGAAGTGGTCATTCAAAACGGGAGGTAAAGTATATTCAACACCAGCTGCATGGAAAGGTGTTGTGGTGGTAGGCTCTTCTGATCATTATATTTATGGTATAAATGCAGAGACGGGTATGTTGAGATGGAAAGTGAAAACAGAAAAAGCTGTTCTCGGTTCGCCATTGATTCATAAGGGTATAGCATATATTGGTGGATCTGATGGAGTGTTTAGAGCATTGGATGTATTGACGGGAAAACAAAAATGGAATTTTAATGGAGTGCAAGGATATGTTTCTACTCTTCCGACTTACTATCAAGGTCTACTGATTTTCGGTTCATGGGGAAATGGCTTTTATGCTTTAAATGCAAAGTCGGGTGCTTTGGAATGGGAGTGGAATAATGGACATGCTAATCGCATGTTTTCTGCAGCAGCTTGTTCCCCTGTTGCCGTTAATAATACCATTTTTGTAGTGGCTCCAGATCGTTATATGACGGCACTAAATGCAAAAGATGGACAAGTTATTTGGAGAGAGAAAAAGGATACAATTCGTGTTAGGGAATCCATAGGACTTTCTGCTGACCATAAATATGTTTATGTTAAAACAATGGATGGAGATTTGCTTGGGGTTTCCACAAAAGGTAATCAGATGGATGTCGCTTGGAAATCTAATTTGAAACTTCCTTATGAATTAGCCCCTTCTGCGATAAACACGAATGGTAAAATTGTTTTTGTACCGAGTCATTCTGGATTATTGTCAGCAATAAATGCTAAATCAGGTCATGTGCTTTGGCAATATAAAATTTCAAATGGTATGATTAATCCAACATTAGTTTTGGGTAATAATGAACTAGTTTGCAGTACAATGGATGGTAAGATTGTTAAACTAAAATTTTAACTTTATAAAAGTTCTAAATTATGAAATTAAATACACAAAACTTATTACATTTACTGCGTATTTTTATGCTTGTTTTTGCATGTTTTGTTTTTAACTTTGCGAAAGCGCAAAAACAAGCATGGATTAGAGTAAACCAATTAGGTTATACACCTGCAGGTATAAAGGTTGCGGTATTTGGAGGAAAGGTAAAAGGAAATTATACTGAATTTGAACTGATAGAGGTAAAAACAACAAAACGCGTGTTCTCTAACATTATTGGTAAAGATTATGGTTCATATGGACCTTTTGTTCAGAGCTTTAGATTTGATTTTTCAACATTCCGGGATACAGGTTCTTATTATTTAAGAGTTGGAGAGGTGAAATCACCTGTCTTTAAGATTGGAAAAGATGTTTATAAAGGGGCTGCGGATTTTGCGCTCCGTTACATGCGTCAACAAAGGACGCTGTTTAATCCATATCTACAAGATAGTTGTCATACACACGATGGTTTTGTATTACATGCAAATAAGGTTGGTATCACTGATAGTACACGCATTGATGCAGGTGGCGGTTGGCACGATGCTTCTGACTATTTGCAATATTCTACGACCTCAGCAAATGCAACTTATCATCTTTTGGCTGCTTATCGGGATTTTCCAAAAGTATTTGGTGACCAAAAGCAGGCAAATGGACTGGATGGGAAAAATGGTCGTGCTGATGTGCTTGATGAGGCTAAATGGGGATTGGATTGGTTGATCAAGATGCATCCTGCTCCGAATTTGATGTTTAACCAAATTGCAGATGATCGTGATCATACCAATATGAGAATGCCTGGTGAAGATCCTTTTTATGGAAGAGGATTTGAAAGACCGGTATATTTTATTGATGGCGAACCACAGCAACGTGGTAAATTTATGAATAATACAACGGGAACAAGTTCTACAGCAGCTAAATTCTCGAGTGCGTTTCATCTGGGTAGTTCTTTGTTTCAAAGTGATGATCGTAGATATGCAAAAGTCTTGGCAAAAAAAGCAAAGACAGCCTATAGCTTTGCATTGATAAAACCAGGAGTAACGCAAACGGTATCGGTAAAATCGCCCTATATCTATGCTGAGGATAATTGGGTAGATGATATGGAATTGGCAGGTGCAATGTTTTATGGAGCGACTAACAAAAAGAGGTTTTTAAAGGAGTCAATGGCATATGCTCGACAAGAAAAGATTACGCCTTGGATGACAAGCGATACCGCAGCGCATTATCAATGGTATCCATTTATTAATCTTGGTCATTTTGAGTTAGGAAAACAATTAAAAGGCAATGATCGCGAGGAGATTGTCTCATACTATAAGTCTGGAATAGATGCTGTTTTAGCTAGAGCTCAAACTAATGCTTTTTATCGGGGAGTGCCTTTTATCTGGTGTAGCAATAATTTGACTGTATCCTTTGCTATTCAGTGCTTATGGTATAAAGAATTGACAGAGGATGAGCGCTATGATGAATTGGCACAGTCAAATATAGATTGGCTGTTTGGGACTAACCCTTGGGGGACTAGCATGGTTTATGGTTTGCCTTCTTGGGGCGATACACCGGTTAATCCACATTCTGCTTTTACCCATTTAAAGAATTTTCCAATTGATGGTGGATTGGTCGATGGTCCTATTATGACTTCGACATATCGTAATCTGATTGGTATCAAGTTGTTGAATGAGGATCCGTATGCAGCATTTCAAAGTGATTTAGTTGTTTATCATGATGATTACGGGGACTATAGTACGAATGAACCTACAATGGATGGTACCGCTTCTTTGATATATCTGTTGGCTTCTCAAGAGCAAAAGGCATTGGAGGAGCCTCCGGTAAAAAAGTAGTGTTGGATTCTTATGGAGCGATCATAAGGGGTGATAGTCTGCAAAAAAGGCTTGCACTTGTTTTTACAGGACACGATTTGGCTGAGGGAGGATTAAAAGTACTGAAGACATTAAGGGAAAAGTCTATAAAAGGATCATTTTTTTTAACAGGAGATTTTTTGAGGACAACAAAATTTCGTTCTGTTATAGATGAGATTAAAAAGAATAAACATTATCTTTCTGCCCATTCTGATAAGCATCTTTTGTTTAGTGATTGGAGTAATAGAAATGGATTATTAGTGACCAAAGATTCATTCATCCATGATTTGGAGATGAATTTTAGAGAACTGGATAATTTGGGTTTTCGAAGTGATAATAAATATTTTATTCCGTCGTATGAATGGTATAATAAAGAGATTGTCGTTTGGAGTAAGGAGATGGGGTATACGCCCATTAATTATACACCAGGATTGCGAACTGCGGCAGATTATAGTTATCCAGAAATGGGAAAACGATATTTATCTTCTGATGATATCGAAATGGGAATATGGAAAGAGAGTAAGCAACCCAATGGTTTAAATGGATTTATCGTGCTCGTACATATGGGTACTGATGTACGTAGAAAAGATAAATTCTATGATCGTTTGGGAAAGATAATAGATCAGTTAAAGAAAGAAGGATATCAATTTGTAGATATTCGTGAGTTATTACAATAGAATAAAGGACAATATAGAAGATAGGATGATAAATACAACCGAAAAAGAATCGCACTACCAGGATTTAGAAAAAATGACTGTTTTGGAGTTGTTAACGAATATTAATAACGAAGATAAGACCGTTCCAATGGCTGTTGAGAAAGCTATTCCTCAGATCGAGGCTTTAGTTAATGAGTGTGTTGCTAAGATGAAAAACGGGGGGCGCGTTTTTTATATTGGGGCTGGTACGAGTGGACGATTAGGTATTTTAGATGCTTCTGAATGTCCGCCGACATATGGGGTTCCTTTTGATTGGATTATCGGAATGATTGCAGGAGGAGATACAGCTATTCGTAAAGCTGTAGAGTTTGCAGAGGACGATACGGAGCAGGCGTGGAAAGATTTAGCTGAATATAGTATCAATGCGACAGATGTGGTGATTGGTATTGCTGCCTCTGGAACGACCCCTTATGTAGTAGGTGGTTTGAAGGCTGCTAACGCAGCGGGATTAGCAACAGGTTGTATCGTATGTAATGGTGGTTCTCCGATTGCAAAAGTGGCACAATTGCCAGTTGAGGTTGTGGTAGGACCTGAATTTGTTACAGGCTCTACTCGTATGAAAGCCGGTACTGCTCAAAAATTAGTATTGAACATGTTGAGTACCTCAATTATGATTCAATTGGGTCGTGTTCAGGGAAATAAAATGGTGGATATGCAACTGTCAAATCATAAGCTAGTCGCACGTGGGGTACGTATTATCATGGATGAAACGGATGCTACTGAAGCAGAAGCAACGGAATTGTTGGAAAAATTTGGTCATGTACGTCAAGCGATAGAAGCTTACCAAGAAACACATTAAACATAAATCACCTATTATAAAACAAACTTATGTCACCAATAATTTTATTGTCTTTTTTGGTTATCTACTTTGCTGTTTTACTTGCTGTAGCGCATTTTACATCAAAGGGGTCTTCGGATAACTCTACATTCTTTGTCGCAAATCGTAATTCAAAATGGTACATGGTTGCTTTTGGAATGATCGGTACCGCATTATCTGGGGTGACTTTTATTTCTGTCCCTGGAGCAGTTGGAGCTTCAGAATTTAGCTACTTTCAATTTGTATTGGGAAACGCGGTAGGATTCGTTATCATCGCCTATGTATTACTTCCTTTATACTATAGGATGAATCTTACTTCTATCTATACCTATTTAGAGGAGCGATTTGGACATACAACTTATAAGACCGGTGCTGCTATTTTTCTTATCTCCAGAACAATTGGTTCTGCATTTCGCCTTTATTTAGTTGCTATTGTATTGCAACATTTTATATTTGATGCTTGGAATATACCTTTTGTCGTTACAGTTGTTATTTGTTTATTACTGATTTGGCTCTATACGAATAAAGGAGGATTGAAAACTATTATCGTTACCGATACACTGCAGACAACGTTTTTGATAACAGCTGTTATTTTATCCATCTACTTTATGGCAAAGGGTTTAAATTTTGGAATTGTGGACACCTTTGAGGCTGTGAAGGAAAGTAGCTATTCTAAAATATTCTTTTGGGATGATTTTGTTGGTAGCAAAGCTAATTTTTGGAAACAATTTTTAGGAGGTATTTTTGTAACAATTGCTATGACCGGGTTAGATCAGGATCTAATGCAAAAAAATCTATCAATGGGAACGATCAAAGAGGCTCAAAAGAATATGATAACCTTTACAAGTGTATTTGTCGTGATTAATATCTTCTTTTTGGCTGTTGGAGCGTTGTTATATATCTATGCAGAGAAAAATGGTATTAATATAAGTCAACTGGCAACTCGTGATTATCTATATCCGGAAATTGCTTTAAATCATTTAACTATCCTTCCAGCAATTATATTCATGATGGGACTGACAGCTGCCACTTTTGCTACTACAGATTCAGCTTTGACTGCCCTGACAACTTCTTATTGTATAGATTTTTTGAATTTTAATAAAAAAGAGAATCCAAATGATCCAGTATTGGTGAAGCAACGCAATTATGTACATTTTGGTTTTTCAATTGTAATGCTGTTGGTTATCTTAGTTTTCAAATTGATAAATGATGATTCTGTTGTAAATGCCATCTTTACTGCCGCGAGTTATACTTATGGACCATTATTGGGACTATTCGTTGTTGGTATCGCTACCAAATATGCTGTTAAAGACAAGCTTGTACCTTTTATCTGTGTGATATCTCCTGTTATTTTATATATATTGAAAACTTATGTTATTGAGGTTTATACACCATATGTTATTGGGTTGGATTTAATTATCATTAATGGATTTATTACATTTTTATTGTTGATCCTTACCTCTCCAGGTAAAGCCTCTGTTCAAGAGCTTGCACATAATTAAAAAAAGTTAAGTGATTTGTACGTGCAAAAAAATTAAGTTAAGTTTGATTAAATTAGTTTTTTTGTACGTATGTATCAATTGATAGAAGAAACAGCAGGATTTATCCGCAAAAAAATAGGCGATTTTCAGCCTGAATTTGGAATAATACTAGGTACTGGCTTAGGAAAATTGGTCGATGAGATCGAAGTGCAGTTTTCGCTAATGTATTCCAATATCCCCAACTTTCCAATCTCTACAGTGGAATTTCATTCTGGCAAATTGATATTTGGTACTCTTAATGGTCGTAAAGTTATAGCGATGCAGGGGAGGCTACATTATTATGAGGGATATAATATGAGAGAAATTACTTTCCCCATCCGTGTTATGAAAGTATTAGGTATTCAGAAACTGTTTGTTTCAAATGCTTCAGGGTCTTTAAATCCTACTATTCTTAAAGGTGATTTGGGAATTATCTCTGATCATATTAATCTTTTACCTGATAATCCTTTACGAGGTTCTAATTTAGCAGCTTTTGGACCACGTTTTCCAGATATGAGTCAACCCTATAATCGGGAGATGATCAAGCAGGGTTTGGCTATAGCCAAAGATAAGGAGATTCGTGCACATGAAGTAGTTTACGTAGCCGCACCAGGTCCAAATTTAGAAACTAAAGCAGAGTATCGTTACATGAGCATTATCGGTGGTGATATCGTTGGTATGAGTACGGTGCCAGAAGTTATTGTTGCAAATCATATGGATTTGCCTGTATTTGCGATCTCTGTCATTACTGATGAAGGTTTTCATGAAGATTTGAAATCTGTTTCTTTGCAAGATATCGTAGATATCGCTGCAAAAGCTGAACCAAAGATGACGTTAATTTTGAAAGAATTAATAGCTTTGCAATAGTTTTTCAACAATGCTAGTTCAAATATAAATGAAGGTGACCTTGCGCTTATTAGCGATTTTTTGTTGTATTATTGGTTTTATAAATCAAGTTCATGCACAAAGTAATGATGAATGGAGTAGTGCTTTAGACTCCGCTAGGGCAAAAGAGGATTCGAAAAAAGATTCTGTGATTTTGTCTGCTAAATATATTCGTTATACCACATTGGATATGATGAAGAAGGGCACTTATACTGTTCAAATCGATACATCACACCGTAACTTTCAATATTATAATAAACAAAATTTGCCCTGGAATCCGAGTATTAATTTGGGTTCTTACGGTCTTGCAACACGCGATTTGTTATTTCAACCAACAAAAACTATCGGTTTTCAAAGTGGTTTTCATAGTTTGGAACGGACGTTATATCGCCCAGATTCTATCCAATATTTTAGAGCACGAGCTCGATTTTCTGAACTTTACTCTGTTGGATTTTTCTTTAATGACCAAGTATTTCGTGCTCGACTTGCACAAAATATAAATCCAAGACTTAATATTGGTGGCGAATTTCATGCTACAAAGGCGGATGGATATTACACCAATCAGAAGTATTCTGATATTAAATCAGCTTTGTTTGCTTGGTATGAATCCGAAAATCATCGCTATAATTTATTGTCGAATCTAGTTTTCAATAAATTGGACGCAACGGAGAATGGTTCTATTTTGGCAGATAATATTTTTAAGGATGCTGAAAAACAATCGGCAGACCGATATCCTGTGCGTCTACAGGGATTAGGAGATAATAGACCTCGAAACGAATGGCGGGATAATTCACTATTTATTCGTCAATCGATGTTCTTGGGCCATATTGATACCGTTGATGCCGGTAAACCTACGATGCAAATTTATCCTACCAATAGCATTGCCCATAACAGCTCGGTTCGTATTCAGAAATTTAACTTTTTTAAGAACGAAACGGATGGTAATGGAGCTTTTCCTTATGGACCTTCTCAATTAAGTCAGGATACAACAGAGATTACTTCGATTTCAAATGAATTTGAATATAGTTTTTATTTAAGGGGGAAATCTATTTTTAAAAATGAAGCGAAATTGAATGTAGGATTTCAACATGATATGTATTGGTATACAGATAGCGGAATTAATAACCGATTCTATCAAAATGGAATGTTGAAAGGGGAGTTGGGCTATAAATTTTCTGACCGAATAAATATTACGGGTAAGGTGAATCAGATTGTGATGGGACACAATTTTGGAGATTATTTATATGAGGCAAAAGCAGATTTTTTGTTAAGCTCTAATGTGGGGAAAATAACGGTCTCAGCCTATTCTCAAAATAAGTCTCCAGAGATGGTATTTAATCGGATGAATTATACTTATCATCAATGGGATCGGGATCTTGACAAAACCAAGACCCAAAATTTAGCCTTCCATTATAGTAATCCAAAAATTGGTTTTAATGGTAAAGTTGAATACTTTTTGATGGACAACTATCTTTATTTTAGAGAGATTGATAATCCACAAAATGATGCGCGCTTATCAAAAATAATCGAACCTGCACAATTGAGCTCTGCTAATCTTTTGAAAATATCTGTTGGACAAAAGTTTAAGTTTAGAAGATTTACACTGGACAATCTGATTGTCTATCAAAAAACAGATCAACAGGCGGTTCTTGCCACTCCGGAAATCTATACATGGCACAGTTTGTATTATAGTAATGTTCTTTATAAAGTTGTTGATTTTAATATTGGTGTTGATGCACGTTTTAATTCTCCATTTACAACACCATCTTATTCAATTAATGCAAGCCAATTTTATAATGATAATACTGGAATTAAATTTTCTACTTACCCGATATTTGATGCATGGGCAACTGCAAACATTCAACGGGTCACATTATTCATCAGCTGTAATTTTGTAAATCAATATTTGGGACTGCCAAAAGGTTATTATACTGTTCGTCGTTATCCTATGAATGACGCTAATATTCGATTTGGAGTTTCTTGGAAATTCTATGACTAAAAATATTGAAAATTATGTGGGTGGCTTCTAGTGGATTGCGTTTTTATGCACAAAAAACTTTTGAAATAATTTTGAGAGTCAAAATTTTGCTGTACATTTGCATACGCAATTAGGGAAAGATATTAAATATCGATAACTAAAGCAGAAGTTAGCAAAGCTAATTTATTGAAAGTCTGAAAGAAAATGGAGAATTAGCTCAGCTGGTTCAGAGCATCTGCCTTACAAGCAGAGGGTCACTGGTTCGAACCCAGTATTCTCCACAAAAAACAGAGGTGTTTTAAAATACTAAATGGAGAATTAGCTCAGCTGGTTCAGAGCATCTGCCTTACAAGCAGAGGGTCACTGGTTCGAACCCAGTATTCTCCACAAAAAACAGAGGTGTTTTAAAATACTGAAAAGGAGAATTAGCTCAGCTGGTTCAGAGCATCTGCCTTACAAGCAGAGGGTCACTGGTTCGAACCCAGTATTCTCCACTTTAAAGCATCGATTTTATCGATGCTTTTTTTGTTTAAGCCTATTTTTATGTATTTCCTATATATTTTGCATTCCATAGAATGTGATCGCCATGGTATGGGTATAACTCCTATTTAGTTGATCTTAAAAATCTCTTCAAACGAATCAAAATTATTATGATTTTAAAGATGTCTGAAGACTGTGAATTATCCTTGAAACATTTATATATTTGATTATATTTTATAAACTTATTATAAATGAATTTAAAATCTATTTCGATAATAGCTTTAGTGTTCTTATCTAGCGTAACAACTTTTGCACAGGTGAAAAAGTATGATTGGAAAGAAGCAAATGAGGGAGGTTATACGTATCGTTACGTAACAAATGATCCTACAAATTCTCGTTTTTACACTTTGAAAAACGGTCTAACAGTTATTTTGAGTCCTTCAAAAAAGGTTCCTCGTATTCAGGCATATATTGCTACTAAAGCCGGTAGTAAAACTGATCCGGCAGATCACACGGGTTTGGCACATTATCTTGAACATATGCTTTTCAAGGGGACTGATAAATTTGGGTCAAAAGATTGGGCAAAGGAAAAACCATTACTTGATCAGATTGATGGCTTGTATGAACAATATAATTCAACGAAAGACGAATCTAAGCGTAAAGAAATCTATAAACAAATCGATCAGGTATCTGGTGAGGCTGCTAAATACGCAATCGCGAATGAATACGATAAGCTGATGAGTGAAATGGGGGCGGAGGGAACCAATGCCTTCACTTCTTTTGAGCAGACCGTTTATACGGAGGATATTCCAAACAATGTCATCGATAAATTTCTTGCGGTACAAGCTGAACGTTTTCGTAATCCTATATTAAGATTGTTTCACACAGAGCTAGAGGCTGTTTATGAAGAGAAAAATAGAGGGTTGGATAATGATGGGCGTAAATCTGTTGAGGCTATGTTTGAAGCGATGTTTCCAAATAACAATTATGGAAAGCAGACAACTATTGGCACAGTTGAGCATTTAAAAAATCCTTCATTAAAAGCGATACGTGAATATTTCAATACTTACTATGTTCCGAACAACATGGGGGTAATTATGTCAGGTGATTTCGATCCAAATGAGGTTGTAAAGAAAATTGATCAGGTATTCAGTTATATGCAACCAAAGGAGATTCCAGTTTATAAATTTGACCCCGAACAGGAGATTAAGCAGCCTATTGTAAGAGAGGTTAAAGGCCCTGAATCTGAATTCTTATTTTTAGGGTTTCGTTTTCCTGGTGCATCTACTAAAGATGCACAAATGTTGAATTTGCTTGGAAATATGTTGACAAATGGTTCTGCGGGTTTAATTGATCTCGATCTGGTGAAATCTCAAAAATTATTGGGTGCAGGTGCATTCCCTTATGTTCTGAAAGATTATTCGATGTTGATTATGCAAGCAAACCCAAGCCAAGGGCAATCTTTAGATGATGTTAAATCTTTGATTTTAGCAGAGCTGGCGAAACTACGTAAAGGGGATTTTTCTGATGATTTGATTACTTCAATTGTAAATAACGAAAAGAAATCGGAGATTTCAAGAAATGAAAGTTATAGTAATCGGGCTGAGGAATTAATGGATGCTTTCACTTCAGGTGTAGATTGGTCAACAGAATTGAGTTATTCGGATAACTTAACTAAAATTACCAAAAAAGATATCATGGATTTTGCTTCTAAATATCTGAATGATAATAATTATGTGGTAGTCTATAAGCGTAAGGGTATTGATGATAGTGTTGTAAAAGTAGAGAAACCGCCTATTACGCCTGTAGTTGTAAACCGTGATGACCAGTCTGCTTTTCTCAAATCTATTGCAACAATGCCAGAAAGTAAAATTTCACCAGTTTGGTTAGATTATGCGAAAGATATCCAAAAGGGTACGTTAAAAGGTGTTAATGTGATTGCTGTTCAAAATAAGGATAACGCTTTATTTAGTTTGACCTATCGCTATGATATGGGAAAATGGAATAATAAGTTACTGGCTATTGCGGCAGATTATCTAGAGTTTTTGGGAACTAAAGACAAATCAAGTGAAGATTTCAGTAAAGCATTTTATAAGTTGGCATCTGATTTTTCGGTGACTTCCGGAAATGAAGAAACGCGGATCAATATTTCAGGATTAAATGAAAATTTTGAGCAAACAGTTGCATTAATACAAGATTTACTGAAGAATAGTGTAGGTGATGAGGAAGCCCTAAAAGCTTATATCGGACGTTTGAAAAAATCAAGAACAAATGCAAAAGAGAATAAGGCTTTAATTATGGAAGGATTAAAATCTTATGCAAAATATGGTGCTAAAAATCCTTTTAATAATGTGCTTACAGATGAGGAACTAAATTCAATTAAAGCATCTGATTTAGTTGGTATTTTACATGAGCTGGCGAATATGAAACATCAGATTTTGTATTATGGTCCTAAAACAACAAGTGAATTGGTTGCCGTATTGAAGCCTTTAAATACAAATACCAAATTTACTGAGGTTCAGAAAGCGAACAATTTCGCAGAATTGCCTACCCCTAAAAATCAAGTGTTATTTGCTAATTTTGATATGAAACAAGCTGAAGTATTCTGGTTTAGAAACTCAGAATTGTATAATTCAAAATACAGTCCTACTGTAGCTTTATTTAACATGTATTTTGGAGGTGGCATGGGAAGTATCGTCTTTCAGACAATTAGAGAATCTAAAGCTCTAGCTTATTCCACTTATGCCCATTTTGCTTCTCCTGCGAAAAAAGATAATCATTATTCTGTTGGTGCTTATGTAGGTACACAAGCCGATAAATTTAATGAAGCGGTTGTGGGAATGAATGAATTGTTAAATGATTTGCCTGATGCTCCAAAAGCTTTGGAAACTGCTAAAGTAAGTTTAGTAAAATCGTTGGCGAGTGATCGCATTACAAATGCAAATATTTTATCAAATTATTTAAATGCTCAACGATTAGGACTTGTCTCAGATATCCGTAAAGATATATATGAGCAAGCGCCTAAATTAACTTTTACAGATTTAAAAACGTTTCACAATAAAGAAATGAGTCGTACACCGTACGTTTACTGTATTGTCGCAAAAGACGAAAATATGAAAATGGAAGATCTACAAAAGCTTGGAGAAGTTAAGAAATTAACTTTAGAAGAGTTATTTGGATATTAATTTTGAAGCAATTAAAAAAGAGCAGGAAAAATCCTGCTCTTTTTTAATTATAATACTTTTATCTTGATATTGCGGAATGAAACTTCATCTGTATGGTTTTGCAACGCAATTTTTCCTTTTTGAAATTTACCAAAGTCAGGATAGTTTTTCATATTGGTATTGGAGACCAAATCTTTCCAAACTTGAGTATTGGTACTGTCCTCGAATGTCAATTTACCATTCAACCAAAAACTAACTTTACCGTTATCTTGTACGATTCTTGATGTATTCCATTCATTAAAAGGATTAGGCTTCGAATTTGTTCCAATAACCTTTACTGAGTAAAGAGATCCAGCCCAATGTGTAGAATCTACTTGGTGACGTGGTTCGGCATTGGCATTATCCAACAGTTGCATTTCAAGACCTGTTACAAATGTCGCATCATATTTAGGATCTTCTTGGACATCGATAAACATACCACTATTTCCTCCCTTAGCAACTTTCCAGTCAAATTTTAAATCAAAATTTTCATAGATATCATTGGTGACTAAGTCTCCAAATATTCCTGTTTTTATTGTTGGATCACATACTATAGCGTCATCTTTTACAACCCATTTGGAAGGTTGATTGCCCTGATTGTAAATATGCCAGTTGTTGATATCTTTTCCATTAAAGAGTAATTTCCATCCTTCTTTTTGTTCTTTTGAAGTCAAGATGTTATTTTCAGGAGCTTGCTTGCAAGAAGATAATAACGTAAGTGATAATATAAGATATGATAATTTTAATTTCATAAGATTTGATTTTTCAACAAAATACGAAAATTTGAAACGCTATTGAATTTAAATGAAATAGCCAATGTATAGTGCATTGGCTAATTGTAGTTTTACTGTTTTTTAAAAGTGAATAAGTTCATCGATTTGCTCGTCAATGGCTCTGATTGTTTCATCATGAATAAAATTATTCTCTTCATTTATTTCATTTTGAATTTGCGGTAAAAAGATTTTTAAAGGTAAGACATGCATGCGTAAGTAATTACAAATCCCTGTGAGGTGATCTATACCTCTCAGGTTGCCATATCGACCGGATGAGATGCCTACTAATGCTGCTTTTTTATGATAAAAACTGATTGGAAAACTACAGGCATCTATAAAAATTTTGAGTACCCCAGGAATACTTCCATTATACTCGGGCGTAACAAAAATAAATTTATCTGCCTCAGAAACGAGTTGTTGTATCTTTTGAAATTCTGCACTTCGCTGTCCATATAAGTCGGAAACAATTATATCTGCAGGTAGATCTGTTAAAGGTAGTATTTGACAGCTTTCACCACTTTTTTGTAACTGCCTTTGATAGTATTGAGCAATTTTCAGTGTCTTACTTTTGGGACGATTCGTTCCCGAAATTATTAAAATCATTGTCTAGTTGTAACTTATAAAAACCCACCGAACAAAGTGGATGTATATCCTGATTTTTTGTATCTTAGCATCTTGAGGATCTATTCCTTTAGATACTTTCAAAAGTAATAAATAAGCACCATTTAAGTGTTTTTTTAGAAGGAAGAATTTATGAATGAGCAGAATAATCCTTTTTTGTGACTTTAGAGTCACAAAATAATATTTTATAAAGAAAGAATTTCATTCGAAATGGGTAAAATTATATCAATTGCAAATCAAAAGGGTGGTGTTGGTAAAACGACAACATCAATCAATTTGGCGGCTAGTTTAGCTGTTTTAGAATATAAAACCTTATTGGTTGACGCTGATCCGCAAGCAAACTCTACTTCTGGAATTGGATTTGATCCAAGAACCATTAAGGAAAGTATATATGAATGTTTGGTAAATGATTTGGATCCTCGTGATGCAATTCAGGCGACGGAGACTCCTAACTTAGATTTATTGCCCGCACATATTGATTTGGTTGGTGCTGAAATTGAAATGATCAATATGCACGAACGCGAATATAAGATGAAAAAAATCTTAGATCAGGTTAAAGATGATTATGATTTTATCATTATTGATTGTTCTCCTTCCCTTGGTCTGATTACTATCAATGCACTATCGGCATCTAATTCTGTTGTGATACCGGTACAATGTGAATATTTTGCACTAGAGGGTTTGGGCAAATTATTGAATACAATTAAAATCGTTCAAACACGTTTAAATACAAGTTTGGAAATTGAAGGTATTTTGCTGACGATGTATGATGTACGACTTCGTTTGTCGAATCAAGTGGTGGAAGAAGTCAAAACCCACTTTACAGATTTGGTATTTGATACCATTATCCAACGAAATACGCGATTGAGTGAAGCTCCAAGTTTTGGTATTTCTGTGATTATGCACGATGCATCTTGCAAAGGAGCTATTAACTATTTAAATTTGGCTAGAGAAATTTTACATAAGAACGGACATCTAAAAGAATTAGATTCAACAGTTACAATATAATATGGCAGCACAACAGCGAAAAACAGGTCTAGGAAGAGGATTAGGTGCCTTATTAAATGATAGTACCGATTTGCCTGAACGAAATTCAGATGTGCAGGCATCTCGAATAGAGACTCCAATAAAGTCAAAAGAATCTGGCAACATTAGTACGGTAAATGTAGATGCGATTGAAATGAATCCATTTCAACCCCGTACTGACTTTGATCCACAGGCACTGCAAGAGCTTTCTGAATCGATCTTATTGCAAGGCTTGATTCAACCCATTACTGTTCGAAAAATCGGTGAAGATAGTTATCAGTTAATCTCGGGTGAGCGTCGTTACCGTGCTTCAAAATTAGCAGGTATCACTGAAATTCCTGCTTATATCCGTACAGCTAATGACCAACAAATGTTGGAAATGGCTTTGATTGAAAATATTCAACGTGAAAATCTGAATGCTATCGAAGTGGCTTTGAGTTTTCAACGGATGATTGAAGAGTGTAATTTGAAACAAGAGGAATTGGGGGAACGTGTAAGTAAAAACCGTTCTACTGTAACCAATTATTTGCGTTTGTTAAAATTACCGCCAGTGATCCAAGCTGCTATCCGAGACGGAGAATTGACAATGGGGCATGCTCGTGCACTTATTAATGTTGCAGAAGTTGATAAGCAATTGTATATTTTCAAATTAATTGTTGATTTAGGGCTGTCTGTACGTAAGGCAGAAGAGCTTGTTCGCGAGATTCAAAATGGAAATAAGAAGAAAACACAAAAGGATAAAAACGCACCTAAATCTTTTCAATTTCAAAAAATTGAAGATGATTTGGCATCTAAGTTTTCATCTCGGGTCAAGTTAAATCTGAAGAGTGCAAAAGGAAAGGGTGCTATTGAAATTCCTTTTGAATCTGAAGATGATCTGAGTCGTATTTTGGAATTATTAGACTGGTAACATGTATAAAGTAATCAGTTTATTGTTTTCTATCTTTATTTTTTTTGTTGCACAAGCACAAAAAGTAGATCCTAAAGAAAAAGTGGCTTTAAAAACTATTTCTATGACAGATTCAACTAAGAAAGTCTCAGCTGTGCAGGATACCATCAAAAAAGAAAGCCGTAGGGAGAGAAAGCGTAGAGAAAAGGCCGAAGAAGAAGCAAAAACACCGAAAATTTTCAAAGATTCTACGCGTCTTGCTATAGAAGCAAAAACAGTTACTGCCTGGAAAAGATCCTTGATTCTTCCAGGATGGGGGCAATATACCAATAAAGGTCTATGGTGGATTAAAATACCGATCATCTATGGCGGATTTGTATCTACAGCACTTGTATTTGATTTTAATAATCGTTACTATAAAGAGCTTATTGCAGAACTTGATTACCGCTATAAAAATAATAATGCGGTAAATAATCCCGCATATGCAGGAGCTCAAACCCAGGGACTTATCAGTGCAAAGGATTATGCTCGCCGTAATCGTGATCTCATGGTACTTTTGACCGTGGGTTTATACGGATTAAATGTTGCTGAAGCTTATGTGGATTCCATGATTAAGAATCGTTGGAGCATTAGCTCTGAAAAGTTAGCATTTACAATTAGACCTACTGTTTTACAGGGACCATCAACAAGTTTTGCTTATCATGCTGTTCCAAATATTGGGCTCAAATTATCCATGAAAATAAAATAAAATTATATAACTTGAATTTGTATTCATGCATGATTGCAGCATACTAATTTGGTCTTCTTTATTAAATATGATCTGAAAAAGATATGAAAATTGTATTATTCGGCTATGGCAAAATGGGCCAAATTATCGAAAAATTTGCTCAAAAGAGAGGACATGAGATTCATTTAATTGTCAATAGTGAAAATCGTAACATAATCAGGGTGGCTGATTTAGAAGATGCGGATGTTGCGATAGATTTTGGTGTTCCACAGGCTGCATTGTCTAATATGGAGCTTTGTTTAGAAGCTAACTTACCGATAGTGATGGGAACAACTGGTTGGTACGAACATATTGATGCCATCAAAGCGAAATGTTTATCTGTTGAGGGATCGATCTTATACGGATCGAATTTTTCGATTGGTGTAAATATCTTTTTTCACATCAATAAAATGTTAGCCAAAGCAATTCAGCCCTATAAAGCATACGATGTACAAGTGGAAGAAATTCATCATATCCACAAATTAGATGCTCCAAGTGGAACAGCTATTACAATAGCTGAAGGAATTTTGAATAATAGTGATGTCAAAACAGCTTGGGTTAATTCTTTGGTTGGCGAGGGGGAAGAGGAGATCATTCCTAAAGCAAATGAATTATTGATAGAAAGTCACCGGATTGAAGAGGTCCCAGGAACACATACTGTTGTGTATAGTTCGGAAGTTGATCAGATTGAATTTAAACATACTGCACATAGTCGTGATGGTTTTGCTTTAGGTTCTGTGATCGCAGCTGAATGGTTATTTGGGAAACAAGGGTTTTACCAGGTAACTGAAATGTTTGATTTCAATAGGTAATGCGATTAACTTTTAAACGTTAAAATTACGTAGTTCTGTAACGAAACTAACAGGTATTATACTAATTGAAATATTAGGTCATTAAAAAATAAAACTTAGAGAAACTTATGTGGTATATTATTTTTGCCGTCTTAACAGTTGTTGCTCATTATGGGCTTTGGAAATTATTTGTTAAAGCAGGCAGACAGGGATGGGAAGCGCTAGTTCCTTTTTATCGTGAGTATGTAATGGCTCAATTGACCGGTCGTGCAAAATGGATAGTAATTTTATTACTAGTACCAATTGTGAATATCTTTATTTTTTATGGTCTATACCTGGATTTAATAAAGGCATTTGGGAAAAGACGATTTTGGGAAAATGCTGCCGCTGTTTTATTTCCATTTATCGTATTGCCAATATGGGGTAACGATCCATTAGTCAAGTATTTAGGGAATCCTAATTCTGAAGAGTTCAAAAAGAAATATTTTTATAAAAAATCAATGGCTCGGGAATGGGCGGATGCAATTGTTTTTGCAACTGTAGCAGCCTCTTTGATTCGTGGTTTCTTGATTGAAGCCTATATGATTCCAACAGGTTCAATGGAACGTACGTTGCTAGTTGGTGACTTTTTGTTTGTCAGTAAGTTGAACTATGGTCCTCGTGTTCCGATGACGCCATTGGCATTTCCTTTTGCGCACCATACGATGCCATTGACAGGTGGGAAAGCTTATTCTGAATTAATCGAACTGCCTTATAAACGTTTACCTGGATTTCAGGATATCAAAAGAAATGATGTCGTTGTATTTAATTATCCTATGGAAGCTGATGCTCCCTATAATAGACCTGTAGATAAACGGGAAAATTATATCAAGCGTTGTGTAGGAATGCCTGGTGATGAAGTTTCGATGTCTAATGCGGTATTATATGTGAACGGTAAACCTGGTTTTAATCCTCCAGAGGGACAATTGGATTATATCGTAGTAACAGATCAAACGGGATTAGACATGCGCGTCATGAGAGATAAACGATTAGAAACAATCGACACAGGTCAACCTAATATTTATCAGGTTTTTATGACAGCAGATGAAGCTGCAATGGTCAAAGGTTGGATGAATGTCAAAGAAGTTGTTCCAAATATTCGTAAAGCTGGTGAGAATGAAGAGGGAACATTTCCACATGTATCTGCTCTGAATTGGAACTTTGATAACTTTGGACCAATTAAAATTCCTAGCAAAGGTTGGACAGTACAATTAGATAGTGCAACCATGCCACTTTATGAGCGTGCAATCACCGTGTATGAAGGTAATAAGTTGGAAAACAAGGCTGATGGGACCTATATCAACGGTGCTAAAGCTAATTCTTATACCTTTAAAATGGATTATTATTGGATGATGGGTGATAATAGACACAATTCATTAGATTCTCGTGGATGGGGTTTTGTTCCAGAGGATCATATAGTAGGTAAAGCATTATTTACCTGGTTGAGTCTTGATGAATTAGGTTCTGGATTATCTAAAATACGATGGAATAGGGTATTCAAAGGAATAGAATAATAAATAAAAAGAAAGGTCCTGACATATGTCAGGACCTTTCTTTTTTTATTTCAGTGCGTTTATATACCTTTTTATAGTTTCCTCCAATCCAAGGTAAAGTGCATCAGCGATAAGTGCATGCCCAATGCTAACTTCTAGTAATCCTGGAATATGCTGATTAAAATAGGTTAAATTGTTTAAGTCAAGATCATGACCGGCGTTAATTCCTAATCCTACTTCTCTAGCTTTTAAAGCTGCGTGAAAATAAGGTTTTATGGCTTCATCTCTTTCTTCTAAAAATGCTTGTGCGTACGATTCGGTATATAGTTCAATGCGATCTGTACCTGTTTCAGCAGCAGCCTCTACCATATCTTCATCTGGATCAACAAAAATGGATACTCGAATGCCTTGATCTTTAAAGAGTTTACACATATCACTTAAATAAGCTTTATGTTTAATCGTGTTCCATCCATGATTTGAGGTAATCTGACCTTCTGCATCTGGTACTAATGTCACTTGTGCAGGTTTATTGGCTAGGACAAGATCAATAAATTTCTGCTCTTGACAATTGCCTTCGATGTTTAATTCTGTTTGAATATTGGCTTTCAAATCAAAAACGTCAGTATAACGAATATGACGTTCGTCCGGTCTTGGATGAACAGTGATTCCATTTGCACCAAAGCGCTCGCAGGCTAATGCAGCTGCTAGTACATTTGGATTGTTTCCTCCTCGCGAATTACGGAGAGTAGCTATTTTATTGATGTTTACAGATAGTGCCGTCATGTTTATTCCAATCTTTTAAGTAAAAATACAAAACAATTTGAATGCTTGCTTATATTAACACTAATTTGCTTGATAAAGAGCATATTCTTTATTTGATTTTTTTTAACTTGCATCAATATGGAAGGATTTGATTATAGTCTGTTTAGAGGTTTCCGTTTACTGGATGTCATCGATATTATTTTAGTAGCGATTATTATCTACTATGTGTATAGTTTAATACGTGGTACCATTGCTGTTAACATTTTAATTGGTGTTGCTTTATTCTATGGTATCTATATCATTGTTAAGCAAATGCACATGCGTTTGTTGACCGAGATATTTGGTGGATTTATTTCTGTGGGATCAATTGCTTTGATTGTGGTTTTTCAACAAGAAATCCGACGATTCTTATTACACATCGGAAAGAATATCTCCATGAAACGAAAGAAGATTCTGTGGTCATTTTTGGTAAGTAAACGGACTGTTGCAAAAGATAATTCTGAACATCTTAAACCTATTATTGAATCTTGTCGTAGCATGTCGAAGTCTCGTACTGGTGCTTTATTGGTTTTTTCTAAATACTTTGATGAGGAATATTACCAAAGCAGTGGTGAGTATATTGATGCACATATCTCCAAGCGTTTAATAGAAAGTATTTTTAACAAAAATAGCCCTTTACATGATGGGGCTGTTGTTGTAGTAGATTTTAAAATTATGTCAGCTTCTTGTATTTTACCTTTATCAGATAGTGAAGATCTACCTTTACAGTTTGGCTTGCGCCATCGCGCTGCTATTGGGGTAACAGAGGTTTCGGATGCTGTTGCTGTTATTGTATCGGAGGAAACAGGTGAAATATCATTTGCTAAAGATGGTAATGTCAATATGAATATTACACATGAGGAATTGGCCGAATTACTTAAAGAAGAATTATAATAAATGCCACTTTTCCAAAAAAAAGCGGCATTTATTATTTAATCCTATTTACTGGCTTCTTGAATAACCTGTGTATTTAATTTAACGTATTCTGTGTTGTTTTCTTTTTGAGCAATTTCTAATCCTTTTTTTGCGGTAGCAATAGCACCTTTTTTATCACCCGCTTTTAACTGGATCTTTGCTTTCCAATAACGAATGTATGGAGCTTCTGGATTTCCTTTTTCAGCTTCATTAGCCCAAACTAATGCTTTATTGAGATCAAGATTGTTGGTAAGATAAAACTGTGCGGCTTGTAGATAAGGTTTTTTATCCCCTTTCATCGCTTCATCAATGTTCGCTAAGATTTCTTTAGTTTGATCTACTTTTATCGTAAACTTCGTATATGCATTTTCCCAAGCTAATGATAATGTCGCAGCATTAGTCGTTACATTCTCAAACTGCATGGTAAATGTTTCTACTTTGTTAGGAAGTTTCGTCGACTTGACATTAAAACGGATCAAATCGTCTTTTTTGTCGTATGTATAAGCTCCCCATTGATTACTATTTTTAGTTAAGATGATCGTCCATTCTCCTTGAGTAGGAATGGTTAAGATACCATATGTACCAGCGGGAACTTTATTTCCTTCTATTGTAACTTCTTCTTCGAATTTAATAACAGGAATGTTATTTGCTCCAGTCCTCCAAACTTCATTATAAGGAACTAAACCACCGAATATAACGCGTCCATTTATATTTGGTCTTTGATAAGAAAGTGATAGATTTTTAATTCCTAATCCTTGTGTAATGGAAGTCGTGCTACTTGCTTGTGGTAGTTTTACTTGAGCAAAAGAAGTCGAAGAGAGACTAAATGTAAGTAACGTTGCCGCACAAAGTGTTAAAATAGATTTTTTCATTCTGAAAATGTTTAATTTTCACTAAAATACTGGTAAATAATCAGAATAAAGAATTTTTGATTTTAAAAAACAAAGACCGTTAAAATGATTTTATCGGTCTTTGTTTCATAGTTCTATAAGCTGTTTAATATTGCTTTAGCTTCTTTAATTTGCTTCGGAATTGCGTTTTGAATAATATTTTTATTCGCAAATCCTGCAATTGCTTTATTTAATTTTTCTAATTGAGCAGGGGTTAATTGATCTCTTAAAATTCTTATTTTTTCAGCATCTTGAATACCTTCAATTAACTTTTCAAAACGAATAGATGTCATGTTGTTCGGATATACAAAGTAAGTGTCGCCACCTAACCAAGTTCCATAACGAGTGTCTTGATTCGGATTTTTATTCCAACAGTCAAATGCCCATCTTAAGTAGCCATCAAAACCCCTTTGCACACTGTGCCAAGCTAACCAAGTTGCTTCTTGATAACCAGAATTGGTAAATGTATTTGGGAAAATTTCAGAACAACAAGTATAGACAGTTGTTTTGTATCCTTTGTCTTTACGTGCTTTTAAAACTTCTGGAGCCATATCTTCTCCTAAGGTGATACTATAATCTGCAAAATTATCTGAAATCTCTGGATGATATGCACCTGCAAGGGATGATTTGAACTGTGGATCAGCTTCTTTAATAATTGCAATTGCACGTTTCATATCTTCTTGTGGCCTTTCATCCATAGCGATTGTGGTCCATTCAAAATATCCTTTTTGTTTTAGGTGTCTTGCAAAATCTTTTAATAAGGGTAACCAATGTTCTCGATATTTTGGATCATCTGTTTTCACTTTGAGAATTTCGTATTTGCCCGATGTTTCATCATAATATTGAAAATTCATATTCCATGGAATCATACTGTAACAATTGATATATTCTGAAATACCAATTTCACGCATGAAACTTATCCATTGATCAAAAATGCTATAATCGTATGACCAAGAACCATCCTTCTTTTTTGTCCATTTGATCATAGCTTGGTATTTATCATAAGTTTGTCCATTCCAAGGGTCGTTGATGATACTTGCAGTGATGTTTTTTTGTCCAGCGTCGCGTAATCTTTCATAATATGGTTTCATGGCATTGAAGTGTGCTGAAGACCATAGCTCGACTTTATGTTGTCTCGCAATAGAGTAAGGGTTTTGCCAAAGATCTAAGTGATACGCCCAATTTTTTGCTTCTGGCAGTACATGTGTCAATACTTCTACTGTGTAGGGAATGGTTGTATTATAATTTGTACCTTTTAGTGTAATTGAACCTTTATAGATTCCCGCCGCTGCGTCACGAGGAACTTGGATACTTAACCAGAGGGGTCTGGTTGTATTTTTATCATATTCAAAAGTTGATTGATTGGTAATACGGTCTGCAACTAAAGCCGAATCTAATACCTGGCTAATACCACAACCATTTTTTAGATCTCCCGCTAAATCTGTCATCACATATGAAATATATCCAATGGCAATATCTTTTGTTCCGATTTCTTGCGCTTCATTATTTCTTAATGGTGAAGAACTCACTTCAATTTTATCATGATTTTGGTTGCTCCAAAAAACCAGTTGTGTATGCACTTTTTCGCCTTTCCAAGCTTTTGTATTCCATGATTTACTCCATGTTTCAACCGTAGGCGGGTTTGTTTTAGAATAACTGTAATTAGCTGTGCTAAAAGCGAAATTACTTTTCTCTTTTAAATTGTTCCACTTTTCAGTTGTTTGAGGAGCTTTAGGGTCTTTTAACTCATTTATTTTTTGGGAATAGCCGTGTTGGGCATAAATGAATAGACCAACTAGTAAACAATAAAACGATTTTTTCATATTTAGGGTATAAGAAAATAGCGATTATTTTCAAGAAATAATCGCTATTTGATTGTAATTAGTATTTTTTATTTCTGCCCGACTCTGTGACCTTTAGTTGCAAAGTATAAGATGTATAGATAAGCAGGAACCATGGCATAAAGAAATGCATGTTGAAAATCAACATGTAAATTGTCTTTTAAATAACCATATATCAAAGGCCAAATAGCTCCACCTGCAATACCCATAATCATAATAGCAGAACCTGTTTTAGTGAAACGGCCCAAACCTTTAATACCAAGTGGAAAAATTGCTGGCCACATCAATGAATTAGCAATACCTAATAAGGCTACAAATATAAAAGATGTAATTCCTGTAGTAAATACGGAAATAACGGTAAATAAAATACCCACCATGGTACAGATACGTAGTGCTAATTGTTGGGAAACAAATTTTGGTATAGCAATAATACCAACAATATAACCTAACAGCATGCAGCCCAACGTAAATGTCGTCGCATAGGTAACTAATGCTCCATGAATATTCAATTCTCTCGCATAAACTCCAATAATATCACCCGCCATTACTTCTACTGCAACACAGAAAAATATAGCTAATGAACCTAGGAATAAATGTGGGAATTGGAATACGCTTGTTTTCTTTTCTTTGATAACAATAGCACCGTGTTCATCTGTATGTTCTTCTTCTGCGTTAACATCTACTTCTGGTAAATGTGTTATTTTAATAACGATAGCAAATAAAACAAATATGACTGCTAGTGTGATATAAGGGGTATGGACACGTTGTAGTAAAGAATCTAATATGGCATTTTTAGCTTCCATATCAACCGCAGCTTCTAGTTTTGCTGTGACTGCAGCGGAATCTTTTAAGAATAGAGTTCCGAAAATTAAGGGAACAATAATGCCAGCTGATTTGTTGAAGAAACCAGCAATTGATATTCTTTGAGCGGCACTATCAATTGGGCCAATGATACTTAAATAGGGGTTTACAGCAGTTTGAAGTAATGCCATTGCCGAACCTTGAACAAAAATACCTGTTAAGAATAGAATATAGCTTCTGCTATCAGCTGCTGGTATGAAAATTAGAGAACCTACGCCAAGTAGAACTAAACTAAGAACAAGACCATTTTTGAAACCAATTTTTTTCAAAATCCAAGAACTTGGGATTGCTAAAAAGAAGTAGGCGATGTAAGATGCAAATGTTACAAAAAAGGCTTGTAAATCTGTTTCTAAATTACAGGCAATCTTTAAGAATGGGATAAGAGTTCCATTTGCCCAAGTGACAAATCCTAAAATGAAGAATAAGGCGCAACACATTGCCATGGGGCGAAATGCTGTTTTTCCTGAATTTGGTTGAGAATTCATTTTTTTAGTATCAATTAATTGTTTTTTTAGATTAAAAATTAGAAAATGTTGATTTTTTTTTTGTCTCTATTCAAAATGTGCTTACACAATCGATTGATATTGGTTTATAATAAAAAATCAACTCTTTTCATTACAAGACTAATTAAATAAATTCAATATTGGAAATAAAAAAGGGGGGATTTTGAGATTATTTAGTAATATTTTCAATAGAAAAAGGGAGTGCCATGCCTAGTATGAACCTCCCTTTTTTAAAACCGTATTAGCAAACCAAATTCAGTTGGTTTTCTTTATACCAAGACAACTGAAGATGTCATTTGTTTTTAAAATAAAATTATTTTGGTATAATGGCAACCGTTAATCTGGATATACAATTGAGATTTCCAGATTCATCTGAGATGCGAACATCCCAAATATGTGTTTGCTTTCCAATATGTACAGCAGTACAAACAGCTGTTACGAATCCTGTTGCTACCGGACGTAAGTGATTGGCATTAATTTCGAGTCCAACTCCCTTTTGTATATTGGGATCAAGAATTAGGTTAGAAGCGATACTACCGATAGATTCTGCCAATACTACAGAAGCTCCTCCATGTAAAATTCCAAATGGTTGTCTTGTCTTATTATTGACAGGCATTGTTGCTGTAATTGAATTATCGTCAATCGCTACAGCCTTAATTTCAAGCAATCCTGTCATATATTGATCAAGGATACTATTTATTTGCTCAGTGCTGTAATTCTGAAACCAGATCATGGACATTGTTGGAATTAAAATAACGTTCTTGAATGATGATGCGGTGGTGATTTAAATGTCCTGCAATAACATATAATAAAGCTTTGACACTTGTCAGTCTTTCTGATGCCATTCCTTTTCTTTCCAATTCCGGTTCACTGAAATTTTCAAAAAGAAACATATTTGCTTTTCTGAGATGTACAAATTCTTTACTTAAGGAGGCTAATGTACGTTCGCTATATCTGGAGTTTTGGATAAAATATTCTTGATCATATCCTAAAAGTTCTTTCATATCATTTCGAGAAAACCTCAGAGCACGATAAGCCATGATCCGTTCGTTATCCAAAATATGTCCTATAACTTCTTTGATTGACCATTTATCTTCAGCATAACGATAATCGCCTTTTTCTTCGGGGATGGTATCGAGGAACGCTGGAAAAGATAAAATTTGTTCTTCCAGTACTTCCATGACATCGCCGACTACGGTCTCAATGTACGTGGAATACACCGCTGGGTATTCATCAGATTTCAGTGGGTTCATATGTTAGATTACTTTTTAATATTATTCTAAATGTTGTTCCTTTACCAATTTCAGAATCTTTTACAAAAATATGTCCTTGGTGATAATGTACCATTCTTTTGGTTAGACTCAGTCCCAATCCCCACCCGCGCTTACGAGTAGTAAAACCTGGTTGAAATACCGTTTCAAAATTTGATCTTGGAATTCCTTTTCCTGTATCACTAATGTCAATAAAAATTTCCTCTTTCGCAATATTTTCAGATATTTTAACAGTTATTTTACCTTCTGATGCAATTGCATTAACTGCATTTTTTAATAAATTTTCAATAATCCAATCAAATAAAGGGATATTGAGTTTTGCTTCAACATGTTTATCTCCTACAAGTTCGAAGATAATTTTATCACTTGTTCTTACTTTAAAATACCGAATATAGGATGCAATCACTTCATACACATTGGCATTGTGAAGGACAGGTGTTGACCCAATTTTAGAGAATCGATCTGCAACGATTTCGAGTCGCTTGATGTCATTTTCCATTTCGTTCAAGGTTTCATCATCCTCTGCATCAAATTTTAATTTAATGAGTTCTACCCAACCCATCAATGAAGATATTGGAGTCCCTAACTGATGGGCGGCTTCTTTGGTTAATCCCACCCAAACGAGATTTTGTTCTGATTTCCGAATAGAGTTGAATACGGTATAACCAATAATCAGAAAAATGGCAATCAATGATAGTTGGATATAAGGAAATACTCTGAGCTGTTGAAGAAACCATGAATCTTTGTAATAAACCATCCATTTTGCTCCATTATCTAATTTCAAAATAATGGGTGTATGGCTCTTTTTCATGAAATTCAGCTGCTTCTCAAAGTAATGAGGATCGTATTCCAAATGATGATTTGTACTGTCTTTTGTCGTTGCCTTGATATTGGTTTTAGTAGAATCTAAATCTCTCCAGAAAACAATATTTTCTTTTTCATCTGTGATGATTGCTGGAACAGCGAGGCTATCTCTTACCGAGTAGACAAACGTAATAAATTCATCATCGACATCAGGCATTGTCATAATGCTTTTTGTACTCATAGCCCACACTTCTGCTTTTGTACGCTCTACTTTAGATAGATTTTTGACCAGATAGTTGGTATACAAAAGAGAGGCCGCTGCAATAATTGCCGCGAATATAAGTAAGAAAAATTTCCAACGTTGTTGATTGTATTGATACGGATTCATATAAGCCAATGAGGAATCTTGTTGTTGCAAATTAAGGAATTAATTGAAATTAATCTTTGTCGGCAACATATATCTAATGATAAACTGTCAGTTTTGTTATTTTATTGTGGTTATCAAGGTTATAGTTTCATTGAAATGAAAATTTTGTGGTAATTTTGTGTCATGAGTTCTGAAAGAAAAGTAAGGGTGCGCTTTGCACCAAGTCCTACAGGTGGGTTACACCTTGGAGGAGTTCGTACAGCTTTATTTAATTATTTGTACGCACGCAAACATCAAGGTGATTTTATTTTGCGTGTTGAAGATACAGACCAGACACGTTTTGTTGCTGGAGCAGAAGAATATATTAATGAGTGTTTAGCTTGGTGTGGTTTGACGCCAGACGAGAGTCCACTAAAGGGAGGACCTTTTGGACCGTATCGTCAAAGTGAACGTAAACCTTCTTATCGTCAATTTGCTGAGCAATTAATCGAGAAAGGATATGCCTATTATGCTTTTGATACAGCAGCGGAGCTTGAGGAACAACGGAAAGATCAACCAAATTTTCGTTATAGTCAAGAGAATAGATTAAATTTAAGAAATTCATTAAGCCTTTCGAAGGAGGAAACTCAAGAGTTGCTGTTAGCCGGTATTCCACATACTATTCGTATTAAAGTTCCTACTGATGAAACAGTTTCTTTTACAGATATGATTCGTGGTCAAGTGAGTTTTGATACAAATCTGATTGATGATAAGGTATTATTAAAAGCTGATGGTATGCCTACCTATCACTTAGCAGTTGTTGTTGATGATAAAGCGATGGAGATTTCTCATGTTTTTCGTGGCGAAGAATGGTTGCCTTCGGCTCCAATACATATTCTGCTTTGGGAATATTTAGGATGGAATGAACATATGCCTAAATGGGCACATTTGCCTCTAATTTTAAAACCTGATGGAAATGGTAAATTGAGTAAACGCGATGGAGATCGATTAGGATTTCCAGTGTATGCCATGAATTGGAAAGATACTCAATCTGATACAATGACAAAAGGATTTCGCGAAATGGGATTTTTACCAGAAGCTTTTGTCAACATGTTGGGGGTACTTGGATGGAACGATGGAACTGAGCAGGAACTTTTCTCATTAGAGGAATTGATTGAAAAGTTCTCGGTTGAGCGTATTAGCAAAGCTGGGGCTAAATTTGACTTTGAAAAAGCTAAATGGTTCAATCATGAATGGATAAAGAAAACATCAAATGAAGCTTTACTACCGCAGATTAAAGATGTATTGGCAACACATCAAGTTGAAAATGTTTCGGATCACTATATTTCCGAAGTTTTGAGCACTGTGAAAGAACGCTTAACCTTTATTTCTGATTTTTGGGAGCAAGCATCATTTTTCTTTGTACAGCCTGATAATTATGATTTAACAGCTGTCAAGCCGAAGTGGTCTGTGGAGAAAATGTCTTTCTTTCAGGAAGTTAATGTCGAATTTTCTAAATTTGACTCTTGGGATGCTTCAGCTTTGGAGACATTCTTTAAAGGGGCAATTCAGGCATCAGGAATGAAAATGGGGGAACTGATGATGCCTTTCCGAATTATGTTGGTCGGAGGTAAATTTGGACCAGATGTATTCCAAATTGTTTCATTGTTAGGAAAAGAAGAGGTTATTGCTCGTGTTGATAAAGCGCTTATCGCTTTTTCTGCGGAGTAATGATCTTATATAAGTTAAAGCAGGAAGCTCTATGCATTGCATAGGGCTTCCTGCTTTAAATACTAACCGAGAAGTTCTTGTATGTCTTCTGCGGATAGTGATTTGATAAAACTTTCTTCAGTTGTGATTAGACTTTGAGCAATAGAACGTTTTCTATTTTGCATCGCAAGTATTTTTTCTTCAACAGTATCTTTAGATATGAATTTATAGATAAAAACATTCTTGGTTTGTCCAATACGATGAGATCTATCTACAGCCTGTTGTTCTACAGCTGGATTCCACCAAGGATCTAGAATAAATACATAATCGGCTTCAATAAGATTGAGACCAACACCACCTGCTTTGATGGATATTAAAAAGAGTTTGGTATCTTCATCTTCTCTAAACTGACTTACAGCCTCATCTCTATTTTTAGTACTTCCATCTAAATAAGCGTAATTGATATTCTTTTTATCAAAATAGCTTCTGAAAATATTCAGTTGTTTTACAAACTGAGAAAATATTAATACTTTATTCCCATTTTGCAACACTTTTTCCAGTGTTTCAATAACCGTGTCAAATTTTCCTGAATTGCCGGTATAATCTTGATCAACCATTTTTGGATGGTTGGCCAGTTGTCGTAATTTGATTAAACCTTGTAATAATGCAATTTGGTTAGATTTTGCTTTTCCTGCAAGTTGATTATCTAAAATTGCATTACGATACTCGGATTTTATTTTTTCATACAGTTCATGCTGTTTTTCAGACATTTCACAGTAAAGTACTTGCTCCGTTTTTGGTGGTAATTCTGTTGCAACCTGATCTTTAGTTCGACGCAAGATAAAAGGTTTGACGATCGTTTGGAGTCTTTTCGCTTTATCTTCATCTTTTTTCTTTTCAATAGGCTGAACAAATTCCTTTTGAAAATAGGTGTAACTACCCAAAAGACCTGGATTTGTAAAATGCATCTGTGTCCATAGATCAGAAACCGAGTTTTCTACAGGAGTTCCGCTTAACGCGAGTTTATGTTGACTTTTTAAGCTTTTAATTGCCTTGAAAGATTTTGACGTTGGATTTTTTATATTTTGACTTTCATCTAGAATGATGTAGTTAAAATAAAATTGATTTAAGAATTCCTCATCAATACGCGTAATACCATAGGTGGTAATGACCAAATCATAAGAGGTGAGTAATTCAGGATTTTTTATTCTATTATTACCTGTATGCAGATAAATCTGTAGATCAGGAGCAAATTTGTTTGCCTCATTCTGCCAGTTATATATAAGTGAAGTTGGTAATATCAAAAGTGAAGTTTTAACAGCATTTTTTGTTGTCAGTGTTTCTTTTTGACGTTGTAATAGCGCTAAAGTTTGGATCGTTTTCCCGAGACCCATGTCATCAGCAAGGCATCCTCCAAACTTATATTGTTGTAGAAAATTGAACCAATTATAGCCTGCTTGTTGATAGGGACGTAGTTGTCCTAAGAAATTTTTCGGTAAAGGAGCATCCGCAATTTCTTCAAATTCAGCCAATTTTTTTAATTTGCGACTGAAGGTAAGTTCTGTGTGCTCACTAATTTCCAACAGTAGACCGAGATGAATTTTATTTAATTTTAATTCATTCTTATCCTTCGAAAATTGAAATAAATGATTGTATTGCGCAAACCACTCTTCGGGGATCATCGCTATCTCTCCATTTGGCAAAGTAAATTCTTTGATATTGTGGAGAATGTGATGTCTCAATTGAATAAAAGGAATTTCAAAAGGACCAAATTTAGCAATTGCTTTAATATCAAACCAGTCATTGTCTTCATTGATTGAAATATCAATAGAAGTCTGACCAATGAAAAATCTTTTTTCAGCTAGATCTTGTATGATTTCAAAGCCCTTTTCTTTCAAAACCGTATCATTTTGACTTATCCAGTCAAAAATCGATGATCGTTTTCCAAGTAATTCTTTTGGTACTAAATCATTTGAATATTGGTGGGTTCTCTCTAGCCCAAGATCAGTTATAATCTGTGTTTGTTTTTCTTCCCAGACAATAGATCGCTTGATACGGTGGAAGGTATAAAGATCCTCTTCTTCATTGTACTCCATCCGTACATTGACTTTATTGTCTTTACCTGAAGAAAATATATAAGGCCCATATTGAAATTGTAATTGTACATGATAATCGCCTTCTTCATGATAATTTAACTTCAATATTGGATTGGCATTATGTTGATGGTTTTTTATTTCAAAACCTTCTGCATAGACGTGATACTTTTCGATCAAGCTACACACAAATGTTTCAAAATATTTTTTTTCTGTACTTCGCGATACAGATATGAATCTTTTGTTTAAAAATGGGCTCAATTTCTTTCCTTCTAATTGTTGATCGAAGTGAAAGAGTGTATTGTTCAGCAACATCCAAGCTTGTTCATTGACGATTACTTGAGCATTCTTGAACATGAACTCCATGCGATGGTCTTCATACTTAATGGTTGGAAAATACCGTGTTTCTTCTTCTGTTCTTCTAAAATGAAAGAGGACAGAAGCAGGCTGAGGAGCAATTTGAACTTTTTGATCAGCGGGATAACCATCTTTGCTCATTAAGAAAATCGGTTTTTCTCCTACAATTGCAAAAAATTGAATAAGTACTTGATCAATTTTTGTTCTCAAGACTTCATATAGATTTTTATCAAATACTTTTGAAAAGAAATCAACGGGTCTAATAACTTTGTTATGATGTTTTTTAATAAGGCTCGTTTGCTCAATCTGGTCAAGTAATCGAATTAATTTATAATCCAATTCGTCAACAGCTTGGGCATATTCATTTACCGTATTGCTAAATACACGTTTATATCGAAGTGAGTATGATCCATTTGGATTTAATTTGACCGCATGTGGCTCTATTAAATAACCCAAATAGGGATGTTCACAGATGGAATAAACAATTCGGTGTGATGAAGATAACTTTGTTTGTTGCATTAAATATATTCGTACCCTCTAAAAAGGTTTCTAATATACAGATTAATCTATATGATGTGGCTAATATTTGTTAATAATTTATACTGAATGAATATAAACAGAGATTTTGTTTATGTTCATTCTGTGATATTGATTTTGATGCAGTTACAATTGTAATCCTCGAATTAAATCGTTCCCTCAAAAACAAACGTGGCAGGGCCTTTTAAGTAAACTTCAGTAAAAGAGAAACCTTCTTTAAAAAATGAGATGTATAATTGACCACCTAAAACACGAATTGGAATGGTTATCTGCCCATTTCTATTTTCATGCAACGCTATTGTCATGGCAGCGGCAGTTGCTCCTGTACCACAAGCAAATGTTTCATCTTCTACTCCTCTTTCAAATGTACGTAAGAAATAACCCGATTCGCCTTCTTTTTCAATAAAATTAACATTAATGCCTGCTTCTCTATATGTTGCATTATTACGAATTGTATAACCAGCGTTGAAAACATCTAGGTCAGAAAGGTTATTTTCGAAGGTAATATAGTGAGGTGAGCCTGTATTGATGACATAAGCATCTCCATCACGATTTATTTCATTAACATCAATCATTTGAAGGTCAATTAATTGATCGTTTAAGTTAGCTTTGTGAATACCATCAACTGCCAAAAAGGCAGTGTTGTCATGAATTAGCCCTAGGTCTCTTGCAAAAGCAACAATACAACGTCCTCCATTACCGCACATTGTGCCTGCTCTTCCATCGGCATTGTAATAAATCATCTCAAAATCAAAGTTTTCTTTCTCCTGTAATAACATGAGACCATCTGCACCAATACCAAATCTTCGGTCACAAAGCTTATGGATTAAATCTTCGTTTTTACTATCGAAATGCAGGTTTCTATTGTCGATAAGAATGAAGTCATTGCCAGCGCCTTGATATTTTGAAAATTTAATTTTTGATTCCATTTTGCATGATTCTATCTAGCAAAATTAACTTTTCTGTTACATATAACATAACGAAAGTTAAGTTTTGTTAAAACCATGTTTTTAAGACTTCAATTAACATTTTTTAACGTGCCTAATTAGCAGAGAAATTTGAAATGGTATTACATTTGAAAAGGAACTAGTATATTTATGTAGAATAGTTTTTCGGGGTAAATATCGAGTTTAGAATATCATATTTAATAAAAAAATTTAGAAGCTATAGTTTATGAACAAAGTAGGTTTAACTTTATTAACAGCAGTCTTCGGAGGAGTCGTAGCCCTTGGGGGTTATAAGCTTTTTGAAAGTAAAAAGTTTGAAGGAATGTCTATCGAAGACAAACAAAAGGTATATTTTGCGAACAACCCCACTGGAGTGATTTCTTCAACAGGAAATCCAGATTTTACACAAGCAGCTGCGATTGTGTCTCCAGGTGTTGTTCATATCAAAACAACATATACAAGGCAATCATCTCAAGGGGGCGGTTCGGGCTCTCCATTTGACATGTTTGAAGAGTTTTTTGGAACACCACAAGGACGTGGCCGTCAGCAAAGACAGGCACAGCCTGTACAGGCTTCAGGTTCTGGAGTTATTATAACGGAAGACGGGTATATCGTGACGAATAATCACGTTGTAGAAGATGCAGATAAAATTGAGGTGGTACTTACGGATAAACGTTCCTTTGAAGCTAAAGTAATTGGTCGTGATCCAAATACGGATTTAGCGCTTTTGAAAGTAACCGCTAAGGGTTTACCTGTCGTAAAATTAGGTAATTCCGATAATGTAAATATTGGAGAATGGGTATTAGCAGTAGGATATCCTTTGGGCTTACAATCCACAGTAACTGCAGGTATTGTGAGTGCTAAAGGTCGTCAAATTGGTATATTAGGAGAAAGCCAACAACAACCTCGTGGTTATGGAGGTCAAGAGCAGCCAATAGCTAATTCTTCAATAGAATCATTTATTCAAACAGATGCGGTTATCAATAGAGGTAATAGTGGTGGTGCACTTGTAAATGCTCAGGGAGAATTGATTGGTATTAATTCTGCTATTGCTTCTCCAACAGGAGTTTATGCTGGGTATGGATTTGCAATACCGGTAAATCTAGTTAAAAAGATCGTAGACGATTTTAAAGAATTTGGAAATGTGAAACGTGGATACATCGGTATTACTTTTACAGAAATTAATCCTGAATTAGCGAAAGAAAAAGGATTTACAGATGTCAATGGATTGTATGTTCAAGATGTTGTTAAAGGTGGTGCCGCTGAATCTGCGGGAATTCAGAAGGCAGATTTAATTACCAAAATTAATGGTAGAGTAATCACTTCTTCACCAGTTTTACAAGAAACTATTGGTCGATTACGTCCAGGAGATAAAGTGAAATTAACCTTCAAACGTGATGGCAAAGAGCGAGAAGTAACAGTAACTTTAAAGGGAGAAGAGGTTAATAAAGCTGCAGAAGGAGGAAAGTCAAGTAAAAGCGCTACTGAAATTTATAATAAATTAGGAGCTAGTTTCCTGCCTGCTTCTTCTGAAAAGAAAAAAGAATTAGGTGTTAATTCCGGTGTTGTGGTGACACAAATTAATAAAGGTGGAGTATTTGAATACTTTGGAGTCGAGAGAGGATTGGTGATTACTGAAGTGAATGGTGTACCTGTTAATAATGTTGACGAGATTGAAGCGGCATTAGCTAAAACAAAACGTAATATTGTTAGTTTAAAAGGTGTTCCAGAACGTGGAAGTACAGTAGTTATCAATGTTCCTATCGAATATTAAACATATTTAGGTTGGTTATGAAGGTGGTTCCGATTTCGGAATCACCTTTTTTACTTTAATATAGGCGTATACTCTCAATATTATCACTATTTTTAGGCATGAAAATTTTAATGGTTTGTTTAGGTAATATTTGTCGTTCACCATTGGCACATGGTATTTTAAATCATTTAGCAAAAAAGGAAGGATTAGATTGGACAATTGAGTCTGCTGGTACTGGAGATTGGCACATTGGTCAAAGTCCAGATCGTAGATCTATTGCTGTTGCTAAAAAATACGAAGTAGATATTTCACAACAAAAAGCAATGCATTTTAACGCTAATCTGTTTGAAATATATGATCATATCCTGGTGATGGATCATCAAAATTATAAAGATGTAGTAGCACAAGCATCGTCAAAAGAAGAAAAGGAGAAAGTATCCTTATTTTTAGTTGATGATATCGTTCCAGATCCTTATTTTGATGAAAGTTTATTTGAACCAGTTTACCGGATGATCGAAACTCGCTGTAAAGAATTGCTCCAAGCATGGAAGTAGTTTTTCAGATTGATTAAAATCCTGCGGTACTATGTAAGTTAGCGGATAGATTACTCATGTCAGAAGCATCAAGTGTGCTACATGAAATTTAATAATCTGAATGTACTTGTTTCATATTCACTCTGGATATATTAGTATATAAAATACAATTTATCTAAGTTTGTCTCTATATCTAAGTTTGTCTTTATATGAATGCGTCAGAAGTAAATAAAAAATGGGTGGTTTTGCAACATGAGATTGCTCAATCATTTGATATGGATTTACCCGATTTAAAAGTATTTTTATTTTTGATTGGTGTCCAGGAACTAGGAAAAGGACCACAGACTTTTTCGAAAAGAGAAAAAGAAGAATTGATGCATATTGCAAATTGTCGTCTTTTTAGCGCGATGGGTTTTTATGAACTTAAAGGATTGGATGAACAAGGTTGGCCACATTGGGAGTTGGTTAAACCAATTCCTAATTATACTTTATTAGAACAGGAGTTGATCATCAAGTCATTGATCATAGATTATTTCCAAGAGCTAAACGTAATTTAATAGATCATAATGAAAAGGATTATTTTAAGTGTATTTTTTTGTGCTTTATCGATCGCAGTATTTGCAGCGAAACCTGTATTTAAATATGTGCGTATCCAAACGGATAAAGGGACAGTTGTTTTGAAGCTTTATAATGAGACACCTAAACACCGGGATAATTTTATCAAATTGGTGAAGGAAAATTATTTTGATAGCTTGCTTTTTCATCGGGTGATACATAATTTTATGATTCAGGGCGGGGATCCTGATTCTAAAAATGCAAAGTCAGGTCAACAACTGGGAGAAGGTGGACCAAGTTATACCGTTCCTTCTGAAATTCAATCAGGATTATTTCACAAAAAAGGAGCTCTAGGAGCTGCACGTGATGATAATCCCGCAAAAGCTTCTTCAGCGTCACAATTCTATATTGTACAAGGAAAAAAGTTCACAAACTCAGGTTTGGATAGTTTAGAAACTCTGCGAATGAAAGGTGTCAAATTTACGGAAGCACAGCGTGCTGCCTATACAACATTAGGGGGCACTCCTCACTTGGATGGAAATTACACTGTATTTGGCGAGTTGATCAATGGAATAGAAGCGATTGATGCCATTGCTGCTGTGAAAACGGACAAAAATGATCGTCCTATAACGGATGAACGAATGTATGTTAAGTTATTGACGAAGAGAGAAGCAATTAATTTGGAACGTGAATTAAAAGGGTTAAAACCTAAAAATGGTTTATTCACTAAGATTGCTGATATGTTTTCTTCTTCTGATTATTAATTTCCAAATAGATTTTTGCTTTGAAAATAGTTACATATAATGTGAATGGTCTGCGTGCAGCGATTAAAAAAGATTGGCTGGGCTGGTTAAAAGAAGTCAATGCAGATGTTGTCTGCTTACAAGAAATAAAAGCTACTCCAGATCAGATCCCTGAAATAGCGTTATTAGAGCAGTTAGGATATGAACATTACTGGTATCCTGCTCAGAAAAAAGGATATAGTGGAACGGCTATATTTACTCGAATAACACCTAAACATGTTGAATACGGTTGTGGACATGAAGATTATGATTTTGAGGGACGAATCATTCGTGCCGATTTTGATGATTTATCTATCATGAGTACCTATTTTCCATCTGGCACTACTGGTGATACTCGTCAAGATTTTAAATATCGATTTTTAGCTGATTTTCAGAATTACTCCAATCAGCTTTTATTAGAGAGACCAAATTTGATTGTGTGCGGAGATTATAATATCTGTCACCGTCCTATTGATATTCACAATCCGAAGTCAAATGCTAACTCTTCAGGTTTTTTACCAGAAGAAAGAGAATGGATGGAAAATTTTATAAACTCAGGTTATATTGATTCTTTTCGTCACTTAAATCCAGATCCGCATCACTACAGCTGGTGGAGTTATCGCGCAGGAGCACGTGCTAGAAATTTAGGTTGGCGTATTGATTATAATATGGTATCAACTGCTTTAGCAGATAGAATCGAATCGGCTACAATATTAAATCAGGCAGTACATTCTGATCACTGTCCAGTGGTGCTCAGTTTAAAATAATACGATCATGAAAACCTGAGTTCAGCTTATTAAGGTTGAATTAAAACGAGCAAAATAGTCATGTAGCGTCCTAGAATAGGTTGACATATAAATTTAACGATAATTATCCTTACTTGACTATTTCAAGTAAGGATTTTTTGTTTATGTACTTGACTAGGTGTTTTATATTTTAATGCTGTATGTGGTC